>Ga0209515_10000020_pt1 | contig 342028 bp, 391 predicted proteins | sample Subgroupgradi54m_FD_187454 | JGI IMG/M metagenome (GOLD analysis project Ga0209515, IMG submission 187454) | Subsurface groundwater microbial communities from S. Glens Falls, New York, USA - GMW60B uncontaminated upgradient, 5.4 m (SPAdes)... ... | reverse complement strand
TAGCGTCAACGCTACGCTACTTTTTTTGATTTTTCATCTAGAAAAATATATCGCATGCGCAATTCTCTCAGACCTAAAGGAGTGAAGTGTTCTTGCGCCTAACTGAATATAAACAGCCCTTTCCCTATCACCCCTATGGCCCTTACCAAAGGATCAAAAGCACCAGACTTCTCTTTACCTGACCAAGACAATAAAGTCCACACACTTAAGGACTACAAAGGAAAAAAAGTTATTCTCTATTTCTATCCGAAAGACAACACCCCCGGATGCACCAAAGAAGCATGCTCATTCCGCGATGATCACGCACAATGGAAAAAGAAAGGAGCGATCATCCTTGGCATCAGCCCGGACAACGCAAAAAGCCATAAAAAATTCGCAAACACATTCTCATTACCCTTCCCGCTGCTTGCGGACACAGAAAAGAAGATGGCAAATGCGTACGGTGTTTATGGAGAAAAAAAGTTATACGGCATAAAATATATGGGCATTTTCCGCACAACATTCGTCATCGATGAAAAAGGAATCATCGCAGATATTATCACCAAGGTCAACTGCGAAACACACAGCAAGGATCTCTTACAAACCGTATACATCCCTGCGTCAAAATCAGAAACCATTAAAAAACTTTCGCATCCGTGAAAAGAAATAAATATCCGCTGAAGAAACACAACCTTTAAATCCTCTTCCACCCCAATTCTTTTATGCGCAAAAAAGTCCATTATACCATTCCTGATGCACAGAACCTTCTTACCGAAATAAAACCCACATTAAAACAATTAATGAAGCTCCATAAAGCGATCAATATGATTGACTCCATTGAAATTGAATTTGACGATTATCATTATGAAAACAATCTTATCGGCATCAATATCAATAAAAAATACCACCGTTTATCCTATGAATTTTACAAATCACTTGAAACACTGGAAAAAACAGGATGCATCGTCAAAGATCTGGAAATCGGTCTTGTCGACTTCTTTTCCACGCATGAAGGGCGCGACATTGTCTTATGCTGGATGCTCGGTGAAAAAAATATCCAGTACTGGCATGAAATTGATGACGGCTATTCCAACAGACAACCCATCTCCCTCCTGAAAGAAAAGAAGATCAGTTCACGGTAAACCCATGACAAAAGAATATTCTCCTATTGAAAAAGACTATGAAAAAATAAAAAAACAATATACTTTACCCCCTTTTAAGGAATTAGACAAGGAATTTGAACTCCGCACCCTTGAAATCAAACCTTTCCTTGTACGCGCCATCCGCAGACGCATGAACGACAAGGTTATTTTCTTCTGCCGCCTCATCGAAGGCCTCCTCTATCCGCATGAAAAGTCCCATATCCACGCCTATGAAAGCAGTTTCTTCAACGAACAACAAAAAGAACAACTAACAATCATTCACAAAAAAATGATGCTCCTGGAACGCGATTCTTTACTCCTTGACATTGAAAGCGATGAAGAACAGGACGCACATTATATCCGGGAACTGGCAAAAGAATGGAAGCTCCTCAAAAACGCGACCACCCAGGCAGTCCTCATCATGAAAAAAGCATGGGAAACCCCCCATAAAGAAGAAAAAGGCGGGGCTTATTTTGGATGAAACTCATCATCTTAGGCGCACCTGGCTCTGGTAAGGGAACACAGGCAAAACTTTTAGCAGAAAAATTTCATTTACACCATATTTCCAGCGCAGTTTTACACGCAGAAATACAAAAAGGAACATCTCTTGGGAAAAAGATCCATACCTCTATCACTAAAGGAGAACTTGTCCCTAACCATCTTGCTAATCCCCTTTACAAAAAAAATATTCCTAAAGATCATTTCATTCTTGACGGAGCGCCGCGCGATCTTGTCCAGGCACGCTATCTGCATCATGTTTTTACCCCTGATCATATTATTTTTCTCAACGTTCCCGTTACTGTCCTCAAAAAACGCCTACTCAAACGCGCTTTACTTGAAGGACGGGAAGACGACACCCCCGCAGTGATTGCCCGCCGCATTCACGTCTATCATACAAAAACCGAACCTGTTCTCCGTTACTATAAAAAAAAACTTTTAACGATCGATGGCAACCAGAAGCCTGAAAAGATCTTCCGTACCCTTCTTCAACGATTACGATGATTGAAATCCTCCGTTTAAGCCACCGTTTGCCGCGAGATTGTCGTATTACGACACACGTCGCGTTAAGCGCACGCGCATTCGGCGCAACAGCCATGCACTACAGCGGCATGCATGACCAGGAAATGGAAGACGCGGTGCATAAAATCACACTTCGCTTTGGCGGCACATTTACGACACACTATATTACCAACGAACAATCCTTTCTCAAACAAAAAAAGAAAGAAGGATACACACTCATTCATTTAACTGTATATGGAACCTCGTTTCAAGAACTCCCACAAGAACAGACGAACGACAAGATACTTCTCATCGTCGGCGGAGAAAAAGTGCCCCCTTATATCTATCACTTGAGCGACTATAATATTTCTGTCGGCAATCAGCCCCACTCTGAAGTCGCCGCACTTTCTTTAGTTCTTTACCATATTCACGGGATAGAAACAGACTATGCTCACGCACAGCGCAGAATTATCGGACAGAAACGCGGGAAAAAAATTGAAACATTTGTTAAAGAACAATCAATAGATCTAGTTGAAATCCCTGATTTGACCAAAGACTTTCAACAACGCCCGAAGGAACAGTAGTTTTAAATAGCTTTGCAGAAGACAGAAAAGATGAACCGCCTCACAGAAGAACTGATTGCATATGAGAAAAGCGGAAGTTTCTGGACACTCGCGAGAAATGACGCAATCATGCGCATATTAAAGATACAGCGGTGCACAGTTGTGACTGATATGGGATGCGGTTCCGGTATTTTTACAAAGACCTTGCTGCAACAAGGGCATACCGTTATTTCTGCAGATTATGAAAAGGACGCGGTCGCGTATACAAAAAAAATAAATCCGAAGACATATCAGGTCGATCTGACAAAAAAGATAACACTAAAACAACAAGCGGATATCTATATTCTTGGGGACGTCATTGAACATATTCATGATGATCATCTGGCAATAAAAAATTTAAGTGCTTTCATGAAAGAGGGGGCAATCGTTTTTATCTCTGTTCCTGCACTGCAGTTCTTTTGGACAAAGAATGATGCCGTGCGCGATCATTTTCGGAGGTATTCGAAAAAAAGTCTTCGGTCATTGCTGGAAGATCATGGGTTTGAAATAAAAGAGATGTGTTACTGGAACTTTATCGGAATTTTTCCTGTTCTGTACCAGAAATTTGGAAAGAAGTACATTAATTATGTAGAAATGTCAAAAAGCAGGATAAATACTGTTTTATTAAATTATTTTTTAAAGTTTGAGAACAGAATACGTGTTCCGATCGGTCTTTCTTTGTTCTGCATCGCAGTTAAGAAGACTCAAGTTAAAAAAGCATAGGGGTAACAAAGACCTCAATAGCTGCGCCGAGAACAAGCAGGATAAACGCGATAAAAACAAGTATAACCGCATCATACCCTACTTTTCTGAACTGCGGTGATCCGAAACCATGATTTAAAATAACAACAGAGATAATCCCGCCGGCGAGTGCACCAATGAAATAACCGACAATTTCAAATGTACCATGGATCATATAGCGGAAAAAGCTCGCGAAAAAGGCCTGGACATAGATAAGGAGTTTTCCTGCGCCAGTCGCAACAGGTGCGCGGAGGAGTGCGGCGTGAAAATAAGTGCCGACTGCGGCGCTGATGACAGAGGCGTTCCATGCGAGTATAAAGATCGATCCAGCCCCGAAAAAGAACGCGAAAAAAACGCAGAAGATAAGAACTTTGACATTATTGGTGAGAATGCGCAAAAACGTGTCTGATGCAAGTCCCCAGTTGATTGCATGTCCGCTGCCGCTGAGGGCGACAATTTGGGCATTAATCGCATGAATGGTTTCAAGCTGAACGCTGAAAAGAGTATTGACTGTTTCCTGTGGCATGAGCATATACCATAATGCATAGCCGACAACAAACCCCATAAACATGGAACTCAGGAAAGTGAGTGCTTTCGTATGCCCTTTAAGAATACGTATTTCATCGCGTTCATACTCGTCTTCTTCCTCTTCCGCGACAAACGTTGCGTACATCAGGGGGATAGTGAGAACAACAGTAAGAAAGACCATCACTAAGCTAGATTGGGTCTGAAAAATCCAGAGGCTGAAAATAACAGCAATGCTGGAAAAGAGAATGCCTAAAAAGAAAAGCCAGATGGGATGTTTTTTTGCTCCCCATGGATCAATGATCGCTTCAAGAACCACACATGCACCTCATTGTAAGAAGATTCGAATTTTGTTACTTTATATATATTCCTATAAGAATTTTTTCATGGAGTCTATGGAAATTATCTCAGGAGGAACCATTCTAATCTTTCTTGATAAATTTTCCCATAAAACAATTATGCAGCACAGGAGTAAAGGGGAGTGAATAAAAATCTCAGAGGAAAAGAAAAATAAACCCAGAGGAAATAATAAAAGTCAAAGTACGAGAAAGGTATTTGAAAGTAAAAGAAGAGGATACGACCAGATTCTAAGCACTAAGTTTATATAGCCAGATTATAAAAAAGAAGAATGGAATTATTTTCTCAGATCTGTCAGGATATTAAGGCGATTCGTATTCAGGGCGCGGAGCATATTGCGCGTGCGGCAGTGATCGCGTTAAAATTAAAGCATACGCCTGAATCGATTAAGATCTTGCGTAATTTACGTCCAACAGAACCGACCTTGCAGAATGCGCTGGATTATGCGTTGCGTTTTGGAGTGGATGAAACAGTATCGATGATGGATGGGATGCAGGAAAAAATAACAGCAACAGGGAAAAAATATGTGCATGATAACACCATTGTGTTTACGCATTGCCATTCATCAACAGTCACGGATATTTTAAGAAAAGCAAAAGAAGGGGGAAAACAGTTTATCGTGCATAATACAGAAACACGCCCATTGTATCAGGGAAGAAAAACATCAATGGAATTGGCAAGTTTGCATATTCAGAATAAACATTTTGTCGATAGTGCGATGGGGATAGCGATGAAAGATGCGAATGTATGTTTCGTTGGTGCCGATGCGATAACGTCTCATTTTGTATACAACAAGATTGGCTCGCGGCTGGCTGCGGAAATTGCGTATAACAGAAAGATTCCGTTTTATATCTGCGCGAGTTCATGGAAAACTGATCCGAAAGCGTTTGCGGGGAAAGAAACAGTGATTGAATACCGATCAGGGAAAGAAGTATGGGATACAGCGCCGAAAGGGGTTGAAATTATGAATCCAGCGTTTGAACAGATAGATCCAAAAATGATAACGGGAATTATCTGCGAGTTTGGGGTTGTTTCGTTAACAGCGTTTGTAAAAAAGGTAAAGAAGTATAATCCGTGGATGTTTTAGGGTTTTTCCGCAAGATGCGCCTTGGTAATGGAGTAAATGCCTGAATGAGTGTCATGCATCAGCGCGGTCGCTTCAGTAATAACGATGCGTTTCTTGAAGAGGGGGGCGTCCAGGACAAAGCTTTCGTACTCTCCGCCTTCTCCTGCAATGTTAATATCAAAATGTTTATGCAGAAGGAGTAATTCGTTAATTTCTTTCAGTGTTAGCTGTTTGCCAAGCCATTTTTCTCCGAAGCCATCAGCGGCAATGCTGCTTATGATAATCTCGAATCCTGTATCGATGAGTTCACGTAATTCTTGTTCCTGGTCTTTATGCCAGAGGGGGGAAAATATTTTCAGCCCGAGTTCATCGCATATTTTTTCAATACGGTCGCGTTGATAGGTGGAATAAAGCGCGCCAGTCACGACGCCGTCAATATGGTGCGTTTGTTGCGCTTTGAGAAGCGCGTCTTTGAGATCCGTAAGTTCACCTTCTTTTGTTCCCTGCGTAGAATGCATAAGAATGGGAATGCCCAGTGCTTCTGCCTGCAGCGGCGCAAGATCGATATTGGGAGTATGAAACATGTATGAATCTTTGTTCGTGCTTTTTATGGTGATTAAGCAGCTGATCGTATAATTTTGCCGGTGCATGAGGTGTAAAGCGTACATACTGTCTTTTCCCGAACTGAAGAGAACGCCAAGTTTCAGATTGCGCGGTTGATAATATTGTAATAGGTACGCAGACTTTGTGGCCATGCCTGCTTGTTTTGCGAGTTTTGCGAGGGCTTTATCGAAATTACTGCCGTATTGTGCCGCGCGTTTTTTTGTTTGGGTAAATAAAGGAGGGATTCCTAAATCCCTGCATACTGCGCGCAGGATTGCTTTGTCTTCGGTGTCCGTAATTTTGCAGGACGCGGGAATTTTCAGCGCATAAGAAATGAGGGCACGGTCAAGAAAAGGCACGCGTAATTCAATCGTATGATACATCGTTATGACATCGTCACGGTACAGGTCGCGCTCATACAGTTTCAGTAAACCTGATAAACATTCATTGTTGATATTCGTACTTTTTTTATGACGTTCATAGCCTGCGAATATTTCTTCGCTTCCTAATCCGGAAAGTAAAACGCGCACGCCGTCCGCTGCCGCGGCTTTGCTTGCAAAATAAAAGGGCAGCGCTACCCCGACTTTTGTCACATTACTGTCTTCAATAAGCGGTACAAGTGTGGGAAGTAACGTTTCAATTTCTGTAAGGGGAATTTTAATAATGCGCAGGGGAAGATGCAAGTGTTCCGCGACAAGACGCGCCTGCGCTTCGTCTTTGGGATCGCTGAACGCAGGATGATCCACAACAGCAGTGTAACAAGTAAATGTTTTTCCTAATTGTTGACAGAGGAACGCTAGGAGTGTTGAATCGATGCCGCCGGAAAAAAGAATGCCGAACTGCGCGTCAGGAATGCGTTTTTTAACTGCCTGGAGAATTTTTTCTTGGAGTTCTTTACGCAACTGTTCGGCAGGAATGGAATGTTCTGGGGTAATGGAATAGAATAATCGTTTTTCTTCGGTAATCTTTTTATCAGGGAGAGCATAATGAAGGATCGTGCGGGGATTAAGTTCCTGTATACGGTCATATCCTAATGCGGTAAGGGCTTTTTTTTCTGACGCGAGCGCGAATTGTCCGTGTTCGGTGGTATACCAAAGCGGTTTAACCCCGATAATGTCGCGTGCGGCGATAACCTGATTGCCGTTCCAGTAAATGAACGCGTAATCCCCGTCAAGTTCATCAAGGACCGTTGATAAAGGAAGGGAATCAAGGAGCGCTAAAAGAAGCGTGCTGTCGTTGTGCGCGGGAATAGTATATTTTTTTGCAAGTTCTTTCCAGTTATAAATTTCACAGTTGGCAACAAGGGTGCCTTTCTGGCGCAAGGGCTGGGGGACATGGGAAACAAGAGCGTGAAGACAATGGCCGAGAATATGGATGTTTTTTTTAGGTGTATAGGTTATGTCGGGAAAGAGGATAATATCTGACGGTGTTGCGATGCCTGTTCCGTCCTTTCCGCGGCAAGCAAGAGTGGAGAGCGCTTTTTGTATTTTTGTCTCTGCGTCTGGAACATGGAATAAGCCGGTAATGCCGCACATCAGAGGAGGATGATAAAAAGTTTTATAAACGTTATAGCCTGGGTAAGAGCGATGGAAAAGAGGGGGGTGAAGCTGGGGATTGTCGTATGTATCTTTATTGTTCTTATTGTAACAAGTTTTTTTATTGTAAAGGAGTTTATTTCTTCTTTGCTGGCAAGTATGGTTTTTGCGTATCTGTTTCATCCGCTGTATAAAAAGGTAAATAAAAAAATAAATCGTCCCGCTATAAGTGCGCTTATAGTAACAGTCCTGGTGGGAGTTCTGTTTATTGTTCCGATTCTTTTCATTTCGCAGGGGGTTATCGGGGAAGTGCGGATGATTAGCAGAAGCGGAATTATTAATCAGGCGGTGGATAGAAGTTCCCGTATTTTGGGGAGTAATCCTACATTGGATGTCGGGATAAGTGATGTTGTTTCAAAAGTGACTGCCTATATGATTACGTATGCGACAAATTTTGTGATTGCTCTGCCAGGAAAAATAATTGATTTTGTCCTGTTCCTGTATGTGCTGTTTCATCTTCTGATGATAGGTGAGTCATTTGGGGAAACAGTAAGAGATGCGTTGCCGTTGAAGAATAAGGATCGTTTACTGGGTCATCTGGGCGCGACAACGTACGCAATAATGTATGGCTTGTTTGTGATCGCATTGATGGAGTTTGTGATTGCATTGATAGTGTTTAAGATCATAGGAATGAGTGCGCCGTTTTTGTGGGCGTTTATTATTTTTATCACGGCTCTTATTCCCTTTGTTGGCCCGTCAGTGGTATGGGTGCCATTGGCAATTTTTAAGGGATTGAACAGGGAGATGTTCGCTGCAGGTACGCTGATTCTCATGGGGGTTATATTATTATATGTAGACACATTAGTGCGGACGAGGATCATAAGTGGCAAGGCAAAGATGCATCCGGTGATGTTATTATTGGGATTAATCGGGGGGATAAGTGTATTTGGTCCGATTGGAATTATCGTTGGTCCGCTGGTGCTTTCATTCTTAACCGTCATTGTGCAGGAATATTATCGTGAACTGGTGCAGAGTGATTAAAATGTGGTTGAAAGTAAGGATATTAAACGTGACATCAGGCGGACCGTTTATTGTTGCGCTGCATACGAATGATACAGATCGGCTGGATGTGGGCGCACTGGATCGGGTAAAGGTTACATTGCACGGAACTGAGGTTGTGGCGATTGCGGATGTGGCATATGGCATTGTGAATCGTGGGGAGATTGGGTTATTTTTAGAAGTCGCGGCAGCTTTGAATGGCAAGGACGGGGATCTGGTGCAGGTTATTCTGGAACAGAAACCAGGGTCAGTGGTGAATATTAAAAAAAAGCTGGATAAGAATGTATTGAAGAAAGAGGAGGTTTTTGAGATCATTCAGGATGTTGTGGAGAATAAACTCAGTGAAGTGGAGACAGCGTATTTTGTTGCGGGATGTTATATAAATGGGCTTTCTCTGGAGGAGGTGCAGTTCCTGACTGAAGCGATCGTGCGTTTTGGGGGAACACTGGAGATCAGGAAAAAGCCGGTTATGGATATTCATTCTATTGGCGGCGTCCCGGGAAACAGGGTGAGTATGATTGTGGTTCCGATTATTGCTGCCGCGGGGTTAACAATTCCGAAGACGTCGACACGGTCGATTACTTCAGCTTCGGGAACATCGGATACGGTAGAGATTTTCGCGCCTGTAGCGCACACGAAAGAAAAGATCATGGAAATTGTGAAGGAAACAAACGGGTGTCTGGTATGGGGCGGAACACTGGATCTGGCAAGTGCGGATGATAAATTAATCAAGATTGAACGTCCTTTAAGTCTTGATCCGGAAGGAATTTTATTGGCAAGTATTATGGCGAAAAAAAAAGCTGCAGGTGCGACACATGTCTTGCTGGAGATTCCTGTGGGAGAGGATACAAAAGTGAAGGATGTGAAAAGGGCGAAAGAATTGGGGAAAAAGTTTGAGGTATTGGGGAAAAAAATGGGGATTCTGTTTGAAGTCGTTATTATTGATGGTTCGCAGCCGGTGGGGTGCGGGATTGGTCCTGCGCTGGAGGCGCGTGATGTGCTGCAGGTGCTACAGGGGCGCGGTCCTGATGATTTGCGCGAACGTTCACTTTTTTTGGCAGAAAAACTGATGGAAATGGCGGGTATAAAAAATGCGGAGGATAAGGCGAAATCGATTCTGCATTCTGGTCTTGCGCTGGAAAAATTTCGGGCGATAATGAAAGCGCAGGGGGGTAATCCTGATGTGACGTTGGAAGATATAAAGATAGGAAAATATACATATGAGGGGGTGGCGCAAAAAGAGGGGAAAATTAAGAGGATTCATAATAAACAAGTAGCATATCTGGCCAGAAGTGCGGGAGCGCCGCAGGATAAGGGGGCGGGCGTATATATGCATGTCAAACTAAAGGATAAAGTGAAGGCAGGTGATACGTTGTTGACGATTTATGCAGAAAGTAATGAGAAATTATTGCATGCGTGTAAAGTATGGGAAGAAAAAGAGATTATTGAACTGTAAAAGAACAAAAGACATTAATGAAACCATAATACAACGCGTATATATACAAAAATAAAGAAAAAATGCCAGGACAAAACATAAATTAAGAACCACGCAGAAGAAAAAGCAGGCGAAATATTTATAAAGTGACATGGGTATTTTGTGATATGAAAAAAGGTGTGGTGATTGCATTTCTTTTATTGATGGTGATGATTACGTCTGTTTCTGCATTGCAGTTAACCTATGAGCCGGTCAGGGATGATGTTCTGCCGGGCGGAAGCGCAGTGTATACAGTGCATATGCGGAATGAAGACCCGATGTCTATTTCTGTGACCATAAAGTCGCTTGATCTTGCGTGGACAATGGATAAGGATGCAGAGAAGTATACAATTGATGCAGGGCAGACAAGAGATGCGGTCGTAACATACACCCCTGTTAGCCAGAATGTGAAACCAGGATCCTATGGATTGAACTTTCAGGCGTCGTCAAGTACGGAGAAACAGACACAGATTCTTCCTGTGCAGGTTTTGGATTTTATGGAAGTCCTGAATATTAATGTCCCTTTACGCCCATTAGACCCGCGCAGGCCGGCAATTTTATCGTTAGCGTTAAAGAATAAATATAATGTGCAGTTGGATAATATGCGTGTGCAGGTGCAAAGTGATCTGTTTAACGGGGAACAGACAGTTTCCTTAGGTCCGTTAGGGAAAAAAGATATTGAGTTTCAGCTGAAACTTGCGGAAAATCAGCAGGAAGGAAAATATGATCTTACTGTACGTGCAAGTTTACCGAATAATAAAATAGTATGGGATAAGAAAGAGACATTAGTGGTCAGCAAATATGGGGCAGTCCAGCAGGTAGTGGAAGAAGAGCAGGGATTTTTCACAGGTGGCGAAACAGTCACGCATACGAATAGCGCGAATACAGTCACAGAAGATGTCTACGAAAAACAGTTGGGCACGCTTGCGTATTATGTGAGCACATTTGATCCTGTTCCGTCGAAGATCACAAAAGAGGAGTCAGGGTACCGTGTGCAGTGGGTAACTTCCTTGAATCCGGGACAGAGGGTGGTGCTGCGCTATCGCACGAATTATGGGAAACCATTGCTTATGGGACTTATTCTTCTGGGTATTATTGTCGCGGTTTATAAGGCGAAAAAAAGATTCTTGTATATTAAGAAACGGGTTTTATTATTGCATACAGAAAAGGGCGGTGTTGGCATTATGAAAGTGGTTGTAGAAGTCCGTAATAACAGCGGGCATGATCTGCCAAATGTGTCTATTATGGATAAAGTGCCGAAGATGATTAATGCGCCGACCGATTTTGGGATGCATAAACCTGTGCAGGTCAAACAGATGCCGGATGGGGTCTTGCTGATATGGCGCTTCCCCCTGTTAAGGAAAGGCCAGGAAATAACCGTCTCGTATAAGGTCGCAACGAAGACGCAGGTGATGGGAAGAATGGTATTGCCTCGCGCAGTCGTGAAAAGCCTGGTGGGGATGAAAAAATATATGGGACATTCCTCAGTTGTGCATTTGCGTGAACGCAGATAGAAACTTCTGAAAATTTTGCGGAAAAAAGAGCCATGAATTTATAAATTCTAATAACCAATAATATATCATGAATCAGTATTCCAAGCAGGAGATTATTCAGGATGTAAAAGAGCTGCATCAGTTATTGGGAAGAAGACCGACAAAATGGGATAATGAGCGTTTGAATGGTCTGGCGAAGAGGTGTTTTGGAAGTTGGAATAGTTGTATGGAAGAATCGGGATACAAGGTAAAGTGGCGTCAAAAAGTAACGTTGCCAGAAATAAATAATCCTAGCTTGTATTATTTTCTTGGTTTGGTTGTTACAGATGGGCATGTAGTGCTGAATAAAAAAGAAGGTTATCGTATATCTATCTATAGTAGTTATGAGGATGAAATAAAAATGATTAAGGAATTAATTGAATATTTGTTTCAATACAAACCCTCAATTTATAGAAAAAAGAAATACGGCTTCAATAAAAGGATTAATATTGAAATTATGATCAACTCAAAAATTTTAGTATTTTTTCTTCAGGAGAAGTTTAATATTCCCGCAGGGGATAAGTCGCTTACATTGACACTTCCTAATCTGCCCCTGGATCGATCGCTAAGATTGGCTTTTTTGCGGGGGGTGATTGATGGTGATGGGTGGATAAACAAGGATGGTATTGGTATTTGTTCTGGATCACAAACGTTTTTAGAGCAGTTAAAGAGCCTTTGTAATAATATGGGTATAGTAACATCAGATGTGAAACAAGGAAATACGTGCTATAGATTTTATGTAAGAAAAAGAGAAAGTCAGGTTTTATGTCAATTACTGTATAATTCTGCTGATTATTTCTATAAACGGAAGCAAAAGACTTGGAAGAAAATTTTAAATAGCCATTGAGTAACACGTTTATTGTCCCCTCCTGTAGCTCAAGAAGCTTCATCTGTGGGTGAAGTTCGAGCAGCGGCGGAGCACCCGGCTGTAGATAAATTCACTGTTCGATCGGAAGCGAAGAGCGAGAGATGAAAAACAGACAGCGGATCCCGGGAGGCTGTGGGTTCAAATCCCACCGGGGGGACATTTCTTTTTTGTATATAAAACAATATAAATCAAAGAAATAAAAGAAGAGCAGGGATATCGGGGAGAATGTCGCGCGTTTATCAGAATTTGATAAGAGTATAGCTGTTCATTTTTTAGAGGAGCATTTTGATGGGTTGCAGGTGAGGGGGCAGGACTATATTGACAACCCTCCAGATCGATATCTATGGAAAAGAGAACCTTGAGTTATGGTTAAAGTATATTGGTTTGCGTAATCCAAAACATCTGACGAAAATAGCGTTGTGGAAAAAACAGGGGTATTGTAGTCCGGGATCGACATATAAGGAAAGACTTGCGTTATTAGAACGAAAAAGCTTATAAAGAATTAGGGAAAACCTTCGTTGTCCTGGGACTGCCTTGATGTAACCTTTTCGAGGGTTATATGGCAAGGGTAGTGTAGTGGCCTAGCACGCGAGCCTGTCGCGCTTGCAACCCGAGTTCGAATCTCGGCCAGGGCGTTTTCATATTCTGAACCCGACTAAAGAATTTTAGAAATTTCTGTTCAATTTTCAGCACAAAAACAATTGAGATCTGAACTGTTTTAAAAAATTTATTAGAGTTCAGTTTCTTTATTTTCTTCTAGGATTATAAATTTAATACCGTTTGGTTCTAATATTGTGGGCGGTATTTTGTTTGTAATACCGATTTGTTTGAGTATGCCATCATGAACAGGAAATGCTAATCGCGGTTTTATAGTTAAAGCGTAGTCTATGGTCTCAGATAATTTTAACCATGGTCCTGCAACAGGTAATGCTAATATTTCTACATTTTTATGGGGCTGAGTTAACGCATCGCCAGGATAAAACAATTTATTTGCTATAAAGTATCCAGTATTTACGCAAGGTGTTGTTTTATACAGCGGTGCATGGTCGTGACCAATTGCTTCAATGAGAACGTCTTTAACAGTAATACTATTTCCATCTTCTAATAATTCATGTTTTATATTTTCGGTTTCTAAAAGTTTACTAACTCCTTTATTTGTAAATATCTTTGCTTTTGCATTATTGTGCAAACATTTTTTTAGTGATGGAATGTGAATGTGATCTGAATGTTCATGAGTAATCAAGATAATGTCTATATTTTTCATATCTTCCTGTCCAGTTGAATAAGTATCTGGGTCTGTTAAGATTCTCAAATCTTTTTCCTCAACTAGTAAACAACAATGTCCAAATTTGGTAATTTTCATGATGATAAGATATCAAAAGTTAGTATTAATATCTTTCTTTTTGAGCATAATGTTCCGCCCATTATTAAACTTCAGAATATAAGTAAACAATCGCAAGTGGGGCGTTATACTTTTCAGTCGACGCCCTTTCCTTAGGGATCCGACCAAACTGATGGACGCCCCCGATGAACGCTAACCATTTTGCATGGCGTCCTTTTTCCTGCTCGTTTGCTTCTAATATCATTTAAGACTAATAAGTCAAAGAAATATTTAAACTCAACATGGCTGCTGAGAAGTGGCAAGAACATATTTATTTATCTTTCCAACTTTTATAGAACATCAACCCAACAAGAATTCCATTTCCTAATAAACCATTAATAACTGGATGAGCATAAGCAATCCAATCTCCAGTTGGACCAGTTAGAATTGAAACTATAGAGAAAACATAAGCAATAAATGCAATTATCCATGCAAAAGGATATTCTTTTACTGTTCCTTTGATTATGCCAACTCCTGTGGGAATATAAGAGATTGCATAAATTCCTTGAAGTAATAAATTTGCAAACGATCGTTTGCTGTTATTTGCCAAAAAGCTCCAATAATAATTGCAAGGATTAAAGAGATATAACCAATAACAGATATTTTAGATAATTTTCCTTTAAATATTGAATAAATGAATATTCCAGTCATACAAAAGAAAACAGCGATTACAATAAAACTTTGCCACCAATTATTTCCAGTAATAGAAAAAAATGTTAACAAATTAATTAATCCAACAACTACCCAAATCAACCAGGTTGCAGGATTTGGTGTTGAATGATTTTTTAATACTTGTCTAAAATAGAAAAAGTAAGTTATCAACGCAGTTAAACCTGCTAACAATCCAAAGAACTGAGATATATTCATAATTTTTATTATGCAAATCAATATATAAGTTTATTCTTGGGAAAAAGAAACTCCGTTTTCATTTGTGTATTCGACGAGGGCGTATACTCTTTTGTTCTGTGCCCGTTCGGGGCGTTTTCATATTCTGAACCAGACAACCAACTTTTTACAAAATTAAATAAAAAAAATTGAGACTTGAACCTGTTTTAGATAGTTTATAGGTTATATACCCGAATTAGATCAGTATTTTATACACAACAACTAAGCAAATCTTTATAAAAACAATCACAATCCGAATTTTATGCAAAAAAAAGAACTCTATGATATTCTTATTATCGGCGGCGGATGCGCAGGACTGCCCGCAGCAATGTATGCCGGACGCTTTGGTTTAAAAACACTTGTTTTGGCAGAACAGCCGGGTGGCACGATTATTTTAACTGACGTTGTCGAAAACTATCCTGGGTTCATACGATTAACTGGATTAGAACTCGCACAAAAACTCCAAGAACACGCAGAAAGCTACAAGGATGTTACCATTAAAGCAGAACGTGTTGTCGATGTCGCAAAAAAAGGAGAACATTACTGGGTAAAAACACAAGAATACGAATACGAAACAAAAACTATTATTTTCTCTACAGGTACAGAATGGAAAAAACTCAACGTCCCTGGAGAAAAAGAATTAGCAAATAAAGGCGTTCATTATTGCGCGTTATGTGATGGCGCATTCTACAAAAATAAAATCCTTGGTGTCGTCGGCGGCAGCGACAGCGCAGCAAAAGAAGCGCTTCTCTTGACGCAATGGGCGCAAAAAGTCTACATTATCTATCGCGGCGACCAGATCCACCCTGAACCGATTAATATGGAACGTGTTCTTGCGAATAAAAAAATTGAAATCATCAATAATACGAATATTACCGAAATCAAAGGCGAACAGAAAGTGACGAGTGTTATTTTCGATAAAGCGTACAATGGCAATAAAGAATTCAAACTTGACGCGGTCTTTGTCGAAATTGGCCACATCCCGTTAACAGAACTGCCAAAAAAATTAGGTGTCAATCTCAATAAAAAAGGCGAAGTTATCATTGACCGCGAAGCAAAAACAAATGTTCCCGGGATTTACGCAGCGGGCGACTGTGTCGATACTGCATTCAAACAGGCCATTACGGGCGCAGCAGAAGGGGTCAGCGCGGCCTATTCCGCCTATCAATATTTAAGTAAAGAATAATGATACACACCTACATCTCTCTTCTCAGAGGTATTAACGTTAGTGGACAGAAACAGATTCCTATGGAAAAACTGAAAAAATGCTATACTTCTTTAGGATTGACGAATATACAAACATACATTCAAAGCGGCAATGTTATTTTTACAAGCCCAGAAACAGATATTTCTAAACTAACGTCTCTAATCGAAAAAAATCTAGAAAAAACATTTAATTTTGCAGTTCCCGTTATTATCCGCACCAAAGAAGAACTCAAAAATGTTATTAAAAATAATCCTTATGCAAAAAAAGAACATTTGTATGTGATATTCTTAGCTACAACACCCGCACCTGTAACTCCTAATGATCTTAGCAACATGAAAAGTCCGAACGAACAATTCTCTATTCGTGGCAAAGAGATTTATCTTTCCTGTCCCAGCGGTTATGGACAAACAAAATTATCAAACGCGTTCTTTGAACGAAAACTTAAAGTTACTGCAACGACCAGAAACTGGAAAACAGTTACTACCCTCTTAGCACTTGCAGAAATATAATTACTGTACAAAAATCGCAGGTTTTCCCGGTAACGCCTGCTGCGCCTTAAACTCTTTTGACTCTTCCGCTTTCATGAATTCAACTTTCGTATGCAACTCCTCAGAAAAATAATCTTTATTCTCAAACAAGATATGCAACTCTTTTTCTTGTGTTAATACTAAGTTTGGAATTTTCGCTGGATTCTTTACTAATCCTGGAACTAATTTTGCACATTCTGCTTCAAACCCAGGCACTTTCGCTGCATTCAAAATAGAACCAATATCCCGTGTTGTTTCCAGCATCTCTTTGATTTTCGCAATACACTCAAATTTCCACGCATCAGCAACGAATAACATAATTTTCTTCGGCTTGTCTACTTTCGCTAAGGCAATAACTTTACGCACATCTCCTTCGATCTGTTCCACTAACTGTTCCGTTGCATCATATTCAGGATTAATTAATGCTTCATCGACTTCCGGCCAGCGTGTTAACGATACAAACTCCTCTTTCCCTAATTTTTTCCACAATTCCTCGCAGATATGGGGCGCAAACGGCGCGAGTAAAACAATTTGTGTTTCAACTGCTTTTTGTAATAATTCTTTATTCGGGTTCTTTCTCGTTCGCTTCAAATACCGTTTTGTTTCTTGTTGTAAATCAAAAAAAACAGCTTGCAACGCAGTTCTGAATAATGTTTCTTCCATCGCTGTAGTCGCATCACGTACAATCACCTGTATCTTCGACGCAAACCACTGATCAATATGCAGCATTTCTTTCCGCCCTCTCAGCGCATGCCATTCTAGGCAATTATCATAGAACGCTTCCAACTTCGGTTTCATTGCGGATAAAAATTCCACATCAAAGTTTGGGTCATCAACACCCTCACCGCCGTACAACATCGTCAAACGAATCGGATCTGCGCCATGATCCAGCGCTTTCCTTATGGTCATGAAATTCCCCAACGACTTTGACATCTTCTGTCCGTTCACCATCGTCCACCCGTTCGCGCCAATACCTAATGGCCAGTGCTCCTCAGGGAAAATCGCGGTATGATTAAACAAGAAGAACGCGAAATGGTTCTGGATCAGATCCTTCCCGGAATTCCGGAAATCGACCGGATACCAATAAAAGAACTCTTCCCGCATTTTTTCAGCCAATTCATGCGGATGTTTCTTTCCTTTCCCTAATAAGACATAATCAAATAATGTATCGTCGACTTCTGCAACAGGAATTTTTGTAATCAAATGCGCGATCGTATAATAGCTCATGTAAATCGTACTATCTGATAAGGACTCAATTACCCAATGCTCATCCCAAGGTAAACGAGAACCTAAACCAAATTCTCTTGTACACGCCCAGTCATTCAGCCAGTCAAGCACATAGGTAAACTGCGAACGTGTTTTTTCCGGATATAATTTTACCCGTTCCAATGCTTTATGTGTTGCTTCCTTCCATTTCAGATTGCTATACGCCAAGAACCACTGATTTGAGACAATCTTCACAATCGCTGGTGTTAAACAACGACAAACAACTTTGCCTGTTAATTCATACAAGACATCCGCTTCTCCTGTTTTTACTAAATCCGCCTTCATGACATCTTTCGCACGCTCGACGGGGATACCTGCGTATTTTCCGCAATGATCGTTCATCATGCCTTCATAAAATCCTTTTTTGTAAATAATTCTTTTTGCTTCGTCTAACTTATCATGCTCATGCTGCGACGCAATCTTCATCTCATCACAGATTTTTTGCGCGGGAAAATCACCTAAGGTTTCAGAATGAATGACCGCTAATGGTTCGATTTCCTTAATCTCTTGGTTATCTAATCCAAACTCTTTTAACATTTTCTGGTCTTTCTGTAAATCACGCAAGGCCATATAATCGGCAGGATCGTCACTTGGCACAGAATTGACAATGCCTGTTCCCCAGTCCATATCAGGGAATGTCGACGGTAAAATAAGAATTTGTTTTTTTGTTAATGGGACAATGACATATTTTCCTATTAATTCTTTTCCTGGGATTTTTGCTATTTCCTCGATCTTCTTTTCCTGCTGTATTAATTTCTGTACGCATGATGGACTGACAATCCATTGTTCGTCATCCACTTTTATTTTGACATATACCGCGTCCGCGCGCACCCAGACATTCGTCGACCCAAAAATAGTTTCTGGACGCAACGTCGCTGCAACAATGAACGCATCACCGCATTTAAATTTCAATAACGTAAATTCCTGCGGCGTTTCTCCTTCCCCTTCTACTCTTGAATGATCAGGGACAGGCATACTTTCTTTCGTGCACCACACAACAGGATGGCTTCCCAGAACAATATACCCTTTTTCTTTTAATTTCCTGAACTGCCACTGAATAAACTTATCATACCACGGATTCAAATTCGTTGTAATAAACTCGCGCCTAAAATCAATGGAAAAACCTAAGGACAAACAATCCTGCTTCCACTCTTTTGGGAAAAATTCCACCCAATACTCTGGATCCGCAAACTTCCCAATTTCTAAATCTGTAAAACCCATATCCTGCATGATCTTAATCTGTTTGACTTCATTTTCTTTAATACGCTGCGCAGCAGATTCAATCGGCGAACCTGTACAGTGCCAGGCCTGCGGAAACAAGACATTCAAACCCTGCATACGCTTAAACCGCGCAAAGACATCGACTCTTGCGGACGTATAGAAATGACCTAAATGCATAAACCCATTCATATATGGATACGGGAATGTGACAAAGAATTTCGCTTTTGTCGAGTCAGCATCAGCCTCAAAGATTTTACTTTCCTGCCAGAGCTTCTGCCATTTCTGTTCAATACCCTTCCAGTCCAATTCCATGCGTGCAGTAGAGCACTAAAACGCCTTTATAAAACTTTCAGAACTACGCATGAGCGTCAATTTTAGCAGGAAAATTTATATCGACTGACTTACAACGCCCTGTTTTCTTTTTAAAATTCAAAATCGTAAACCCTCTTACTTTTCCTGTCTTTTCATCAATCCGCTCAAATACTCCATCCTTCGTCTCTTTCATATAACTATTTTTTGCACTTCCCATACGAATCTCTAACATATCTCCTTCTTCATCATAAAATAGGTGCATCTTTGCTTTCATTGTTCCCTTCTCTTTGTGTAAAAGGCTGTAATAATAAACCTTCCCCGTTTAAATATTTAACGATCACCGTTAGATATTTTGTTACTATTGGCGCATCTTTATAATATCTCAAATATACTACTACCTCTTTTTCATCCACATAACTCTCCATTGGATTCATGACCGTCTCTTCTACACGCAAAAGACTATTCATCATTGTTGGATGTTCTCTCACAATATGTTTCCAGCGCCCATCAAAAAGATACCCCTTCTTTCCATTACGCAATTTTACTTCAAATAAGCGCATCAACTATAATTTATATAACGCTTAAAGAACTCTTGCCGCTTTTTTCCGTAACATTTTCAAAATACTCAAAAATTACCGTTCTATTTCTATCGCCGCGTAGGCTGCGCCGTATTTCCGTAACGCCTGTGGTTTTTTGACCATGACTCTTACATTTTTCACAGGAAATGTTGTTCTTATTGTCGTACTTACTTTTTCTGCAAGCGCTTCAATTGTTTTATACTTGACGTTCATGATCACACAAATTTCTTTACAGACAGAAGAATAATTGACTGTTTTTAGGATATCATCTAAACGACCTGCTTCTCTTGTATCCTTCACAATCTCAATATCAACAATTATTGGCTGCTTTTTAGCACGTTCTTGCGCTGTTATTCCAATATGTGCCCGACATTGCAATTCTTTGATAATAATTTTATCGTTCATTTTTTTCCACTATCCTGCCGCAGTACGACTGTATACCTCTCTTTTGTGACTGGACCGACACAATGTAATGGACGGTACGCCCTTTCCGTATCTGACCGTGGATGACGCAGCAAAATGAGCATTCCTTCATCTTCTTGGATATAGGTTATGTTTTTTTGTTCTCGATCATGACAAATGCCAAATGTATTCGTTCCGGCAAGGACAAAAATTGATACGAGATTCATATACTGTGAATAATCTCGATGCGGACCCATACCTACAGCTCCTTTTTGATAGCGATGTACCCCTACAGAATTGACCTTTCCTGGGACAAACTTCGCTCTTTCTGCAAATCTTTCGTATACTTTTACGTATTCTTCACGCAAGCGATTGACTTCTGGAAATGATTCATCTGAACGCAGACTATCTGCTTCTCCTAAATAGATCGTATCTAACTCTTGATACGTTGTTCCGTATACTCTCGGCGCTTTCAACCACTTTATTCTTGACGATAATAACTCTGCTTGTAAACCCTGCAATCCATCATCAGTCACGAATCCCGGTATCGCAATAATACCTGATTTCGTAAAATCAAAGAGTTCATCAACTACGCTTTCAATGTCTATTTTTTCCGTGTTTAATACGCTCATCCTTTATCGATCCCGCCTTTTTTAATATACCTTATCTTCCCCTTAGGGGTGAACAAAGAGAATCTTTAAATAAATACCTATTCCTTCTATGAATATGGATACCACAACGCTGGAACATCTTGGTTTTACGAAAGGAGAAATAAAAGTCTATCTTACTCTTTTACCTCTCGGTAATACCACCACTGGCCCAATTATTCTCAAAAGTAACGTATCCCGATCCAAAGTCTATGAAATTCTCGAACGCCTTAAAGAAAAAGGATTAGTGAGTGAAACGATTCAAAAAGACACCCGCTATTTTCAAGCGCTCTCGCCTCATAAAATTCTGGACTATCTCACAATCAAAGAAGAACAATTACTCCAACAAAAAACTGCGTTTACAACTATCTTACCCGATCTCATCGCCAAACAAACGTACGCAGCAGAAAAAGAAGGAGTAAAAGTCTATGTCGGATTAGAAAGCATAAAAACATTCTATCGAGAAATGCTCGCACAATTAGGCAATGAAAGTTATTTGGGGATTAATTTTTCCGATAAAGTCCTAGCAAACAGATCGTTGATGTTAACGTTGCATAAAATCCATAAAGAACGCGCAAAAAAAGGGATTAAAGCGAAAATTTTATTCAGCAAACACGGCATAAAAAAAACAATCGCCTCTAGCGATATTTACGAATGTAAAGTTGTTGACGATATTCTCCCAAATGATGTTGCGATCTTTAACGACACAGTCGCGACCTTCAGCTGGGGGGAAACACCTAAAGTTTTTGCTATTATTTCCCAGGACAACGCAAAAAAATACAAACAATTCTTTTATCATTTCTGGAAAAAAGCAAAACCTCTTTAAAGAGTTGTTTTTCTGTCCATTTATGAAAAAAATTGTTGTCATTGGTGGCGGATCGGGAACGTTTGTACTTCTGAAAGGACTCAAAAAATACACCACTGAATTAACGGCGATCTGCACGATGTTTGATTCTGGCGGCAGCACAGGAAAACTCCGTGATGAATTTGGTTATCTTCCCCCGGGTGATATACGTCGCGGCATTCTTGCATTAGCACCAGAATCATCAGAAACCCGCATCTTACGCGAACTCTTTAATTATCGCTTTACAAAAGGTAACGGACTTACCGGACATAATTTTGGCAATCTCCTTCTCACCGCGCTTAAAGAAATAACCGGCGATGAACTTGCATCTATCGAAGCAGCATCACGCCTTCTTCATATCAAAGGCCGCGTTTTACCCGTTACCCTTGACCATGCACAGCTCTGCGCTGAACTTGAAAGCGGAGAAATTGTTTATGGAGAAACAAATATTGATATTCCTCAACATGATACTACTTTACGCATCAAACACGTCTTTTTAGACCATAAAACACATGCTTTGCCTGATGTTCTTGACGCAATCAACGAAGCAGAAATTATTGTCATCGGTCCTGGAGATCTTTTTACTTCCATTATTCCGAATTTCCTCGTTGAAGGAATGGTTAAGGCATTACAAAAAAGCAACGCTAAAAAAATATATGTCTGTAACATTATGACCAAAAATGGAGAAACAAATAATTTTCAGGCGAGTGATTTTCTCAGAACCGTCGAAACCTATATTGGTTCAGGAATACTCACCCATTGCATTATCAATACCGAACAATGCTCACCAGAACTTCTCCAAAAATACGCAACAGAAAACGCGAAACAAGTTATTGTTGACTCGACTATTCTTACCCGCAGTGATATTCATATTATTACAGGTAATTTTCTTAATGAAAAAGACATCGCACGACATGAAAGCAATAAACTTGCCCATACCCTTATTGAACTCTAAACTATAACGATTCTTTCTGCTGAATATATTTTTTCAATTTCTGACTCATAAACGGTTTTCCTTTCACTAACACATAACGGAATGGTAACACAAACGCTTCTTCCATTCTTCCTTTTTTGACCGTCACTTCAATCGTATCCTGAAACGGAATTTCCTCTAATTTTTTTCCGCCAATAATCAGCCAGGTTGTTAACACCGCATTATCGGTCGACATCTGTTCTTTTCCCAAATTTCTCACCATCACATTCTTCATTTTTGACGTCAATAATTTTTTCGTACGACCTCGTACAGGCGCGTCCCCTAAAATCCCTCCAAAAATAAACGCGTCAAATGTTTGCGCTTCTTCAGGCGTTAATGTCTCTGCAGCCTGCGGATCTAACAAACACGCATTCTTTATTTCCATATCTAAAACACTTTCATCAGACACGTCACCGAATTTTTTCAGTTTCGCCTGTTCTTTCTTCGGCACATTCGTAAAGAGCGTCTGTTTTTTACCAACAATCATGCTGATATGCTCATACTCAATCAGACACCAGGGATACAGTCTTTGTTCCAGGTGCTGGATAATACACTTTTTTTTCATGATCCTGCCCTTTCTCCCGCATCAGTGCTGCACATACGGCACAGGCTAATAAAATGACCGCCCCGCTAAAAAACGTCCACTGAAAACTGGAGCTTAACAATATTGATGAAAAAAACAACGGCGCGACAAGTGATCCTAATTCAAATGCTGTTGAATAGACGGTGTAAAACCGTGTTGTGTCTGCATGTTTAATGCCCTTAAACAGGCACGCTTCACGTACAGGTTCAACGCACGCTGCGCCAAAACAGCCCGCTAATAAGATGCCGACCACAAACACGGGGGAAAAATGAAAAAAAGACAACCCTAAAAATACGCCGGTCACAATAAAACCAAACACTAAAAATATTTTTGATCCGAACCGATCAGCAAATCGACCCACTGTAGGCTCCAGCATAATCAGGGGAACAACAAATAGCGCAATCGCATACCCAATCAATGAACTTGAAAACCCCTGCTCTTTCAAAAATAAGGGTAAATACGTATAGACTAACGACCAGAAGAACGCAAGACCGAATGACATCAGATAGAGCAACACCAATGTTTTTTGTTTAAAATACTCTTTAATATTCTGAAATGTATGATCATGCTCATTTAGTTGCATCGGTAATTCATACGGGTTTCGTACCATTAAAATGACAAACGCAATCAGGGAAAACACGCTCGCAAACACAAATGTCCAATTATACCCGAAGTTCTCGGCAAACGGGCCGCCAATAACAGGACCAATTAGCCAGGCAGTATTCATAAACATAAAATACAGTCCTTCCATCGCGCCAATACCCGCTTTTTTTACTGAATCACGGATGAGCAATGTCGCGGTCGCCAACGCGCCTGTTGAAAAAAACATCCGAAAAATCGATAAAATTAACAACTGCCACACATTCTGTACCAACGGAAAGCCTAAGAACGTGAGAAAATACCCAAAAATACAAATTTTTAACAAGGCTACTTTACGTATGGAACGTAATAAAATATTCACGATAAACGTTGCAATAACCAGCAGAACAGCATTATACGAAAAAATATACCCCACGAACGCATCGTTTTTCACAAACTGCCGCATGAACAACGGGAAAATGGGGGCGACGATCGTTAATGAGAGAACAATCAATAACATCAGCATAATATAAAACGGCGCACCTTTTAACGGGAGAGACCTCTTTAACGCAAACATCTTCTCAGAACACCATCACTGCAATATAAACATTTCCTTAAAGATGCGGGTCAATTCTGGTTTAAACAAGAAAAATATCCTTGGTAAAAAATAATATAACTATCCTCCAAGAATAAGTTTTATATACCTGCAACCACGAACCTCCCTGATGAGTCTCTGGAATTTATTCGGTATCTTTGGCAGAAAAGCACAACGCTATACTGTTTTAACCGCACTCATCGCTGCCACCGCAAGCGGATGCAAAGCAAAAATTGAACCACTCTACCAAGAACAAGAACGCAAAGCAGAAATCGCGCGTCAAGCCGAAGCAGAAGCAGCAAAACTATTCAAAGAATTTAAAGAACAAGAAGCAAAAAAAAACATGATCCTCGCAGAAAATAAAGAAATCCGGGACAAAAGAGAAAAAGAAAAAGCGGACCAAGCCGTAGCGGCAGCAGCTGAAGACGCAAAAAAAGCAGCAGACGACGCAAAAGCGAGAGCAGAAAAAGATAAAAATGCCGCAAACGACGCGGCGGACAAAGCAGCAGCAGCAGGGCGAATTAATGCAGACATGCAAACGATTGCAGAAACTATTCAAAGTTCTATTGAAGAGATTGCAAGAATCCCCAAAGATGCTCTAACACAAAAAAGACAAAAAGCACAAGCACTCCGCCCCTCTCTCAAAGAATTCAGTAAAAAACTCAAAGAACTTGAATCCTTCGGCGTTCCAACCCTCGAAGCAGACCTTATCAGAGGATTTGACGGTCTCCAAAAATATTATGACTACTATGACTATCTTGCTACTTATGACTATGCCGCATTCGCTAAAAGCCCGCAACCCATCCTTCCCGCGAAAACAGACCATCCCTTCAGAATTAAACTCCTTGAAGAACAGATTACCAATCTCGAACGCACAGAAAAACTGCTGGGAATACATCTCAGATTTGAACGTAGCGAACTCAAAGAACTCATTAGGAGTTTTGTTACTGCTCACGCGGCCACCATTCTTATCGCTCTCAAGGGGGACAGTGTCCGCGTTGACAAAGGAGGAAGTATCAAAACACTTCAGATATTCCAGGATAAAGCAGCAGATCTCGCAGACGATCTTTAATTCTTTTTTCGGAAGTTTTATAATACGTTCTTTATCAGTATTTCTTTACGGGCCTGTAGCGCAGCTTGGATAGCGCACATCTCCTGAACATACGTGTTCGGAAAGCACAGTTGCCTTCTAAGCAAGGGGTCGCAGGTTCAAATCCTGCCAGGTCCGCCATTCTTTACTTATCACTATCTTTAAAAGTCCCTTCATCCTCTTTTTTATCCGGTGATCTATTCTGCAACATCAAAACTATCTGACGATCCTCAAAAAATACCGATGGATTCTTTTTATTATTCTCCTCATTTTTGTCCTTGCCGCATTTATTGAATTCAGCATGGGACGGCTTTTCCTCGGTCCCGACGGCAGATTTGGTATCTGGGAAGGCAATATTTTCAGCATGGAACAATCCCAACGCCTCCTCGATCCCTATTCATTCAGCCATATCCTCCACGGCATCCTGTTTTATGGAATACTCTGGCTTACCGCCCGCAAAATCCCCATACGTTACCGTTTTGTCATCGCATTTCTTCTTGAAGCCTGCTGGGAAATTGCAGAAAATTCATCCTTCATCATCAACCGCTACCGCGCCGTCACTATCTCGCTCGGTTATTTTGGGGACAGTATTCTCAATTCATTGAGTGACCTTCTTATGGCCGCTCTTGGTTTTTTCATGGCGTGGCGCATGCGCGTCCGGGTAACTATTCTTGTTATCGTTCTTATTGAACTCGGATTACTTTATTTCATACGAGACAATCTTACGCTGAATATTCTTATGCTTCTCCACCCCATTAAAGCAATACAGCTCTGGCAGGCAGCAGGGTATATGCCTCCTTAATTTCCAAGAACAACCTGTTATGGTTTTGCAACCTTCCAGAGCATATCAAAATAATGCTTAAATGTCCGCGCAATATCCTGCTGTTTTATCACAATCGCAACCGGATCCTTCGACCAGAGAATAATAGCGACTTTGCCGCCGTACACATTGGTCGCAACCGGAGAAAGAAACGATTCAGGCAAATACCGCACGTCCGCCAATGGAACAGGGGATTTATGGCGAGGCAATGCATAGATCGCGTGCAACTTTATTTTCTTCTTAACCCTTCTCTTCGTATACTGCGGAAGATAAAAACGCAACACCTGCCACGCATAATGCGAACCCCCAATAATACACACATCATGCCCATCCTCAATCTGCTCCTCAAAAATCGTTTTAATCCCCTCCACACCCCGATAAAACTGTGTCTCCTGCTTATTCTTCTGCTGCAAAAATGTCGCTTCCAGTTCAGGCATTAATTTATCAACCGCCTCTTTCTGCGCATCCATCATTTCCTTAATCCGTTTCGGATCAGCAGCGCAATAGAACCGTTTTTCATTCTCGACCATATAGCTTACCAATCCTTTCTCAATCAAACGATCCAGAACATCATAAATACTGCGGCGGTGCACCCCTGTTTTCCGTGATAACACCCCTACCTGCGTTTTGCCCAATTCCAATAGCACACGATAAATTCTCGCCTCATTCTTTGTTAATCCAATCTGCGCAAGCGCGTTATCCATCCCACCCTTTACCTGCCGTTCATTATAAATGTTGCGGGCATTGGTAATTGTTTAGCTATAATAACAGACATAAATATTTATCCAATAAGCTTTCAAAACCGCCTGTAAACACATTAAAGCAAATTTTTTATGATTCTTTTGTATAAAAATAAATGTCGTTAGTTATACGTATCTACTACGGTAGCTAAACAATTACTATTCGCCGGGCTTTGGTGCAACCCTCTGCTTTTAGATCATCTTTGACCAAATCTTATATGCTAGACCTAGGTTTTTCCAAGTGAATATACGTAAAGAACGAGGAATGCAACAAAGCCATTCGCCGGAAGATTTATATAGTAAGTAAGATGCGACTTACTATGGTAGAAATAGAGACTGCAACAATAAGTTCAAAGGGTCAAATTGTAATTCCTGTAAGTATGAGGAGAGATTTAAAGGAAGGGGATAGATTTCTAATTATCAAGGATAAATCTAGTTTTCTTCTTAAGAAAGCAGATGATTTGGATGAGAAATTTGAAGAAGATCTTGAGTTTGCAAAACGCACTGAGGAAGCCTATAAAAGACATGAAAGAGGGGAATTCAAGAGGATGTCTGCGAGTAAGTTTCTTGAAGAACTGAAGAAGTGGTAGAAGTCATCTTTGACGATCATTTTCAAAGAGCAATTCTCAAAGTAAAGGATCAAGAGTTTCAGAAGAGTATAAAAAACAAAATACAAAAAATTATTGACAATCCTGAGATTGGAAAACCAATGCGCAATGTACGAAAAGGGACACGAGAGATCTATGTCAGTGCAGGATCATTTAGGCTTTCGTACGAATATCATAAAGAGAAAGATACTATTGAATTCTTAGATTTGTATCATAAGGATGAACAGTAAAACATTGTAGAATAGGGTCATGCCCCAGCCGAGATTTGAGGGTTTACGCCGTTCTCCACCGTCCCGATACGGGACACTGGCAATAGTTCAGTGCCTGTCTGTGAGCAGACTGAAGTGGCCATCTCGACGATAGCAACTGCGGCGGTGCACCCCTGTTTTCCGTGATAACACCCCTACCTGCGTTTTGCCTAATTCCAATAGCACACGATAAATTCTCGCCTCATTCTTTGTTAATCCAATCTGCGCAAGCGCGTTATCCATCCCACCCTTTACCTGCCGTTCATTATAAATGTTGCGGGCATTATTATCCCCTTTCTTAGATTCTTGTACACTGCAGCACAATCCGCTCAAGATCGCTTTTCAAAACACTTATATCCGGATGCTGCGGAAGACCATACAAATGTCCTCCTGTATTCTGCACAATCTGTTCAAATGCCGCGCGTAAACTCATGTTCCCCGGCGTAATAAACATGGATGTCTGCGCTCCCCGCGCCAGAACTGCCTGCATCACAGATTCCTGCGTCACACCCCGCACGGTAAACGGCCCATCTGCATCAGTAAATCCCACATAAATCTCCTGCGCGTCCGCAGGAACAGCCGCCAACCCCCATGGATTTGCCGGATCTGCCGCATCCACAAACGCATCATAAAAAATTTCATTACTCCGATCTGCCGGTTTTTCCGTGTACCCTGTTCTTATTCCCGCCGCAGTTGTATAATTCATCTGTAAACTTGGCAGACCGTCATTCCCCGGATCTGGAACATCAGCTACCGCATACCGATATGTATACATTCCCGCACGTTCCATGTCTCCCGCAAAATCAACCACTGCCTGACCTACCGCATACTGCTCCTGATCCGCGCCCTGAAAACTCCCTGACTTATCCAAAAAGAAAAACAAATACGCTTTTGGCAAACGCAGCTCTACCCGCGCGGCTATGCCGTTACAATTACGGTCCGCATCCAGAAAATCACATGACTCTTTATCCGGCAGCACTTCCTTCTGCGTCACATACCACCGCGCAGCACCCCCATCCTTCCGCAAACATTCCTTTTTTTCATCCTGACAGGAGCCCACATTCCTTGTTTCTGGCGCGCCGCGATACGTGATCTGTATCTCCCCTACCGCGCACTCATCCTGCGCCATACACCCTTCCAATCCCTCATCCACTTCCCCATCGCAATCGTCATCCTCACCATTACACACTTCTGTTCCCGGCGGCGTCGCGCCCACACACATTCCTGCACAATCTTCCCATCCATTATTCCCCGCGCACACACCCACCCCCTTCATCTGCTCTGACACATGCGGATCCCAACATGGTTTTGGCTCAATTGCGGACCGCTCGTCAGTCAACCCGTTACAATTATTATCCTTTTTATCACAGATTTCCTGCATCGGCAGCTGTTCCGGTTCTATTACTCTATAATCTGCGTCATGCCCTCCAACATCAGTACAGACTATCTTTGCTGAATGACAGATCCCCCTGTTCCTTGTTTCTGGAGGACCTGTATAGGATTCTGTTTGTGTACCGATTTTACACTTATCCTCATCCTGACATTCCCCTACTGGAATAAATACGCCATCCCTGCATATAATCGCCCGCACCCCCCGCCCATTCCATCCGCACGCTTCTGTCCCCGGAATTTCATCTGTTATTCCATCACAATCATCATCAACCCCATTACATACTTCTTTCACGTGCTGCTGTTTATACAAACATTCTGCATCTTTCGTACCCTGATCCCCACAACTGAGATATACTGCTGCGGCCAATATCCCGAAAAAATGTTTTCTTAGATTCATCAAGCAACAAGCATTTCTTTATCTGTTTATCATATATAAATATTCGCTTTGTCAAGAAGAATAAACAGTCCACCAGAGATATTCTTATAAAAGACCGCTCCTTATTATTCACCATCATGCCCTTCTTCAAAGCACTCGGCTGCGCTGCGCTTCTTGCGGCACTTGAACCCCATTCTCTACCTTCTCCCCCTGCGCAGCAACCAGAAACCCCTTCATATCCAACACACAAACGTGACTGCAACCAGCTTGACGTGATGTTCCTTCAGGATGTTTCCGCATCTATGATTGAAGAACTTGCGGCGACCAGACAGACTGCGGTAACCTTTGTACGGGAGATCAGCGCCAAATACACTGCGGCACGCTTCGGCATCAGCGTCTATGGGCTTCCCAACCAAGCATACCAATCTGTCCACCATCTCACCAGCGATTATCCCAGCCTCCTCAGAGCAATCCAGAACATCAAGCTGACCAGCGGATCAAATGAATATGCAGGAGAAGCAGTCAGATACGCGCTCCGCGAAGAACCCTGGCGCGCGGACGCACTCAAGATTATTTTTCTTATCACTGATGAACCTGCAGAAGAAGGAGAGAACATGAAAACAATTGTCACCGATGCACCAGCCAATATTATCGGCATCATCAGCTATGATCCCACAAATCCAAACGATACGCTTCTTCAATACTGGAAACGCCAGGGACTCCAGGCTGTTTATCCCCTGATCACTGGAACCAGTCTCGCACACATTGTCGCAAAAAGCGTTGATGACGCATGCGCACGCTATTCCCATGATGGAAAATTGAATCCTACAAATTCTCTCTCGTTCTTTCCTGTGACATTTGGAAATTTTTAATTTTTATAAGCCTTGAACCTAAAAAAATCACAACGGTTTCTACTACCTCAGCGGCGCAGGACCATACCGCCGCACATTTGGATCGATCTCCGCCCACCTCCAGATACTTCCCGCGAAATTAAACACTTTACTAAAACCATTCTGTTCTAAAAAATGCGCAGCCTGGCCACTACGACCTCCTGTACGACAGTACACAATAATCTGTTTCTCTTTCTTTATCAATGGAAACTGATACCTCTTCAGAAATTCTGAAGGCGACGCTGTTATTGCATGACCTAATTCAGACAAGGGAATATTCTTTGCTGTAGGAATCATCCCGTATTCCAATTCATCCTCTTCACGCACATCAATGAGCGTATATTCCTCTTTCTGATCAATCAATTTTTTTAGTTCATCACGCGTGATTATGGATACCATCACTATTCTATATACTCCTCCCTCTTTAACGTTTCCTGATGTCGTGTCTTGAAGCAAAATTATATAAACGAGACAATAACCTTTCTTTTTTTAACGCGCGGATCGCCAAGCGGCTAAGGCATGAGGCTGCAAAACTTCTGAAGAACCCTCATATTCGCAGGTTCGAGTCCTGCTCCGCGCTTTCTCGTTACCCTTAAATATCTTGCGCACGTGCGCATTCGCTATGAAAAAAGACCTTTTTTGCGTGGAAAACATTAGTACTGCCGCAACTTGTGTTGGCGGGCTTGTCGGTATTATTGGTGGTCTCACCATCACCGGCGAACCTCCTGCATCTGCCTCCTTACCAACGTATCTCACCTACCCCCTTATAGCAGCTGCATTCGGGTATCTTACTGCGCTCGGCACCTATGTTTCCTTTTTCGCACCACCGCAAGACGTTTCCCCGGACAAACCGTATACAAAACGATAAAGAACATTTTCTAATTCTAGAACCTTCTGCTTCTCAATTTTTATCCCTTCATTGACCAATAATCTTTGTTTTGCAAACAATCCTTTACCTATTAATTAGCCAGAGATTCTTTATAAAAAATCTGATAAAAAGGAAGTCTATATCTCATTTAATGGATAGAAATTATAAAATGAAAACCATTGATCTGTTCCACCACAAGGATCATCTTTAAGACCATAAAAAGCAATACCTACAATCTCCCCAACTTTTACTGTACGATAATACAAATTGCCTGAACCCATTTTCGGTAAACCGTCGATTAATTTAACATCCCCCTCATTAATTACAATACTCCTTAAGTCATCAAGCCTCGAAAATTTTGGTAGATCCCTAAAAAAATCGCTATTTGTCCTATTAAACACCCTATTTTTTTCGACCGACCGCGCCTCCGGCGCTACTCCCAACACACGACCCTTAATGCCGATGCCGCTGCCGCCGCCCAAGCCGTAGATGTCGTCGCCAAGGAACAGCACACGGCCATGTGGCGTTTTCTTATCAAAATCATCGAAATGCCACACCCCAATTCTGTTACCATACACTTCTTTATGTTTTGCTAAATACGCTTGTGCAATTGCTTCTCCGCCTAAAAAGGGAATGGTTTGCGGATGCTCTAAAGCATCATCAACATGAATTACCTCAGAAGGAGATTTTCGTAATGTATCATAATCAACAACAAAAACTCTGCCGTTTCCATTTAAATCTACTAATTTATCAAAATCTGCTTGCGGTATTTCGCCTGCATAATTTTTGAGTTTTCCAGATTCTATAACATTTTTTATGTTTGCTGGTTCACTGAAATAATTAGGGACATGCGCATACACGACTACTTTGCTTCCTGCTTTTGTTTGTCCCGTTGCTCGCATACTCGGAGTCACATACCATACTTGCCATGGTCTTGCATCTTTCGCTGATCTGCTTCGCACTAAGGCAAGTTCTGGCATAAATAAGGGTTGATAGCCTGATTGTAAACAGTCTTGTAAAGAAGCACTTACGCCGTAACTTCCTTCTGTATCAAATTCTCTCACCGGTTCAACAGGTCGTGTTGAATAAAGCCCACTCGGCGCCTCTCGTAATATACTTCTTGCGATTTGCGTTGTTTGCGGATCCATGCCCATTTACCCCATCATATGGATATAAATTTATCGTCTGCGGAATGCGATCAATGCGAGGGTCACAATCGCTAAGACCAGGACAATGTTCGCGAGCAACCAGACACTGAGAGGCACATGATCCAATGACTCCAACGTGCTTTTTCCAGTCATGATGGTTGTTGACACGCCAGGCTGAGGTGTTCCGGTATTTGATGCGGAAGGTATATTCACCTGCTGACTGCCGCTTACCGGCTGCTGATTCGCAGGTTGCGGTGTTTGCTGCGCGGGCTGTTGTGGTGGTTGCGACTGCTGAACGCATTCACGTACGGTTACAGAACGCTGCCACGTCGACGCGCCTCCGTTATAATTCGCTATGACATTCAGCAAATAGGTTCCTGCGCGCGCATTCTGCGGGATCTTGAATGAGAACTGCGGGAATGCTTCACTGCCGCTTCTGAATGCTTTTTCCAGGGTGATTTTTGGAAGCTGCTTCAAAACACTTAACTCATCGCTTCTGATCGTTAAGATAACGTCCTGTGTGTCCTGGTCACGGTTGGTCACGTGCACGGTCCCGAAAACCTCTGCATTACAGGCAGGAGTATCAGGTGAGATGGTAAAACTATCCACAACGACTTTATTTACCAATTGTTTAATGTCAATACTTACACTTTCCTGGATGCAGTTATTGTCCTCATTCCCATCTTCAGATGCCTTGATGTAAATACGGTAATTATCCCCTTTATCCGCATCTGATGGCACCTGCAGATTGAACTTAAATGTTTTATCCTTATTTTTCCGGATATTACTTGCGGTATCAAAACTGTCCACCTGTTTATTCCCGTTCACATTATAGAAACTTGCTTCAACCGTAAAGTCAAGATCATTATCTTCATTATTATTTGAGACTTTCACTTCAACAGGAAGTACGGTTCCTGCTTCCACATTATCATTCGCTCTCGGATGGATAATATCAATATCCACTTTCCCTTTCGTTCCTGCCTTGCATGCTAAAGGACGCACTTCAACAGAAAGCGGGATACTGACTTGGGGTAACGGTGTGATCCCTGAAGCGGAAACTGCATTGACAAACACTTTATCGTTTTCTGTCTTGATCGCATACTTTGTGTCTGCCTGCACATTGACCGTAACCGTCGCTGTTGCCCCGACTGCAAGAGAAGCGACTGAACTTGGATTAAACGAAACAGTAATATGATGGTCTTTACTGTCCTTTATTTCAGTACGGTCATGGGTAAGAACCAGATTTGATAAAACAACATTTCCTGTATTTTTAATCGTCAATGTCTGCGCGGATGTTTTCCCTGGCTGCACCTGCGTAGTTAAGGAAGACGGAGTAACAGTTACTGCAGGTTTTTCATTAATAGTGAAACGATATGCTTTGGTGACATCACTCTGACCTGCTTCTGTTGCTTTTGCCGTCGCAGATTTCAGACCCTGCTGATCTGCAGGAACAGTAAGGGTAAAGACAACATCCTGCGTTACTGCAGGCGCTACCGCAAACGGGCCAATCGTAACAGGGCCTAATGTCTGCGCGGGAAATAAGGGATTCGTACTGGTAATCGCGATTGTATTTGTCGGGGCAGATCCCCCGCTATTGTCAACAGTTACGGGAATTTTAATAGTTACTGTGGTTCCCGGATCAAATTGTGCGACAGAAGAAGCAAGGCCATTCATCGTCACTTCCCCGATCGTTGTTACCGCAAGCGCGCTCACGGCAGAGACAAGAAAGACAAATAATAATGCGAATAGTATTTTTTTCATGCGTACAAGCCCCTATCACCACTCATTTGTTGCCATTATGAAGTTAATACTAATTTATAAAGGTTGTGATAACTTCCTGTGAGTATGGCGGAAAAGCGTTTAAAAACATTACGGGAAGGCGCATTTTTTCAAACATTGTATGGGCAGTACGGCATTAAATCCCAATATTGCGCCCAATTTATGTATCAGGTCATAAAAGCAGGGGACAATCCGAAAAAAACAACAGAGACGTACATCCAGTGGGAACCCCTCTGTTTTAACTTGGCTAATGGCTCGTACCTGCACCTCCCCAATAATGAAGAAGAACTCATAGGGGAAGTATCTCTTGAAAAGCTCGTTGATCCGGTGCCCGAACCTCTTTTATTGGAAGAAGTGCCAGCTGGTTCTTTATTTAAGTATGCAGCAAATTATGTACAAAAAGGTAAAAAAAGACACTACAAAGATATCCTGTTCAAAACAAAATATCCAGATGCATACATTGTTGCCTCAACCGGCGCATACGCGCACGTTCGTTCAAAAGACGGTAAAAAAAAGGTAGCAAAATTCAACACGTATCAAAATGCAACCGTACAAAAAAAACAGGAAGACGCGCTTGCTCTTTTGCAAAAGCTGGACCTCTTTACAGAAATAAGCAGCCATGAAAATCAGTTCTTTGTCCGGACACAGATACCTTTGTCAAAAGAAACGCAAAAAGGTCTATTAATGATACTGCGTCGAATTATGAGAGAGGGTATAGATATCAGATTCTTGTAAAAATTGCAGGAAAGAAAGGACTATTTTTTGTTACGATACTTGGGATTAATATTACTTTTATCTGTTGTGAGCGCAAACACATCGCATTCTCCCCCTGGATTAAACCTGCTTGTTTCACTACCGCGATACACAAACCGATATGTTTTTTCATACCATATTATATTCCTTTTTTTTTCTTCAGCATAGATCTGCAATGCTTCCCGCAAAGGACCCTGGATCTCTTCAATATCCTCAAACAATCTGTCCCCTGCAAAACGTTGGAATGCAATATCTCCCGTCTGCACATCTGATCTTTTCAAATCTGGAAAACGATATACAAAATTTGCTTCAGGAAAGGTCAACGAATAATAACCGCCGGCAGTATCGTTCATCTTTCCTACATTAACATAGTCCGGAATTCTTCCCCCCTCAATTCTGAACTCAATTACTTTCTGCTCAAGCTTTTCTTCAGCAGGAACATCAGAACTTTCAAGCGCTATACTTTCCATTATCTTCTGTAAAGAGAGAAAACTATTAAAATGTTTCCATATAAAGATACACCTTATCGTGATCAATAAAAAAGAAAGAATTTGCGAAGAGAGAAAAAATTACACGACGCGTTGTTCTAATGATTTTTTCCATGCGTGTGCGTCTGCGATTTTTTGCGCGACAACGCACGGCTCCGCTGCTACCCCGGCGAGACGATCACGCCTGAAGAAATTATCGCCCCCGTTGCTCCCGTAATAGGGCCTACCGGCAACCCAAGACCGCAGTCCTTTCCTAGACAGGAAATCCAATCCCATGACCTGATCAAAAGAGAGTTTTGTTTTTTGTGTCACATAGGTGATATAGTCCTTGGTAAGGGTTGTATCGCCTTCTGCTGCGTATTCCCAGAATGCCTTTCTTCTTTTCGGCAGAGCATACTGTTTATGCTGTAATGTTTCTGATTCATCTGCGGTGAAGACAAATCCGTCGCTATGATCGTACTGTTCTTTGGTGAGAGGAAGACTTCCGCGTACAAGTCGTGTTTCTGGTGTTAATGTGTACAGTAACGGATGATCACGCACGTATTTCACTGCGTTACTATGCGGGTCAGAAAGGATAGCCATATTCGTGTTAATATAAACATCTTGAAAGGAGGTATGATCCCCTTCTGCGCCTATGCTTCCTAAACGAAGTTCCATCAGTTGTTTCGGTGAAAGAGGAAGCCGCGGCGTATCAACGTGCAAACCATGTTCTTGTCCAGTCAGAAGCCGCTGCATAGTATTAGCAACAGAACCTTCAAAAAATCGATATGTTCTTACTTGCCCCACAAAGGATGTTGGTGCGAACTGCACGGTGATCATACACGTATGTAATAGACCATACATTTTTAAAGATAACCTTTACCCCGGACGACAAATATTTTATCCCCTCTCAAAACGCTTTTCAGCCACAGACCAGTCCAGCGCTTTAAAGAACGCTTCAATATAATCTGCGCGCTTCAACCCATAATCCACCATAAACGCGTGCTCAAACACATCCATAACCAATACAGGCATACATCCTGCAAGATGCCCGACATCATGCTCGTTCACCCAGCAGTTGAATAATCGTTGTCCTTCCGGATCATAATATAAAACAACCCAGCCGATCCCGCGCATCGTTCCCACTGCCTTGAAGGCTTTCTCCCAGTTTGCATAACTGCCGAAAACATCTTGGAATTTTTTCGCAAGCTTTGAAGCGCTATTCAAGACAACGCCGTCTTTTTTCATATTGCCGAAGTATAATTCATGCAGGCGCATCCCATTAAATTCCCAGCCAAAACGCCGTTTTACTTCAGCGAATTCTGGTGTTGCTGTTTTCCCATCCGCGACCATTGCCATCATCGCGTCAGCAGCTTTATTTGTGTTTGTCACATACCCCTGATAGAGCGTAAAATGATTTTTCAAAAGCGCCTCACTCATACCAGCCGTTCCCAGTAATGATTCATAATTTTTTGCTTCGTATGCCATTCTTCCCCCTCAGATCTTCCCGACCAGATCAAGTCCCGGCTTCAATGTTTTCTTTCCCGGAACCCAGCTTGCCGGACAGACTTCACCTTTATGCTCACGCACAAAAATCGCTGCCTGTAATTTCCGCAACAATTCAGCCGCGCTTCGCCCGATACTGTTATCGTGCAGTTCATACGCTTTTAATAATCCGTCAGGATCAAAAATAAACGTGCCCCGTAATGATAATCCCTCTTCATCAATATACGTCCCTAATTCTTTACATAATTTTCCTGTCGGATCCGCGAGCATGGGGAATGTAATCTTTTTAATCGCGTTGGAATTATCATGCCACGCTTTATGCACAAACACCGTATCTGTGCTGACACTCAACAGTTCTGCGTTCAATTTCTGAAACTCCTGATAATAATTCGCCGCCTCTTCCAGTTCTGTCGGACAGATAAACGTGAAATCCGCGGGATAAAACAGCAAGATAACCCACTTCCCCTTATAGTCCCGTAATTTTATTTTTTTTATCTCCTCATGCTGAAATGCCTGCAATTCAATATCTGGGATCTGTTGACCGATCTTCATGGTATACGCTCCTTCCATACGCCATTCTTTCTTCCTATTTAACGTTTTCTCTCAAGCACTTTTTATTTTTTCCAGAATATATTGGGGAACAATATTTAATCTCACGTAACGTTCTTGAATCTTTTTTGGCAAATACTTAAAATCGTGAATACGTTTCCGGCAATTCTTTCTCCCGCAGGAACATTCCATCTCCCATTCATCCTCATCTATTGTTGTTGTATAATCCCATGTGATCTCTTCTTCCCTATGAATCTTTTTTATCGCGACCAGAAAGATATTTTTTCCTTGAAAACGAAGACCTGCATTTGGATTACACGAATGATTAACAAAATCATCAAAACCGCCTGAAGGCCCCATATACCTATTTTTTCCTATCTGCACATAATGATCTGCGACGGTTTCATAAGGTTTGGGAAGCTGTTCTTTTTTGAAATATTTTCCTTTGAAGACAAGAATACATTCGCCTTGTTGAAAATTCTTTCGTGCGAAAACCGCTTTACCGTTTTTTCCCTGACCAAGGCGTAATGTATTCATTCTTTCTTCCTATTAAACGTTTTTTCTCAAGCGGTTCATATTTTCCGCGTGATCAGATACGCAACAAAGACACGCATTTTTTCCTTCGCGCTACCCGGTAGAAAAAGAGATGCGACTGCATCCCAGCTTTCCTTCACCAATCGCGATGCATACTCCTTCGCATACTGAACAGCGCCATACTTCTGCAACAGCGCGATCGCTTCTTTACACAGGGGTATATCAGATGTGTGCATGCTTAAAATCTCCTTCAACCGTTTCTTATCCTCTCCTGACGCATATTGTAATGCATGAATAACCATCAATGTCTGTTTCCCTTCTGTAATATCCTCCCCTACGCTCCCTTTCTTCGCGCCAAACTCTTCCCCAACGCAATTTAGGATATCGTCCTGGATCTGAAACGCAATCCCGATTGTTTCCGCAAATTTTCCGATACGGTCTATATTTTTCTTTTCCTGTCCCATAAGAACGGCAGCCATTTTTCCCGCCATCCGCGCCAATGTCCCGGTCTTATACGCGCACATCTGCAGATAGGTTTCTTCGCGTACTTCATCAAGACACAACCCTCTGTGCCACGCAATATCCATGCCTTGTCCGATATGCAAATTGATCATCTCCTCCGCGTACACTTCATAGATATCCAACAGCGTCGCTTCCGTTATTCTTTTTCTATAATCAGCAAGCACGCGCAAGGGCAAAAAATACATCATATTCCCCGCATTGATCGCAATATCCTCCCCGAATAGTTTGTACGTACACGGCTTTCCGCGCCGTAACACGCTCTTATCCTCAATGTCATCCACCATTAATGTCCCGTTATGCACGATTTCGGGAATTATCATAAAATCCGCGTATTTTACCGGATCGCCGCCTAACGCTTCTATTACCAAAAGAAAAAATACCGGACGCCAGCGTTTACCGCCCCTGTCTAATAAATCCCATATGGGATCAACAATCGCCGTATTGATACACCCCAACGCGAGATCATATTGCGTTTCTCCCCAGACTTTTACGCTATTTTTCTCATCGATTTTCTTTGGAAGATATTTTTCCATCGTCTGATTAATCAGCTGCGCTTTTTCTTCCAAGATATTTTTAACGTCATCCATGCTTGGTCCCAAAACCTGACAACGCCGTCTTCGCCTCACCCGGCATCATCCCCAGAACCCGGCAAAGCGCCATCATATCCTGCGCGCCCCGCATATCATCAATTGTTTTAGCGTTTGAATAAAAGAGCATGCCAACCTTGTACTTTCTGCATAACTTAATATTCTGCATGACCCTTCCCATCTCCTGCGGAGACTGCACATGATCAAGCGTAAATGCAAATGTTACATTATTCTTATACGCAAGCGCGCACACAATATGATTCACCCCAGAACGACGGAAATGCAGCGCGTCCGCTGTCTGTCCCTGATGCGGGTTTAACAAAATTTGCGTTTTTTTATCCTCAACTGCGCGCCGGTTCACTATCTCGTTCTTTCCTTCGACACATGTTATGGATTGAAGATCTTCGGAAAAGAGTATTTTCTGAAACCCCAGCTTTTTTCCCAGCGCTTCAGCCTCAGCTGACCGTTTCATCGCAACAACGTCAACAATCATGCTCTTTATCAGGGACAAAAACCTTTTTAAATTAATCTTTATTCTTCCCTCCCATGCAACCGACAGACAATAACGTACCCCGTCATCTTGGCATTATTCTTGACGGAAATCGCCGCTTCGCAAAACGCCTTATGCTCAAACCCTGGAAGGGACATGAATGGGGGTATGAAAAGGTTAAAAGCGTCTTAGAATGGTGCAAAGAATATAATATTCGGGAAGTGACCCTCTATTCCTTTTCTATTGAAAACTTTGACAGACCCAAAGAAGAATTCAACTATCTCATGGAAATCTTCAAGAAAGCATGCACCCACTTCAAAAACGATCCTAACGGCAAGAACATGAAAATCCATTTTGTCGGACGCATCGCGATGTTTCCCCAGGATGTTCAGGACGCAATGCACGACCTTATGGAAGCAACAAAACATAACAGCCCGTATATTCTTAACCTTGCCATGGCATACGGCGGACGCGCGGAAATCATTGACGCAACAAAAAAAATCGCACAGGAAATCAAAGAAGGAAAACTTAATGTTGACCAGATCAACGAAGATCTCTTCGCGCAGCATTTATACTTAAATTCCGATCCAGACCTTATTATCAGAACCTCAGGAGAACAACGCCTTTCCGGGTTCTTGCTCTACCAAGGATCGTACGCGGAAATCGCATTCGTCGAAAAACTCTGGCCTGAATTCGAAAAAAAAGACTTCCTGAAATGCTTAGATCATTACGCGCACAGCGAACGCAGATTCGGCAAATAAATATATAACAGGAAAAATCATACTCTTTTTGAAAAAAAAAACAGTTCATATAATACCAGAAAAAACCGCATGAGAAAATAAAATGTATCCTCTTTTATTTAAGTAGACGCACTATTTTCTTCACCTGTTTCTTCACATCCTGCCCTGTATCAATAATAATAATAATCTTATGTCCGCGTTCCGTTGCTTCGACTAAACAGACATCAAAAATTTCCGCATCCAAATTTTCCCGAACTTTCCCGGCATGATATTTTCGTTTCTGCAACCGTTTCTTTAATTCCTTCAGATCACATTTACAGATTATGCACAGATCAACCGCATTCTTCGGCAGATAGTGACTCATATGCGAGTCAATGACAAGTGTTTCTTTCGCGCTTTTAATTATTCTTAATATTATTTTATTGAGTTTTTTGATATCCACTTCTTTTGTTTTTCTTTTCGCATCATAGCCCGCAACGACCTCTTTGCGTTGTTCAATGATCATTTTTACGTCCACTAAACGCGCTTTCAGCATCCTTGTCAGCAGTTTTGCAACGGTTGTTTTTCCAGAACCAACAGAACCACTGACAATAATCACTTTAGCCATAAATCAATGTCCCTTTAAACGGTTTACCCGCAATACACTGTTCTACATTTTTCAGATCATGTCCGTTCACAATTACGGTTCTTATTTTATATCTTCCAATCATATGCGCCGCTTTATGATCCAGAACAAAATGCTGCCCTGGCTTAAAACCAACTTTATGCGCGATCTCGAGAAAAGCACGCCACTGTATTTTTTCCACTAATTTTGCGCCTGGAATTTTCGGATCTTTTGTAAATAACCCGTCAACATCCGTTAGGTTTACAAATAATTCCGCATGCACCTCTTTCGCCAATAACGCTGCGTCGCCATCACTGGTCATATCCGCAATAAATCCCAACGCGCCGCACACTACAATACGGTACTTTTTTAGCTGCGCACGCACCGCAGCAAAGGAATGCGGCACAAAACGGAACGTATCAAAAAAACCCGCAACAAAACTTGCGTTCAACCGCGTACTTTCTATTCCCACTAAACTCAGATACGCATCCTGAAAACGTTCATATTCGCCCGCGCTAATATATTTTCTTGCGGTCCTGCCGCCGCCAGTCACAATAATAATGTTATAGGATTTCGCCAGTTTTTTAACAAATACAGCAAATTTCTCCAAAAAAAGGGCATCAATCTCATCCGGAACAATTAACGAACCGCCTAATGAGAAGACAATCGTGCGCATTGTTAATCAGCGGCAAACAAGTGTGTATCATGCACGTCAAACACCCCTAAACGTGCACCAGCATCCAGCCATGCATGCGCATAATTAATTGCGGCAAACGCTGTCACCAAATCCCCCTTTTCCTTAAAATGTTTCGCATCAGAAAAATACCGCTGTGCCATATCCAAAAAATCATCTGCAGTTTTTTTCGCGTCTATTACTTTCTTCGCATCGATCTTAATAACGCGTAACGCTTTTTCTGTTAACGCCAGATATTTATCCACCTTCGCAACAGTAATTTCCATATTCCCCCTTTGTACAAAGATTATTTAAACATATCAAAAACACTGCCTTCCGTCTCTTTCTTATCTGGCGGTACAAACCCGTACTTTTCCCGTTTTTCTTCCCGCTGATGGTCATCCCAGACCTTATTCATCCGGTCTTTAAAATCAGCCACATCCTGCTCGTCAGCCCTGCCAAACTCAGGCTTATACGCGCGACCACGCACCGGCGCCTCTTCTGTACTTCCCGCATTTTTTTCTTTCCGTAACTGGTGACCGCGGCGTCTTCCTAAAATAAAATCACTTAACCCATGGCGTTTCTGTTCAATCTGTACGCGCTGCTTTCCATCCCCTTTCGGTTTCAAAACAACGAACAATGAAACAAGAATGACCACAAGCAGGACAATTAAAGAGGTCTGTTTCTCTGGCATGCCCGCGTTCGCCACCACATTCCCCGTCATATCCTTAATCGATGTCGCGATATTATCCACAAATGACGGTTCCTTCTCAATCGTCACATTCTCAAACTTTTTTCCAGATAACGGAATATAAACCGTATACGTTCCCGGCTCAAATAATTGGTTCAGGGCAAGCGCTGTTTCTTCTTGTATCCCCAAACGCACTTTCTTTCCGCTTTCTTTCTCATTTGCCTTCACCGCGAGATATTCGTCATATTTCACATTCCCCACATTCTTCACAATTAACGACGTTCCTTTCAATTCTGCCGCCAACGCTTTATGCTCTTTCACCGTAAAGGATTTCTTTACTGACAGGCCAAACCCTTCCAGCTCAATCTTCCATAATCCCGGAAGCGCACCCGCAGGCACAATGAAAAAATCCTGTGACTGCGCTGATACAAGTTTACTTTTCTCGAATTCATCCTTCTGATTCCACACTTTTGCAACAACGGTTTCCTGCATCGGATCATTCGCCTGGTCTGTCAAGCCAGCAGTAAACACCACATTCTGTTCTGGAACAAGACTGTCCCCATTTATTTCCAGATGCAGTGCGGTTGGTTTTGCCTTCACGGTGAAAACCAGCTCTTTGTCCCCGAAATTTCCAGTCCCGTCTTTCGCACTCAGACGCGCGGTATGATCCCCTGTTTTTGCCGCATCAGGAATGGTATATTTTATTCGTATCGGCTGCGTATTATCTGCCACTTTGACGACCTGCGCTTTACCATCCACAACAAATTCAACTTCCACATTTGCTAACCTGCTGTGCACCGTGCTTTTTACCAGTCCATTCAGCACCGCTGTTTCTCCCGGACTATACTGCGTTTTATCAAATCTTGCATCAAAATCAATCGTATTCTTAATACTAAACGTATAACTATTCTCAAATAGTTTTTTATTGCCGAACGTATCCGTAACTAAAACATCCAGGATATAACTTCCTGGCGGAATCAAACTTAAGTCTTTCCTATAATTCACATCGCCATTCACGATCGGCGCAGTTTCAATAAAGACAGGGACGCCATTTTGTTTAAAATAGATCGTTGCAAGCCCTTCAACTCCGGACTTATCCTGTTTGTTGATGCGGCCTTTTATGATTAATACATCGCCCAACTGAAAACTCGTGGGAACCTCGCCAAAATTTCCTTCTAGCGCGCTCGTAATCACGACCTCGCCCGCATTCTTCACCTCTAATACATTCCCTTCCCCATCCGTGACGGTCAACTGTAATGTGCACCTGCCTTCAATGCCCTGCGGAATCGTCATAAACTGTGAGAATGCCTGCGCTTCCCCTGGTTTGAGATTCATATACAAGGAAGTGGTCTGGATCTTTTTTGTACCGCAGACAAAACCAATACCTAAATAGCCGCGGACTGCAATATCTTCCTTTACACTTCCGCTAACAACGACCCGATCCCCGAAATTATACACCGCAGCAGGAATAGTGTCCACATTCACGACTGCAGCAACACCCTGCATGAGAACAAATAAGCATGCGATGAAAAAAACACCTTTTTTTATTCCCACCATTCCCCAATTCAGCCTCTGATTCTTTATAAACATTTTGGAAGTCTGCAATAGTATGTCTTTTTGATTCTTCTTCCTCAAACACAATCCTTAAATCAATATAGTTCCTAAGAGGATATATGCGACAGAAGATGGTAATTGTCGGTATTGACCCGGGAACCATCAGCGCATATGCCATTCTTAGTCTTGACGGTGACCTTGTCGCTATAGGATCACAGAGAAATCAGTCATCTGCAACAATCATTCACGATATTACGCAGTTTGGGAAAATTTATACGATTGGTTGCGACGTAACACCCTGTCCGCACGCGCTCCATAAAATCGCGAGCGCTGTTGGCGCACGTATGACGACGCCAGACCATAATCTTGCGATGACAGAAAAAATAAAGATTGTGGATACGTATTTAAAAAAACAATCTACACAAATTAAATTCACGAACAAACACGAAAAAGACGCACTTGCAGGCGCATTATATACATTGAAACGCATGAATCCCCTCTTAAAACGGATTAAAGATCATCTTACACAAGAACATAAGATATTCCTTCTTGATGACGTACGAACCAGGGTTCTTCTAGAAAATATGCCCATCACGAAAGTCTTAACGGCGCTCAATAATTCACACTACTCATGTGATCCTTCTTTTCCAGACGAATAATCTGATCCACAAACGACTCCATCTGCTGTTCGTGACTGACAATAATCATCTGTTTCACTTTTAATTCCCGCAAGACTTCCCGCATCTTTTCCACCTGCTGCACACTAAACCCGTCAGTCGGCTCATCCAAGATTAAGAGATCGCGCGTATTTAATGTTGTGACAAGATTATTAATGACCTGATTCAACGCCAACCGATACGCCAATGACGCCGCAGTCTTTTCTCCCCCGCTTAAATTTTCAAATGACGTGTCATACCCGTTCTGCTCAATAACCGGGGTAAACTCCTCATCTAACCGAATACTCATACTTTCATTATCAATCAACTTCTGAAACCACGAACGCAATAACTGATTCAGATCATGGTGCACACGCAATAATACTTTTCGCTCAATATCCTGCATTAAGACGACGAATTGATCTTCCATCCACTGCTGGATTTTATCATATCTTATTATCTGATCGCGGATCCTCTCCTTTACCTGCAATTCTTTTTCTACCAATTCGCTTTCACGCGCAATACTCTTCCTTTCCTGTTCAAACGCAGCGTACAACATCACACTCTCTTTTTCTTTCCCATGCAAGAGTTCCACTTCTTTTGCAATCTCTTTTCCCTGACGCAATAACATATCATACGACGCAAGCCCACTAACAAACGTTTTTCTTTGTTCTTCTAATACCGCAATTTCTTTCACTACTTTTTCCTGCTCATCTGCAATTGTTTTATGCACGATCCGCTGTTTTTCTGCTTCCTGCTGCTGCATAACCCAGACCGCAACCTGTTTTTCTTTTTCCCGTAATCCAACCAGCTCTTGACGCATGCCCTTCAGATGCGTTGTTGTTTTCAATTCTTCTTCCTGCAATAGCTTCAACTGCGCTTCCAACACCGCTATCGTCTGTGTCTCTGTTTGATGAATCCCATCTTTATACTCTTGCCCCACTTTCTGTTTACAGGTAGGACAGACATCCAAACGCACAACACTTTCCAACAATGATCTACTGATCGTATGTTTTGTCCGAATATCCTGTACTTTTTGCACGACACCCCTGAGATTCTCTTCTGCGTTTTGAACGATTGTTTCATACGAACTTATTTCTGTTTTTGTTACCAGCGCATGTTCCTTATTTACGGCGCCGATCATGCGCGCAATTGCATCCTGCGCGTGCTGCGCCTGCCGCTGTAAATCTGTGAATTTATCCTGTTTATGTTTCATTTCTGTATTCAATAACACATATTTATTTTGTAAATCCTGCCATTGCTTTTGCTGCTCTTCCCATTGCTGCAATTCTGTTTTTTTTATTCCCAGTATTTTCTGCGTTTGCAGCACATTATGCTGCGCTTCTGTAATCTTTATTTCCACATCCGTCTGTTGTTTTTTTACATTCTCCAAACGCATTTTCTTTTCTTCATAATCATAGACACGTCCGGCGCACTCTTTTTTCTTTTCCCGCAAGGAGACTGTTACGATCTTCGCATTCTCCACAATTCTTCTGTATTTATCCACACTGAAAATCTTTCGCAATGTTTCCAAACGTTCTTCTTTTCCCCCTGACAAAACTTCTTTCATCTCCTCCTGAGGGGTATACACTGTGTATTTGTAGATAAATGATTTTTTTGTTACTGATTCCTGCGGATAATTTAATAGCGTAATAATCTGCTGCTTCATTTCACCCGCAGTTAATTCATGACCTACCCCGTTCACACTTAAAAACCCGAAATCCTGTGTAATTCCATTTATCCCACGTTTTAGCACACGCTTGATAAGAATATTCTTTCCTGCAATCACCATCTCCACTTCCACGCTGCCCTGCGCAGCACCATTCCGCAATAACGTTGAACCATTCAATTCCCCGCGACGAATACCAAACAACGCAAAATCAATGACCAATAAGATCGTACTCTTCCCTGAACCAATATCCCCCGCAAGCAACGAAATACCCTCCTTCAAAAGAATCTCCTGATTGACAAAACTCCGAATATTCTCGAGATATAACCGTTTAACGAACATTTTCCAGACGCATCACACTTTCCATATCACGCAGCACACGCTGCTCGAAATCAATGACGCGTTCCCCCTCTTGTTTTTCCGCGATTAATGCCCGCATCAATTGACTAATCCATCTGTCTTCTAAGGCAGGCGTTTTTTCTTTCTTTGCCAGTATTAACTGTTGTTCAATTTCCTCAATCGTACGATTGTGATCGACTTCCGGCGATTCATATTCTTTTGACGTTAATTTCGTCGTATTCTTCAACAGAACGTACGCATCAGCGAAATGTTCATGCATCATTTTCCAGTTGACATCACTTCCTTTTCCCTCACGCAAACATCCTTCAATCCGCACCAATATAATCTTATTCGCCACATCTTTTATTTTTTCACGGAGTTCCGCCTCCAATTGAACAGGCGTCTTTCCCTCCGCGCTTATCAGATAGGACTGTACGTCACGCAATGGAATTTTTCGATATTGAACTTTCCACTCCTCAATCACCTCCACCATAATATACCGCCCACATTCTAATTCCTCCAATTCCTTGAAATTATTCGGGAATGTCGGGCCAGGATACGCGATTGTCCCATACCCCGGAAACTGCACTGCGCGCTGGAAATGCGGATGACCTCCCGCGTAATACCCGCACCCTTTCGGCAACAAAGCCATACTCATCCCTTCGACCTGCTGAAACTGTTCCGGCTTCATCTCTTCCAATAACGTATGAAAAACAAAGATCTTTTTCCCTTCCTCTGCCTCAATCTTCGCACGATCTAGAATTAAATAATCCTCTTTCTCTAATGCCCCTTTTCTTCCATGCATCCCAATTAATTTAATGCCCGTACGATCAATGGTGATTTCCTTTTTCGCGATATTCTCCACTAACCCCGCCTTTTCCAAAATATCAATAATTGTTTTTCCCGATGGACTGTAATCATGGCTGCCCGGAATAACATAGACAGGAATATCATGATCACGCAATTCCCGTAAAATCCCAGTGACGTCTTTCACAATATCAACAGACGGCCAAGCAGTATCAAATAAATCGCCAGCAATAATCACAAACCCTACAAATTCATTGATACATTCCTGCATCGCTCTCTGAAAACTCTGCAATCCCAAGTCACGTAATTTCGGATCCCTCCATCCCCCTATATGACAATCAGAAAAATGCGCAAATTTCATACCAGAAAAAGAGTTGCGCAATTTTTATAGATAGCGCTCATTGAATAGCTAGGTTAAGATTGTAGAATAAAAAACTAGAACCTGAAAATCTGTTTTGCCCCGTCTTCCAAAAGATGGACATTCTTGCCTGTTACATACCCCAATTCTGTCGATAATTTTTCAAAGGACAATTCCATCGCACGATTCCCATGACAAGGGACAATATGCTCTGGCCTGAGCAGCTCAATAAACTCCCGCAAATCCTCCTTACTGGAATGACCAGAACTATGGACATCAGTAAAAATGCGGACTTTCATATCCTTCAACTTCTTCTCCATCGCCTCCCTATTCAGAATATTTGACGGGACAGGCAGGGTCTTACACGAGAAAATCACCTGATCATCCTCCTTAAAATGAAAATTTAATTTCTTATTCAATATCTTGTCCAAAATCGAGCCAGGCTCAGCCTGATTACCTGTACAGACAACCACATATTTTCCCCGATTACGGTTGACTTCTTCCAGCACGCGACGGACATCACCTGAAAACGGGACAATCTTCGCCCCCTGCGAGAACTGGACAAGATTCAAATTTTCTGCAGCATTAATATACCGCCCCATACTTCTCCCGAGAATAACCACCCTTCTTTTCAGTTTATTCCCAAAATCAATAATACTCTTAATACGCGGCAAATGAGAAGCGAACGTTGTGACAAAAATCGCGTTGCCCTGATTCTTCATATTCAGCATAATATCCTGCAACATCTCCCGCGCAACAATCTCACTCGGCGTTTTTGCCTCTTTTCCAGAATACAAACATTCGACAATCAATAATTTCACATTCCCTGCGATTTCCTGTAACCGTTTATAATTTGGTTTTGGCCCCAACACCGGTGTATTATCCAATTTAAAATCTGTCGCATACAAAATAATTCCCTTCGGCGTATGAATAGCCACAATGCTGCAGTGCAATGTGGAATGCGTAATATTAATCAGTTCTATACGTATATTTGTACTGACCTGAATCTCTTTTGTGAATGGAATCGCCTTAATCGGATTAGGCAAACGCACTTCATTATCCTGCAATAAACTGCGTAAAATCGCAACCGCGTACGGACTGCCCATAATCGGCGCACGATATTTCGCCGCAATATACTGCACCGCACCAATATGATCCAGATGCGCATGCCCTAACACAATCGCACGGACTTTTGAACGCCATTTTTCCAACACACTATCATCCGGAATCGCCCCAATTTTCATCAGATGCATCGCAGACTGCGGCTGCTGCTCCTCGCCAGTCTGGGCAACCACCAATGGCTCTAAGAATAACCCGATATCCGCAATAATCACATCATCATCAATACGAATCGCGGTCATGTTCTTACCGACCTCGGAATACCCACCGACTGCGCAAATTTCTACTTCCATTCAATTTCTTATGATAAGTAGCTTTATATATACTTTACCCTTTTCTGAGCCCATGCTCGTCGATCAAGAATTACTTCTCAAAGTCGCAAAAAACGCCAAATTACGCCTCACCCCGGAAGAACTCGCCGAATTTACCCCCCAATTAAAAGAAATTCTCAACGCATTTTCACAGCTGGATACAATAGACACAAAACATACGGCAATCAGCATTCAACCGATTCCAGTGAAAAACGCACTACGCGAGGATACACCTGACGCGTGCGTATCACAAGATGTCATTCTGCATAATACAACCCATAAAAGAAACGGATATTTTTTAGGACCACAAGCACTATGAAAGCACTCTCTATGAAACAACCTGTCCCAGAACTTATTCTACAAGGAAAGAAAACCATTGAATTACGCACATGGAACACTTCTTTCCGAGGCACCTTTGGTTTACACGCTTCCCTGAATAATCTCAATGGATTTGATCTTGATCCAACGATATTGCCACACAGTGCATTAGTTGGAACAGCAGACTTGATTGATGTCGTTCATTTTCAATCGCTTGAACATTTACGCAGCATGCATGAACAACACCTTGCACGCGCACAAGATTGGTTTGTACCGGGTAAAACGTATGGCTTTCTTTTAAAAAATCCGATCCGCTTTCCGAAACCCATACCGCTTAAAGGCAAATTGAATTTTTTTCCCGTCGCTGATATCAGAGAACCACAGCAATGAAAATAGACCGAGCCGCACTCGAACGATGGAAAAAAAATTCTCTCTTGACAGCAATGACTCTTGATTATGATAAAATATTTCTGGAAAAAATGCTGAAAGAAAATGATCGTCATATGCAGGTTTTTTTAGAAATAAATGATAAACTCGAAAGAAAAACAGGGTTCTGGTTCGGACTATGTAGCTATGGTGTCACAGGCATTATTATTAAAGTTTCACCCAACAACTTATCAACACTATCTGGGGAAAAAATTGAGGAAGCCCTTCAACAGATTAAACTTCCTGAAAAAGAAATCGAAAAAATCATGTCCATTCTCAAAAATATTCCTGAAAAAAAATTCTTCGAAATATTTAACCAAAGCGGTATGGATCATGAACTCATCGGACATGGATATCATTATTTCAAAGACGAAGATCATGGCGAAGAAGTTGCAGTAAAAGTACAAATACGAATGGCAGAAGTACGAGCAAAACAAGATAAAGACTGGAAAGTTATTCATACAATCATGCCTCTTGTCTTAGGCTATCTCAAAGGAATAACCCTATGAACATTCCCGATTATATCAAACAGGTGCAGAAAAAAGAAATCGATATAGTCGAACAAACCTATAAAGTTCTTGACCAATGCGCAAAAATCAACAAAGAATACCATTATCTCAATACTATTAGCGACGAACTGGCAATCAAACAAGCGCGCGCATTACAGAAAAAACCGACAGGAAAACTTTCTGGTGTTTATATCTCTGTCAAGGATAGTATCTGTGTCCAAGATGTTGAAAGCACCGCTGGTTCGCACATCTTACGCGGCTACAAACCACTGTTCAGCGCGACCGGAGTCCAACGGGCGATTGACGAAGGCGCAATTATTATCGGCAAAACAAGTCAAGACGAATTCGGGTTCGGCGGCTTTTCAACCAATGTTGGCATAGGCTATCAGATTCCATTGAATCCCTTTGATGTCAAACGCACGACGGGCGGGTCAAGCGGCGGCGCAGCAGGACTCGCGCAAAAAGCAGACTTTCCTCATATTGCGATCGGTGAATCAACAGGCGGATCTATCGTCAATCCTGCAAGTTTTTGCGGCGTCTATGGATTAACACCAACATACGGGCTTGTTTCCCGCTACGGACTTATCGATTATGGAAACTCCTTAGATAAAATCGGACCTTTAGCAAAAGATCCCGGCGCTTGTGCACAACTTTTACAGATCATGGCTGGACACGACGCGCGAGACAGCACCAGCAGTACACACAAAGCAGACGATTATGCCTCTTATCTTACAAAACCTGTCAAAGACATGACGATCGGCGTTGTCAAAGAAGCGTTAGGAGAAGGCGTTGACGCCGCAGTCAAAAAACATATTCACAACGCAATTAACACACTAGAAAAAGCAGGATGTACGCTCAAAGAGATTACTCTTCCTATAGGCATGCAATACGGCATTCCAGTCTATTATCTTCTAGCGACAAGCGAAGCATCCACCAATCTTGCAAAATACTGCGGCATGCGCTACGGCAACGAAGAACCTCTACACGGAAACTTTACCGAATACTTTACCGATGTCCGCAGCAGAAATTTCGGGAAAGAGGCAAAACGGCGCATCCTCTTAGGAACGTTCGCACGCATGGCAGGTTACCGCGACGCGTATTATATCAAAGCGCTCAAAGTACGAACGAAGATTATTGAAGAATACAAACGCGCATTCAATAATGTTGACACGATCCTTACCCCAACTGTTCCTATCCTGCCGCCCACCCTTACGGACATTAGTACGTTAACACTCTTACAAAATTACATGATTGACATTCTTACCGTCAGTCCGAATTTAGCTGGACTTCCACACATGAATATTCCCATCGCCATGGAAAAAGGATTACCTGTTGGCATGCTATTAACAAGCGATCATTTCAACGAAGGAAAATTATTACAATTAAGCAAAGAATTATTATCCTAACGTCCGTAGCGGCCTCTTTCCTACAACCACCTGCTTCTTCCGATGATGCACAAAATAAACAATCACCGCAAACGCAAGCACCAGGACAATCAACCCGCCCCCTATATTTATTTTCGGCGGCGCTTTCGCTGCTGGCCGAGGAATAACAATCGGCACTTCCTCGCTTTTCTGCACATCTTCAGATATATTCGTTACTTCAACAACAACAGATTCACGCAAAACAATACTTTTTTTCAGTTTATTATTCTCCTCATCCGCCTCAATATACCTATTCTCCGGATCAACGACCGCAGTCAGATCTATACGCTCCATCGCATCTGTTATTCCCAACGCTGCAAACGATTTGATCGCATAGAAACATTCCCCAATATACAATGTTGACGAATATAACTCGCGCGACCCTGAATTATCATATCCCTTATCTTCCGGAAAAACCCAGTTCACAAAATTACTGTTCACCTCAAACGTCACAAAATGAATATTCCCAAAATTCACGGACGCATCCCCTGTATTACACACCTTCGCAATCACCAGCTTCTGACTCTTATCAACACCGACATCAGCAAGCGTGAAATCTTTATTACTGTTCACCACATTCCCCGTCAGCCAATTCCCCCAGATACTGCCAGAAAAGAAATTCGCGTGCACGGACACCACTGAAAGGAAGAGTACTATAACAAGAATCAGCCCTCTTTTCATCCTCTCTCTTTAATCCTGATCCTATATAAATTTAATGCTTGCTTTCCCCCTCCTCTTTTTCCCACCAGATTCAAAGAACAAGATTACCAGTCACTGGCATCCCCCTCATCAGGCTCAATCCCATCATCAGAATCAGTATCCTCATCCATATCATCCACATCATCATCCTCATCCTCCACTGCTTTCCCCATCAGCAACACATCCCATTCTTTTACATTCTTTCTTTCCGTCATTCTTCGTAGCCTCCTACGTTAAAACTAGGGCGAGCCGTGCGATTATAGCTTTATATAATTTTTGGTTATCTTTTTTATTATGAACCAACCCCTTACCATCGATATGCTTGCTTCCGTTGTTTCCGGCTATCAATTTGTACTAATGGATACGAATGTTATCACTGACCCTTTTTTTGAATCCAATCTTGGCGATAGACTGCATTCAATACATACATCCAGAGAACTTCGTCAACAACAAGCGACACTTGAAAATTATGTGCGCTACTGGGATGCGCTTACGCATACGATCATTGCAGAACCGCATGTCTATACAACCCCAGCTGTTTTGACAGAAATTTTTATGCTTCATCAACATATCGAACGTTGCGCCCAGTTTCACCAATCCCTTCTTGCTACCGAACTCCACTGCGCACACAACAAAAAATACCTGGACGCACATGGACGCAGCAAACGTCTTTTCAACAATTCAATCGAACGAACGCGCAGAGAAACGCAAGAAACTTCCCTTCATGAAATTTATATAGAACGCTCTGCTGCCGTCACCACTCTTGCTAGAATGACCATATCTATTCATACGCTTATGACTCATTTCAAGCGGTACAACGGAGAGCGCAATTACCAGACCGCTCTTCCGGGAAAAATTTCCCCAACAGACATGACGCTTATTGACGCACTTTTCACATACCTTGTTGATCCGCAACACCAAAATGATTATGGAACGATTATTACTGCAGACGGCGATATTTTTAAGGCATTCCTTCATATCCTGAACCGTGTTGAAAGATCTGACCTTGTTCCATCCCTCATCGAACGCGCGAGCGTGAGTTTCTACGATACAAAAAACGGGGTTATTCAAACGAAGCAATACAACCCCCAATATTACCGAAAAAGACCACAATCTATAAGAACGGATATGCATTAATTCTCGTTCATGCAGAAAAAAGACAACCCACAGACGCGGAAAACATGCTTAAGCCCGGAACAGTACCGTATTCTCCGGGAAAAAGGAACAGAGGTACCGTTTACGGGCAAATATGTCTATAATAAAAAAACAGGAATCTATACCTGCGCCGCCTGCGGAAGCATTCTCTTTACTTCAGACACAAAATTTGATTCTGGAACAGGCTGGCCCAGTTTTTCCGACATTGCGAAAAAAGGCAATATTATTTTACATAAAGATATCAGCTTAGGCATGGAACGTACCGAAGTCGTATGCAAAAAATGCGGCGGGCACTTGGGGCATGTCTTTTCTGATGGACCCACACCAACCGGATTACGCTATTGCATCAACTCTGCAGCATTGAACTTCAAAGAAAAGAAAAAGAAAATTAGTTTATAGTAAAGAATCCCACGCCTCCATACCCCACTTCTCTTTTCTATAATATAACGTACGCCTACTCACCCCTACTATTCTTGCGCACTGTTTATAATTTCCCCCTGTATCAAAATAGGTTCCCGCAATTACATCAAACTCCGCTCTCTCCAGCAATAAAAAACGTTCATACATACTACTCTCCCTTACTTTTCCAAGAAACGCTTCTTTTTTAGTTACAGGTTCTTGATTACCAATTTTTGCCTGCTGCACCTGGCTATACGCCTCTTCAATACGCACCACCCTCTCTTCCGCAGCAAAAATTGCCCTTCTGACCAGATTCTCCAGTTCCCTCACGTTTCCTGGAAACGGATACTGCCCCATAAACTGTTCTCCACTCGGCGTAGGATGCACATCAAAATCTGTTCTGTATTTTTTATTGTACTCCTCGACAAAATGCGAAAAAAGCAAATGACAATCCCCTTCTCTCTCGCGCAATGGCGGAAGCTTTAGAGGAATAATATGTAACCGATAAAATAAGTCTTCGCGGAATGCCCTCTCCCGCACAAGCAATTCCAAATTCTCTTTAGTCGCAACCACCACCCTCCCCTGAAATATCTGCTGGGCTGTTTCCCCCACACGATAATATGTCCGCTCCTGTAAAACACGCAAAAGCTTTGCCTGCACAGTTTTTCCCAGCGCCCCGATCTCATCCAGAAATAATGTCCCATTCTCCGCTGCTTTAAAAAAACCATTCCCATTCTCAACAGCGCCCGTAAACGACCCGCGCCTGTGCCCAAACAACTGGGATTCCACCAATTCTTCCTGCACGTTCGTAATATTCACCGGCACAAAGGGAGCAGTACCCCGAACGCTGTTAAAATGCACCGCTTTCGCGAACAATTCCTTGCCTGTCCCGCTCTCCCCTTCAATGAGAATAACCGTATCCTGATCCGGATTCCGCGTAATCTTTTCCAGCATCTGAAACGTTTCCCGCATAACTGCCGATGCACCGACAATGAGCCCATACTCACCTCCTTTCCCGATAGGGTATCCTGCACCGTTACCCATAGGCTGTTCTACGCCATTCCCGCCTGCATCAGGTGTTGTCAACAGATCCTTATTTTCCCCGCCTCGAAGATAACCTTCCGCAGGATACTTGTCTCCTGTCCCATTTACATACGGAACACCCCCCTGTATAAAATAAGCTGTGAATTCCCTGCGGTGCTTCCTCGCTGGCAAGTTTTCCATATTAAACCCTTCAATCGGTATATCAAGCATTACACATAACCCCTCCAATTTTACTGGGCTTCTAGGAAATGAAAGTCCCCTCTTCCAGGTACCTAAACAAAACGGACTTATGCCCAGCTTACTGCATACCTGTATATTGCTTATTCCTTTCAGCTGTTGCTGCGCCGCTATTAATCTTCCAAATTCTTCCCGTGAATTAATATTTTGCGCACTCATGGCTTCCTGTGAAAAGAGCATAAATTTATAAGGATTATCTTCTCGAAAGTCATTGACTAAACGAAGATACGACCTGGTTATATCAACACCTTATACTCGTCAAAAAAAAATCAATCTCCCCACTGTAAAAACCTAACTGAATCCCGCCCCATCATTCTTTTATAGTCCACCCCCTCCTTTCCCTTATGCCCCCTCAAAAAGATATTATCCCCTTACAGCAAGCAAAAATTAAGCGTATACAAGAAACAGTCACCCCCTACCCCGTTCACATTCTTGGAAAAGAAATCCTTGTTTATCCCCACGTTTTTTATCCTGCAACGGATACTGAACTCATCATCAAAACAATACATATCACATCCCAAGAAACTGTTCTTGATGTATGCGCAGGAACGGGCGTTATCGGCCTCTTTGCCGCCGCCTATGCGAAAAAAGTTATTGCAACAGACATTAATCCCGACGCGATAAAAAATATCCAGGCGAATATTATCCAATGGGATATCACACAAAAAATGCAGGCAGCACAGACCGATATTTTTCCGTTAACACAAGAACGATTCGATGTGATCATTGCAAATCCTCCCTATACCAATCATCCCGCAACGAATATTATCGAACAAGCATTCTGGGACCAAGATCATCAAATGGTCCGACGATTCTTACGTGACGCATACAAACATCTTACAACAAACGGACGCATTTATCTTTCCTGGGCAAATTTCGCTGACTTTACCTTTATTGAAGAACTGATTCATACCCATCATTATACTATTATCAACTGCGCTGAACAAAAAAAAGAAGAAAAAATATACCGCGTCTACGAACTCAGAGCCGCTCACGATGTTTCGCAGTAACCTGCTCGACTTTCGTTTTATCTGTTTTTAATTCCTGTATCCGCGCAGCGACACTATTCAACCCCACATAGAGTTTCATCTCCCCATACGGCGTATGACGCGCAAGATCGTAGACATGACCCCATTCTTCAACGCGTTCTTTAATACTTACAGTCTCATCTGCAAGTTCATCCAGTTCTTTTTCGTCATCACCCCGGTCTGTCGGCATATGTATCAGCGTTTTCACGACACCCGCCCAGTTTGCACGTTCCTGATCAACTGTTTTTGACTCGTACGCCGTCTTCTGTGTGACCGCAACGCCTTTCTTTCCATTCCTCTTTTCTGCTTTTTTCACCGCACGCGCATACGTGCTTACCAACATCTCCATCCCATCAACTATCTGCAATGCATTCCAGTACGCATTTGCATATTTTCCGTCTAATCTGACCTCTTCCGCGCTTTCCGGAACAACAATCTCCTCCAATCCAGATATCCCTTCGTGGTTTACCATATTAAATTCTAATCCCACTTTCAGCATACCATACGCACGAATCACGAGTTCATCACGTACACTTTCCGCGCTTACGTAATTTCTTCCGTCACGACGAATAACCCCTGTAATCGTACGTTCGCCTGCAAGAAGATTAACTCCATTGACATACGCATACCACCCTTCCACAATCCCTTTGTACGCAGGCGTTGCAATTCTGCGCTCCACCTGAAACTCAAACCGGACATTACCCGCCCTGACTGGAACACGGACGACATCTGTCTCCATCTGATATGGATCAATTCCCGCTGCCTCATACACTAACGCCTTAAACGGTTCGATCAGATTCTCCCGTACTTTTGGCAAGGCCTGTGACGCCCGTTCATACGCGGTTCTGCTCGTCTCTAAGTCTACAAATACTGGTGCTTGCTTTACTATTGTCATTTTCTTATATCCTCCTTACAGATATCAGATAAGAACGTCATAGAACTATATTAATAAATGCGGGTATGTACATCACCCCAATACGAATGTAAGATACTTATTTAAACGATGATCTTTACTCTTTTTTTATGGAATTACAAGACCATTTCAAGAACGCAAAAGCATACGTTTGGAAAGGAACATTCGCTATCTGCAAGAGTACAAAAGCGATTCCTGACGCATTTGCCAACATTATTGATAAAGACGAAATTACGGTTATTATCAATCAACAAGATATGAGTAAACACACATTCGACGCTGTTGAAAAAGATTACAACGTTCTTACTTTAGACGTTATTTTTCCTCACAACGTTGTCGGTGTCACCGCAACCATTGCAAACTGCCTTGCGAATAAAGGAATAAGTATTATGCCTATCGCTGCCTTTTCACGCGATCATTTTCTCATTAAAACAAAAGATATCAAAAATGCAATAGTTGCATTACAAACATTGGGAATAACCTGCAAATAATAAAATTATTCCAACTCTTTCTTTAACAACTTATGCGCCTCGTTTAACTGCTTGAACCGTTCTGTATCCCCATTAGGCATATCTGGGTGCGCTTCTTTCGCCATACTCTTAAACTGCCTATCAATAATCTCCAAATCCTTTTCACTTTCCGGAACATTCAACAGAATACGCGCTTCTTTTCTTTTTTCTTCCAGATCATCTTCTTCCTTAAAATCATGAATAAACTCATCCATTGTTTTTTCCTCAAGAATTAATTTAGCTACTTCCTGTTCAAGTAATCTCGCAATGACCTGTAAATTATCGACGTACTTTTCCTGACGATTGTAGCTGTAGTAACAGTTCCGTTCATTGACATACCAATACACTTCCGCCCCTCTTTTCAGGAGAGGGAAGACATCTTCTTCGATCTTTATATGACCGGACGGAACGCCTACCTGCTTCAACGCGTTCATAATCTGATTGCGGAATAAAGATACGTGACGGGACGAGGAACGGCCTGCAAAAGAAACGTTGAAACTGTTCCCTTTTAATTGGATGTTTACCATCATTTCAAGAACAAACACCCCTTTATAAGCTTTCCTGTATAGTTATTACTTTATAGTAACAATAATAGTAAGCTTTATAATGCCCTATGAACTCCCTTTTTTATGCCCCCCATTATACAATACGGAAACACCTTAGTCCACCGCATGGAAGCCAATCAAGACGACATTACACTGTGGGACGTTTTCTCTCAAATCCCCACGCACATTAACGACCTTTTTTTCACGTTTTATCCTAAACTCCGGACACAAGAAAGTAAAGATACAGCACTCTTAAGAGAATTTATGCTGTATGGCATGCTTGAAGCTTCAAATCACGAGATTCATGACCCGCTCTTTAAACCAACACCTGTACCTGTATTAGGAAAACTGCCACACGCAGCAGGCAAGTACAATATTAACGACGTTACTACCGCTTTTACCTATTTTGACGGCACTGTCTATATCCGCCCCTCTGTTGTCGGCGTTGACCGCCATTCATTATTCCACAGTCTTGGATATCCATTTGGTGATTATCCCATCCCCCGCTACAGCATAACAGAAAAATTTGCTGATCCACAAAGAGAAGAAACCTTTATGATGCTCGCTTATTTTGAAGCCGCAGCACAACGCAGAGTACCCTTCCTCCCCATACGCGACGCAGACCTTCCCACCATCATCTTACCCGGCTCTTTTCTCATCCCCGGCGGAAAGAATGCCGGAGAATTAATTTTACACCCATAACTCAACTATTACCTCCTATAATAATTCTTGGAATTTCTCAACAAATTCTTTTGCATTGTCCTTCACAAGCGCTAATGTTTCTTTATCTATCGTTGTTTCTGTCCCATACTGAAATCTTTCCCTTAGTTTTATTATACTATTTTCAACATCAGGATCGATCATTTTAATATATCTTACATCTAAATCTATTTTTTTCGTTAGAATAAAATGTTCTATTGCATGAATACTGCATTCTTGATTTGTACTTTCATAGCCAATCTTATATAATAATGCAAGTACTGCATGGTACATTGCGTAAAAAGCAGAAGAAATAGCCCAATCTGAGTATCCTAAATTAATATTTGATTCTGTAACTTTTAAGTTATATATTGCTTTTTCGATATGATACTTTGCTTCTTTTAAATCAGGTTTAACTTCTATTAAACCATGCCCGCCTTCTTTTCCTTTCTTTAAACACCATTCAAATTTGTTTTTAGTATGCATTTTTTATGATTTTAATAAACACTTCTTCTCCTTTTAGTATTACTCCATTTTTTATTAAATCCAGCATTGCTTTATTTTTCTTTTTCATATTCGAAATTAAGTCCTGCTCTAACATAATCAATGGATTAATTTTTTTTGTTCGTATCTTTGATATTTCTAAACAAAATTTATGCACTTCTCTAACTCCTTCTTCATTTTTAACAATGAATAAAACATCAATATCCCTCGCTTCTTTACTTTTAGTCAGTATAGATCCAAATAAGACAATACAATCAGCGTCGCCTTTTTCCAGGTCAGAAGCATAGACTTTACCAACTTTATTATTCTTAAGAAAATTACTCTTTTCTTCGATTAAGATAATTTCGCCCAATTTTAGTGCTTCATTACTATCAAAATTTAAGGCATAATAAAGGGCATTACCCAATTCTCTCGATAAAATAATGTTTCTCTTTTCTAAGTCCTTTAGTATCTTATGAACACTTCCAATACTCATTCCTAACATCCTTGATATCTGATTTATGTTATATAACTCACTATTCCTCAAAAGAAAATTCAGTATTTTACATGTGTTTTTTGTCAGCAGATTCATTTTTAGTGAATGATCATTCATTTTTAGTGAATGGTAATATATAAATTTTTCTATACAGGGATCTGGTGCAACCCGCTGCTTTTAGATCATCTTTGACCAAATCTTATATGCTAGACCTAGATTTTTCCAAGTGAATATAAATAAAGAACTAGGAATGCACCAAAGCCCTATACAGCAAGACACAATGCATTCCAAATAAAAGAAAACGTGCGCGAGCCGAGGTTCGAAATCCCGAACACATAATCATTACCTGTTACTCGGGTCTCAACGTTGGCAACGTCGAATACTAACCACTATACTACTCGCGCACAACGCCTTGAGGACATTCGCCCGTTTTTAAGATTTTCTACCCTTATTTTTTTCAATAAATACCCTATAGATCTATTCCCCTAGTACATCCCCAACGAAACAGATCCGCCTGTTTTTCCGCGCAAATCAAAATTGCGTTCAATAAACTGAATTACATCCCGCGCATTTTCTTTCACTGCATCAAACACAATATTGGGGCCATGATTTTCTAGATAGACCGCTGCCAATCCATCAAAATCCCGTAATCCGTTGGATGTATTTTTTCCACACTCATGACTGCCACACTCATACGCGCGCTGTGATACATACGGGACACGTGAACCTTCCCTTATCGGACAGTGAAAATGGACAATCGCATTATACTGCGGATGATCCCCGAATACAATACGCTGCGATTGACCTCCAACCGACGGTTTTCCCCCATACGCAATGACCTCATTCTCCCCATTCGTGACGACTTTTACTAATCCTCCCTTGTCCATCTGATTAAAATCTGTTTTTCTTCGCGACGTCAAAAAAGTATTCCTATCAACACGAATGGCGAAATGTCCCGCAGTCACTCCCCGAAACGGTTTATACGCTCCCTGCGCGATGCAATAATCTACCACCTCACGCACACTCGCCGGCACCTGTCCACTTTGCCAATGCACCATGTCACCTGGTACGACTGTTGAACGCGTAAAATGCAGATCTGAACGCAAATACGCAATATCAACCAGATTTCTTAAGACTTCATCCCGATCGTTCGTGACATGATACCGCGCCTCTTCCGGCGTAATGATCATATTCAACCGCGTTTTCGTATCATTCGCTAACACCAGATTTGAACTGCTCTCTTTCAGGAGATGCAATCCCGCAAGATACTGTTCATCTGTGCTTACGCCGGTTGTTGTTTTAAACCCGATCAGATATATATCCTTTCTCTCTTTTCTAATTGTAGATAAGACCTTCACGTTTGGTTCTAATTGTATTACTGGACTTTCTTTACGTGAATGCAAACGAGACGCATACTTTCCACTTTCTGTTGGAAGACCATCAACAAGAACGCTTCCGCGATAATCCACCATCGCCGGATTAAAAAAGACGATTTTTGTTAACGGATCTTCAACGAATGTTGTTACTAATTTTCCAATATCTTCTGGCGTATCTAGAATACCCTGGCCCCCATTCGCCATCCTGGTTAAATGAACATTCACTTCATATTTACCTGAATATGCATTGCATATCTCTACTAATTTTCGTGCTGTCGCCCCATACGCAGGCGCAGCAAGCGCTAAATGCGATCTGATATGACTTACGGTTCCCCCGCCAATAATATGTATTTTTTGTTTCATGATTAACTCCTCCGAAGAAAGCAAGCCAACCGATAAGCTTAAATTATCTCTATAAACATTTAAATTGATTTAAATTATGCAAATCATCGAACGGAACATCCAACAGATCGGTCATTCTTTCCTCATTACGTTACCAAAAGACTGGGCAACAATGTTAAAACTCAAAAAAGGCGCATCACTCAAAATGATCATCAGCGACCAAGGCAGTCTTTCCATAGCCCCAGAATTTACAAAAAATACCGAAGAAAAACACGCAACATTCCCTTATGATGCAAACTTTGAACGTTCTTTTATCCGAGAATACTTCAACGGCACTACAAAGATTACGATCACCTATCCAGAAAAAACAAATACCAAACCCATCCATACTCTCCTTAAACACTTTCTTAATACCCAGATCATTGAAGAAACAGACACGAGAATTATTATCAAATGCTTCCGCATCGAAGACCTGACAATCCAAGAATGCTTCAAACGCATGTTCTACCTTACGCTTAATCTCATTGAACACATGAACACATTACATCCAAACGAACAAACAGAAATCCACGATACAATTACCCGCTTTTACTATATGATGATCATGCAGATTCGCGTCTATCTGAACGAAGGACGTTTTATCACTGACCAACACATCAGTCTGCTCCGCGCGATGGACTACCGCATGGCAGGAGAACGATTACAGCGCATTGCTCAACTGACGACGACTTTTACACGCGAAAAGAATCAATCAGAATTAGACAAATTTATTTCTTCTCTCAGGAACAATCTTACCAAAGCAGGCCATCTGTTTCTTGCCAACGATTATGAAAAAGCACGTACTCTTTGGAAACAATTTCATACCGAACGCGATACCATTACCGCCATGAAAACAAGAACATACAAAAACAAAGAAATCATCCTTTATCAGAACTTGCATACACTTGAATCTATCTTTACCTCTATCAAAGATATTACTATGTTCATTCGCTAACCTTAGAGAGGGACGTTCTTTAATAACCAGTCTTCACGCAGTCTTTCATACAACGATTTATTCCCACTTTTCAATTTTCCCCGCGTCCACCCCATATGATGCTCTACATAATAAGCGAATGGATCATTCCCAAAATCACCTGTTTTTGAAAATATTCTGCTGATTTAATAATATGCAAAATGTGATAATCGGTTATCACACCCTCCAAAAATAGATCGTTCTTTAAATGAATCGTATTATCCACGCGGGCTTATTGCATTAACGTGCATGGTAGCAAGTGGTATACTTTATCAACAGAATGAACCGTTAATAACCCCCCCTTGGTTTTTCGGTCATTTAGAAGAATATGTAGTTTTTGAACGTTATCTTCGTGCAGGGTGTTCTCTCGTTTCGTTAGGGATTGGTTTTTTAGTGGAAAAAGAGTTTCTATGGAAGAAAGATGAAGGACGATAGTTTATTTTAATATTTTTTTTGATAGTCCGTCCCAGAATCGTTTACGCGCTTCTAATGCTTCAAGAGCACCTTGACGAACGAGCTTTTGATTTTCTGGTTTATCCATATATGGTGCTAAAACTTTACAGATCATTTCACAATGTTCTTCATCAACAGGAAGGTGTAAATTAAAAAAATAAAGATCATTTTCACTAAATTTATTTTGTTTCCTTAGTCCTTCTAAGATTGGAATATACATAACCGGCACGACACATTCAGTGCCAGGACCAACAGCACCAATCGTCTTAAGCGGGGGACTTTTTAAGTAAAGTTTTTCATACGTTTTTATAAAGTATTGTGTTGAAGGTAATGGTTTCGTTTTTTCTAGTTCTTTATCTATAATACCCAATGTTCTTGTGAATCTGCGAAAAAGGGCAGGATGTGTATGGGAATTATCTAATTTTTCCATATATTCGAGTCCACCACATTCATTGATAAGATTAAGGATAAGGGGGAGGCGTGCCGTTTCATCAGGGATGTTATAGACAACTGCGCCCATCAATCTGGGAAACATGCGTACGTAAAGATAAAATTGAGAAGCAAATATTTTAAGTTGTTTTTCATTAAGATTTTCAATTTGATTCAGAAAGGGGTGATGTACCGCAATATGCCCTTGAAGTTCTTCACGAAGTTTTTTTAAGAATGAATGTTCCCCCATAAGTAATCATACCAATAAGCCTATTTTTAATACTTTCGATGATAAATAACCTTTAAATAACTTCCATACCCTATTTTATTATGGTTTTAGACAAGCTCTCTGATGCGTTAAAGGGAACATTGGCAAAGGTCGCGCGTGCGATGTTTGTGGATGAAAAACTGATTGATGAATTAGTGAAAGATATGCAACGCGCGTTACTGGCTGCAGATGTCAACGTTCAGTTAGTATTGAGATTAACAAAAGCGATTAAAGAACGTGTTTTATTAGAAAAACCTCCAGCAGGTGTTTCACAAAAAGAATACACCATTAAGGTCGTCTATGATGAATTAGCGAAATTCTTAGGCGGTGAAGGCGCGAAGATTGAGATTACAAAAAAACCGTTTAAGATGATGTTCGTTGGGTTATTCGGTTCTGGGAAAACAACGTCGATTGGAAAGATCGCAAAATATTATATGAAACGTGGATTCAAAGTCTGCGCGATTGGTTTAGATGTGTATCGTCCTGCAGCGATGGATCAGTTGTTTCAAGTGTGTTCCTCAATTAATATTCCCGCGTTTATTGATAAAATAGAGAAAAATCCATTAAAGATTTATCAGGCGTTTGAAAAAGAACTGAATACGTTTGATTTAATTTTAATTGACACATCCGGTCGTGACGCGTTATCAGCAGATTTGATTAAGGAAATTAAAGAATTGAATGAGCATATTAAGCCGGATGAAAATTTCTTAGTTATTTCCGCAGATATTGGGCAGGCTGCGCAAACCCAGGCGAAAGCGTTTCATGATGCGGGCGCGATTACCGGTGTTATTGTCACAAAGATGGATGGTACTGCAAGAGCAGGTGGCGCGTTAAGTGCCTGCGCGATTACCGGAACACCAATCAAATTCATCGGTATTGGAGAAAAAGTGGATGATCTGGAGACATTCAATCCGAAAGGATTTGTTTCTCGATTACTGGGAATGGGCGATCTCGAATCCTTATTAGAAAAAGCAGAGGGGGCGATTTCATCAGAACAGGCAGAAGATTTAGGGAAAAAATTTTTGCAGGGCGAGTTTAATTTTATTGATCTCTATGAACAGATGAGTGCAATGAGTAAGATGGGTTCGTTATCAAAATTAGTGGATCTGATCCCAGGTATGGGCAATGTGAAGATTCCGAAAGAAATGTTGGAAGGCCAGGAAGGGAAATTAAAGAAATGGAAATTTATTCTTCAGTCGATGACGAAAAAAGAATTGGAAGATCCAGAATTATTGGATGGTTCTCGCGTGGAAAGAATCGCAAAGGGTTCAGGTACTTCGGTGCAGGAAGTGCGCGAATTATTGAAACAATACCGCCAGAGTAAAAAGATGATGAAAATGATGAAGGGAAATAATCCGGAACGCATGATGAAGAAATTACAGTCAAGAATGGGCGGGTAAAAAACAGGCGGCGTGAAATAAGAATTCCTTTCAAAGTAATTTTTTTATTATGATTTGTTTTAGTTTTGTTATGGCGGATTTAATATCTTCTCTTCTTTTATCCAGATAGTCTTCCGGCAGGAATAGCCCTTCATAATAAATTCTATTTCTTTTCTCCCGCATATCATCGATTGTCTGTATTTCATGTTTTTTGAATTCTTTGTATTTTATTTCGATATATTCTATAAGTTTTTTGTGCGCTCCTTCTCCTTCTGATTTATATCCATCGAGCAACGCTACGGCAGTCATAAGTTCTTTTATCACGTCGTAATAATCTTTTGTTGTCAATGTAACAAATTCATTTATATCAACTCTTCGTATTCTTTCTATAGTCATTTCAGCGATTTTTAGTATGTGCCTTGCTCTTTCTTTGTTTGGTGTCACTCTTATTAGTTCTTCCATGTTCAGAACACTTTTAAGTATCCCTTTATTATTATCCCATTTATTATATTATTTTTTAGTTCTTTGCTTATTTTATTAAAGTTTTCCTCATATAAGATATTTATTCTTCTTTTTAATATTTTTTCGTACTTTTCTAAGTGTAGTTCTTTTGGTTTTGAATCTACGAAAAGATCCAGATCGCTTTGTTCTATGTCCTCCCCTATTGATGCTGAACCAAATAAGATTATTACTTTTGGGAAGCACGTATTGGATATAAGATCAATAAGTTTGCTGTCATATAATCGTAACAATATGTTTATTTTTTTGTGCGTTCTAAACTTTTCGTTATCCCTATTTGCTATGTACGAGGGGTATATCCCTTTGTTTTCTTTTATGATATATCCTTCATTTATTAATGCTTTAAGATGGTTGATTACTGACGGTTGTGTTATTTTTGTGTTTCTTGATATTTCCCTCATTTGAAAGTTCTTTCTTGGGGAGTCAAAAAATTCTTGCAGAATCTTATATCTGGTATAATTCTGTAGCATATGATATAAATATATAGCAACTGGTATATAAATATTCCGGTTTGTTTGAAGTATTATAATGAAGAGTACGTAAAAAAACAGGCGGCGTGAAATAAGAATTCCTTTCAAAGTAATTTTTTTATTATGATTTGTTTTAGTTTTGTTATGGCGGATTTAATATCTTCTTCCTTTTTTTAGTTTGAAAAAAATTATGACAGAGTCAAAAGAATACAAAAGTTTTTATACTGGCCTTATTAAAATAGGTTATGTCATTAGAATCTGCAAAGAATAAAGCTTGGGCACATAATTTTATTGTAGATATTGAAAAATTTGTTAGAGGTTTAGTTGATAAGTTAAATGAATTTGTTCCACGCGATAACATATTCAACTTTGAGTGGAATGAAAAAGAACGTGCATTCATTATTCAACTCAGAGACAGTAGTATTAAAATATGGATGGGTCCGCGAGTAGTTTTTAGCAAGGATAGGGGGAATGTTTTTATTTATTCAATATTATTAAATCTGGATTATAAGGAAGAACCATCAAGCAGATATTATAAAAGGGAGTTGACAGGTGATTATAGGGTAAGCAATGATGAGATCTACAGTAAGGATCAATTAAAAAAAGTTCTCTCAGAAATAGAATCTGAAGTTCTCAGTAAAATTAAGAGATTAGCCGAGGATAAGGCATGATTTATAGCTGAAACTAGGTATTCATACAAATTCGGTTTGAAAATAGGGCGGGCATATTCTGCGTGCCTTATGGTTAAAACAATGAAGATAGCATAGGAAAACTATTTAAGTTTTAGATCATTTGTTTATGTATGAACATCATTTTGAAGGAAACGAAGAATATTGATGTTAAATTACTTGATACACTCTGGTCCGCAATAGGGTGGAGAACAAGAGGAGAAGAAAAATGGAAGGAAGTTCTTTCTAAGTCCTATTATTTTGTGACCGTCTGGAATGGGAATAAATGTATTGGTTCAGGAAGGATTATGGATGATGGGATTATGTGCATGCTCTATGATATTGGAATACATCCAGACTATCAAAGGCAGGGATTAGGATCAAAGATTATGGAGAGATTAATCGCACAAGTGAAAGATAAAAACTATGCGTCAATAGGGTTGTTTGCTTGGGAAGAAAATCCGGCGAATATTCCCTTTTATGAGAAGTTTGGTTTTGTGAGAAAATCATCAGGAATGGAATTGGACAAGCTGATGAAGCCGGAGTAAAAATGAAAGAGATCATCGCGCAGGGGGCGGAAGCAATTCTCTACAAAGTACGAGAAAAAAATAAAACGTTTATTGTAAAAGAACGGCAAGCGAAAGGCTATCGTTTACCTGTTTTAGACGAACAATTACGGAAGTTACGTACGCGCAGAGAAGTATCTATCTTAGAGAAAGTAGGAAAGATTATTCCTGTTCCCCAGCTTATAAAAAAAGGGGATGAAGAAAAGACGAAAAAGATACAGATGGAATTTCTTCCAGGAAAGAAAGTAGCAGAAATATTTGACACATTATCGCCAGATGAACAGGAAAAAATTGCAGAAACAATAGGGGAACAGATCGGGTTATTGCATAACGCGCATATTATTCATGGGGATTTAACAACATCAAACATGATCCTGTCAGATAATAAAGTATACTTCATTGATTTTGGGTTAAGCGCGATTAATCAGAAAGTCGAACATAAAGCCGTAGATCTGCATCTGGTCAAACAGGCGTTTGAGAGCAAGCATCATCGTTTCTTTGAGAAAGCAATGAAAGCACTGTTGAATGGATATAAGAGAACAGCACAAGATGCGAAAGAAGTGCTTATACGTCTAGACAAAGTAGAGACACGCGGGCATTACAAGAAGAAGAATTAATGTATGCGTAACCGTAAAAAAGTGAGTGTGCGTTCTTCGCGTAAGGTAAAAATTTCTAACTGCCCTATTGTTGCTCGTGGTTCTTGTCGGTGATAATGTGTGGGAAGAGCAACAAGAGAGGTTGTTGGTTGTGTTGAGGTATAGCCCGTATAATGCGGGGTTGGTGTTTGATGGTATTGTCTTCGTGCATAAAATGAAGTTGCCGATGTATATGTTGATAAGGATACAGAGGGGGTTATAGGATACGTATCGCTCGCAAGATTTGTAGGCAATGATGTTTGAGTAAGATGGTAAACTGTACTCGGACTTTTTTGATTTTTATATCCTTTAATAGGTGAAGGGTCATTGGGGTTTTCTGCGTCACGTGCCCAGCCTATATGCGTCATAAAAAAGCGGGAGTAATAAAAATTTATAAGCTTATCTTCGAACGAATGGTTTAAAAATAGCCGCTTTCTCTTGTTGTTAAAGGTAGTCCTTGGGATAGCCCCGTCGAGGGATTTTTCTTCGGAAGAATTCCGCGGTATCTAGCGGCCAAGGATAAGAGGGTTTACTTCAAACCTTTTCCTTAAACGGGCCTTTGGATAAGCAGAGGAAAGCCTGTGACGGCAGTTCAAATCTGCCCGGGGCTATTTTTATTTTTTTACCAACCTTTTTCTAAACCTAATTTTATTTCTTGGTTTTCATTCTTGAATCAGAGTTTTCAAACAAAGAGAGTCTATTTGTCCAGATCGTGCTATCTCAGAAGATTTATATATAAGTAATACATAACATATTATAGTTGATTATATGCCTGAAAAAACCACGATTCAACTCAAACGCGAAGCGGTGCGCTTGTTAAAATCGGCAAAAGAATACCCGAGACAGACGTATAATGAGTTGGTGACCAAAATGGCAAAGTTGTTCTTACACGCCAAAAAACAGAACCAGTATGACGAATTCCTCCATAAAATCCAGCAACCGAAAATGAAAGAACTCTGGGACACTCAAGAGGACGAGAGCTGGGATCATGCATAGGTTCGGCGATGTGCTGCTCGCACAGGTGCAGTTTACCGATACGTTTGAAGTCAAAACACGACCCGCAGTTGTCCTCTTTGAAGAATACGGAAACATTGTCGTGGCAGGCGTGACCAGCAACCTTCAAATGCAAGGCATTCCTCTAACAAAAAAGGAAGGACTCGCAAAAGACAGCGTGATAAAACTTAATTATATCTTTACCATCGCTGCCACAATGGTTAAAAAGAAATTGTTCACAATCTCTGAAGAGAAAAAGCAGCAGATTCGGCAAGAATTGATGAAAAAATTAGCATAATACTACCCAAACAAGGCCTTCCTTCTCAACGCCCAGTAGTTGATTCTCAATAAAGGGACTTTGTTTGCCCCAATATCTATCTGATTGTTTGGCTTTTAGCTATAATTTAGTTAGATAGTTGAGCTATAAAGAAAAGGTGCTTGTTTGCATTGCTTGTCTCCCTGCAGGGGGAAAATATGTGTTTTCATTGTTTTTTTTGTGAGATGAAAAGAGGGGTCTGTCTCAACGATTTCTGAAGACTTTAGACAAATAAGAATGCCTTGTTTATTTTGCAAAAACAATACTGAAATCATGCAGTATTTAGAGGGTATTTATACTTGGTAAACTTTCCCTGTTCTTAATTTGTATCTTGTCTCTTCTATTCGTTCAATGCTCTCTGGATCAAAGATTAAGTAACTTATCGTTTCTTCCCATTTGTAAACAGAATCTTTTATTTCCCCCCTTTCCAGAGTTAGCAACCCATCATATCCTTGCGATTTTAAGAACAGACAAATAAACTGTATGTTCACGTTCATTTTTCCTCCTATTGGTTCTCCTAACCCGGCGAATCTTCGTAGATCCGTAAATAACTGGTTGGTATTCTGCGCTATCTGTAAAAAGATTATGAATTCTGAGATAACACTTTGAATGATTGGTAGCTGCTCTTTTGTTATACTTTCTAAATATACAGACAGCTCTTTATATAATGCTCGAATTTTAAGTGGATCAGAGAGGTCTGCGATGTTCCTTTTTCCTTTTTTGAGGTGTGCTTTATAGACCGTGGGTTGAATCCTATTTCCAAATCTTTCAATGATGGTTGCATCATTTTTATAATTGCCGTATCTGTAAAACGCGTAATTGATCGCCATTTTTTTGTTCGTGACAAAATATATTCCTTCTCCTAGCGTGTTATTACCAAGATAATCAAACTCTTCCATGCCCCTTTGGAAGGTGCTTATACCTGAAATTCCCGTTCCGTGATACAGCGGGACCTTTATCTCAACACCAATTCTTTGCGACGTTAATTCTAGAAGTAATATCGCTCGGATGTGGTTTCTCAATACTTCTAATTGCGCCAATTCCTTTGCGTCGAGTTTTTGTATTTTTCTGAGAGTATTCGCTAATTGTCTTAAAAAGATTATCTTCAATCTTTCCGGTAACTTTCCAGATTTGAAGAGGGTATTTATTATATCAATTGTTTGTAAGTCTATTTCTTCGATTTTCTTTATGGTATTCTCAAATTGAAAAGACACATTCTCACGAGCGATATCAAGAGAATTAATATTCGTTAAAAGTTTTTTTAATCGCTCTGCAAAACTCTTTTTGAATAATCCCACACGCTCTTTAATATGAGATTATTAATAAATTCTTCTAAACGGTTCAATAGTATAACTGGGGTAAATAATCCTTCCTCCTTTGAAAGAAGCAATATAATAGTACAACCTAAATAAAGAGACGTTAATTCTATCAAACAAACCTCTCTTCTTTACAAACGAGGGTTTTCTCGAATATTCAAGAGATTATTTGTCGTATATTCCTGGTCTTTTGTCGATGTCTGCGATTAAAATGATTTTCTCTTTTTCCATGACTTTGTACAATGCTCGAAAGTCGCCTATTCTGTAGCGAAAGATCTTATTATTCTTTTCATCCCGTGTAATTTTTTCAGTCTCTGTTCAATTCTATCGCAAAGATGTTTGTCGAGTTTTTCTAAGAAATGGGACGCTTTTTGTGAAAGGTGAACTTCGTAGACAATCTTAGATCAGCCTCTTCGTTTTTCCGTGCTTGAAATCGCTTTCAGCATCTTGAAGAGAAGCAATATCGTTATCAGTAAGGACGAGGTCAACATCGACAATGCGCTCTTTTAAATAATCCAAATCGGCACGTATTGTTTTGAGTTCTTCTAAAATTTTTGTTTCTATTGTCATAGATTCCTTATGTTGTAGCAATTTATATAGCTTTCTGGATGCATGTTTTCAAACAACCCCCTTTATTGAGATCCAACTACAGGGTGTTGAGAAGGAAGAAATTATTTGCTATAGGGTAGTTTTAATTTTTCAAGTAAATCAGTGAGTATTTTCTTGGCGATTCTTCTTGTTTCTGGACAGTTTTCCAAAGCAGGAACAAGTCCGCCGCAGACTGCATGATGTGGCTCAGTATCTTCATGGAGGTCCATAATACCATCTTGCGGTAGAGGATATTGTGGATCAGGCTTCTCTTGACACTGTAGAAATTGACTTCCTCCAATCTTAATATGATAAGGCTCTCTGTTCCCATCGACAACAGTGAGTTCGTCCCAGCTACCAAAGCGTGATCCTTTTTTACAATAACTGTGGACTGTAAGCCAAACCTTATTATCAATCCTCAGATCAAAAGAATTGGGAAAACGACTATCATCTGCTTTCCCATTTTTACGAACATAATTAATAAGTTTTCTTGCATCGGCTTTAGGACTATAGAAGGGGGGATCAGCAGATGCTTGCTGAATAGAAGAAAGAGAGAGTAAGCCGCTGAGACCCGGTGCTGCGAATCTTACGAAAGCTTTCATTGTTATTTTAGAAGAAAGAGCACAAATCTTTTAAGACTATCTTTCAGCAAACAACGCACTATTATTTGCAGGTGAACGATCTTATAGCAAAACGCAAACTAAGAGACACTTATTCATAAACCTGTGATCGTTTATCGAGCTTGATGATAATGATGTGCCGTGTTTGATAATTGATTCTGTAGATTGCACGATGATCTCCGATGCGTATGCGAAAAACGCCGTGTTCGCCAACGATGGTGACAGCATTGTGCGGAACAGGATTGTTTGCGAGTGTTGCTTCGATCTTGTCTATTAATCGGGTTGCGATGTGTTTGTCTATTTTTTTGAGAAAACGCTCAGGTTGTGTGTCATAGGCAATGGAAAAAGTCATGAGTCTATTTGTTTTCGGAGATCTTTGCTTGCAAAAAGCTTTCCTTCTTTCTCATGCAGGTAGCTTGCTTCGACAAGTTGTTTTTCTTCTGGTGTTAAGAACATGTCTTTTTCCGCCATATTATCCTTAATATAATCGAGTTCTGCGCGGATGGCTTTTAACTCGCCGAGTATTTCTTTCGTTTCTGAGGTCATACTACTTCTAAAAGAAGGGCATTTATATAGCTTTCTGGATGCATGTTTTCAAACAACCCACTTGATTGAGATCCAACAAACAGTTTTAACTGAAGTTCTCGGTCTTTGGTGGCTTGAACTTGTTGCTGTTTTCAGCAGTCTCCTGCAAAGCAATGTAATGGTGACGATCGCTCATGCGGTTATTGCGATAGCATTTTTTATCACTGCATGGGCTATTACAAAAGGTAAAAACTGGACAAGAAAGGTAGTCATGATTATGTCTATTGTCAGTGCTCATCCTGTTTAGAATACTCGTTGGTGCGACATTTCGTGAGGGTGGTCTTTCTGTCATAGTTTTTTCAATAGCAGGTGTGCTACTTCATGGAATAATAGTCTATTACTTCTCTACCTCAAAATCTGTAAAAAGTTTTCTTCATAATTATAGTCAAACACCTTAATTTTTAATAATCATCAAATGCTAAAACATGTTTAAACGCAAGGATTAGGCTATTCTAAGAAATACATCATTAATTACTCTGGTCCTGACTATAGTTCACTCTCTGAATAATCCGTCCTTCTTTGTAGACGAACTAGGTTATAGCTAAAAGCCAAACAATCAGATATTATAGTAATTCTCAGTTCTGGTGCATAGGCGGGGAGGAAGATTTAAATAGTTTAACAATTTAACAGTTCTACAGTTAAACGAAGGAGGGGACGTATGGAAATAGATTTTGTCAAGATGAGTCCGAAAGGACAGTTGGTCGTGCCGCAAGATATTCGCGAAGCAGAAGACTTTGCGCCGGGAGACCGGTTTATCGCGATGCCAGTCAAGGAGGGTGTTTTCTTCAAAAAAGTGGAGCTGCCGAATGCGAGAGCAGAATTTGAGAAACTCTCCAAAGAATTGCAGAAACAGTTCGCGAAGCACAACGTCACTCCCGCAGACGTGTCCGAGGCGGTACGATGGGCAAGAAAAAGATCGTCATAGATACGAACACGCTCATTTCTGCAGTGGGATGGGCAGGCAATCCCAACGAACTCTTCAGCAGAATCCTAAGCGGCGACTACCGTCTTTGTATATCGCCCGCAACCTTCGCAGAGTTCAAGCGGGTCTTGAACTATCCGAGATTGGGCTTTACGCCTGAGCAGAAAGCAACATTTATCGGTATCGTCGCTGCCATCGGGATCATGGTGGAACCAAAAGAGACCATTACAGTTATTACTGCAGATCCTTCAGACAATCGCTTTCTCGAATGTGCGGTCGCAGCCAACGCAGGTTATATCATATCCGGAGACCAGCATCTGCTTGCACTGCAAACGTATCGTGGCATCCGCATCCTGACGGTTGCTACCTTCTTACATCAGAAAGAATAAGAAAAAAATGGCAAACAATCAGAAGGTTATTTGCATGCAGAAACCTTCTTAATGTTTTGTATATTGTTTTTTTGATGCATATTACTGATGAACAAATAGGCGAGGCATTTGATCGCTATAGGGGGAGGACTGATAAGGTTATGGATGTTCTTCGTCTTGCTCCTTTAAATGAGAATGGAATTTATACGATTGTCAATGCAAGTAAGGATTTTCTTGTGGTGAATGGAATACAACAAAGTGTTGGTAGGAATATTCTTCTAGGGAATATTGAAGAAAGGATCGCGGTTTGTCGTGAATTGGTCTTAAGCAAAAATCCACATATGACTAAAGATTATCCGCTTTTAGATTTGTTTGCAGGAACCCCTTTGGATGTTGAAGAAAATCCTTTTGTTTATGTCCTGTATGATCAGGAAACACAAGACTATGTTCGCAATCAGGCCAATGTGAGAAGGGAACTTCCCAAAGCACTAATTATGGATAGCAAGAAGGGAACCCCATTTTACCTTGTGAAAGAAAAGGACGTCAATAATCTCATTCCATTGAGGATTGAAATAAGACTATAAACCTATTTTTATAAAGAAGTGTGACATTATTTGGATGGTGTTATGTAGTTGAGTATAGATTGGATGTCTTTTGGGTCGATGTTGTATGTTGTTGCTATCGCTGTTAATGTTCTTTGATATCCAGCTTTATCTTTTTGGATGTTGAAGAAGCTGAGTGCACTGTCAAGATCTCCTCTTTCGATGATACGATCGCGCGCAACACTAAGATCTTGTTCGTTTTTTTGATCGCGTGCAAGTTTGTATGCGACCACGGGATATTTTGGCAAGATTCGTTGAAAAGTATCATGATAAAACGAAGAATCACTGCTTACTAATCTGAATTGATAAGTATAGGGTTCTCTGTTGTCTTTTCGTGCCTTGCGCAATTCAGTAGTGATGATCTGCTTTCGTAGGGCAGGAAGAGGGGCATCCTGACCTTTCTTTCCCGAACGAGGATCCCTTTCTTTGACACTAGTAATTGGGTGAATTAACCCATAATACTTCTCACTACTAGGTGCAGATCTTAATTTTGTAAGATCGCAGGGAACTTCCTCGCGAATGTCGGTCCTTCCATTCCAAGCCCGAGCTTCACAGAAAATAATATTTCCCTGTTCCACTTTATAAAGAAAGTCCATCCCCCCTCCGCCTCCAGAACTAATCACATACACAGAATGATTCACAGTAAAAGTATTAATTACCTTAGGTTCAGGCGGGCAATAGAATAATCATAACTTAAATAATCAGATCATAGTAAGCTTTATATAATCTTTTATTATCTTTCATAATGTTTTATAACAGGAGTGAAAGTTATGGCACAAGCAATGGTAAAACTCGGCGAACATGAAGATAGGGTGTTAACAGTCGTTAAAGGGAAATATGGGCTGAAGAACAAGTCGGATGCGGTCAATTTCGTGATTGATAAATTCGAAGGAACATTTCTCGAACCGGAACTCCGTCCCGAATACCTCGAAAAACTGGACAAGATCAAGAAACAGAAAGGCACAACGTATACAAGCATTGACGAACTAAAGTGCCAGATCGAACATGCGTAAGTTCGAGATCAAACCGCACCTCCAGAAGATCTTGGAGAAACTCGCCAAAAAAGACAGTATCGCGTATACCGCGATCATGAACAAGATCCAAGAGATTATCGCCTGTGCGGACGTCGACCATTATAAGAATCTTCGGTACGACTTGAAAGACGAGAAACGGGTGCACATTATCAAGAGCTTCGTCCTCGTCTTCCACTACGACCGACCCAACAATTTCATCTCTTTCCTCGACTACGACCACCACGACAACATCTACAAAAAGCGATAAACTACACAAACAATTCCTTTTTCTTTGAAAAAATATGGACGTGCAAACTAAGAAATACGAATATAGGGCAAACAACCCCGCCTTCTTTGAGAACCCATCTTAAGCTGCAATTGTGAAGAGGTTATTTGGAAGCATTGGAAAAGAAAAGATTATTGCCGTACGAAAATAAAAATCTCTCACTCACTAAACGTGGAAAAAAAGTTTTACAAGATACACAAAGTCTTAGATCTCTGTCTGTGGATAGTGCAATTGGTTCAGGAAAAAAATCGGTTAAAGTACAGTAAAAGAGTGCAAACGATTCTCTCCTTAAAAGAAAAAGGTTTTTAATAGAGCACATTATCTTTTTCTGATTCAGCCCATTCGTCTAGCGGCCAAGGATGCGGGACTCTGGATCCTGCGACGGAGGTTCAAATCCTCCATGGGCTATGCATAATTCTTATATAACCTCAAAACCTTTTCCACAGTATAGATCAGAAGCGGGGCGGTTTAAAAAGGTTATCGTCAGATTTAAAGGAAAGGAAGTACCCTTCCCGTATGAAAATCGGTGATAGGTGCGTCTTCTGCTGGCCGTTGAAGATATCTGAATTGATCAAAAGTCAGAGGCGAATCAAGAAGAGATTTTCCAATGACAAATCCTTTTGCTGTAGTTTCCGCGATAAAATAGGTTTTTCTTCCGAGATTGAAATTCATGCCATTTTCAGGGGAGAAGTTGCCAGCAACAGCGACCGTAATATGATGGTCAAGATAGACAATACGGTAATCAGCGCCAGTCTGTTCAAGAAGAGAAGCATACGCAATAACTTTGCCACTGCAATCTGATCCTCTGCTCATGAAGACTTCGTTGGGACGTTTGAGTATTTCAACAGAGTCGTTTGCTTCTTCAAAGTCATAGCGCAGATCATTGGTGACAAAATCAAGAAGAACTTGTGTCGTCGTTTCTGGAGAAGCACCGCGTGGAGTAAGATGGTGAACAAGACGTTCGAGGGATTTTTCTCCTTTCTTCGCGACAAACGCGCCATGGTTTTCAAAAGTGTGATGATCTCCATTTCGGTCAGTTCCTTTATCCGCAGTCAATAATCCGCCATAAATGCTACTGTTATCCACAAACTGCATCAGTTCATCCATAGTAATAGTGTACGTGACACGGGGAAATTTGACAGTGATTCTATTTTTGGGATCTACGCGAAAGTCATCGGCAGGAAAACGGAAAAAATAATTGCCGGGTTTATTGAAATAAAAATCCCCCAATTGAATCCGCGCACCTGCAAATTTGCCATCGGCGGTTGTGCCGAATTGGACATGTTCAGGATGGGTCGTGAGCTGGGGCAGAGTTCCCTTTTCAGTGTAAGATCGCGCGGGGATAGAGAGATATACTTGGTCAGCGTCAAGATCATACATACGAAATGTTGCTTGTGTTCCGCTAATCTGGGTCAAAAAGTCCGCACTGGAAAAGCGAGGTTGGGAAAGATACGAAAGGATTGTCCTGCGAAGTTTCGTATAGGAATCTGGTTTTTTCGCAGGTTCTGTTATCGTTTGTTGTACTTGGGGTGCAGCAGAGAGATGCGTTTGATCTTTTTTACACGCGGGACTGAGTGCGAGTACTGCTGCAAGTGGCGCGATGAAAGGATGAGTTTTCATGATAAAATGAGTTTGCCGCAACTATTTAAAGCTATCTAATATAGTCACTATAGAGTAGTCAAGATATACGGTAGCGTAAAATGGTAGCAATGCCGCCAAGCTCTTTCAGCTGTTTTCCTTCCTGTGTTTCTAAGGAGATAATAATGACCGTCGCCCCTGTTTTCGCCGCAAGTTCGTAAATAACTTCCAGTGTCGGATGGTCTTCCGATATTAAAACACGGTCTGCCGCCCCTAGTTCTATTGCTTTCCGCACGTCTGTTTCCCCGTACGCGATTTTCTCTGATGTTTTCGCGAGAATTTCAAAGAATTCCTGCATAATTTTTTTTTCTTTGATAATGTCTTCTTGCGCGAGCGCTTCATGGCTTTTTTCTAAGAGCTCATGCATGCCATATTCCCCTGTATAGCTTAAATCCTGGATGGATACAATTTTATTTTTCAGTTCTGTATTCAGATAATCACCTGTAGCGAATTTATTCTTTGTTTGTCCTGGCCCGCCGACCATAATGCCTCTTAAGTTATTTCCCAGTGCGAGAAATTCTGCGTTCGCGACTGCGGAAATACGTTTGTAAAATTCATGGCACGCTTCTTCGCGTAAACGGGCGTAACGTTGCTGGCTGAAGCCGCCAACTTGTAATTTTCCGGGAACGTTCGAAGTAAATTCTTTGATCATAATAATCGTTTTTCCTTTGAGTAATCCTACAGTGCCTTCGCGATTGTCCATCACAATCATGCCATACACGTCATGACTGACGATCATGTCTTCCAGCGGTTCGGTAACAAATGTCTGATCACACCGGTACATGCGCATTTTCAACGGCGTTGGCGGTTCAACACTCCAGATTTTGATGTCCTGTTTTCCTTCCTGACTCGCGGTATTCCCGGAGAAAACAGCCAGTCCATTCGGCGGGGTTTGTTTAAACAGGCGCAAGTGGCGGATCATGCGTTCCAAGCTGTCAATCACATTCGTGCGCGTCGTTTTGTCTTTAATATTCGACGCAGTTCCTTGTTCTTGGCTAAGATGGGTAATAATTTTATTCAGATCATATCCTGAGGGAATATAGACCGTTACTAATTCTGTATGTCTTCCCCGGATAGCGCGGAGTTCCTGGATGAGTTTTTTGATTTGAAATGCTTCTGCCATAGGATACGTTAGTAAAAAGATGAAGGTATAAAAAGCTAGTGCTTAGAGTATAACCGCGGTGGTATCGCCATAGATTATTTTGACTGCGTTGGTGACTGCTTTCAGATCCGCTTCCACAGACTGTAAAACTTCCGGGCAGTGTAATTCCTTGACTGGTGCTTTCATAGAGAGTTGCGCTTTTGATTTTTCCTGGCGCACATAGGTTAAGGCATCAACAAAAATATTCCCTGTTTCTAATAATTTTTCATCATGATGCAGTAAAGCGCTCGGCCAGATTGTTAAATGGAGTGAAGCATCTTTCTTTGTCGTTTTATAATACTCTTGGTACAGTTCTTCGGTAATATGGGGCATAATGGGGGCGTACAGTTGTAAAATCGTATAAAAAATAGTATACAGGGTATATTGTGCGCTTGCGTACGCGTGTTTGCCGCGCTGTTCTTTATTGTACAAACGATCTTTGCAGATTTCTAAATAATTATCGCAGAAATCATGCCAGAAGAAATAATCAATCGCGGCTTTTGCTTTGGAATATTCATACTGGGTAAACGCGTTTCGTGCTTCCGCAAGCGCATGATCTAATTTTGTAAAAATCCAGATATCCATCGCTTCAGGTGTGCCTTTGAAAGGGTGTGGTTTGTATCCGTTAAGATGGGTTAAGGAGAAACGCGCCGCGTTCCATAATTTGGTAACCGTTTTTTGTCCAGAAACAAGTTCTTTTTCTAAATAACGTAAGTCATCGCCTAATTTTGATCCTGCCGCGTAATAGCGGAATGCGTCTGCAGGATATTTTTCTAAAACAGTGGCAGGCTCGACAACATTTCCTTTTGATTTATGCATCGACTCGCCTTTCGGATCAAGGACATGTCCGGAAATGACAATATCGTTCCAGGGAATGTCGCCAAACTGATAATAATCCTTAACAATAGTATAAAACGCCCAGGTGCGGATAATATCATGCGCTTGCGGCCGTAAGGACATCGGATGCATCGTAAAATCTGTTTTATACCCGAATTTTTTATTTTTTATCCAGTTCAAAACAATAAAGGGGCTGACCGATGAAGTCGCCCATGTATCCATCACATCTTTTTCTCCAGCAAACGAAGTGGATCCACAACTGCATTTCTTCTTCGGTTTTGTCACTAATGGATCCACAGGAAGTTCTTTGAGATCAGCAACGAGAATATTTGCACATTTCGCGCAGTACCAGACGGGAAAAGGGACACCAAAGTGTCGTTGTCGTGAAATGCACCAATCCCATTGCAGTCCTTCGATCCAGTGTTTGTATCGCAAATACATTGCTGCGGGATACCAGTTGACTTTTTTCCCGGCAGTAATAAGCTCATTCTTATAATCTAAGATTTTAATAAACCATTGTGGCGTGGAAAGGAATTCAATTTCTGTGCCGCAGCGTTCATGCACATTAACCGTGTGTTTAATCGGTTTTTTCGCGAGTAAAAGCCCTGCTTTGTCTAAATCATCTAAAATCGCTTTACGTGCATCTTTAATCGCGAGTCCTTCATAGGTTCCAGCAAGTTTATTCAATTTGCCATCAAGAGTAAAAACAGTGCGCGGTTCTAAGGCGCGTTTCTTGACAGCTTCAACATCAAATTTATCCCCATAACTGCAGATCATCAAAACACCAGATCCTTTTTCTGGATCAACGCCTTCATCGCCAAAGATCATAATATTCTGTTTGAATAAAGGAACAACTGCTTTTTTGCCAATCAATTTTTTATAACGCACATCATTGGGGTGGACATGAATACAGACGCATGCGGCGAGCATTTCAGGACGGGTAGTGGCGATCGTTAATGATGTCCCATCTTCTAACGTAAATCGAATATCATTGAACGTGGAATCCTGTTGTTTGTCTTCAAGGTCTGCTTGCGCGATTGCTGTCTGACATTGGACACACCACATTGTTGCGTCTGCTTTACGATAGATTTTCTGTTTATTGTAAAGATCAACAAACGACGCCTGTGAGGTCTGGACACAATGTGGATCAATGGTGGAATACGTCGCGGAAAAGTCGCAGCTCATACCAATACGTTTCCAATCATTAACGAACGCGGGTTTGATGTCTAAAAGGGTTGTATTACAAAGTTCGACAAACGCGGAACGATTCATCTTCGTAGATTTCACATTTTTTAATTTTTCAATCAAACGTTCCGTCGGTAATCCATTATCGTCTGTGCCAAACGGATAAAAAACATTTTTCCCCTGCATACGCTGATAACGCGCGATAAAATCCTGCTGTGAATAGGAGAACGCGTGGCCAATATGCATTTTGCCGGAAACAGTGGGCGGCGGCGTATCAATGGAATACACCGTTTCTCCTTTATTTGGTTTGAACACATAAATCTTATTTTTTTCCCAGAATTGTTGGATGCGCGGCTCTGCTTCTTTGTAATCATACGTTTTTTCTTTAACTGCAGCTTCCATTACGAAGAGTGTTCCTGGTTGATAATTTTTAAAGCTTTGGATGGAAGAGGGCAAACTTTATAACGCAGAAGGATGTGCAATAAAACAAGTGGGCCTGTAGCTCAGCTCGGGAGAGCTTCAACGAAAGTTGATCTTAGACCTCGCTGAAGCCGAGGATGAGAGGGTCTTTTGCGAAAGATCCTTGCCGAATCGGGGGTTCAAATGAGTTAATACTCTGAAAGTCCCTCCGGGCCCATTTTATGATCTGATACTACAATCACTTTCAATTTTGTCTCCATCAAAAACACAAACAAACTACCCCCCAAATTTCGGCATTTCCTCCCAGTAGAATTTCAAACTAAATAATGAAGACTTTATTTGCAAAAGGGTGGTTTTATAAGCTTTTTGTGTTCCCATTTTAGGTGAATGCCAATGGTGACGAAATGTGCGTATTGTGATGGGGAAATACCCGGGCCCTACGTAAAGTATGATAAAGTTGGAAAAGTTTACCTCCACGATGGGCTATCGTTAACAGATTTTGCTCGAAAGCTAGAAGTACAAGGAAGTACTATCATAGAAACACGAATCCCTGCAACAGCAAAACTTGCGGAAGAAGCAAAAGAACGGATGCGGCGATCAACTGGCGATCGGAAAGACTGTGCGCAGTTGTACAAAGCGGCAAGAATCATGAAAGGTTCCGTCGTTGCCTTACAAAGGATTGAATTAAGTGACAAGGTTTCTTCAGCATAATAGAAATATTTAAACTACACAAATCTATCCCTGATCTGGAAGATGACGAGATCAATTTCTGCGGCAAACAATCCCGCCTTATTTACAAACTAACCCTTTCCTACGAAAACCAAGAGGTTATTTAGCTAGGAGTTTCTCTTTAGATAATCCGCAAGGTTTCTCAAGCTAATGAGAATTGTCCTTCGTAAAGCCTTATTCGGAAGTTTTATGCGCCTCCGGCGCTACCCCCACGAAACGGCCACCATCATCAAGATCGCTGTCGCCGTTGAGGCCGTTATCACCACTGTACAAGAGCAGCATACGGCCCTGCGGCTGTTTTGGATCTCTATCACTTCCATAAACATGCCAACAACCTAATTGATCCTTAGAATCTTTTGCTAAATTATAATATGCTTCAAGATTTTCTAAACTTGCTGCTCTTGCAAGAGCTAAAGGATTATTTGGAGTATTTTTCTGATGTCCAGATGAAGTTTCGCTTGCAGTTTTGTAAGGAAGAACAACTCCAAATCTATGCGGTAGTTCTGTTGGTAATTTTCCAGCTTGAATATCTTCTAATTTGTACATATGAATTGTTTCATCAAAACCTCTTCCTTCTAAAAGAGCTTCAAATTCATCTTCTGAATATTGAGCACTGTTTCCAATTAATCCATCTGCATAAGCTTGTTTGATACGTCCAGGAGTTAATATTCCTCCACCGTTTACAATTACTACAACAGGTTCGTCTTTTTTGTAAAATAATCCTTTCTTGTCAATGCCAATACTTTCTTCAGTATAAACAGTATGCCATTTTTTCCAAAAATCGTGTTCTTTATCTGCTTTAATTTTAGCAGCAATTAATTCTGGCATTGTTACAACAATTCCATTTGAAGTTGCATAATTTATTGCTTCTTCCATTGCAATTGGGAGACCAATCCATTTTCCTTTATCTTGTGTATCACTAAAGAAAGTTTTACCTTTTTTTACAATATCATCAAGACTGATTGTTCCAACAGAAACTCCACTCCCATGAGAACTTGATTTAGGTACTGGAGGTTCAGGAGAAGCTTGTCCAGGTTTCCATGCTAAGTGTTCAATTAATCTGGGAGGTATTACTTTCGTCATTTTGAAAGAAGGACCTCCAAACCCGCTTGCAGCATTTTATCTTTATCGTGAACTTGCTGATACGTAATTGATGGATCATTTTTAACTGCATTTCCTAAACTGTACGTCCCGCCAATTTCAAATAAAGCAACAGTATTTTGTGAATTTCTGGCTAGATTTTTCATCTTTGCTGCTTCACGTGCAGTCCTTCCATCAAGTACTAAATTTCCATCAGTGACAACAATGTACGCTCTTTTTTTACCGTCATTGAAATCTTTAACATTTAAATCTTCATAATCATAGCCGTTCTTTGGTCTGTATAACGTTTGGATGGCATCAATATTTCCATTTAAGAAATCATCAATAGTCATTATATCTGTACTAATTTGTTTATTAGCAAAATTATGAAGACGCATTTTACCTTGTTTACTAATTCTTTTTCCACCTTGCTGTAATGCATCAACTAAACCATACAATGAATAACATAACATATCCCAAGAGCTTCCATCATCTACTTTGAAAATAATGCCTCCTTGTTGTTTAAACATAGAACCAGAACTGTCCAGATAAAATTCTGTGACATCGGGAATATCTAAATTTTGATCAACATACACAATGTTTTTTACTTCTTTTTCTTGAGGAGCATATTCATCTAATCTAAACGTTCCGTTTCCTAATTCAATGAGCCAAGGTAATCTTGACTTTCTTTGTAAAGTTGCAACTCTTTGTAAATTGACATTTTTTAATGCTTCTTCTGTTAAAACGGTGCTTCTTTGTAAAGCCCAATATTCTTTTTTTCCAACGACTAACGTTTCTCCAACTTTATGTCCACCAATAATTCTTACTTTTGGATGATTTCTTTTATAATATTCATGAGCTGCAATAAGATCTAAATTTTGCATTTCAATTGCAGAATTATTTTTTGATTTTGGTTTTGTATCCTGAGCCATTTCTTGCGCTGCTTGACCTAATCCTTCTTCTCCTTCTTCTGTCAAGTCTTGTGCAAATGCTGCTTGTTCTTCTGGAGTCATATCATCCAGTAAATCTTGTAAAATAGTCTGGGGAGATGAACCTGAACCTTCACCATGCACATCTTGTTTTGGCTGCGGCATATCTTTCGTGACATAAGGACCAAGAACTTCCATCATTTTTTCTACGCCATTGTATCTGTCTTCACCAGAAAAAACTTCTCTCATATCGGTAACATATTCTGGTAATTTTTCACCTAATTTTGCATCGTCACCGATACCTAAAATTTTCTTAGCACCAGCAATAATTCCTGTTCCTTTTTTAGGCAATTTCACAGATTTTCCTAAAAGTTTTGATAAAGTTTTTTCTGCAACGTCTTGTCCTTCACTTCCAGCTTTTTCTCTGAATAATTCATGAGCTTTTGCGGGACCATAGAGCATACCGTAAATTAATCGTGTAACAGTGTAAAAATTGGTCGTTGTTGGAGATTCTTGTAATTCTAAAGCATCCCATACAGGAATAATGTCATCACGAACATATTTTCCTGTTTGATTATCCACAGCAAAACGATTGTCTAAAATAAAATCCTTAACGCCATTTTCAGTTGAAGATACTTTTACAACTTGTTCTAAAGCACTTAACTTTGGTTGAGCTTTTACTAAACCTCTTCTGATTGATTGATGGATTTTTTTATTATCATTATCTGGGCCTGAAACACTAAAGGGTGCTTCAACTGGATGATACAATTCATGATAGAGTAAATAATGTAATGTTTGTTCTGCTAATTGTTCTGGATCTCCATCCCAATACAGCGGAATGACCGTTTTGAATTTTTCTCTTAAAGATTCATCATTTGAGATTTGTGCGAAAATTTTCTTTAGGTCTGTAGAAAATGTCCAATCTCTTCCATTTGGTTTTGCAGTTTTAATGACTGGAGTATCTGCTCTTAATGGGAACGTTCTTTTTATTTCATTTCTCCATTTTCCTTCTGCGCTGTCCAATAATGTATGCATACTTTTCATTGTAATTTACCTTTAAAATTTTTTGCGATGCGCCTCCGGCGCTACCCCTACGAAACGGCCATCATTACCAAGATCGAAGTAGCCGCCGAGGCCGTCACTACCATTGTTCAAGAGCAGCATACGGCCCTGTTTTTGTTTTGGGTCAATTTCGTTAAATTTGTGCCAACTTCCGACAGTTCCACCAGAAACTGCTTTGTCGAAATATTTTTCTAAATATTCTAAGGTTCCAGCTCTGGCAAGAACGAGATCGCTATTCATGAAATCTTCTTTACTGAGATAACCAGATTCTCTTTCTTTTGCTTTAGCTAAATCAAGTGCAACTGCATAACGTCCAAATGGATCTGAAATTTTTCCAGCTTTTATGTCAGCAACAGTATAAATTTGAATTGATTCGCCAGTGGGAAGTTTCCCTTCTAATAAATCATTAAATTCATCATTCGTATATGTTGCTGCATTTTGCGGAGTTAATCCTTCATCGTATGCTTTTAACATTCGATCAACAGTTAAAATGCCACCACCATGAACAACAAGCAAAACGGGTTTTCCTTTTCTTGTAAATTTCCCTTCTTTGTCAGGACCGACATTTTCTTCAGTAAGAGCAGAGAACCAATCTTTCCATAAGTACCTTTTTTTGTCTGCAGTTGCTTTTCCTGCAATCAAATAAGGAAGAGAAGCAACAACCCCATCGCTAGTTGCATACTCTAAAGCTTCTTTAAGAGAAATTGCTTCACCAATATTCAACTTGTCTGCGTTTGTATCGGTATTATAAAATGATTTTCCATGCTTAACGAGATCTTCAATACTAAATTTTCCACTAGCAATTACTAATGGCGGAGTGACTGGTTCTGTTTTTTTAGTAGGTTCCTGTTTAGAAGGTGCACTTTTTGGTTTAGGACTTTTATCTGATGGATTCCATTTAAGATGTGCAATTAATTCTGAAGGGATTGTTTTGACCATGTGTTTTACCTCAAGAGGGAATCAAGTCGGTGTTCGTAAATGCTACTTTGTCCTTTCTTTGCGTCGTAAATTGTTTCAAATGCTTTGAATGCGGCGTCTCCTTTTTCGTTTAATGCGGCTTTGATGTCTGCTTCATTAGATTGAGAGAAATGTTCTAAGACAATTAAGTCTGCTAACGTACGGGAACGTATGGTATTTTCTGCATGTTTGCCTGACTGAGTATTTATTTTTGCAGCTGCTCCTTTAATTGTATTGATGTACGCATCAAATCCATATTCATTTCCTGCATGCATTGCAGCTTGCCATACTGCTTGTCGTAGTCCATACCCAGTTGGAATATTCATGCTCGTACGTAAAGCTGCATAATTTGCACGTGCGTCATTGACTAACGTAATTAATCCTCCATAATCGGTTCCCGTCATCGTTTTACTTTCAAGAACAATACCTAAACTTGCAGCAACATCATTGACTCCTGCTTTGGTTTCGTACGTTCCATTTTTCATTCCTTTGATAAATGCTAAAAGATTTGCTAAGTCTCTGATTTTTCTTAAATCTCTTCGTACAAAGCCGTGTTTGAGTGTTCCTTGTTTTTCGAGAATCTTTTTGTAATCATTGTCATCACGAATTGCGAGTTTTGGTTCAATGCCACCTTCTCTAATGAGTTCTGCATTTCTTGCAAGCGTTTCTTTTGGATCGTACCCCACATAGCCCAGAGCGACATCTAAGAATTCTCGTGTTTCTCCATCTAAGTTTAAATCTAATTGTGTTGGATCAGTAATGACGGGATAACTTTCTCTCCATCCGCCTTTTTTCCCTGTTTTCTTTTCCATTTCAGTCCAGAATCTGTCATGTAAACTTGAAGCATAACTTTTTCCTAATTGACTCGCTCCTGCTTCTCCAACACCATTGGGGAAACGGAATTTTAAGAATCTATTTTCTCCTGCAATATCTAATTCTGTCGCAGCACTATGCTGCACATCAGCAGGATTCATGGCAGCGATTATTGCTAAACTTTTGGTACGCTCTGTTCCTGGAATGGGAACTCCTAAATAGCCAGTATCTCCATTGACATGAATCACGCCATCAACCACTTGGAAAACTTCTTGTGAATCTCCTCTGTTGATTTCATCAATAAATAATGCTCCATACTTTTTGCATTTGTCATGATCTATTCTTGTTTTTGGAACACCGTTTTCTAAAACCGTAGTCGTAAAGGGTTCTAACGCTGAACTTCCTAAAATGCCACCAGATAAACGTAACGTGTAATGTCCTTGTGGACCAAAGATTGTATCAAATAACGCATCACTGGTGTATGTTTTTCCGACGCCAGTAACGCCTTCATAGAGTAAATTGAAATCATCAAAAAATAATGACCCTATATCCATATCTAAAACAGTAATCTCTGTAGCTCCTGCTTTTGGTAATTTCGCTTTTCCATTTAAGAACGTCACATCGACATTTGCGCCTTCGGTAATTTCCAGATACGGAGTAGGAGAAACAACCCCATCCAAGGTTTTGTAAACAGTATCAATAAATTGTCTTCTTAATTCTCTGGGAGTTTGTTCTTTACTGGTCATGGTTTTCACTTCCGTCTAAAATTTTAATCTTAATTTCAACTAAGGTTTTCGGTTTGAGCTTTGCTCGGAGAAATGCAGGAATAATGATAATGCTTTGTGCTCCCTGTTTGCTGATTTGCTTGGTTAAGGTATATTCGTTCATGTTTTTTCCATAGTTTGACATACGAATTGCATGTTTTATTATATGTTTAACATAGAAATTCTTATAAAGCTTCCTATTTGCTGTTACTCTATAGTAATTACTTAAAAATTGGCAAGAATAGCCATTATTAGCCCCAAAATGTAGTTTATTGCTCTGTCAGGGGTAATTTCTCGATAATAATAAACTCTTTATCACCCTGTCGGACTGCACTCACTTGGACTTTACTGCCCATTTTTAAACATTGTCCGCCTCCACGACGCCTCTGATGATTCAGAAGCTGTTTAGGAGAGGAACAGGTCTAACATGGCCCACCTTATTTTTTAAGCCAACACGCAAACACTTCTCTTGATGTTTCGGGTGTAAAGTGCAGATCAAATTAAGCCCTTGTTAAGTATTTTTATAGCCACTAATTTGTAGATTATACTTCTGGTAGGTCTTATTCGTACGTAAATCAAAATAACTATCATCAGTAAGGCTGTAATGAATATCTCTCTCTTTTATCCAAGAAGCAATTTTCATGAGGAGAGAACGGTCTTTAGAAAAAATTTTTATTACAGGATAAAAAAGATGTGTACCATGATCCTTTTTAAGAGCTAAACAACCATCAGTATCAAATAATCCAGAAATAAAAGAACTAATGAAATACGAATTTGTCCATATCCAACCAGGTACATTAATTAAACAATTCTTTTTACGATAATTCATCTTTTCTAAGAAAGCTAAAAGTCCGCGTGATTTCACACGAAGACAAGAAGTATTATCTTTACGTGAGGAAAGATATATCCGTAAATGAAACAGTTGAAAAGCAGTATTTTTAACGAGGTAAATATGTCCAACAGTAGTAATTTCATGTTCTTTTCCCCTTTCAGAAGAATTAACATAACCGTCACCTGCTAAAACCCCTATAAAATATGTAAGTCACGAGCAAAAAGTTTAATTAAAGTTATTTTAAAACAATAGATTAAAAAAGCCTGAATCGTAAACCAATTTCTATTCTTTAATCTTTTCAAAGATGTAACATTCTCTTGATGAGTGCATCTGATTGTATAAGAGTGGAATCTTCAAGATCCCCGATTTTATTTTTTAATCGTATTTTATCTATTGCGCGTATCTGAAAAAGGAGACCTACAGACAGAGAATTTAATCCGTTAAGAGAGGAGGGTTTGATTTCGATAGTATGAGGAAAACGCAGTGCTTGTAAATTTGAGGTTAAAGGAATAATGATAACAATGTTAACTTCTGTTTCTAGGAGAACAATTACGGGGCGCGTTCCTGCTTGTTCATGGCTGTCTGTTGTTGGTAATTCAACAAGCCAGATCTCCCCTTTTTTCATAAGGATTTCTCAAAATTCAGTAATGCCTCATCGCTTAAAATGTCCCATTCTTTCATTTCTTTTTTAAGGGAAAGGTATTTATCAATATTATCCAAGTATAACAGCAGCGCTTTGTCTACGAGTGTTTCTTTTTTTACGCCGAGAAGTTTCGAGGCTTCATTAAGTTTTTCTGATGTGTCTTCTGCTAAGTTAACTGATTCGATGGCCATAGTATATTTTAATGGTAAAGATTTATATGTCTTTCGGGATGAAAAGCAAAAGATTTACGGAAGGTCTTTGCCGGATAGGCGGTTCAAATCCATCCTGTCCCATTTTTTTATGCTTCATACTCTTTTTTCCAAAACGTATTTATAGGGGTCGATCCCTGTTTGTTCTCTGGGCATGAATACAGTCTCGGCGTTTGTGAAAATAAAAAGGGGATCATTAGTAGGTAACGTTCTTGCTAATGAATTTCTCACGTTCATTGAAGATACAAATGCGACACAGTGGGACGGTATCCAGGGTGATGTTGCGTTTACGCTTCGTCAGATCCCTGTTGGACAGGTTGAAACTCTTAACTCCTATCCTTTTATTTCACGCGTTTATTATAGAAGAATCCCCTATTCAACAATCACAGGATACGAAAGCGAGATTGTCAGGTATGCCGCGCGTGCGTGGAATCATCGTCTGTATAAAAAAACATTGGATGAACGTGTAAGGGATAATACGCCTGTTTCCAAAAAAAGCAATATTAAATGGAACGCGGGATATCTCCATCCATTGTAAAGAAGTCCTTATCAAAAATCGAAACTCTACTGATAAACAAAAGAATGTTTTCTTAGGCTTCAGATATGTTCTCTCCTTTTATTACTGCCGCTAGATAAATTTGTCTAGGGGAAAGACTATGAACCTTTGTGGATGAGTGGAATGGATATTGAAAAACCCTTACAGAAATCTTTAAATAAGGAATAAAAGAAGATAAAGTAATGAATAAAAAAGGTGCGTTGGAATTATCGATGAGCACGATCATTGTGATCGTTCTTGGGGTAACCTTATTGATTCTTGGTCTTGCCTTCGTTCGTACATTATTTGGCAAGGTAACAACATTGTCGCAGGGCGCGTTTGATATTGCGGAACAGGAAATCCAGGGGAAGATGGGTCCCGCAGACAAGATCTATGTCTCAAGTTTACGGGTTGAGGTTGATCCGGGAAAACCATCGGTGATTAATATAGGGATTCAAAATATTGGGACAGACGCAGGTGCAGGAACGTTTGTGATAAAGGCGGTTCCAGGCGCGCAGGGGGGACAACCCGATTGGTTTACGATTCCGGTGAAAGATCTGACCATCGCGCATGGGGAAAAGCAGGCGTTTCCCATTGAAGTGACATTGCCCGCAGGAACCCCAGGGGGAAAATCATACGGGTTTACGCTGGATGTGACAAAGAATGGCGCTGCGTACGCAAGTAAGGTGATTATTGTTGCGTCGAAAGCGTCATAGGGATGCAAGCTCTTCTTCTTTCCAGTAATGCAGTTCTGTTGGTTTAAGATAAATGCCCTGCTGGCGGAGATGATGTTTCGTTTCTGTAAGCGTGGTAAGATCCGTATGATAAAAGACAAGGGAATACGTGTCAAGAAAGATCTTCCATCCCGCAGCATGTAACCGTTGCGCGATGGTATAGACGCGTTGCAGGCGTTTCTGTAATTGTTTGGTATGATTTCGGAGTGTCGCGGGAGTTAGCTGTTTTCCATGCAGCTCCCATTGGGGTTTGCCATAGAGGAAGAGGGTAATCTCAATCATAAGAGAAAAGAGCGGGTGAGGTTTATATGAGTATGCCTTGATTTATTGAAAAATATACAAAAAAAATGAAACCCCTAATCAGGGCAGCGGAAATAAAAAAATTACGCGTTTAAGTCTTGTTGGACTTGGTTCAGATCAGTATCAAGGCTGTCAACATTTGTATTGACCGGCGTTTCCTGTGGCGCGGTGTTAAGATTGTCAACCTGCTGGTCAATGGTTCCTTGATCTGCAGTTCCCGGCGTATTTGGGGATGAGGGCATTTGTTGTGTCTGGCATCCTGCAAAGACAACAAGGACTAACAGGAAAAGAACAAAGCTGATGCGGTAAAATGTATGGATCATCGTCTGCCTCCTTGACCATAGTCAGATAGTCCTTCTATTTAAAGTGTGCGAAAAAAGAAAAAATTACGCACGCGCTCCTGTTTGGGAAGCGGTGGTTGTTTCCGTTGTTCCCGTGCCTGTTGTTGCGCTGGTGGACGCATGGACAGTCGCGGTTGCAGAAGATCCTTCTTTCTTTGCGGTTTCCTCTGTTAATGTCTTTGTTCCTTCACGCAGTGTTTTGATGGCATGGACTGCTTCTTTCAGTGCGTTTTGCGCCTGACGTAATTCATCTCGCGCTGTTTTGAGGAACCCGTGTCCTTCTTTGACAAGCGCATCAAAGTTTGTCTCACTTGTTCTTGCTTCCTCAAATTTCGCTTTTGCTTTGTCTGCGTTTGCGCGCGCGAGTTGTAAATGCTCTTTGAATGCGGCAATGGAGGCATCGGCAGGATGTGTATCAATCCCTTTTTCTTGTAATCGTGCAATGGTTTTATCCATTTTTTTCTCAAGCTGTGCCGCTGAGGCGAGAACGCCGTTAAGTCCGAAATTGATCAGCTTTGCGTCATGGACTTTAAGCAGAAAGCGGATATGTGTTGTTTCTTGCTGCAGTTCTTTTGTGAGTGCTTGGATTTGCGCCGCAGTCGCGTCTGCGGGAAGCGCGTCAACTTTCGCTTGCAGGGCGATTACTGCCGTAATTTTTGCGTCAAGATCCGCTAATACCCGTTCTTTATTATCTATAGTCGATGCTGCGACACGTTCATGGAGTTTCTTGAGGTCTTCAAGGGTTTTCTGGACAGTGTCTTTGAGATAAAGTTTTGCTTCAGACCGTACCTGCTTGCGGGTGTTTTCGCAGTCATCTGTTTTTTTCCCTTTGCAGTCTTTAAGCTGTACTCTGAAGTCTGCGAACGCTTTTTTATGTTCTTGAATCCGTTCATGTATTTCTGCGCGGACTTCTTTTTTTATTCCCATGATTTCACGGATTTCTGCACGTTTTTCCATACGTTCTTCTTTTACCTGTTCGCGTTTTTCTTTTTGTTCTACCCGTTTCTCAGCGCGTTCCTCTTTTTTTTGCTCGCGTTTGTCAGCGCGCGCATCTGCATGGGCGTTCACATCAACAGACGCGGTGTCTTTCGTTGTCCCTTCTATTATCACATCTCCTTGAATCCCGTACGCCTGCGCTGATGCGAAGGGTATAATGCCTATAGTAAAAATAGCCAGTAATACTATTGATAAGATTTTTTTCATGGTTGTTTCCTCCGTGTTTTTGTATGTGCTGCAATAACCAGATATGGTATGTATGGGAAAATATCTTTATAAATATACTTTCACGAATGGCAAAAAGAAGGTTTATTTTCCTTCAGGAGACTTGACAAAGCTTTATTTCTTCTTTTCCTGGGTTGAAGGAACGTTTTTATAGGAGAGAAACAGGTAAGGAAGGATGAATAAGGGAATTATTTTTTTTGTACTGCTTCTGGTGTGCCTCAGCACGGCGCGTGCCGCGGTCTTGCAGGGAACAGTTTATGACGCTAATTTAATCCCTATGAAAAACGTGCTGGTCGAGGTTGATTCAAGTCCGGTGCAGCGTTTGTTGACGCCGGAAGGAAAATATGTGTTTAATCTTCTGCCCGGGGCATATATGATCAAAGTAAAGGGTGGACCGGGATTAACAGGAATTTTAACAGAAGAAAAAGCAGTGATTAATAAGGAAGGAACGTTTACGATTGATCTCTTTGTGTTTCCAAATGTGGAAGAGAATGGTACGGCTTTTGACACAAATAACGCAACAGCAGATATTCTTGATATCATAACGGAAAAAAAGAATGATGTCTATAGGACGGTCTTATTCTTGATCGTTTTATTGGTAATCATACTTCTGATGAAAAGAAAATATCTGCAAAAAGGAAAACAGGCGGGAAATAATAATGGTCTAGAACCGGACACAGATGAACTCCTGGAAAAAATGCGTAACGCAGGGGGGCGTATGACGCAGAAGGAATTACGGAAAGCGTTTCCTTTTTCTGAGGCAAAGATGAGCCTGATGATTACAGAACTGGAAGCGAAGGGAAAGATTGAGAAGATTAAAAAAGGGCGGGGGAACGTATTAATCGTGAAAAAATGACGATTATTCTTGTATTCGGAACAAGTATAACCTATGGGGCTTGGGATAAAGAGGGGGGATGGGTGCAACGGTTAAGAGAATATGTTGATAAAAACTATATAAAAAATAAAGGCAAAGAATATTTTGTGTATAATTTAGGAATATCGGGAGATACATCGAAAGATATTCTGGAAAGATGTGAGTTTGAAACACAACAAAGATTGAAATTATTAGATACAAATGAAAGAGTAATAATCCTTATTTCAGTCGGGGTTAATGATGCAATAATAAATAACAAAACAAAAGAATATCACATCCCATTAGATATTTATGCACAAAATATCAAGAAGATAATTAAAATATCTGAAAAATACGCAGATAGAATAGTATTTGTAGGTAACAAGCCGACTGATGATTCAAAACTTGATCCAATTCCTTGGTTAAAAGAATGTTCATATAAAGCAGAATTTGTAGAGCAGTATGATAAAAAAGCGGCAGACATATGCAAAGAAAAGAACATCCAGTTTATTGATGTATATAATCAGTTTAAAAAAATAAAAGAATATAAAAAATTATTACACGATGGGGTTCATCCAACGACAGAAGGTCATAAACATATTTTTGAAATAGTAAAAAAAGAATTAAGAAAAACAGGAGTAATTGAATGAAAGAGCGCGTCTTTATTGTGCATCGGTGGGGCGCAACGCCAAAAGATGATTGGTATTTCTGGTTGAAAAAAGAATTAGAAACGCAAAATTATGAAGTGCATATCCCGGCAATGCCGAATACAGATGAGCCTGAAATAAGTGCGTGGGTGAATACGTTAAAAAAAAGTGTGAAGAAATGCGATAACGCAACCCATTTTGTTGGCCACAGTATTGGGTGTCAGACAATTATGCGGTACGTAGAAGAAAGTAAGGAACAATGCGGCAATATTGTTTTTGTTGCAGGCTGGTTCTATCTGAAAAATTTGGAAAGTAAAGCAGTAGTAAAGATCGCGCAACCATGGTTGGAAACGCCGGTTGATACAGGAAAAGTAAGAGAAAATTGTCAGGGAATAACTGTTTTTCTCTCAGAAAATGATCCGTATAATTGTATCGAAGAAAACAAAAAAGCGTTCAAAGAAAGATTGGCGGCAAAAGTGATTATTGAACCAGAGAAGGGGCATTTTACTGCGGAAGATAAGGTAACAAAAGTTTCTGAAGTCGTACGGGCATTAGACTTATGGTGAATGTATTTATCACTGAAATTGGGCGCGTAAGATTTCAAGACTGTGCGTCGGATCACTAAGAATCGTTTCGTTCACAATAGGAATAAGTCCAAGCGCACGTACAGCTTCGCGTGAAGAAACGTGTGCGCCTTCAACGCGGCCATGATGGCGATGGGTAAAATCGAAAGCGAATGCATCAAAATCATATTGGCTGCGTCTGTCAAGATAAAGCAATTGAAGTGCAGGTATAAGGGGAGTGCTTTCAGGGGCAGAAATACCCAAGCGCATATATAAATGAGGAATATCCGAGAATGCCTCAATAACATAGCGGCGTTGCGGTCCGCCATGAACTTGATTCACATCATGGTCACGATAAGCAATGCGGGAATCAGGGATATGCGGTCGAAAAGACTGTTGAAAAAAGCGGTACATATTACGGTCAAGAAGTGTGCCTTTTGTTAATTCTGTTTCAATAGCAGCGAGAGTGCTGGCGAGGTCTTCAAATTGTTCTTGTTCAGCAACCTGAGGAACATTTCTACTGTTGTAATGCAGATTATCAAAATCCATAATAAAAGGGAACAATCATCTGTTTATTAAGTTTATCATTATAGAATGGTCTCATCTGACAATCTAGATAATAAAAAAACAAAACAGATTATTTCCAATTTAAGGGAGCTTATCAACAAACACAGGAAGCAGAAACCTTTTTAAACGACCCGGAGTTCCCACAGCAATCTCATGGGGTATAACAACCCAATTACTCCGCAAGGAGTGGAAAAAACACAATGGTTAATGCATTTGACGCTGATATCGGACAAACAATTGAAGCACTTGCAAAAGTGTTGAAAGAAAAAATCAAAGCTCCTGCATGGACATTGTATGTGAAAACAGGCGCTGGTAAAGAACGTCCTCCCGTAGATGCAGACTGGTTTTATATGCGCGCAGCGTCAGTCTTACGCACAGTCTACATGCGCGGTCCTGTCGGCGTACAAAAGTTACGGGTCAAGTATGGGAACAAAAAGAATCGTGGTCATAAGCCAGAGGCGTTTGTAAAAGCATCAGGAAAAATCTTACGGAATATTTTGCAGCAGTTAGAAAAAGCAGAATTATTGAAATTCAAGAAAGACGGCGTTATGAAAGGGCGCATTGTCACACCAAAAGGCCGATCCTTGGTCGATAAAGTCATGAAAGGGGTAGCAAAATGAACATGACGCAGCCACAGTTAGAAGAGCAGATGAAAATCCAGCAGCAGGTCGCGCAGCTTGAAACAATGGCAAAACAGTTTCTTGCTCCTGATGCAATCGCGCGGTACGGGAATATTAAGAGCGCGCATCCGCAGCGTGCGTTGCAGATTAGCGCCTTAATCGCGCAACTTGGCCAGCAAGGAAAACTGCCAAACAGATTATCTGATGCAGAGTTCAAGGAATTATTATTGCAGTTAGAACCGGCAAAACGCGAGGTTTCTATTAAACGCATATGAGCCGTCACAAACCAAAAGCAAAGAAGCTGCGTTTAGCGAAGTTGGCGAAACAGACAAAGTGGGCGCCTATCTGGATTATTCCGAAAATGTTCAAGGGGATGAAGAGAGTACATCCCAGTAGATTTACTCACGTCAAAAGAAATTGGCGTAAAACAAAAACACGGGCATAACCATGGCAGACGAGAAAATATTCACAATACCATTGCGTAAGGCTTTTTTGAAAGTGGCGAAGTTTAAGCGCGCAAAGAAAAGTGTATCCGCTGTTCGTGTCTTTATTCAGCGGCATATGAAAGTGGAAGAAGCGCTTGTGGGCGTGCATTTAAACAATTACTTATGGTCTCGCGGGGGGAGTAATCCGCCTACGCGGGTCAAAGTCAAGGCAGTTCTGGAAGAGAAGCATGCACTGGTTGAATTACCTGAATTTCCATTTAATTTTAAGAAAGAGAAAAAGGAAGAAAAGAAGGGTCTTGCGGAAAAAATATTGGGGAAGAAGGACGCAAAACCGGAAGTGAAAAAAGAAGATTTGAAAACCTTGGCAAAAGAAGAAATAAAAGAACAGAAGAAAGAGCATAAACCTAAGGGTGTTGATATTCCTGCGAAAGAATTGAAACAGAACGCGAAGATAGAAGAAAACACGTTGAAGTACAGTAAAGTGATTCCTGATACAGGCAGAAAAGATAGCCACGAAGGGAAGCCATAGTTCTGAAGAAAGTTTATTAAAAGCACGTGTTATCATGTAGTGCATGGGATTATTGCCGTTTGAACAGAGGAAGTATACTATCCTCATAAAGAAAGAAAGTGATACAAATCCTGCATACGGAAAAAGACCAGAAGATCGTACGGTAGAAGAACTAATACAAAACGGAGTTATTTGCCTAAATAAACCGCAGGGTCCTACCTCCCACCAAGTGGCAGATTATGCAAAAAAAATTGCGAATGCGGAAAAATCCGGACATAGCGGATCGCTTGATCCTAATGTCACAGGTGTGTTACCGATCGCGTTAAACAAAGGAACACGCGTTATGGATGTTCTTCTAAAAGCTGGTAAAGAATATGTGTGCTGGATGCATCTGCATAAGCCTGTAGAAAAAGCAACCTTACAGAAAGTATTGCAAGAATTTACAGGAAAGATTACACAATTGCCGCCACGAAAATCCGCAGTCAAGCGTCAGGAACGCGAAAGAAAAGTATATTATTTAGATATTTTAGAATCAGATGAACAGGATGTTCTTTTCACAATGGGCTGTCAGGCAGGTACCTATGTAAGAAAAGTATGTCATGACGTTGGGAAAAAATTAGGGGTTGGCGCGCATATGCAGCAGTTAGTGCGAACAAAAGCTGGTCCGTTTCATGATAAGGAATGGTATTCATTGCAGGATATGAAAGACGCGCTGACCTGGTATAAGGAAGGTAATGAAAAAGAAATAAGAAAGATTATCAAACCAATAGAATTTGCAGTCACACATTTGCCAAAAGTATGGATCTTCGATGAAGCGGTTGATACAGTATGCCATGGGGCGAATTTGAGTATTCCAGGCATCGCGAAATATGAATCTGATATTAAAGTAACAGACATAGTTGCGGTGTTTTCATTAAAAGGAGAATTGGTAGCAATAGGGGAAGCGATGCTCGACGCGGAAACAATAGAAAAGAATGAAAAGGGAATGGCGATTAAAGCAAAAAAAGTATTTATGAATCCAGAAACCTATCCGCATTTTAAGAAGCAGGATTGAAAAAGCATTCGTGAAGAAAATTATCGTTCATAGACCTGCGCGTTTGCGCTGAAATCCTGCACATCTGCCGCTGTTTTTCCAGGAAAGACGTCAACTTTTATCTTTCTTTTGTCAATCATCTGCACAAGGAGGACGCCGGCGATTTTTGATTCATCATTGCGCACATCCAGCGGTTTGGCAAGCGCAGATTGCGGCCATACAGTATTTGTTCCGGAGACAAAATAGTCATACGGTACAAGTTCGTATTTAATTAAGCCATTTTCTGTTCCAACCGCAGCAGGATCAGGAGCATTGCCTTTCACGCCGAACTGGGTTGATCGTCCAAGGAAATTTCCATGTGAGATAATGATATGCGCTGGATCAATCTGGTTATAGGCGAACACGAGATGTCCTGACCAGTACCGTTCCCGGTCAATGCCCTGATACCCGTTCGTGTTTTCCAAAAACCAGTTGCCGGAAAGTTTTCCATCAGTATCGTAATCAATCTTTCCCCCATACGGTTTCACTGCGCGTACACTTTTCGCGATAAGCTGGCTCTGTAATGGTTCGGTAAACGCATCAAAGATATCGATAGTGTGGATCTTCCATGGCTCGCGTTCATAATGCGCGGGCACAATAAAGCCGGGCAAGGTAAGGTCGCTGTTTGCTGCAGAAACATCAAAGGAATGATCCCCGACTGTTCCGAGCACGTCTCCTGCTTTTACAGGAATGCGCGTGAAAGATTGTTCAAAATGCGGGCCATTATTCTTAAACGCGGCCTGTGCGAGAATTTTTTCTGACAAACGGTCAATATGTGAGTAAAAGCTGTAGAATGTGCATGAGTGTTCGATAACAATATGATAATCGTCCTCGGAAGGGAGTTTTCCATCGCGTTTTTCCACAAGCGCTTCGGTATGATGTTCAAGAGAGACAATAAAACCATCAGCGGGGACAGTGATGCGGTAATGATCGGGATGAGCGCCTGATCCCCCTGTACTTGCCTGCGGAATCCAGTATGGATGATCGACAGGGGTAACGTGCGCATCATACATCTTTCCCATGGGAATAATATATTTGAGATCGTCAAGAGCAAGAGGAGAATACGAGAAAAGAACAGGGCCTTTTCCCTGGCATCTTCCCGCGCTTAAGGTCATGCTCATGCTGTTTGCGTATGCTCTATCTGAAGGATTACGGCTTGTTTTATCTTGCTGTGTTTTTTTCACAGGCTGTTCGCCGCGTGGATAAGGGGCAGCACGTTGTGCTTGCGCAGGTTTTTTTCTGAAGAGGGAAAAAACAGTTTCCATAAATGTTTCCTTCTGCATGAATGGTTCCCGATTTTCTGGAAATGGGCTGTTTTTTTCTGTCAATGTCTCCTTTTTATCACACGACGCTGCTTCTGGTTCTCCCGCAACAGGAATCCATGTCCCGTAGGGGGTGCATATCCAGTGCTGGTCCGAGTAAGGATCGCCGAATTTAGCGATGCAGATCTCTTTGCTTTTGCATTCCGGATGCTCGCACATGCCTGTCTGTTTATTGCAGAAATCCGGAATACCGTCACGCATGGGGCGTTGTGCGCATTCATTATGCTGCGTGCAGGATACAGGATCATGGACAACGTTTCCGTTGAGAACATTATCCCAGATTCCCCCGGTAAAAAAAGGGATTGCGGAAACGCTGAAAACGCTGATAAGAAAAAGAATACTGAGAGAAAGGACACTCTTTTTCATAAAGAAAAGAACAGATTTTGCCTTATTTATACCTATCGGTAAAACAGGTAAGAACATAAGTAACATAGCTAGCGAATCAAATAGTTGCTCGGGTTTAAATTAAAAATATTCTTATAATCCGTAATTAACGTCGGAAAAGCGTTTTATACTTATCCCAATACGCATATCCTAAGTAAATATTAAACAAAGCAACGATAATACCAAGAGGAAGGGAGCTCGGTGCGATCATCGCATTGACGATAATAATCCCGACAGAGAGTGGGGCGACAAAGATCGCAGCAAGCGCAGGTAAAAACCCAATAACAAGCATAAGTCCCGCGACAATTTCAGTGACTTTAATCATATGAAAAATGCCCGTATCCCAAAGAATATGAAGCATAGGAATCATGCTTTCAGGAACGCCTTGCGGTGTTCTTCCCATGACAAATCCGCTAATGCCGCTAAAGAGGAGAAGTAATCCTAACAAGACACGAACGGTAATAATCAAATAGCGATGTCTGAATTTCATAAGAATAATTCCTTTTTTTGTATTTAAATAAGTTATGGTTAAGAAGGCCTTGTGTAAGAAGTCATTTTGGCAAGACTTCCTTCAAAAGTTCTGGAAATTCTTTAGTTCCCATATCCCCTAAAGTAAAATGTCCGTGATTCTTAAGAAAGATAACTTTAGCAGGTAATTCTTTTTCATATTCTCTTGCGCCAACAATATGGGATTGAATATCATTGTCTGAAGTGAATATTACAATGCTTTGCGAAACAAGTTGAGATATATTCTTTATCGTTTTTTCCCCATAAAGTTTTGCTCGAGCAGGATTTCTGCCTTTTCCTGATTTTCCAGGGGAAACTAAAATAAGTTTTTTGATCTTTCTTTTTGTTTCATCTAACCAACGCACTAAAAATCCTCCTCCAGCAGAATGTCCTACAAGAACAGTATTCTCATCTATCCTGTTTCTTTCAAAGACATTTTTCCACTTCTCATAGTCTGGCTGCCAGTCTTCAGGATAAAGATCGTTGGAAACGGTTATTACTTTTTTTTCTAATTCTTCTTTTAGCTAAGGTTTCCAGTGTCTCTCGTTTTCAGGGAGGCCTTTCTTAGCACTTGCTTCTGTAGAGTTTGAACCATGCACGATTACGCAATTGATCATATTAATCTATATTTCCCTCACCTAAATTTATTTGTTCTTTTTGCATCTAAATTCTGGAAAGAGGGAAGATATAAACTTTGTGACGTTATTTTAAGTATTATAATTTTGTGTAGAGAGTATTTTTTTCCAAGACTATTTACACAAAGCTGGTTAAGAAGTATATTCCACATCATACTTAACAAAATAGCATTCTGTCGCGTTTTCAATCGTGATAAAACGTTGGAACAAATTGACAATTTCTTGTGCGCTATGCTTTTGTATAAGTTTCTGGTCATAAGGAAAGGGTACAAAATCATTTTTTTCATGGCATGCTTTATCTGCGAGGGATGAAAAGACTTGAATCTGTTCATGGACAGTATACGTTTGTCCTTTTGATAGTAAATATTTTTTACGAACAAGCGTTTGAATAAGATCGTACGTTTCCGAGAACATATATCCGGAAGCTGCGAACGCCTCAGCTGGCGTGAAGTCTTTTTTTATTTTCATCGCGTATTGGAATATTTTTTCTTCTTTTTCCGAGAGTTTCTCAAACGTCGTGGGGATTTGTATTCCTGTTCCGCGTTCGTAATCCGTAACAATAGAACTGTTCGTCAGATTGAAAAGTAATTGAAAATAAGATTGTTTCTGTTTGCAGGTGAGCATAAGCGCAGGCACAAGAATAGTTTTGATGTTTTTCAGTTTCTTCCCTAGTAATGTTTTTATTTCATCTTTCGTCATATGTGGTTTTAGAATATTCAGGACAGCTTTTTTTGTTTCTCCAGACGAACCATCGTCCGATATTTCCGGAGCTGGGAAATCGGCGAACGTTTCCAGGATATTAACTGCTTCTCCGCCATGTTTGCTTTTACGGGGTCGTACCTCAACAAGGAGAGGTAGGTCGACAACACCGACAACTAATGCAGTACCAATATGAAGATTGGATAGTTCATCTTCGATTTCGCTGGTAAGTCCTTCAAGGGACGAGCTGACCGCTTTAATGTCGTGCGGATTCGTCATTTTTAAAATAATCTGTGTATTGCATTGTGACAGGATATTTTTCTCTAAACGTGCGGGACGTTGCGTAATAACCGCGAGTCCAACACCGAATTTGCGTCCTTCACTGGCAATCTGTCGTAAGACAATGGAACTTTTCGCTTCACCAAAGCTGCGTTCTGGGGCGTAATTATGTGCTTCTTCGACCACAAGGAAAAACGGCGGGAGATCTCTGTTCTTGCGTGCGGTAAAAAGATCCTGCGCGAGTTTGTACACAATAATTTCCTGCACTTCTTGCGGGATACCGCGTAAATTCAGAAGACTGCATTTGCCTGGCTGAATAAGCTCCTGTAAGGATGTCGGATCATTGGAAAAAAGATTGAGTTTTTTGAAATATTCAATAACCGTAATAAGCGTCCACTTCGCGGGATGTTCTTCCATATTAAGAGAAATGAGTAACTGGTCTAAGTCTGTGTTTGTTCCGCCCGTGTCAAGGAGCGCGGAATAAAGTAATCCAATTTGCATGCTCGAGAGTTTCCCCGGGAGAAGATGCATCAGTTCTGGCGCGCTGATATTTTTAATATTCAGGCGTAAGGGTTTCGCGTCAGGATTGCGTTGCGTGTCTGGACTGTATTCCTGGATCATTTTGCTATAGCCGCGCGGGCTGATGCCGAAACGCGCGAAATCTTCTTTTTTATCATTTGGAAATTTTAATGTGGAATATTCTCCGTGCGGATCTATAATAATGATAGGGACATTTTTTTCCATGATCTCTTCGAGTAGGACTGCGACTGTGTACGACTTTCCGGATCCCGTCTTTGCAAGTACTGCGAGATGTCGTGTTAATAATTTATTCAGGTCTAAATAAACAGGAAGTTTGTCGCGTCCTTCTAAAATACCGAAATACGCGCCTTGTTTTTCTCCTAATCCTAAGGTCGAACGGATAAAAGAATCGTCCGCGTTTAAGACAGTACTTCCGGGTTCTAGTGGTGTCCGTAATGAGCGTAAGACATTGTTTTGATCGCGGTAGCCTAAGAGTGTTGCAGTCGCGTGCGTCGATTGTTCTTCACGTTCAATATCGGTGATGTACGCTAAGACAGGATACCCTTCAGGGTGTTGAACGTGAACATAATGGAACTTTTTCGCATGACTGAGATCGCTTACTGAAAAAGTAAAGCGATTGGTTGATGTTTTTCCGGTAATAATGCCAAGATTCATGAGAAGTCGTTCAGGAAAAGACCGCTTTATAAGCTTTTCAATGGGGTGATAGATTTATGAAGTTTTTGTTATGTAAAATAAGTATGATAAACCTGGCAGATGTAGTACGATCATTAACAGGCATAAAGAAAACAGGAAATGCGCTTCCCGTTCTCAACACACAGCCGGGAATATGCGTGTTTGCCAGGCACGAGGGGAATAATACTTATCTCTGCAGCAATAGGGAAGCGAATGCATATCCAACCATGTGTGTGAACATCTGTTTGACAGAAGGAACGTGTTTAAATCCGCAGGGATCATATGAAAGAAGAAAATAATTCTGGAAAGAAACCTTTATGAAGATTTCCCTGTTATAATCTGAATGCAAACAGTTACGGCACAGATCAAAGTATCGGATGAAGGGACAATAAAGATTGATAAAACATCAGGTATTCCGCTCGTTGGTTTATTACATATCGGGGTAATCGATCGCGGTTCAAACTTATTGCAGGTGCGTACGTCCACGGCATGTAATATGTCCTGTACATTCTGTTCGACTGACGCTGGTCCGTACGCGAAGATTAAGAAAAAAAATATAGTTGTTGATCCGGATTATTTATTAGATTGGGTAAATGAAGTTATCGCGCTGAAGGAATGTGATAATATCGAAATTAATCTGGATAGTATGGGTGAACCGTCTGCGTATCCGTATCTTATTGAGTTTATTGAGAGAATGAAAGAAATACCGGAAGTGCATTTTGTCTCTATGCAAACCAATGGAACATTATTAACGCCGGAAAAGATAGACGCGTTGGCAAAAGCAGGGTTACATCGCATCAACCTTTCTGTGCATGGGTTAAGTGAAGAGCTTGCAAAATATCTGTTCGGCAGCCATAGGTATGATGTTAATAAAATTAAGGCAAGTATCCAATATATCAGAACAAATACGGCAATTGAAGTCAATCTTACCCCTGTTTATTTGCCCGGTGTTAATGATGCAGAGATCCCAAAACTGATTCAACTGGCAAAAGAGACAGGATGCAGGATTTCCATTCAGAAATACGAGTTGTACAAATATTCGAGAAAAGAGCGCGACGCCGAACGTATATCCTGGTATCATTTTTATAAGCAGTTAGAAACATGGGAAAAGGAGTTTGGAATGAAATTAAAGATTGGCCCGCATGATTTTAATGTGAAAAGAGCGAAGAAGATTCCTTTGGTATTCAGAAAAGGGGAAATAATTTATGCAGAAATAAGAGGAACAGGATGGTTGCCTGATGAGTCAATTGCCGTTGCGAAGGATCGTTCTATTACCGTCTTAGATCATCAGGGAAATATCGGGGATAAAGTAAAACTAAAAATAATCAGCGCAGAGAATAGCATTTATCTGGCGAAGAAAATATAAAATGGAAGAAAGAACAGTGCATCCGCATGAGATAATCGCTGATTTTGTATGTAAGTACGGACGATTGATTTATCCGCGTATACAACAAGGAGATAGTAAAACCCCGCAACCAGTTATTGATGATGTGCATTATCGATTTGAGTTAGTGTGGAATTCTAATGCGATGATGGCTGCATGTAAAGCCGGAGGAGTCGTAGAACGGTACCGCAATGCAGTAAAAAGTTTGTATGTACTCACGAATAAAGAAAGAGTGGATATAACAGACGACGTAGAAGTTGCACGGATTGATCGTGCAGTAAATGAATTAGATATGTTATTAAGTAGCGACGCAATATATCAAGCAGCGAAGAAAGGATTATTACAGGAATAAAGTTGAACTGTAAAGAAGAAAACGAAATATTTAAAATAGGGAAAAAGGGGGGTATACGAAAGGTATAAAATAAAAAGGAGGGAAACCATGGCAAAATCAAGTGTTATGGAAAAAGTAGGCAGCTGGTCGTTTATTATTGGTTTTATCGTTGCTGTCGTGCTTGGCGCAGTGGGCTATATGGCGAGCGGATTGTTACTAATATTAGGGACAATTGTTGGTCTTCTGAATATTAGTGACCGTGAAATCGTGCCGTTTTTAGTAGCATGTATTGCCTTGATTATAACAGGCAGTGTTGCGCAAATAATTCCGTTTATGACAGTAGGCAGGATCCTGGCTAATGTAGTAATATTTGTGGTTCCGGCTGCGATTATTGCGTCATTAAAAGCGATTATTGCGTTAGCGTCATCACGCTGATTTTTTCTTTTTTTATTTGAAGAAGGCTTAAAAAGATTCTCGAGTATGCAAACAGATGAAAATGCTAGTACAATGTATTGAAGGGCTTGAATCGGTAACGCAGAAGGAACTAAAGGAAGAATCGAAGATTATTCAGCCAGGATTGATTAACATGGATGTTAAAGACCAGAAAACAATCGCGGAATTTGCGATGCAGACACGCAGCGCGTTAGGCGTTTTCCAGTATATCGCTGAAGGGACAGCCTCATCATTGGAAGATATTGCAAATATCATGAAAGAGATTGATTTTAACAAACTGGTTGATACCTCTTTTGTTGTGCGGTGTGAACGAAAAGGAAATCATCCGTTTAATTCGAATGAAGTCGAACGGAAGTGTGGTGAAGTCATTTTCAATCAAGCCAAAGTGGAAGTAGATTTACACAATCCAAAGTATACGATTGCGGTTCTTGTCTATAACGAAAGAGTGTATGTGGCCATTGATTTTGCCGGCTTTAAATTAGCAAAACGGGATTACAGGATTAAGGTTATTTCTTCCTCATTGAACCCGTGTCTTGCGTTTAGTTTACTTTCTTTGAGTGAATGGAATCCGGAAGAGTCACTCTTGGATCCATTTTGTAAGACAGGAGAAATTGTGATTGAAGCGGCACTCTTTGGATTAAATATTCCGCCATTACTGCACGTCCAGGAAAAGTTCGCTTTTCAGAGGTTTCTTCCGATAAGAGAAAAAAACATAGAGAAAGATAAGGAGTTACAGATTTACGCGTACGACAGTTTGCATGTGAATATAAGAAACGCAGAAGTGAACGCGAAATTAGCCTTAGTGCAGAAACAGGTGACGTTTTCACGAACAGAAGTCGAATGGCTGGATACGAAATTCAAGGAAAAGAGCGTCGATAAAATAATTACGGCTATCCCAACGCCTTCTCGTTTTAATAATTATAAAGATTTCACAAAATTATGTCGCGATTTCTTTCATCAGGTAGAGTTTATTATAAAAAAGAAAGGAACAATAACGGTGATGACGACAAAACCTGAGGAAGTAATAAAACAAGCAGAGCTATTTAAGTTGAAAAAACAGAAAGACTGCACCTTTAAGATTGGAGAAAATAGAGGATATATCCTTATCTTTAAAAAGTAACAGGGAAAAGAAGGTTTTTAAAGATACGCCCTCTCTGAAAAGTCAATGGCAGCGAAAGAGATTCACTGGGCTGATCTTGCAGCAGAGAATGTAATCAAAATTGAAGATAAAAAGGAATATACGTGCGCAGCAGGCATTACTCCTTCCGGTGTCGTTCATATTGGCAATTTTAGAGAAGTTATAACAGTTGATTTAGTGCGTCGCGCGTTAGAGGATAAGGGAAAAAATGTTCGTTTTATTTATTCATGGGATAATTTTGATGTTTTCCGTAAAGTACCGAAAGATATGCCAAAACAGGAATTGTTAACCCCCTTCTTAAGAAAGCCGATTGTCGAAACACCGGATGTTTATGATTGTCATAAATCCTACGCAGATCATAATGAGAAAGCGTTCGAAGAGAGTTTGCCTGCGGTTGGTATTAAACCAGAATTTATTGATCAGGCAAAAAAATACAAGAATTGTGAGTATGCTGAAGGCATTCGTATGGGAATGCAGAACAGAAAAAAGATAAAAGGGATATTGGATAAATATCGGGAAGAACCGTTGGAAGATGATTGGTATCCCGCGTCAATTTTCTGTGAGAAATGTGGAAAAGATGATACAAAGATCATAAGTTATGATGAAGAATACAAAGTAGGGTATGAATGTATAGCATGTAAACATAAAGACGTTATTGATATTCGGAAAAAAGGAATTATCAAATTAGCATGGAGGATAGACTGGCCTATGAGATGGTTTTACGAAAAAGTGGATTTTGAGCCGGGTGGTAAAGACCATTCGACGGTTGGCGGTTCGTTTGATACAGCGAAGGAGATCGTCACCATTTATGGCTGGAAGGCGCCATACTACGTCATGTACGATTTTATCTCAGTAAAAGGCAGAGGCGGGAAGATTTCCAGTTCAAAAGGGGATGTGATCGCGTTAAAGGATGTGTTAGAAATTTATGAACCGGAAATGGTACGCTGGTTATTCGCTAGTACGCGTCCAAACACAGAATTCGCGATTTCATTTGATTTAGACGTCTTAAATATCTATGAAGAGTTTGATAAAAACGAACGATTATATTTCGGGAAAGAGAAAAGTGATGCGAATCAGGAATTAATTGACAAAGAAAAGCGGATGTACGAATTATCAATGATTGAACAGCCAAAAGAATTCCCATTACAGCCTTCGATCCGAAATTTGATGAATCTCATTCAGATCTATGAGTTTGATTTAAAAAAAGTGGAAGCGACATTCAAGAACGAAGTAAAAAATAATTGGGATAAAAATAGAGTAAAGAATAGAACTGCGTGTGTCGCGAATTGGTTAAGGAAATATGCTCCTGATGAGTTCAAATTTAAACTCAACGAAACAATCCCAAGTATGCAGTTGAAAGCAAATGAGAAAGAAGCAGTTGCACTTATACTAAACGCATTAGAAAAAAAGAAAATGAGCGATGATGATCTGCATCAAGAGTTTTATGCGATTATGAAAAAGACAGGGGTAGAAATGAAGGATTTCTTCAAGATGATGTATAAGATATTAATTAGTAAAGAAAAAGGGCCAAAACTTGCGGGGTTTATCAACGCGATTGGGACTGATCGTGTAATAAAACTGTTGAAACGGATAAATGAGAATTGAGAAACTAAAAGAGGAGGATATTGGAGGTTATAGAAAATTAGTGAAAATAATTATCCAAAATTCCCCATACGAAACAGACCGCTCAAAAAATGAAGAGGTACGGAAATTTAGTAAAGATTATCTATTAATGGGTCTGCGGGATAAGGGGCGCATTTATTTGATAGGAAAAATGAAGAAGAAGAAAGTTGCATTCTGTAGTGCTTTTTCTTATGGTGGCGGTCTTTTTTGGTTGGAATGGATCGGAGTAAATAAGGATTTAAGAAGAAGGGGAATAGCAGGGCAGATGCTTCGTAGCCTGGAAAAGAGATTAAAAAGAAAGAGGATACATAAAATTCTGACGATAACCCGAGTAAAGAACAAAGAATCAATAAAAATGTTGCAAGGGGAAGGTTGGAAACGACGAGCATTACTTCCGCATTATTGGAATAAGGCAACATTTTTTTTATGGGAAAAAGAAATAGAGTAATCGCTCAAAATATTTAATCACAAAAGGATCCCGCAAGGTTTATATATCCTTAGTCTTCAAAACCGATTATAACGGTCGTAAAGGCCATAAAGAACCATTAGGGGAGGTGTAAAAATGTCCGAACTTTTAGTTGTACGCAGTAAAATTAAAGACGTCGCGAAAGGAATGAATGTTTCCGGTGATTTCGCTGATGCGCTGAGTGACGAAGTGGAAAATCTTATTAAGAAAGCAGTTGAACGCTCAAAAGCAAACAAAAGAAGCACAATTCAGCCGCGCGACTTATAGAACTATTTTCTTTTTTTATTTATTTTTTTAATATAAATATTTAAGAATGATCAGTATTTATTAAAGTAATGAAAAAATTAAAGTTTTATTCACTATTACCTGATCTTATTTTAAACAGAGTGAAAGACACAACCTGGCGCGTGAATGACGAGAATGATTTACGGGTGAACGATGAGATTTCCTTATGTTATGGGGATGGTCCAAGAAGGGAGGAAAAGGTTGAAAAAGCAAGAATCATTGGTGTGAAAGAGACCATGTTTAAGGATTTAACAGAAGAAGATAAAGTGGGACATGAAAAGTATAAAACGGAAGAAGAGATGTATAGGGTTTATTCAGAATATTATAAAACAAAAATCATGCCCGAAACAAGACTGAAAATAATAAAGTTTAGGCTCATAGGCTAAAATTAATGTTTTGCTAATTCTTTCAAGAGTTCTGCATCTTCTAATAAAACAAGTTCTGCAGCTAGTTCTAAGATACGTAACATTTTTTTTTCTTCTGCAGTAAGCTTAGTTTTATCAGTTTCCATAATAAAACTCCAAGATAAGATCGTTTAAATAACTTTCGAGATCAATTAGTTGCATATGAACAGAATTCTCCAGAATCCAATTAGTAATAACATCAAAAGGAATAGATGAATGAAAATCAATGATTTTAATAATAAAATAAGAAGCATCTTTGTAGCCTATTTTAAAATGATAACCAAGATTAATTAAAAATATTTTCATCGCAAGATAAGCAATTCGTTTATTACTATCAACAAAATGATGTCTTTTTCCAAGTTCGAGGAGGATAAAAGCGCCGATTTTAAATGGATTATCACGATGATTTTGTTGGTAATGTAAAATTCTATAAACAGAATGATAAAGTCCTGCTTCATCACGAATTCCAAGTTCCCCTCCAATCTGTTTGATTATTTTATCATGAGAACGAACTAATAAATACAGTATCTCTTGGACAGCTTCTTTTGTAATAGTCATGAAGGAAAAAGTAAAGTAGGCTTAATATGATTGCGTCAGGATTTTCCGCAAATTTTTCAATAAAATAAAAAAATTAATCTAATTCGATCATGCCATTGCATCCCCCTCAAATAAATACGCATACAATTTTTCCATGAAATATAGAGGACTTTGAATAACCTTACTCAATCTCTATATGTAGTTTTTTAACAGCAGATAAAGCACAACATATTGTGGTCTTCTAGTGAATATCATGGGTTATTCAAAACTCTCTATACGATACAAAACATTTTATAAAGAAGTTTGCGTTGCATATTTCTGATGATCGGAAAAACAGGGAAGCGTCTTGCACGTTTTCTATTGGAAGAACAGACACCGTCCTTATCACTGGATTATCTATCAGAAGAAGGGCATTCGGTTGTTTGCGGAGATGGAGATATTTTTTACGTGTATAGCTTAGTCTTTCCTTCAGGTGAACGTTATCGTGTTTGTGATGAAGGGGGTGTGCGTTTGTATGAAACTCCAGCTTTGCCGCGGGCGATAATGCAAAAGCCAATGCAGGCAACAATGCGCGGTCGTTTGCGTGCATGGATATTACCTGAAGATGTGCAGGATATGGGGGTATTGATAGAACGTGATAAGGGTAGCATTGCATCAAAACTGGAAAACGCGCTTGCTGAATCACAGATAAGAGAGAAGAGAGCAGGGGCTTTTCCGTATATTGGAACAGTAGAGGAGGAACTTGCGACATTACTGTATGTTCCTGCATTATCAGCTGAAGGGGCAGATTGGAAGGTTCAGCAGTATGGGGATAATGTTACACAGATTCTAATGCCGTACAGACTGTGCTGTAATCTAAGGATTGTGCCGCTTCATCATCCAAAATATGGGCCAAAGAGTATTTTCTTTAAACCCACGTCTGCAGGGTTTGCGCAGGATTCATTTGATGCAGAATAAATGGGGCTACGGGGATTTGAACCCCGATCGCAAGGTCCCTAACCTCGAATCATACCAAGTTAGAACATAACCCCACACTATACGAGAATAATAATCTATTTTTAAACGTTGTTCTTATGCGAGTTATTTTTATCTTTTTTTTCCATGCCCCGCAATGGTATCTCCCCCTAATCCAACATTCAAATATTACTTCTATAACTAACACATTTATTCTTATACAAAAGAATCCTAAAAAATGGGCTTTAATGTTTTTACAGACCGTTTTGAAAGTTTACTGGATATATATTTACGTCAATTACCCTATTTTACAAATTTTCTTATAGTCATTGCGGCATTGTCTCCATAATTTGTGTATATTGCTTAAGTACGGCTTCAATCGTTTTTTGATTGTTGACAGGAACACCTGTTGCGTTTCCCGTCTGAAAATGCTGTCTGACAAAACGATAGACCTGATCTGGTCCTGATCCGACAAGGTAGCGTATCCCTTGATGGTCAATGATATCATAACGTTCGTCGTTAAGGATAGCTTCGTAAGGATCAGTCATAGTAAACTGGGTAAATGCCATAAAAGAAGGGAGATAAGAAAGATTATAAAACTGCCGCTGAAACATTTATATACCCTTGCATATAGTTCTTTTTAGTATGAAAGCGAATATGACTATTCCTCCAGATCTCCCGAAAGAGGCGCAGGAAAAATTAGCGCTGATGAAGGATAAATTAGATAAATTCTCGAAGGCAATCACGAAAGAGTTTAAGGAAGTCATTGGTGTTGCATTACTGCCGCCACGGAAGATTCATCCGGAAGATAAGGTATCAAAGGAAGAGGAAGAAAAAATTAAGAATGGTATTAATGTCCTTGTTTTAATTACAACAGAAGATCGCAAAGACTGGTTTGAATTAAAAGAAAAAGTCACAAAAGCGACATTGAAAAAAGCGGAAGAAATTGATAAAACGTTGATGCCGACCGTGATGGATCTGTTCGACGTCAGGGAAAGCTGTTTTGATGGAAAATACGATGTATTAGCGATGATTGCGTCAAGCGCGCCGCTGTTTGATCCGCAGGATATTCTTGCGGCGATTAAGATCGCGGAAGTGCATAAGAGCATGACCTTGAAGAAATTCGAAAAGTATATTGTGAGTTATGTCGGTGCGGGTTCCTTGTTCCGTGGGGAAAAATCCCATGATATTGATGTGTATCTGATTGTCGATGATACCGATGTCAAGAAAATGACACGCGCGGAATTAAAGGATAAACTGGGCGCGATTATTCGCGGCATGGGCGCGCAGGCGTCGGAAATGACGGGCGTACAGAAATTATTTCATATTCAGACATATATCTTAACTGATTTCTGGGACGCGGTAAAAGACGCGAACCCGGTTATTTATACATTTTTGCGTGATGGCGTTCCCTTATATGACCGCGGTGTGTTCATGCCGTGGAAATTATTATTAAAGATGGGGAAAATCCGTCCCAGTCCTGAGGCGATTGAGATGCAGATGGATTTAGGGGAACGGTTAGTGCAGCGGACAAAGGGAAGTCTGCTGAATATCCTGGGGGGAGATTTGTATTACGCGATCCTGAATCCTGCGCAGGCCGCGTTGATGTTATACGGGATTGCGCCGCCGACGCCGAAAGAGACGGTGAAACTGATGGAAGAGGTTTTTGTCAAAAAAGAGAGATTACTGGAGCAGAAGTATGTGGATATCCTTGAACGCATCAGGCAGTACTATAAGGATATTGAGCACGGCACGGTAAAGGAAGTTTCAGGAAAGGATATTGATGATATTCTGACAAAAGCAGAGGATTATTTGAAGCGTATTAAGAAATTGTTTAATCAGATTCAGAACCGGAGAGATAAGGAAAGCGTTCAGGAAATGTATGATACGTGTATCTCCAGTGTGCATGACGCGTTGAAAGTAAGTAACGCGCCTGTGAAGGGAAATGTCGTAACCCTTTTCAAAAAACATCTGGTGGATACGCGCGTGATGCCCGCGCATTATACTGATATTATAAAACTCGTTATCAAAACAAAAGAGGAGTATGCGAAGAAAAAGTTAAGTTCGTCAGAACTGGAAAAAGTGCGGAAAGAGGCGCGTTTGTTAATCAAAGCAGTTGTCGAATATATTCAGCGGAAACGCGGATATGAGCTGGAACGCGCGCGTATCCGGTTTAAGTATGAGAATAAGTTCGGCGATGTTTTATTGCTGGATACAATTGCGTTTATTATTAAGGATATTGATGCGGAGGAGAAAGAAATTGTGAAAGCAGCATTAAAGAGTGATGGTTCTTTGGGGTCTGAAGAGAAATCTTCGCTGGAAGAGCTGGAGAAGCACCTGGCGAATATGAAAATGCCGAATAAGGTGTTTATTAAAGAGAGAATATTCGAGGATTTGCGCCGCTTGTTCGGGAAAGATGTGGAAATTCTGGTCAATTATTGATTTTTTTATGAAGGGACAAGATAGACATCCTGGCCTGTGGTTGTTCCAATGTCAATGATAAGACCAGGAAGTGTTTTTGTAACATAATTTATTCTTGATGCGCGTATATTGTAATTGTCTGCGTCTACAGTAAAACTATAACGTCCGTCAGAAGACGTGGTTGCTGATGCGACAACCTGATTAGTGGTGCGTGAGACAAGTTCAACAAATGCGTTATCGAGAGGTTGAAGAGTGTTGCGGTCGCGGATAACGCCGACTGCAGTTCCGCGGATGTCCACACTGAAAGAGACAGATGCCTGTCCAAGATTATTGTACGCGTCCCGCGCAAAAAGAGTGAGCGTATGCGCGCCTGAAGCGAGGGCAAGGCTGAAATTTGCGCAATCAACAATTTGTTGTTCTGTTCTCCCATCAAGAGTATAACCGCAGGATTGAACGATAGAATTATCACGCGCAATAAAGTTAATAGGTGTTTCTCTCTGTCGCATCGTTTGTCCGGATTGGGGGGTAAGGATCGTGATGGTAGGGGCTGTCGTGTCTGGTTGCATGCTAAACACGGTTGTACGTGTTTGTGTATTCCCCGCGCGGTCTGTTACTGTGAGAACAAGGGTATATTGTCCGGTTTGTTGTGTTTCTGGGAACAGGAGCGCGTAGCTATCAGACCCTTGAGGTTGCAGGAGAAATGTTTTTTGCGTAGTATCCGGATACGTAATGTGCGCTTGCACAGTGTTCACCTGATCATTGTCTGTTGCCGTTGTTTGTATGGTTACGGATGAACCCTGGATACTTGTTTGGGGGGTGACGAGGAGACTGGTGATGACCGGATTCTCCAGGTCTTTGATAGTAATGCTGAGTGTTGCTCTCGCAGAATTCTGATCCTGATCTTCTGCGAAAAGCGTAATCGTGTGAGAACCGAATGTGGGGATCGTGAGATTGAACGGGGTACAGGAAGAAAGAGTAAGGGGAGGTTGATTATCAATAGTATAGGAACAGCGTGCGACTTCCCTATTGTCTTGGACGCTGAAATTCAGGAAGAACGTAGGAAGAACAATGCTCCCATTTGCAGGAGAGGAGAGTGTAATGACCGGTGGTATACGGTCATGCTGGATGATAAACTCTTTTGTCTGGTTGTACGTATTGCCGGACGTATCAGAAGCAAGAATAGTTACTGTGTAGATGCCGGCAGTTTCGGTGTGATAAAAATTAAAAGTACCTGCTTCTCCCCTGACGTGGTCTTCTGTTTTCATGAGAGAAAGATACGAATAGGTTGTTCCGTTAGGAATGCGTATTGTTTTTTGTATGGAGGTAAGAGCGATATCGTCAGCAATCTCGGTGGTGATCCTCACAGGAAGGGTATCCCATTGGGGATTGGGAGTGATGGTGAACGTGGAGATCGTAGGGGGAACAATATCCGTTAAGGTAAAAGTCTTGTTGATTTGCTGTTCGTTATTATAGGTATCCCGCGCAAAAAGAGTGAGGGTGTAGATGCCGACTTGATTAAGCGCGTCAGCGGGAATGGTTGAGGTGTAAAGGTCTTCCTGGCGGAGAAGGGGAATGTCGATGATTGTTCCATTAGGAGTGAACAGGGCGGCATGGACAGATGCGACTGCGACATTATCGGTGACAGAAGCATTGAGAAGAACAGGGGCAGTGAGGCGGGGTTGCGTTGCGGGAGTAATCGTAACATTCGTGATCGTAGGAGGAATAGTATCCTCTTGAATGATAAAGGCGCCATTCGCAGTTACGGTATTGTCCGCGTGATCAATCGCGGTGATGGTGTAGGTGTAGGTGCCGTAAAGAAACGTGTCAGCGAAGTGTGCGGCATAGTGATCGATGCCATCAGGATCGAGATGAACCCAGGATGTGGCGTTGTTTGGCGCGGTGATCATCAGTTTTGCGCCGCTGAGATGGTGATCGTCAGAGATTTGCGCATGCAATGTGATAGGGAGGGACCACCATTGAGGTTGGGGGGTAATCACAATATCCTGGATCGTTGGGGGGATTGTATCACTGATGTTAAAGTGTTGGATGATGGTCTGGATATTGTTTGATGGGTCTGTCGCATTAATGGTAAGGAGGTAAGAGCCGAGTGTGGTCGTAGCAGGATAAATAAACGTATAGGTCGTTCCCTGAGTAAGGGTCAGGGGAATACTAATTTTGCTGCCGTCAGGAGACGTGATTTCCGCAAAAACGGTTTGAACAGCGACATCGTCAGTAATAACCGCGGTGATAGTCAAAGAGGTGTTGTAATTATCTGTAGCAGGAGTAATATGAATATGCGTAATCACGGGTTTTGTTGTATCACGAATGAGAACGCTCGTAACGGTTTGATTATTACTATTGCCTGAAGTATCCGTTGCAGTGACGCGGAACGTGTAATTGCCCGTCTGTTCTGTATCCTGAAACAGTAAGGTGTAGGTATCCTGTCCTGATGGTTGGAGGGGGAATGTTTTTTGCGTGTGGTCAGGATACGTAACAAGAATGGTCTGTGTCGCAAGAGCGAGATTGTCTGTAATGGATGCATGAAGGGTGACAGGTTGTGTGCGCGCTTGGGGTGTCGGGGTAATCGTGAGTGTATGGACAACAGGGGGTTCATGGTCAATCGTAAATATTCCTTGGATCGCGTCGTTTGTATTCAGGTAAATATCAGAGGCGAGGATACGCACCAGATACGTGCCGCGCTGTTCTGTATCCTGAAACAGTAAGGTGTACAGCCCATTTCCTGTCGTAGCAAGAGGATAGTCTTTCTCTGTGCGGTCAGGATAGGTGATGCGCGCTTCAACTTTTTTCATGCCGCTTGCATCGTCTGCGTGAACGTTAATGCGGATAGGCTGCGCGCGCGCCTGGAGCGCAGGTTGCATGCGGAGATCACTGACCGCGGGAGGTATCTCTTCTAAACGCTGGAGCGCGGCAATCCGCCATTCTTTACTGGTTGTTTCTTTTCCATCAGAAACCTGGAAGGTGATAGTGAAGTTCTGATCACGCTGCTGGTCGTGGAGGAAGGAAAGCGGGGTAAATGTATAACGTAAACTGTCTGCCGTAACAGGATTGCCGTCGACAAGCCAGGTGTATGTAAGGGAGTCTGCGTCCGCATCAGTTGCGTATCCGGTAAGGGGAAGTTGTGCAGTAAACAGCATGCGGATGAAATTACTATCAGGCGTTGTTGTCGTAAGAACAGGCGCGTGATTTGCTGTCTGCGGAACAACGATGTGAAGAACATCAGTATTGGTATTGCCTTCGGGATCCTGGACGTAAAAACGGATAAAGGTGGAGCCGGTAAAGCTGGGATCGGTAAGGGTGATTGTCGCAGTGAGGTTTTTGATGAGAATCTGGAAACGATGGTCTGCGTCAGCGCGCCAGAGAAGGTTGGGGAGAGGGGTGTCTGTATCGAGGACAAAAGAAGCAAGGGAAAAAGCAGCGGTTGGTTTCTCCGGCGTCAGCGTCAATGTCATATTCTGAAAATTGAGAACTGGCGCTTTTTGCGGATAGAGCGGATTAAGAACGCGGATGACATTCTTTCCTAATGTTGGGTCTGTAGCAGTATACGTAAAATCTGCCGCGTATTCTTTTTCTGTATTGGTATACGTACACAGATATGATGGGGAATGCTGGAAGCGGCAGATCGTTGTTTTGATCCCATCGGTAAAACTGCAGCCCATGCCGGAACATTGGGGTAATCGGGAGTCAAAATAGTAATAATCATCGTCAGGGGCATAGCCTTTTTTTGTATAGGTGACTTTTACAAGCGTGTTTGCGTTGACACGGAAACTTGCATAGGGGTCGCCTGTCGCAGTCAGGGTAGTAATGCCATCAGTAAGATTAATTGCCGTTGGAGAGAGGGAGACTGTTGTGTGTTCGTTATCGTAGCGTGCGCCATCAATCGCTGCGGGAAGAAAGAGATAAGTTTGTGAGAGGGATGATGGGGTGATGGTAATGGGAATCGTGCGCGTGTCTGTTTCTCCATACGTATTTACGGCTTCAATGATATAGGGGAAAGACCCGGATTGTTGTTCAGTAAAGGACATCGCGACATCACAGATGGTGGTTGTACAGCTTTGGGTTTTCCATGCGGTTGCAGACGCGTATGGCGCTTTTTTGATGCGTATCATCTGGAGAATATCGTCAGGGTCGCGCGCGTGCACATGAATGGTAAATGTTTTTCCAATGAGCGTATCGCCGGTAATACTGGTCGTTAGAATTTCTGGTGGTCCGCTGGTAGGTTCTTCAAGCGCCTGTTCAGCTGTTGCGGTATCAGAAGGGGTATGCTGTTGCTGCGCATCTTTTTTTTTAAGCGCTGTTTCTTTTTTTGTGGTGTTCAGCGCTTTTTGCAGTATATTCCTGATCTGATCTTCTTTTGCAGGCATACTCTTTTCTTCTTTTGTTTTTTTGATGGTTTTATTCAGGTCAAAGTCATTAAATGTAATTGCTTGTGCGCTAAAAAGGAGAAGAAGGGTAATAATGATGAGCGCGGGAATAATGCTGGTGTTCATGGTTGTACAAAAACCTGCTGATACATTTGTGCGAGAGCAAATATATCTGAAGATGCAGCGGGAAGGGGCAAGAGAGTATAGGCGAGAAGAGGATTGCCACCGATATTATTATGGAGGTCGTCACGTCCTTTGAGCGCAAAAATAAAATACTGGTTTGTTGTGCCCTGTTCTTGTACAATACCGCAGCCGATCGCGTCTGCGTCAAATCCTTGTTCATTGAGGAGCAAGGGATTGTTCTCTTGCCAGAGGGCATTGAAATCATTTCCAAAGACCGTAGTAAAAGCGGTGCGTAACGCAGTATTGGCGCGGTATTCGGTAAAAAAAGTAAGGGCATCAAGCGCTTTGAAATAGGTGGTAAGTCCGTCATGTTCTGGCACAGGATAGTGTCCGCGCACGGCATTCTGAACGGCGAGATCAAAATGATAATTTAATGCAGGAATAATATTCCCGTGAAACGCGCCCATAGGTCTGGAGTAATCCTGTGTGCCATAATCCTGTTTGGTGTCAAGGAAGTGGTGGGCGGCAAGACCGGCATAGCTGTCTTCAAGCGGAAGCGGTGGCTGTTCTTCTGTCACGCCTGGTTTTTTATCCTCAAGGGAGATGGCAGGTTCGGCAGGATCAGGACCGCATGCGGCAAGAACAAGCGCGGCAAGTCCGCTGATGAGGGATGTTTTCATGGCTGTACTCCTCGTTTATCGCGAAGTGTTTGTGTTTCTCTTAATGGGTTGGGAAAAAGAACATCGTGCTGAAAACCCATATATATTCCTGTCCCTATCGCTGTACCCGCAAGAATTTTTGCAAGGGCGTCCAGCGTGTAGCCCGCGACAGGATGTCCCTGTTCTATGAAGCAGCGCGCAGGGGGGCTGGGGAGATAACCAGGTGTCAGAGGGGTGTAACGAAAAAAAATAAGAACGCCTGATTCATCATCGCGTCTTCCCCAGCAGGAAAGAGAAGGGGGAATAGTAGGAAGGGAGGGGGGGACAGTGGATGGCGCAGCAGGAAGTGTGCTAGGAAAGAGAGAGTTGTACGTGGGTTTTTGAAGTTCTTCATGCGGTTCTGGATAAGCCTGATCAAAAGCGCTGTAGGCTGCTCTTTGTATTGTTTCCAGAAGCGCAGTTTCAGCCGGATGATCAAAAAGGCGCAGGTCTTTTTCGCGTAATTTTGCTGCTTCGTCTTTGATATACCTGCCAAGCATATTCCGACGTTGTGTACGTGGCGGTTCTTCTGTACGAAGTGTGGTCAAGTAACGGGTGAAGCTGTTAACGAGCGCATGAATAGTTTCGAAATGCTGAAAGTGCGTGGACGTTATATCCAGAGGAATGTCTGCGGTAACAGAAGACGGAGGAAGTAAAGAAGCCTGTTCACCGAGAAGTTTGAGCGATAAGGAGGAATTAAGCGCGAAGAGGACAGGGGTTGTTGCTGAAGGAAGAGGCAGAGTATACGTTTCGTTTGTATAAAAAAAGACAGGACGCGTTTGGTTTTCACTGCAGGAAAGAATGCTAATGGTGCGGGTGGGTTCATGGCGGAGGATAAAGTAGTAGGAATGGATTCCTTCCTTTGTTTCTGAAGTGAGGGGGTATCCCTGGTTGAGCGGATTAATTGTGCCAAAACCATGAACAGGTCGGTGTTCAAGGATGATTGTTTCAAGGAGGGGATCATGAATAAGCAGCGTAGGATTTTCGCGTGCTTTCCACTGTATTTCAAAATCTGCTTCAGGAATTCCATCCTGGTTAAGATCAAGCTGGCCAGTATATGTTTTTTGTGTACCTTTGGAGGTCATCGCGGAAGGAAGGGGAACAGCGTGAAGCGGGATTATAGATTGGGGTTTATCAGAATTAATATCGTCAATGGCGGGAGGATCGGGAATATCCAGGTCATTTGTTTTTTTTCCCGGAAGAGTCAGTTCTTCGATAGCAAAGTCAGGATCTGATTGCGCAGACGCGCGCAGGGGGATGCAGGTGAGCGCGCTTATCACGCTGAACGTGCAGATTTTATGGATAATGTTTTCAAGTGAGAGCATAGAATAAATGTAAAGGTCAAGGCTTATAAAATGTTAGTCTGATGACACATGAACTTTCTAAAATATATATCCTAAACAAAGAACGCGGCAAGCTTTTTTTGCAGCGTTTGTAGTTGTTTTTTTTCGCGCGCTTCAATAGTGACACGGAGAAGATCTTGCGTGTTGCTTTGTCGTATGTTGAACCAGAATGTGGGATAAATAATGGTAACGCCGTCAAGATGAGAAACTGTTTGCGCTTTTTTCCCCCATTTTTGCTCTATTTTTTTAAGGGTCTGCTGTTTATCTGTAACAGAGTAATCAAGTTCTGGTGTCTGATACCCTTCATGGATTGCCGATACGAGTGTGGAAAGCGCCTGTTGTTTTGTGTCCAGAATTTCAAGCATGGTAAGTGCCGCGAGGAGAGCGTTGTCAGCGGAAAAAAAATCCCTGAAGAAATAGTGTCCTGATTTTTCTCCGCCAAAAACCGCTTTGGATTTTAGCATGGTATGCATCATGAGACTATGCCCGACTTTGCCGATGATCGTTTTTCTTTTCATTTGTCTGAGTTTTTCCTGGAGGTAATGGCTTGAGCGGACATCGAAGAGAATGCGATCAGAAGGTGAAGTGAGGTGAAGTCCAAGGAGACCGGTAACAAGGTCAGGTGCAATAGGCGTTCCCTGTTCATCAAGGAAAACGACACGGTCCGCGTCTGCATCAAATATAATACCAAGGTCTGCTTTTTTTGCACGGACATATTTTTGCGCCGCACGGATGTTTGCGGGAATGAGGGGATCTGGCTGGCGGTTGGGCATGGTTCCATCGATAGGGACGAATAAAGGATGAACAGCGCATACTTTTTTGAGTATAGGAAGATCAAGTGAGCCCATCATATTGCCGCAGTCAACAACGGCGCGGAGGGAAGTTTTCTTTCTTTTTTTAAGGCAGAAACGCATATAATCGAGGTGTATTGTTTTTTTTGTGTAGCTCCCATTTTTTTGTACGACAGGTGGCCGCGTAAGCATCTGCTCGATGGTTTTGAGTCCTGTTGCAGAGGAGAGCGCTTCTGCATTTTTGCCGCAGAGCTTCAGGCCATCATAGTCTGGAGGCAGGTGGGATGCGGTAATCATGATCGCGCCGTCAAAATGATAATAAGCTGACGCGAAATAAAGCTGGGGTGTTGTGCACAGCCCAATATCGGTAACATGCGCGCCTGCCCTGCGTAAGCCACGGACGACCGCGTTCCATAACGCAGGTGAACTGATGCGCGCGTCGCGCCCAATAACAATATTTTTTGCGTTAAGGAAGAGGACAAAGGTGTAGGCAATATGTTCCGTTGTCTTTTCGTTGAGTTCCCGCGGGTATTTTCCGCGGATATCATAGGCGTGGAAGATGCTCATGACAGTTCTCCGCGATAATAACGCGCAGCTTCTTCCGGCGGCATCGGATTGATGATTGTTCCGGAATATTCAAATCCCGCCCAGGTCGTAAGCCGGGGAAGGACTTCTATATGAAAATGAATATTGGTGTTGTCGGGCGCGTAAAAGAAAACAAGATTGTACGGCGCGTTGAGCGCATGTAATTTATCAAGGGTTTGTTTGAGAATGCTGGCAAGGTCGCGCATACTTTCCAGAGCGGCAAAGGTAGTGATATGTTTTTTTGGCAGGATAAAAATTTCAAAGGGAAAGCGTGATGCGTAGGGCGTAAAAGCGATCATGGTAGTGTTTTCGAAGCAGCGTCTGTAAGAGTCTTTTTCACGCTCGATCACAGAACAGTACGCGCAACCCGGATGGGATGCGATCGCCAGCTGTTTATCGCGGATTGTTTTCGGGATGATGTTATACCCAATGATCTGTGAGTGGGAATGGGCGATGGATGTTCCCGCGGCAATATCATGATTTTTGAAAACCTGCACATAATTAATGCCTTTGACGCGAAGAAGCGCGGTGATACGCTGCTGAAAAACATCTAAGAGGGAAACAATGGAATCGACAGTAAGATCCCAGAGTTGTTTGGCGTGGTCTGGTGTTTCAATCACGACTTCATGGCTGCCATACGCGTCTGCAAAGGTGTAAAACTCGTTATGGGTTTTGATTGCCGGATCGCCCTGCATTCTGACGGCAGGATATTTATTATGAATGACCCGGATGTTCCATGATCCGGTTTCTGGTGTGCGGAAAATGTCGTCATGTGCTTTTTCTTGATTGCCCGGACAAAAAGCGCAGGCGGTTTCCTGTTTATTCTGAACGACAACGTGCTGGAAGTCGCTGGGGCGTTTCGCGCGTTCAGTCGCGATAATAACCCACCGGTCAAGAATATAATCTTTTCGTAATTCAGGCATGTTGTTCCTCTTTTTCGGTTGTATATTGTTCGCTGACTTTTTTAAGTTCAATCATGAATATGCACGTTCCTGTGCCAGGGTATGAGCCTGGATATAATAATTAATGAAGATTTTCCAGTCAGCCAGATTTGAAATTTGTTTTGCGACAAGTTTCTGTGCGACTCTGCCTTTGCGGTCAAGGTTGGAAAAATCATGGAGGATCGCAGTAAAGGATTGGATGGTTTCTTCATCGCTTTTCTTGTAACGTTGAAGAACGTACACGCCAGAGTCTCCTTTTTGTTTGGAAAGAAGAAATCTGCCGAACCCGCCCAGATCAGTCGTTAAGGAAGGGACACCTAATGCTGCGCTTTCCAAAGGGGTATATCCCCATGGTTCGTAATAACTGGGAAATAACCCAAGATGGCATCCTTTGATGGCTTCGTAATAGGGAAGGTCAACAAGACCGTCAACGCCGGAAAGGTAGACGGGATAAAAAATAACTTTGACTTTGTTTTCCTGGCTATTGGTAAGGCCGTGTTCATGAAAACTTTTGATAATCGCGTCGTCTTGTTCTCCCGCAAGGTCGTGTGTGGAGAGGGGGGGTAATCCGTTTGGGTCAGTTGTAAAGCTTAATCGTATTTTTTTCATCTGTTGGAGGTCTTCATGGGTGAAGAGGTGTTCTTTGTGGAATGATTCTTCGCTGGTGTAACAGCCGGCGTTATTGCACTGCATGATATTATTGATGATGCGTGTTTGTATTGCGGGAAAGCTGTCGTGAATGGAGTCTTTCATCTGATGGTAGATTGTTTTGTTTTTTGCGAGACTTTCTTTCGCCCGTAAGACATCACGGGGAATCCAGAAGAAGGCAACCACGGTTTTTTTCGATTGTTCTTGAATAAGAAGCTGGTTCAAACGGGCAAGGGATTTGATGAAAATGTCAATGCCTTTGTTTTTGTATTCGTAGCGTCCGACAATAAATAAGGTAAGGGTCTGTTCCGGGTCAAAATAATAATAGGGAAAGAAATAAAGGGAAAAGAATTCCCTGATAATCTCGCGGTTGATCTGGTGTTTGACCGATGTTTCTTCAAATGAGGGAAATTTGCCGATATCCAGTCCGTTTAGCACGAGAACTTCTGGTTTCTTGTTCAGGATTTTTTCTGCTTCCATGCCGGTAATTTCAGAAACAGTGGTAAACACATGGGCGTGGTGCGCGCACGCTTTTTCTGTTAAATGTTTGTCCTGCACATTTCTTTTTTTTGCTTCCTCATCAGCGTGGATCGTATCCAGATTTGAATAAAGATCATACCCTTCTGCAGAAAGAACGCGTCCTACGGTGGTTGCGTGGGTCGTAAAGACACGTCCCGCTTGTATTTTCCGCATATGCAAGTAAAGGAGAGTAAATCCGGCAAGCCATTCATGCGCGTGAACAACAACATGGTCTTGATTCTGTTTTGTGTATGCTGCAATAAATTTTCCCGCTGCGGTCGCCCAAAGCATAGGTTCTTCAAAATCCCACCCTGAGGTAAGCGAGTCAATCTGGTACTGTTCCCAGTATGTTTTTTTGTATGCGTCTTTTTGTCCGGCAAAACTTTTGAAATCAAGGAGGATTGCGTTAGGATGGCCTTTGATTTCCCACGTGCCAAAATGGCAGAGAATGCCTTCTTTTTCCAGGTCTTTACAGATATTTTTGAAAGGTTCAGGAACGGGGGTTTCTAAGAAATCGAATTTCGCCTGCTGCGCAAAATACGGTCCGATCAGATAGTAGTTCGGATAATGTTCCTGCATGAAGGACGCTTTGGATTCAAGAACAGTGTAAATGCCGCCGACTTTATTGCAGACTTCCCAGGAAACTTCAAATAGGGTAGGAATCGGATGCATGGATCAGCCTCTTTTATAGGAGAAAATGTGGGATTGCTCTTTATATAACTTGCTTCTGAAGAATTCTCTCATTCTTCGATTAATGTTAATTCTATGAGCTTTAATAATTTATAGTTTTCTACTCGTTTTTCCTTCAGATCTACTTAAATCTTTCCAATCACCTCTTTTATCGCCGCAAAATATTCTTCCTGCTTCAGACTATGCCTCGCTCCATCTATCCAAATACGGGAAGAACCGCTTATTTTCCTATACGCGTCCTCAACCCGCTGCTGTAAAACCTGATCCTCTTTCCTTCCCGCCATCAGCACAACCCGCGCTGTCGTCTTTTTCGCATAATCGGAACATACATACTTTGTGAAATCTTCCATACGCGCCTTGCCCATCGCCCTTTTCCAGGATTTTTTCAAAAAAGGAAGATCCTCCCTGAAAAACGGAGATAAGGAACAAAGAATTTCCTGTTCCGGATGTATTTCCGTACTAGCGATATACGCGATCATCGCCCCAAAAGAAAACCCAAAAAGACATACTTCCGCGTTTTCATCCTGATACTGCTCTAGAAACTGCCGCACATAGTCTGACATTGTTTTTCTCTCCCAATTTATTGCAACAGGAACCACATTCCAGCCATACTCACGAAAGACCCCTGCAATCCGCCTGTAAGAAGCCTTGCTGTTCCTCTCCCCATAGCCGGGAATCATATAAACTGTTTTCATTATTCTTGTCCCCATTACCCCCTTATTTAACCTCTTCTGTACGCACGAGCTCCGCAATAACCTCACAATGCGCTGTTTGCGGAAATAAATCGCACAGAACCGCACTCTTGAGCTTATAATCTTTGAACTTTTTCAGATCTTTCGCAAGCTGCGGATAATTACAGGAAATATACATGATTACTTTTGGTTTTATTTTTTTTAAATATATAATTGTTTTTTCATCCATCCCGCTTCTTGGCGGATCAACAAGCACAATGAGATTCCCCGGCGCAGATATTTTTTTTAACCGCGACGCATCCAAACATACTACTTTTACATTTGTCACATTATTGCGAACGACATTCGCCTGCGCTGCTTTCACAGCTTCCGGAAATTCTTCAATTAGGAGAACGTCTTTGAATAACGACGCGTTTACGATGCCAAAACACCCCACCCCGCTGTACACATCCCACAAGGTTGTTTCTGACGATTTATATTTCTGCAATACATTATTGACAGAGATATGTATCCCTTCTGCGACCTTATGATTATTCTGAAAAAAACCCTGAATCGGGTACAAAAACGACTTTCCCAAAAATACTTTTTCCAGGTACAGACTTCCTTTTATGATGCGCAATTCTTCCGCTCTTTCTTTTCCACCATACTGTATCCCAATATGCTCTCCAGATGACTGCTGCGCAAAACGTTCAATCTTTTCCACCGCTTCTGCAAGACGTGACGAAGATCCTGATAAACTAAATACGACCGCCGTTTCTTTTACACCAGAACGTACCATCACCCCTTTCCACGTTCCTGCTTTTTTTATTGGATCATAGACATCTGCCTCTTTGAAAAAATTACGCAGCTCTGCCAGCACCCTATTTACTTTTTCATCAGCAATAACGCACGATTCTATGTCCATTACTTTATTTTCTTTTGAACGCAAGCCAATTCCGCCAGGATAAAAAAAGAAATCCATACGATTACGATAGCCATACGGATCACCACTTAATACTTCTAAATTTTCTATCTGTAACGTCGCACGTACGCGATCTGCTTTCTGTATTTTCTGTTGATCATACGCGACATGCTGCAACGTACAGCCATTACACTTTCCAAAATACGAGCATAAAGGAACTTCCATTTTCCTAGCAATAACTGAAGATTTAAGAACGTATTCCCATACATTTAAAAACAATTATTGACTTACGACCGTAACGGATCCGTGGTCTAGAATACAAAACGTATGGACAACGGTATGACACAACATTCACACTGTTGAGGTCCCCGGTTCAAATCCGGGCGGATCCACTTCTATTTTGCCCCATCCCATTCTACCATAAACTGTGTGACATAGGTTCGCATAAATTCCGTACGCGCTTCCGCGCGCTTTCTTCCCGCTTTTGTATTCATACGTCCCGCCAATAAGAATAATTTCTCATAAAAATGATTCAATGATGTCCCTTGACTTGCTTGATACGCAGCAAAGTCTTTATGCGCAACAGGGTGTACATTCGGATCATAGATAGGACGATTCGCATGACCCCCGTACGCAAAACAGCGGGCAATACCAATCGCGCCCAACGCATCCAAACGATCTGCATCCTGCACTACTTTTCCTTCAATCGTTTTCATTTGTGTTACAACACCCGCACCTTTAAACGAGATTGTTTCAATAATATCCGCAATCGAGACTATTGTCGCTTCATCAGCGCCCCACGCAGTCAGTTTTTCCCGCGCAACATATGGACCGACCGTTGTATCCCCTGCATGAAACTTCCAATCCGCAACATCATGCATGAGCGCACCTAACTCAACAATATATGGATCTGCGTGTTCTTCTTGACCTATTTCTAACGCACTTGCACGCACGCGATAAATATGCCACCAATCATGGCCTGAACCTTCGCCTTCTAATCGTTGACGAATATACGAACGCGCTTCACGCAAAATCTGTTCTTTATCCATCCTTCTTAAACAATCCTTTCTCCCATAACAATTCCAGATAATCTTTCTTGACTGTTTCTTTTACACCCAACTGCTGTAATAAACCGAAAATATCCTGCTTTGATTTCTCAAACGATTCCTCATCTGCAAATTTCTCGATTTCCATAAACGAACCTAAATGGGTTACTTCATCCACACTAATTTTCATCACCTTTTTTTCTTTATTGCCTTTAAAAAGATTACTGCAATCAAACAATTAATTCATAGACTACTGCCGCGCAAATCACAAATGCAATCAATATTTTCAGCCATTTCCAATCCGGCATGGTAAATTCCGGTATTCGTTTACCCACTTTCTTTGCACGCACGTGCATCACTAAAATAAGAAGAAACATGACCCCGATCCCAATAACGCCGTTCCATTCCAGGACTTTCGCAAACCCTTTGACACCTGTAACAAGCAGGAGTAAGGGAATACCTATGACAAGCACCCACGCTTTATTTTTCTGCATCTTAAAATCCAACATATAATTCTCTTTCAACGCAAACCCTAAACCGACAAACGCCGTTGCTAACGCAAGTAATGTAAATACCTCTAAAAGGACCAACATTCCGTTCCCCAACTTTTCCCCTAACGCGACGGTTGTGACTTCACCCGCGTTCTCCCCCAATACCCCGATCGTTGCAATCATAAACAACGCGTAGATTATTACAGTGAGCGCCATTCCATATATAATCACTTTTTTCCTTACTTCCGTGACCATCTCTGGAATTGCGGAAACGCCGGTTAATGCGAATAAAATAATTCCATACGGAAGAAAAAACGCAGACCAATGGATCTGAGTAAGATTTTTCGGATGCATAAAAAATAAGGCGACGATACTAATACCAATAACTGCTATCACTTTTAATGACGTGAATATCTCTTCGAACTTTTCAAATATCTGAAAACGTAATGCCAATACAAACGCGAAGACCATAAAAAAAAGATACGCCCCCAATTCCTGTTTTAATCCCAGTAACGAAACTAAAACAATGCCTGCGCCCTGGACATACGCGAACAACGCGCCATACAAACTAAAAAATACCGCTGCGTACATCACCCACTTTCCTTTTTCCCCCAAATATTTTTCTGCTAACCCCGATAATTGATGACGCTCTTTTGTGCGTAAAACAATCTCGCCAAGATACAATGAAATTAATGTAATAATCAATCCCAAAAAAATTAAATAAACCATACCAATAACAACACCGGACTTTGCGACGACGTACGGAATAGCAAAAATGCCCGCACCAATAATCACCCCTAAAAACGTAGTCAATGCACGAAACATCTCACTCTTTTGCATACCCATTTTAACAAAAAGGACTATTTAATACTTTTTTACCATAAAATAGGAACGCCGCTCCTGCGACATATGCTCAATCGCATACCGCAACATTGTTCGCGGCATGACCGACGCGTGCTTTTCTAAAAATTGTTCTAACACTTCCATCGAAACTCTTTTTCCCACTTCACGCAACATCCAGCCCGTTGCTTTATGCATCAGATCGTGTTTATCATTCAACAGTTTTTCTGCAAGACGAAATGTTACTGCATATTCTTTCTGTTTAATCAACGCAAAGGTTGCGACGATCGCAATCCGACGCTCCCATAATAAAGAAGAAACAACTAACTGATCTAAAATTATATCCTCTTTTGTTTGTACAATCCATGCACCAAGAATCTTATCTGCGGTTAAATCAACAAGATCCCAGTTATTAATCTGTTTTGTATGCTTCAAATAAAAATGAACAATCTCTTCTTGTCTTTTTGTATCCGCTTTTTGAAATGTATGAACGAGAATTAACAAGACTATTAACCGTTCTTCATGGATTGGCGACTGTAACAATTCTTGGATATCTTCTAAAACAAGATGGCTATATTTAACTGCAATTTTCCGTGATTGCGGAACGGTTAAACCAAGAAACCGATCACCTTCTGCGTATTCTCCTTTGCCTGTTTTAAAGAAACTCGCAAACACTTTTGCCCGTTTCTGATCTGCTTCTTTCTGCACATCCTTTCGTACGTTTCTCAGCAATCCCATTTCACTCATTTACTGTAAGACAATACCTTTAAAAGTTATTATTATTCCGCAGACATGCCCTCGTGGTGTAATGGACAGCATTTAACCCTGCGGAGGTTGCGATTCGGGTTCGAATCCCGACGAGGGCGTATACTCTTTTGTTCTGTGCCCGTTTGCTTCTACTATCATTAAATGGAGTAATGGTTTAATCAATATATTAAATCATCCTTGCTACTCGAGAGCAGAGGAAATTTTTAAATTGAAAGAAATTGTTTGCAGAATTCTTCTGGAGATATTGTTTTCACAGTTTTATATTCTTTGATACTCAAGACGTGTTTTTTATCTTGACTGATAACATAATCTGCGTTGCCAGCAACTGCTGCTTCAAAGAATTTATTATCATCTGGATCGTTTTTGACAATATTGGTCTTTTCTGATGGTTTAACAATGATTGCGTTTTCGATGACGGTGTTTTCAATTTCTCGAATCGTTTCTTTAGACATAGCGATTTTGAATGTGGATAGTGTTTCAACTAGTTCTTGTATGATTTCTAAAGAACTCACTAAAGTAATTTTTCCTGATTTCCATGCTTCAATGATATAAGCACAGTAGTTGCCTTCCCAAAATATTCCAGAAATAAAGATATTCGTGTCGAGAACGACTTTCATTATCTTGAACGGACTTCTTTAATTGCCTCATCTACATCTGCAGATGTAATTCCTTTCTTTTTTGCAAATGCACGTGTTTTTTGCAAGAGTTGATCGAATCCCTTGAATGATGGCGCTTCTAATTTTTTAAGGACGATTGTATCTTGTTCCCCAATAACAATAAATTTTTCACCTTCATGCAAATGCAATTTATCTCGTACTCCTTGCGGTATAACAATTTGACCTCGTGAGCTTAAGCTCGTAACTTCCATTTTTTCCATAGTTTCTCCTTAATAAGTATATCTTATTAGTAAGATTATCTTATATTTAAAGCTTGTGTTTAGTTCAACGCAGTTGCTGAAAAGTAGCAAGATATTTTATAAGAAAATGTTCCAATAAGTTTTTGTCATTTCTTCTGCATTAAACTGTATTAATAATTCATAATTCTCTTTTTTTAATTCGTGTGGTTTTGAATGATCTGCTTTTCTTAATGCGTTCAAGTATTCTTTTCTTATTCTTGTATGAATAATTAATGGCGGATAATTATGAATAATAAGAATATTATTGAGGAGCATTCTTCCTGTTCTTCCATTGCCATCCATAAACGGATGTATTTTTTCAAATTTGTGGTGAAAAGCAGTTGCTAATACTAGAGGATGTAAAACTTTTTTATTTTTATTATACCATTGTAACAATAAGTCCATATCTGTTTTAACATAAGGAGCAGGAGTTGCATCAAAGTTTGATTTTATTACTCGTACGTCCTGCCTTCTATACCCTGTTCTCATATCTATGTTTTTCATTAATTGAGAATGAGTTGAAACAATAAACTCATGATTTATTTCTTTCTTATTTTCTAAGAGCGTTAAAAAGACTTTTTCCGTATTTTGCAGGTCATATATTTCTCTTAATGTCTTATTCTTCGGCGTTATCCCGTCCTGTAGTAAATTTCTTGCCTCGTTGAGTTTTATTGTATTTCCTTCTATTGATGCAGTGTTATATGCGAATTCTATGATAAAATTTTTTATGATCTCTTGTTTTGTCAGTTCTTGATTATGGTTAAATTCTGAATTGTAATGTAATTTGCAGGCTTCTATTTCATAGATTTTTTCTCCTAAAAATGCGTCTTTTTTTAATTTTAACTTTTGTGCTTTTTCTAAATAGTGGTTTGATTCGAGAAAATTGTTGATTGTTTTGTAAGCTTTTCTTATCTGTTCAGTATATTTTGGAAGGTTGTTTAATGCTTTTTTAACTTCTTCTAAAGAACTTCCTAAGTAAGCAATATCTTTTGCTAAGACTTTTCCATTTTTTCTTTCAGACGCACGCAAGTAATAATATACTTTATTTCCTGTAGTCTTCTTATAGATATATACCATAAATATTGTGAGTTATAGAAGTATATAAAGCTTACCCTCTACATTATATTATTCAATTGTAGTGGGTATATTTACCAAGCAAGATTGTTTTTTAAGCTCAACGCGGTTGCTACAAGGAGCAAGATAAGACCTTGTTTGTTCAGCTTTATGAATCTGATTTCTTGTGGAACGTTCTTTCATTAATTTTTAAAACCGCATAAAGCTTCAACTCTTTTTTTAAGAATCTGAAAAGACGGGAATCCGTGAAATTGTTCAAAACAGTTTTAACCATTACACTTCAAAGTCTTACGCGCCGCGCACTTCAGGATCGTGAACAAGTACCAAGATTCATTAAATTTATAAACAAATTATTCCCCTCTTTCATACATGAAAAAAGAGAGCGATGCGGGCGGTTCTTTCTTCCAGAAATGGTCACGCACAAAATTCGTTCTTTTTGTCATAGGCCTTGTTTTCATTATCTTAATTAGCATTATTACCGCACTTATCTTTTTGACGCCACTCAAGTACCTCCTCTTTATGAAAGGAGGATTTCCAAGCGCGCCAGAACTGCCTTCCGGATATCCCAATCCCAAAGATTTTCAAAACATTACCCCTGTGGCTTATCCAGGATACCCATCCATGCAGGGTTTCCCCTCCGGCGGCAATTCAGCAAGCGACTTTCTCTTTCATACACGGACTCCCGCATGCGTTGATATCGCCAAAGAATACGGGGCACAACTTATTTATGCGCGCCCATCCGACGCTCCAGACCGGTACAGTGAAATTTCAAAAAAGCTCAAGCAATGGATGCCGCAGGCAAACGGTATTGTGAACAATGCAGCAGAAAAATTCGGCGTAACAGCAGACATTAACGTCGCATGTAACGGCAATGAAATTTCCGTGCTTAACATTATCCTACCGAAAACCGCAGCTGCATTAAACACGCATGACGGCAAAACAAAAACAGCCCTTGTAGCAGGTTTGCAGGAACAAGGATACAAGGACAGCAAGACAAAATATATTGTTTATTATGACGGTGATGCGGATGGCTGCCAGGGCGGCAGAGGAAAGTGCAGCGGACAATTTGTCACCAGAGGCGTTGACGACCGTTTATCTGAGAACAACCTCTATAACTCCGGCCCTGACTACGCCATCCTCTTTGATGCCGGCTTCTCTGAACTCGCAGAAAAAACGCACAGCACTCTCCAATTTATTGGCCCGATCGGCATCCTGCACGAATTCACGCATACTCTCGGGGCAGTCCAATCTAGCGCACCCCATTCAAGCAATGACGCAACAGGAGAATCCGGCCATTGCAATGACGAACCCCCATCAGATCAGGGAGGCAATGACATCATGTGCAAATCTGATATTCCCCATACTACTTTTACCGCGGCCTGCAAGAGCGCAGGATACACCATTCAATACGACTGCAACAATGATGATTACTTCAATCCACAGCCACAACCTGGAAGTTACCTTGCAACACACTGGAATATTGGCTCGCCGCTGAACCGGTTCATTCACTTTGGAAAAACAACCACAACAAGTTCTGCTCCTTTTCCTGCAGGATATCCCCCACCTTCATCCTTTCCAGGCGGAGGAGCATATCCCTCCTATCCCGGTGGTTTTCCCAGCGGATACCCTCAGCCACAAACCTATCCCGCGCCTGCATCATGAAAAATTTGCGCAATAAAATCAAAGAAAGATTTATAAGTCCTGTACCCCCTGAAAGAAAAAATGCGCTCTTTTTTATACCTCTGTTTTTTTCTTATCCTTCTTCTTTTTATCACCGCCTGCACTCCTGCAAAACAACCCCTGCAACAAGAAAAACCACAAGAGGTACAGGAAGCACCGCAACCCCTTGTAGAAAATAAAACTCCTCAGATACCCCCTCTCTCGCCCCCAATCTCACCTCCCCTGATTCATAAAAGAACTACTGAACAGCGCCTGCAAGAAGCGTATGACCGACTGCATACTGCCGGGTCAGGATCACATATCCGCGCATCCTTTCCAGACATCGAAACTGCGTACATCGATACACCGGAAGGAGGAATTTTTCCCCAACAGATTCTTCCCTTTACGTATTATTACAGCAAAGAAGCAGATACCACATTCAATATCTGCAACATTGATCTGACTGTATTTATCTGCACAGGAAAAATGGATCACCTTATCAGCAAAGGGGACATTGACAGCAAACGCTGCACAGCAACCCCTATCTATCTTACTGATCCCCGACTGCGATAACCATGAAAAAAAGCATACACCCTCGGATGACCCTCATTCCACACGCACTCCAAACCGTATTCCGCCAGAAAACATATCTCCTGGTCGCAGCCATTACTGCTGGCCTGATGTTCACTACACTGATTCTTCTGCCGGTCGGACGTCTATCCGCGCCAGCGTTCTACTATCAAATAACTTCATTGGATATGTTTTCCGTATTCACTATCACTTTTTTCTCGCTCACACTCGGAACGTTGCTCGCAATGAATGTCCACCTTATTCTAAGAAAAATTGAAACACATAAAAGAATCGGAAACAGTTTTCTCTCCATCATCGCTTCATTTTTTGCAGGCATTTTCGGAAGCAGTGTTTGTGTGGCCTGCCTTACTCTTCTTTTAGGATTCCTCGGGTTACCCACGATCACCTTTTTAATAGTCTACAAAAAATCCTTCTTTTACCTGACCGCAGCAATTGCACTCATACAACTCTACCTCACTTCCCGCGCAATTATCACCTCCCCTGCGTGCAAGACGTGCATGATCCATCGCGAAAAATAATCTTATCAATCCAACAACCCTCCTCTGATGGGAAAAGTATTTATACTCTTCTTGGCGTTCCCTTCAGAAACATGAAGGTGCATGCTTGGATCATCTGTATTCTACTCCTCAGTATATTCGCAAACGGCTGCGCTTTTACACAAAAACCTCTCACCGGAAACAAAACTGAAGGACGGAACGATTTTGACTGCTGGCCTCCTTCCTGTTCTTTTATTCCAGATCCTTACGGGAAACAGATGTGCGAGGACTGGAAAGCGGGCAAAGAGATTAAATGGCCTTCGGATTGCAGCATGATGCCTGTCTCTCTAGGATGCCAGAAACTTTGTGAATTTGAAAAAAAAGGGAATGTGATCAGCGAACAAAAACATGTGATCAGCGAACAAAAACAAAAGGCGCATGTTGAAATTGATTCGTGTAGTTCAACAAATGAAATTTTTTCTGTTTCCCCTCTCGCGCTAACTGATTTTACATCAATAGCCCCATTAGGGCAGTTCAGCCCCCCGGCTCATATTTTTCCTACTAATCATATCTACTTATATTTGATTCGTGATGGCCCCCCGCCTATGCCGAATGCAATGGCTCCTCCTGCGCAAGTTCCCGTAGTTGCACCCGGAAATATAACCATCTTCAAAATCGCTTCACAAGAATATCTGACCTATCTGTCATCAGATAGACAGGATTTCAAACAACACACGGACTATGCAATTGATTTTGCTAGTTGTAACGAGGTATATAGCAGGTTTGGACACCTTTCTTCTTTATCTGACAAAATCATAAGTCAATTAGTTGAACCTTATGATTCATGTACTACGTCCACTTTTGGATATGAAATCACAAAAATTTGTTTTAAAACAGTCAATATTAAACTAAACGCAGGAGATGCAATAGGGACTGCAGGAGGCCAGAACGGCAGCGGCAACCTTGATTTTTTTACTTTTGATACAAGAATAAATAATTCGTTTGCAAATCCTGCACGATGGGTTCGTAACAGAGAGGATATAAATACGGTTTGCCCTCTCGATTATTTTACCTCATCACTTGTCCTTGCCTTTAAATCTAGATTAGGCGATATTAGTGGAAACAAGCGTGAAATTGAACCCACCTGTGGTGAAATAAGCCAAGATATTGCTGGTACTGCCCAAGGAAGGTGGCTACTCAAAGGAACAGCTGTAATTCAATCAGAAAGCCCACATCTTGCACTTGCGCATGGCAGTGTTAACCCAAAGAAAGGTGTATTTTCAGTTGGAACCTCAATGACAGATAAAGGACTTAAATCCGGACAGTATTATTTTGACCCAACCCAATCAGGATTCGTGAATCATGATTTTAATTCGCTTAAAGCTGATGGAAATATTTATTGTTATGAAACAAAAGAAAGTGGATTTGCACAAATTAATGGCAAAAATCCATCATTTGCAGCCTCAACCCCGCCAACCACAATTATTATCCAGATGCCAACAGATTCAACACTTCGAATAGAAAAATTGAACCAGAATACGTGCGGCTCAGGTCCATGGTCATTTTCAAATTACGGTGAATATGAACGATGATTTACAACATTACAAATAAACTAAATTTTAAGTCACTTGAGTTCATGTATCCTACCCAAAAGAAAAACTTTAAGTTCCACTTTTCATCATTAGATATGAAACCAAGTTATTTTACACTATTAGCAATTATTGCTATCGTCTTTGTGAGTGGGTGTGTTTCACAAGTTCATGGTCCGAATGTTCCAAATGCTATTACCAATGTAAGCAAAAATATTACTCAAATAGTAGGTCAATCTCCTAACATTAATCACCCCCTTAAAATTAATCAAACTAATAGAAACGATTTTGAAAAGAGGAAAATCAATCCTTATTTAGGTGTTCCTTGCACCAGCAATCCAAATCTAAAATTTTCTCATGATTTGTCTGATTATAACTTGATTGAAAAGATTACTCCTCCAAGCCTTTTTGCCAGTAAGGCGCAAGATCGGGCTTGGTTATGGATTGATCAATCAAAGACTAATAAAGTACCTATTTATGCTCCAGTGGATGCAGATTTAGTTAGAGGTGTTTATAAAACTAAGACTAACGAAGGTAAAGAAACTATTGATTATGATTTACATTTTCAGGTTAGCTGTGAAGTTTGGTTTTTTATTAATCACATATCCGACCCTATAGATAAAATTAAAGAGTTTTTCCCCAACACCCCTGCTAGTTCAATTGCCCCTACCGGCTCCCCTACAGTCTCTGATAATTTCGTCCAAATTTCTCCACCTCTTCACTTTAGTGCCGGAGATATGATTGGCTATACTAAGGGTACTGCGCTGGCTCACAGTTTTGACTTTGCTGTTTTTGACTTAAATAATACAAATAAGTTAATTGGTGTGGTGAGGAGCAGCGACACAAGGTTTAATAACTTTATCTGCCCGTTTGATGTTTTCCCAGAAAATATTAAAAGTAGTTATTATCAAAAATTAATTCCGGATTTGGTGCCAGAATCTAACTGCAAATAATTTAGTTAAGATGGTAGCTAGGTGGCTATTAAATTAAAGAGGTTATAGCTACTAACAATAAGTTAGCAGAACATCTTAAAGATAGATTTATAATTAAACGTTTACTAATCTGTTGTGGGGTAGATATATACTAAATGATCTGCAAAAAATTTGTACGATGAAAAACAAAATTTTTCCATATATTTTCATTTCCATTGCAGTCACCGCAGCAATTGCACTCATACAACTCTACCTCACTTCCCCTGCGTGCAAAGCGTGCATGATCCATCGCGAAAAATAATCTTATCAATCCAACAACCCTCCTCTGATGGGAAAAGTATTTATACTCTTCTTGGCGTTCCCTTCTGAAACATGAAGGTGCATGCTTGGATCATCTGTATTCTACTTCTCGGTGTCTTCGCAAACGGCTGCGCTTTTACACAAAAACCTCTCACCGGAAACAAAACTGAAGGACGGAACGATTTTGACTGCTGGCCTCCTTCCTGTTCTTTTATTCCAGATCCTTACGGGAAACAGATGTGCGAGGACTGGAAAGCGGGCAAGCAGGTTCAATGGGTTGACTGTAGAGGATTCTCCGCTTTTCCAAAATGTGTAAAATTATGTGAATTTGAAAAAAAGAACAGTCCACAAGAGACACAGGAATCACACACGATGATCTATAACCAGCGACCTGTTCAATCAGAAGTTTCAACCGGCATTCCAGACAAGGATCCAGAATCAGGCAGTGTTTTCATCTATATTAGTGATCAGGCAAGCGGATGCGTTGAAAAGTGCGATACCTACAAATCCGGCCACATCGACAGCCGCATCATACGCATTGACGACATGACCGGCAAAGGATGGGTTTCTTTTGGCACCTATGGCAACGGCATCAATCAACTAAGCAATCCCAACCACCTCATGATCGGACCAGATGGGAAAATATATATCGCTGACTCACAGAATGACCGGATCATACGCATTGACGACATGACGGGAAAAGGATGGATGACGTTCGGCGTTTCCGGCAGAACAGGAAAACCCAATACCCCTGCACAAGTACTCCTCCCTCCAGGCGAAGGCAGGCTCGTACAACCCTCTTCCATCGCTTTTGACTCCAAAGGCAAACTCTATATCTTAAGCGGCGCTGAACTCGCACGCATTGACGACATGACCGGCAAAGGCTGGATAACATACGGTTCTGCTGGTTCAGGCGTAAATCAGTTTTCCAAAGGAAAAGCGATAACCATCGACTCCATGGACCGGATTTATTTCGTGGATGCGAGCAATCACCGGATCATACGCATTGACGACATGACGGGAAAAGGCTGGACGACTTATGGAACAAAAGGCAGTGGCACTGGCCAGTTTGAAGATGAACTCAACGGCGTTACCTTAGACGCGCAGGAACGGATTTACCTCGGAGATGAACACAATCACCGGATCATACGCATTGACGACATGACGGGAAAAGGCTGGACAGAATTTGGAGGATTATCCAACGACGCTTTTGGCCAGCCGCACGCCTTCGGCATAACAAAAGCAGGACACATCTATATACTCGATACACTCAAGAAACGTGTTGTACGCATTGACGACATGACCGGCAAAGGATGGATCGCTTTTGCGCCATACGCGAACGCCCCGCCAGAAAAAGACTACAACTGGAGAATGGAAGCAGCACACGGGATGTTTGTGCTTGAAAGAAAATAATATTCGCTTGCGCTTATTCTGATTATGCACCATCGAAAGAAGGTACTCTTTCCGGATTTTTTTTAACACAAACCTTGTTATCTCCAGACCCTATTCGTCAATAGAAAAAAAGGAAGAAAAATCACACAAAAAAATATTCAGTACTACCCTCTTACGCGTTATTTTTGAAGTTCATCCAAAATCTTATACCGTTATCACCATATATTTCGCCCATCCGACGAGAGCGTTCTTTATACTGATAAAATCAGCGCCAGGATTGTCTTCCTTTTCTACAGGCTAAACAGACAACATCATTATAAGATTTTTCACCGACGAGAACAGCAATAAAATCAAATGGGGCTTTTTGCGTTGATTTATCAGGCGATACCGCAATTGGTTGACCTTCCTTCACTTCGTCGAAATTGCCAATCAACGGTTTTTTGTTCTCTCCCCGAATGATGTCAAACACCTCATAGATTTCTAAAGACGTTTCCTTAGCCCCGCATCCCTCCACTAACGCCTTGATCGCATCTACCGCTTCTTCCACATTTTCTTTTCTCTCATGCGGCCCTACTTCAAGACTTATTCCCTTTTTTACAAAATCAATCAACGCTTTTCCCGAAGCATAGTCTGGCGACATGATGACCAGTTTTTGTAATCCAAGTCTTTTTGCTAGCATTATTTTTTCATTATCAGGTTTCGTTATAATTCCAAACAAGGGACATGCCTCAGATGTTGAATGCAAATCAAGCACCTCATCAAACTCGTTTAACACATTTGCCAGCCCGTATGCAATTTTTTCTTCATTGTTTCCCTCTTTTTTTCCTGGAAAGCACCGATTGAGATCTGTGTCGATAAATCTCTTCTTTTGTTCGATCGCTTTTTTGTTTGCAATAAAAAAAGAAAAAGAAGAAGGAAGCAATTTGATCACTTCCAATCCATACTGCTCATTTCCATGAACACATGCAATCACGGCTATTTTTTTCATTTTACTCCTACGACAATGAGTGCGTCGCCTCTTTCTAAATTCATTTTCAATTTGTCTTTAAAGAATACACTTCTTTCATGCGCAGGTTCTTCGCCATAGAGAAGACGACCATAATACCCCTGAATTACTCCGTTCTCGTCTGCGGCGCATTTCAAATCTGCTGCAATCGCTTTTTTTATTTCTCGTATCGCCCCAGGTGTTTCCTGCATTCCCGGGTAGACTGCACTACAGTACCCTTCAATCGCAGCATATACCCTAGGGTTTTGCGTTTTGAGACAGATTACTGCCTCCCGTTCATTAATTTCTGAAAGTATCCTCCCATAGATCCCATGACCGTGCAATGATGGATCAATTACTGCACCTTCAAGAAAGAGACAGGGTATTCCCGATATCGTTTTTCTATTATGACTTCGCATCGCTTTAAGAGAACCATCTTCGTTTCTTAACAGACAGACTTCCTGGGGCAGCGTGACATGCCTATAGATGTCATCGAAGTCAAGATCTGTGCCAAACGCCCTCCGGACTAGCCCAACAACTTCTTCTAAACTTTGTCTGTGTTCGTCAAAATAGGATTTCGGATTACTAATTATATCAAGAACACCAGAGACCCTGTACAACTTTCGATTTTAGTTCATATTGTTTTGTTTGTTTCATGGTTTATTTCCTGTCTTTTGCAAGACTATGAAATTTAATGAAGTAAAGACTACGAAGAATTAATTCCAACACCAACAATGGGCTTGATTGACTACTTTACTCATGAGATTATTGATTATACCTAAATATTTAAAGCTTTCTGAGGCTGAACTTTTGCGTTTTTTTATTTGTCATCGTAATTCTTTAATATTTTTTTAACTTATTATTAACTAAAAGAATTTTCAGGAAGGAGATTATTTAGTATCAACGATCCTATTCAATGCCTGTTATTTCTATACCCACAGGGCAATGATCTGAACCCATCACTTTCTGCAGAATAAACGCATCTTTCAGTTTTTTTCGCAGATCTTCTGAAATACAGAAATAATCAATTCTCCACCCCACATTCTTCGCCCGACAGTTAAACATCGGACTCCACCACGTATACTGATCCGGTTCTTTATGAAATTCCCTGAACGTATCAATAAACCCGCTGTCCAATAATCCCTGAAACGCGTTTCTTTCCTGATCAGTAAATCCTGCGTTTTTTCTATTTGTTTTCGGATTTTTAATGTCTATTTCCTTATGCGCAACATTTAAGTCACCACACACAATCACAGGATTTGTTTTTTCCAACATTTTCAGATACGCCCTGAATTCTTCCTCCCACTGCAACCGATACGCAAGACGCGTCAATCCCCGCTGTGAATTTGGCGTGTACACATTAACAAGGTATACATCTTTAAACGCTAAGGTCATAACACGCCCTTCATGATCCTCTTTTGATAATCCATACGCGACAGACACGGGTTTTATTTTAGAAAAAACCGCTGTACCCGAATATCCCGGTTTCCGCGCATAATTCCAATACACAAACGGATACGATTCTAACGGGATATCTACCTGCCCCTTACCTAGTTTAATTTCCTGCAAACAGATAAGATCAGGATTCTCTTTTTTTAAAAATTCAAGAAAGCCTTTCTTTAATACTGCACGTAAGCCATTCACATTCCATGACAATAGTTTCATCACCTTATTTTATCAAAGATCCTATAAAAGCTTTATCTTCGTTGACTAATGCCTCATTCGACACAATTAACAAGATGATACGGGCACTATTACCACAAAACTTAGAGAAGCGTTTCCTGCATTCGCCCCACTTGTGATTGTTTACTTATATAGTGGAGATTAATAATGTGCGGAACATTATGGGGCTTATTTTAACTCTTTTTTGAATTTTTCCCATTTGGCTATAAGGGATTTATTAATTTCAATATCTACATCGTATGTTTGTATTCTTCCCATTATTTCTGTTTCTAATTCTTCTAGCTTATCTTGTGTTTCTTTAATTGCTTCTGTTTGTTGATAATGAGATAGCTTCTCTTTTATATCGCTTATTTCTATTTGCGCATTACTTAATTCTTCTACTGCTTTTTTTATTCTTTCATTCTCTTTTATCATTTCTGAAATTTTATAAGCAATCTCTTCTTTTATTTCTTCTATTTTTCCTTCTCTATTATCGCTTGCTCCTATTACTTTTTTATAATCCCCTTGTTCAATTTTTAAAAATTCGTCTTGTAATTCTGATATTGCTTCTCTACGGATATCAATTGTATTTAATGATTCTGATGTAAACTTTTTTTTAAAAGACCTAAGTTCTGTAGAAACGCTATTAGAACTTTCTTTATCAAGAAATATTTCTAAATCTTGTAATCGTTTAGCTATTTCTAGTAATTGTTTAATTTGTGATGTAACATCATAACCAGCATCCGTTCTTCCATAATCATCTGGAACTATCTTCCTTTCTTTAATCTTTGTAGATTTTTTAGGTTCATTTAATTGTGCTTCAACTTGCGCAATAATCTGTTCTCTTTTATCACTTGGCTTGTGTTCTTTTTGATAATCTTTCAATAATGCTGCAGAAGCTAGGGTTAAAGCAATTGCTGCTCCAAAAATCTTCCTCTTTTTATTCCAAAACATAGTTTAATTGAAATTACATTTAATAAAAGCTTTTCTAAAACAGGTTCAGATCTCAATTGTTTTTGTGTTGAAAATTGAACAAAAATTTCTCAAATTTTGTAGTCAGGTTCACATCTCAAAACAAAAGATACGTTTTTATAGTATACAGCCTATAAACACATTATAACTCGAGTTCATGATCTCACTTGCGTGAACCCTTGTCGAAGTGGCTTCGAAGTGTACTTGAAGACAATTCACTTTGATCATTTAGAAACAAAACAACTAGCATAAACAATGGTTAAGAACCGTATAAACCCAAAAGAAAGTTAGTCGGGTTCAGAGTATGAAAACGCATTTATACCATAGGAAAATGGATTTATAGGCCTGGAAGGAAATACGTATACTGATTTTGTAAGATAAACTATAGCTAAGAACACCCATTAGTTCTTTTTAGAATTTTCTTACCATTTGAAATTAAATTTTATAAAACAATGGGTAACTTTATATAGCTTTCTGCTTTTCTAAATATATGGTAATAGATGAACGAAGAAATTTATTAGAAAGCTTAGTCAGAAATCCTGATGGATCAATAATTGTACCTAGGAATGGGCGTATTTTAGATTCTATAGAAGGGTTATGGATAAAATTAGAAGATGGAATTCCATATAATGATTGTGATTGCGTAACAGGAATATCTAAAGAACTTGGTTACACTGTTGGAGATAAAATAGAATATACAATAACTGTTAATCCTAAGAAATAATTATTCTTCACAAGGAGTCCAATATTCTTTTTCTTTCTCATATCTTATAGTTACAAATTGAGCCCACCAGCCATTTTATATAATTTTCCCTTACCCATAACTGTATGACTGAACATCCTAATCATGCAACCTACATTCGCGATCATTACGAAAGAGATATTACCCTTAATAAAGAACTAGCCGATATAGATGTTTCCGCCCAACTTGGATCAGTTTTAGCGCACTACCTCAGCATGGTCGGAGAAGATGCTGGATCCTTTACCCAATATGGCCTTAAATCAATGAATCAGGTTAAACTAGATATACAAAGAACAACAGGACATATACCCCACTTTCTAGAAATATGGAAATGTGGTCTTGTCGTACATACAATGATTAAAGAAGGTGACCTAACCGGGCTTGAACAACTACTCCAGTATTCTACTGAATTACTTCGGCGCGGATTGAATACATTACCTGTAAAAACACAATAATATTAACCGTAAAATCGTTCTTTTATTTCTCAAAAACGGCGCCGATACATTACTGAAAATATCTACCGAATATTCATATTTGTAATCTTTTGCTATAAAAATTTTCTGAAAAACAATCCGCCTTATTTTGTAGTTTAACCCCATTATAGCAACAAGCAAATAAAGTGACACTTATCGAGTTCAAATAATATGTCTTAGTTAGCTTTCAAACAACCACATCTTTATTTACCAAATGAACCTTTATCTTAGAACTCTGAATTCTTTGTTTGGCTATAAAAATGCTTGAATAATATTTAAAATCTAATTAAATGATTCTTTATTTATTATTTCGTCTTCTCTTGGTTGCCATGTGCCGCAAGTTTCTTTTACTTCATAGACAACTCTTTTTTCTGGATCGTATATTTTCATAGATTTAAAAGAAGGCCAATAGAGATTAATTTCTATCATCCTCTTTGTATGACTGTACGCGCATTGTACGATTTGATTATTAACGCATTTCTTTCTTGATCTGTAAATCTTGCGTTTTTCCGATTTTTTTCCCGGATTTTTAATATTGATCTCCTTATGCGCTTACGTAAAAGTTTCATTGCTTCAGAATTATAATCCACTGCAGTTACAGCATAACCAAAATCAGCTCAACACTCTGCATCAATCCCTGTCTGCGCGCCAACTTCTAAGATACAATGCTCTTTTTGCGGAAATAACTCTTCCACCAAGGTTACTAATCTTCCATGGATCAGCACACGATCAAAATTCAGATCTTTCGTATTCGCCGCCCAACCACCCGCTGTACATCTTTCATTGTATTAACTCCAGAATTTCCAGAGGTTTACCACCCCCATCTCCCTGCATAAAAGGCGAACATCAAACTTTTTATAATTTCCGATCCATCCAGACCTCAGTTTTTCCTTGCACAAACCCTCTCTTTTTAAAGAACCGCACAACCCCCGATGTAGGATTCGCCAAGGCATACACATAATGTACTTTACTCTTTTTTAATTGTTTTATACATTCTTTATACAACAAACCCCCAATCCCTTCTTTCCTGTATTTCTTATCAACCGCAATATACACAATACACGCTATTTTCTTCCCGCTCTTTTCCAAGTCATCCGTATTCGCATAGATAAAGCCCGTAATCTTCTTCTGTTCATACGCAATCAAAAAAATACTTTTCTTTTGCGCGATCGCACACGCCACTTCTTTTTTCGACATAAACTTTTCTTTTTTATTCACCTGAATTTCCGGCGTACGCAAACCTAACCAGTACACTACTTCCGTATCTGATGGTTTTGCCTTACGAATCTCCATCATCTTCTTTTGTTATTTGGGATATATAAACTTCACTTCCGAAAAGGTTAACCTTTAATTTTCTTGTGTACCATGAGCCAGGTTATATTCATCGTTAAGAAGCAGTTTTTTATTGAGAGGAAGGGGCTGGAGAAGATGAAGGCTGAGAGGGATTACACTCCCCCTTGGAACAGCCATAAGAACATTTTACATGCGAATTCGGCACATTTTCATGAGTGAAATGCACCTCTGTTGTTCCAGCTGCATTACAAACCGACGTATAAGCAGGCCTCGCACGTTGTTTTTCTGCGGAATATCCTGATAATACCCCGTTACAAACACTCCCTACTTGCTGACATCCACCCGGACATGAGAAGATTATATCATCATTATATTTACAACTTGCCACATCCACTAAAGACAACGTATTCGCATCTTTACAATTCCATACTGTTCCTGGTGTATTAAATCCTGGCGCAAGCGAACAGCGACAATCAACACCATTCGCACATGTTAATCCACTCATACATTTTTCATTCGTGTTACACTTCTCTCCAATTTTCTTCCCTGTGCCTGCCGTAGGAGAAGATGAAGAAATAGCTTGTTGCTGCCCTTGTTGATTTGACGTTGTAGCTGTTTTTGAAGAAGAAGGACGTGAAATACACTCCCCGGAAGAGTGTTCACACATCCAAATACCCGGACAATCTGCATCAGTCTTGCATTTTGGAAGTTCAACACGCTGCGTCGCAACAATCACTTTTGCAGTTTTTTTATCCTGATCAAGATCAAAAAGATAAGCATATATTTCATCCACTTGTCGTTGTTTTCCTAACTCCAGTGATGTCGAAAGATGATCAATGTTGAATTGTGCTTTTGGTTCTATTCCTGGCGCGCTTACGCCCGTAAGCTGAACTTCTTTTCCACATTTCATTACTGTACATTGTTTTGGTGTTGTACATTCCCATTTTCGTATATTATCATTATATTTTGCAAGACCTAACTCAAATGTTTCTCTACATTGAAACGGATTTTTCGCGACTTTCACTTTCACCTCATTTTTCTGCGTATCAATCGAAACAAGGAAAAAATACATTCCTTGTACAGGCGTGCCTGTTGCGCTATTTACCTGCATGAGAATATGTTCGCTTCCTACATTCATTGTCGCTTCTCCGACTTTTCCACCAACAAGAGAAACAGAAACCGGAAAATCACAAATTTTTTTTGAAAATCTTCCAATGGTATACTCTTTCACTTCATCATTACTAGGACAATCTGATGTTGTCTTTTTCACAATAAAAAAGTTTAAGAAACGAACTACATACCCTGTTGTATCATCAAAACCTGTTGTACTAGATTCATGCACAACCGCCCCACTAAACCATCTATCCCATACTGACCCTTCAAAAAAAGGAAGAGCGTTTACAGAAGAGACAAGGAGAAGGATACAAAGAACTATCATCAAACTCCTTTTCATATATTCCTATTAACAAAAATAAGACTATATAAATATTCTCTTTTTCGGGGCGTGTCTAATAAATAAGTTTAATTAAGAGTCACCTCTGACTCTTATTGTCAAATTAAAGAACAGAGGTGACTAATTTGAAACTTAGATGGAATAGTATAACTGAAAATATAAATCTTTTTATTTCGCTTGTTAAAAAAGCTGCACAAAAAGTGCTTTCTAAATTACCTAAAAGAAGAAGATGAAGACCTCCTAAACATACTCTTACAGATTACATTACTCTTCTCGTCGTTAAGGAAGACGAGAAGAAAAGTCTTCGCTCTGCAGAGGGGAGACTAAGTGAGATTATCTGCAAAAAGCGTGTTGATCATTCTGTCATAGCCTTTTGGGAGAAAAAGAAAGAGATTCAATTACTTCTGGAAAAAGTTGTTAAGGAAGTTGGATACAAACTCATGAGGGTATTACCTCATGAGTTTACTATGGTTGATGCAACTTCATTTAGCAGTTGGAATAACAAAGAAATAAATTTTCATTTGTGCAATAGGATTTGTAAAGAAACAGTTTATCCTACAGGAATGAGCTTCTTAACAGGTAGCGTTGAAGCTCCTGTTAATGAAGCAGTCGATCCTGGAGGAGGAAAGTTTTATGCTGATGCAGGCTACGATGATAATTCAACACTGGGTGTTCTTTTTGCTAAGGGTTATGAACCAATTGTATGTCCAAACACACAACGAAGAAAAGGATACTACAGAAGAAAAGCAAGAAAATTATACAGAATGTTTGTTAATCGATTAGGCTACAGGCAGAGAGGGAGAGGAGAAAGTTGTTTTGGTTCTTTAACCAACAAATTTGGAGACAGATTAGTAGCAATAGATGACCAAGTCATAAAAGTAAGAATTACTTCAAGAGTCTTATCTTATCAGATAAGACTCTTAATAAGAGCAATTTACAATTGCTTCATTAATTATTAGACACGCTCTCTTTTCCCGAGCGTGTGTGTGTAATCAGGCGACATATGTCACCGGACTACACACACGCTCCGAAAAGGTTAACTATTAAAATAGCAAATTATGCACTATTCTTACGGGCCTGTGGTGTAACCTGGACAGCACAAACGGCTTCGAATGCCACTCGACGGTTTCTCAGGAGAGACCGTTTAGTTCGGGTTCAAATCCTGACAGGCCCGCCATACTCCTCACAGAAGAACAAATAGAAATTTCTGAAGATACTCAAGGGAAAAAATTAGATGAACAAAGCAAAGGAGAACTTGTCGAACTCATCTCCAAACTGAGTCAGATACGCAAGAAAAAGTTTAAACGTAATAAAGACACGAAATACGGCAATATCAAAAGGGGCTTTACGGAAAAGGAGCTAAAACTGTTCCTAACGTGCTGTAAAGACAAAAAGGCGTACTCAGCATTTTTTCCGCTTTCTTTTTCCAAAAAAAAACTTACGTAAACAATAACAGAATCTAAGACTAAAAATAATACGCCTAAAATAAATCCATTTTTCATTATATATCCTTAAAATAACTATCTCACCATACATTTATACGTTAAAAATCTGTAGCACCCCCTAAATGCTATCTATTATTCGCCTGCCCGGGTCATACTCCCGAACCTACAGAAAAAGCCGTACACCTCTTCTTCAGCGCATTCATCCACGCTTCCGCGTCTTTTTTTTCCAAGACCCCTTCCAGATTAAAAACGACCAGATTCCGTACACCCCACTCTAAAAAACGATCAAGATCACGTTCAAAATCCACAACGTTCCCGTATACCGGCTCTGTTGAGAAAACACCTGTACCAACACAGCCAATCGCGAAATACAATTTATCCTTCGCATGCTGTTTCTTCCTTATTTTTACAAACCACTTATAATACCACATCACCAACTCACGTAACACACAATTCTTAAAAAAAGTACTATACAAAAAATAATTCCGAAAAAAACGAGGATGCATCTCTTTCATATCATCCCCATATGATTTACTCAATATATTCGGCAACGGGAAACCACTCACAAATATCTTTTTACTCTTCAACCCACGTATAACTGACCATAAATACGCTTTATTCCTTTCTTTCATCCCCCATGTCCCACGCATACAATCCCTTATTAGCCGTATCAATGAAAACCTCTGAAAAAGTGAACTTGTATATGGAATAGGCGGCTCAATATCAATTTTCACATCAATACCGTCAAACTCCTTTAATTTATCGATTGCTTCACGCGTTATATACTTTGAAAACCAATACCCCTCATGAAACGATAATGTCGGCCATACCCCTACTCTCACATTTTTCTGTTTTACTTTCTTCCCCCAAAAAACATATTCTTTGCGATCTTTAGCAGCAACATATACTTCACACGGAAAATCAATCAGACGCATGCGGCGCAACGGAATCTTCTCCGGAAACTCACACCAAAAAATAATTGCATCAAACTTTTGCATCATTTCTTCCATAAAGAAACGTTTAAGTAATTTTTCTTTTACTTACCGTTTATGAACAGAAAAGCTTTTCTTCAATGCATTGGAATAATTCTCGGCGCATCGTTCTCTGCAAACAGCTTGAGTGAAGAAGTTCAGTTCAACCAGCTTTATACCCGAGCAGATCAAAGAATATATTATCCCCCTGAAAAAGCAAGCACATTAGCATTTTTCATCCTTCATACACAAAATAAAAAGGAAGGCATCAGATCATACCGGGAAGCATCACTCCCTAAGGAAATGCACGACCATACGCATTATACCTATCTCACCATTGATTACCAAGGAACAGAATATACTATCGCACTGACGAACACTGATACAACAGAACAAAACGCCCTCTCCGGCGGAATCAGATTCTGGATACGACCAGAAAGCAGAGAACAACGGCAGTATATCTATTACGCAGATAATAATCTTGACGGACAGTGCGATGCAGGATTTATCCCAAAAGGCGTATATGACAATCACGAAGATATCCGCTTTGCAACAGACAGCAATGGACATCCTTTATATGCAGAAAACCAACAACTGTTTCAAGACCTTTATAACCAGACACTTGATGCGCTCCTCGCATTCTACGCACACTAAAGAATATTCTATCCTATCGCACGACGAACATCCACCACTTCAACACCATGCACCTGCGCAACTTTCGCCAGATCCGCCTCCAGCGCATCAGTACCCCCTTTCTTTTCATCATAAATAACCATAATCCTGACTGCCTTCAATCCAAACGCTACCGGTTCAATCTCTTCCTTCGCAATCTTCGCGCCAAAATCCGTCAACACTTCCTTCGCTTTCGCCGCGATCATCGTTAAATCTGAATCCGGAGCTTCCGGCATAATCTTGAACGTCACAATTACCTGCGCCATAGTTATGGACCCGTAAACTCGCACGCAGCACAGACATATGGCGCGCCAATCTTTCTACAATGCGGGCAACGCACAATATCCTCCTTCGCGCATTTCGGACATTTGAACTGCACTGCGCCGCTTAAATTGGTTACACGCGTTTTACACGCATTACAAACCGGTTCTTTTGAAGCCATACAGCCGCGAGTTCCTAAACGTTTATAAAGGTTTTGCACCAAATTATCCTTAAAAAGAGCAATGGCGCGTATTCTCTATGGACTCTGCAGCGTTGGTATCGGCCACGCAGTCCGCAGCAAAACAATCCTGGATCATTTACGAAAAAAGCACAAGATCCTTATTGTCACGAGCGAGCGCGCATATACCTATCTGAAACCAAACTATACCCGCGTATACAATACTGGCGGACTTGAGCTCGCGTTCAGGGGAAATAAAGTCTTAACAGCAAGAACAGTACTGCAGAATCTTTTCAAATTCAACAAACGCAATTATGCACGATGGAAATCCACTGAAAAAAAGAGTACCGCATTCAAACCAGATCTTGTCATCTCTGACTGGGAAACGTCGAGCAGTATGTACGCGCATAAACATCACATCCCCCTAATCAGTATCGATAATGGGCATTACATCCGTTTTGGCGATTATCCCTTTTCGTATGAACACCCTTTTCAGCAGATGAAAGCGCATCTTGTGCTATACGCGCTGATGAGGCAAGCAGAAGCTTATATTATTCTTTTACTGCCTGGTTTACATTTACATCGCCGCGCACCCGTATACGCAGCACCGCCTATTGTTCGTGATGCAATCATAAAAGCACAACCAAAAAAAAAGAATTACATCCTTGTCTACCAATCGACCAACACGTATACCCACCTTTTACCGATTCTTCGCACCATTCCCAAACAGTTTATTGTCTATGGATTTGATCATGTTGGCAAAGAAGGCAATATCACCTTTAAAAAATTTGACAAAGGAAATACCTTTACCATGGACTTAGCGAACGCGCAGGCAGTCATCACGAACGGCGGCTTTACGCTGATCAGTGAAGCGCTGTATTTACACAAACCGCTTCTTGTTGTCCCCATCAAAAAACATTTCGAGCAATACCTCAACGCGAAATACGTACAAGATCATCACTTCGGCGTTATGCACGAACACTTAACGAAAGAACATGTATCCACATTCATTGCCCATCTGGATCATTACCGTTTTGATCATTTACACTGGGATAATAACCAACTCTTTACGACGCTTGACCATCTCATTCAACGTTTTACTTCATGAAACTTGCCGAAATCATACTGTATTTGATTATTCTTTTTGTTCTTCCCCACAATAATATTAAACGCGGCAACCCCGTACTTTAACGCAAGCTTATGACGCTTCTCATAATCTAATCTGCGCACAGAGACAAGAACATACGGATCTTTCAAAACACCAAACTTTGCAATCTTACTTGCGCGCAACACATAATCATGATCCTCGCAAAAACGCAAGGCCTCATCAAACCCGCAAATCCGCTCATGCACCCTCTTTTTAACCATAATACAAAAACCCGGCGCAAGCGGCTTAAAATTCCGCATAAATTTCATATAATGAAACACAATCTTGTGCAAGGCCATATCAATATTCGTATGCGATAACGGAATAAACATGGTCGTTGCAATATCCAACCTGTTTGTTTTCGCCTTCTTCAGGATCTTCGACAAAAAATCAAAAGGAATGATGACATCCGCATCCAAAAAAAGAACCCATTCACCCTCCGCAACCTTCGCACCATTATTCCTCGCCTTCGCAGGCAAACCACCCGCAATAATCTTACACCCGAACTTCTCCGCGATCTGACGTGTTCTGTCCTTTGAATTGGAATCCGCAACAATAATCTCATATGCACGGAAGTCCTGCGCTAAAATAGACCCTAATAAGACCGGTAAATATTTTTCCTCATTCAATGTGGGAATAACAATAGACACAACAGGTGTTTTCATTTCATTCTCTCTCCTTTGGTTCGCGCTTTTTATTCTTTTCGATTACACAATTCGCGCAACTGTTTATTCTGTTCAATCACCTCACTTAACGAGATGACTTTCAGGATATGACGCACCATGCGAATATCTGCTTCTGTACCCGCCCAGAATCCGTTCTTCTCCTCTTTTCTTGGGTTTATCACATTATTCCAACGCACAATTTTTAATCGTACTCTCTTTTTAATCATCAACCGATTCATAAACACCTCAATACCAAATCCAGGCAATTTACGTATTTTTTTTACATGCGCCTGTAATAATGCTTTATGCAATACTCTCTCCCCGGAAAGAAAGTCTAATCCTATGCGTTCAACTAAACGATTCACCCAGACCGTTAAAAGATTATGATGCACGACATTATTCTGCCGCAAACTCATCGTCACATCCGCCTCCCCTTTAATGACCGGCAACGCCAGCGCAGCAATATTTTCCGCTTTCAACCCAATAAGATCCGCATCAATTAACATAATCAATTTATTCTTCGCTTTGATAATCCCTAACGCCAATGCATGACTTTTCCCCTGATTTTTTTTATACGTAATCAACTTAACTTTTTTACAGCCGCGTACAATGTCTGCTGTCCGATCAGAAGAACCATCATCAACGACAATGACCTCTTCGATTACTCTATGATTCTGGACAATACGCAAAACATTCCCAATACCTTTCTCTTCATTATACGCGCAAATAATACACGAAACTTTATTCATTTTTTCCAATCTATAATTTTCCACGGAAATCCTTTTTTTACCGGAATATGAAAACGAGATGCAGCCTTATGCCCGCCGCCGCCATACTTCCCTGCAATCTCCGCCACATCCACTGTCCCATCAGAACGCAAACTTATGCCAAATGTATCCCCAATCTGTTCCCACACAATTCCGACCGGAGGACGCTCCTTATACAACGCAGCACCAATATCTGAATTGAATTTTGATGAATTGACCGCGAATATTTTATATCCTTCAAATTCTACAAGCACCTTACATTTCTCAATAATACTTTTTATTATATGCCTCTTATACAGCAATAATAACCTCCCTTTCTCCATACACTCCTCCCTTTTTTTCCTATCATCAAACAACGCAGCAAGTTTATCCCATACTGCAAAACCATATTCATGCAGTTCCACAAAAGCCATCGCCTCATTTGTTTCCCTTAATTTAAATTTCCATAAATCAACATCTTCGACGTAGCGCAAAAGCCACGGCACTTTTTTTTCCGGATGCAGATACGTCCATGCCAGCACAGCACCGGAATGGTCAAGCGCGTAACGATGCTCAGGCACAGATTTAATTGCCCGCTCCAAGGAAACATGATGATCGAGCACAACAACTTTTTTATTTTTTATCACTAATGCCCGCATCACTTCCTCAGGATAACAGAAATCAACACAGTATACCTCTTTATCCACCAATCCCTCAACGACCGGATCTGTATGGAATACCCCCTTATACTCCGCTTTGCCCCCAAATTTTTTCCATGCAGCAAACGCCGCGCCAAAACCATCAGGACAGTTCTTATGATACAATACGACAATATCTTTCATTACCCAGATCCGCTTTGCCCCCCTTATATTCTTTTCTTATTCCCCTGATGTTTACTTTACGGATCCTGAAAACAACACCTTTTTATAACGGAAAACCAAAAAAAGAAACCATGACCTCTCTTATTATCCAGGTTCTTTATTTTCTTTTCCCTGTCGCTATCGCAAATATGATGCCTGTTCTTGTGCGCCCTTATTTCCGCCGGTTGAATTATCCTTTAGACCACCATAAAACCATTTTTGGCAAACGCATTCTCGGAACCAACAAAACGTTCCGCGGTTTAGCATTTGGCATTATCGGCGGCATCGTCGCAAGTTTTATCCAGCAATTACTCATGCGCTTTCCTTTTTTTCACACCATAAGCTTTGTCCCTTACGACCAGATCAACATTCTTGCATATGGTTTTCTTCTTGGACTTGGCGTTATTGTCGGTGACGCAACCGGCAGTTTTGTCAAACGCATGAACAATATCAAACCAGGCGACAGCTTTATGCCTATGGATCAAATTGTCGCGCCCATCGGCGCCATGCTTTTTATCTTACCCCTGTATAAAGTTTCACTGAAGATCTTTCTTGTCGCTATCTTCATAAGTTTCTTCGCCCATATCATCATTAAATATATCGGCTATGTCCTAAAGATTGACCGAAGAAAGTGGTAACTTATCCCCACATTCCGAATTAAACAAAAAAGAAATATTTATTACATAAACCAGGGGAAGAGCATACGCCCGCGACCAGAAAAATCCTACAATATCATATCCCAGACAGGAAAAATAACCGCCAATGTTGACGGATCTTCAGGAAACACTTACAGCGTAAGCCTCACCTTCAAAAAATTCGAAAAAAAAGAAAAAGAAAAAATCGTTTCAACAATGGACACAGAACAACTCAAAGAAATTTTTAAACTTCGCAACTGGAAAAAATAAAAAAAGAAGTTAGACGTCCTTGACGCCCCCCTCTTCTATATTAAAAATCGCTTCCCCATCAGGCAGATGCGGACTGTCAATAAGCTTGGCAACACGCGTTCCCTTCTTCCCTTTCCGCAAGTAAATTCTTGTCGCAGAATTATGCCCGACGATATGCCCCCCAATCGGCGCGGTCGGATCGCCAAAGAACGTATCCGGCTTCGCCATGACCTGGTTTGTCACATAGACCACAATATTATACGCGCTCGCCAGTTTCATCAAGGTGTGCATGTGCTTATTCAGCTTCTGCTGCCGATCCGCTAACTGCCCGCGACCAGAAAAATCCGCACGGAAATGAGACATCAGCGAGTCCACAATCAGAATTTTTATGGGAAGATTATCGTTCTTGATCAGATCCTCCACACGTTCCGCAAGCAGAATTTGATGATCGCTGTTAAAGGCGCGCGCAACTTTAATATTCTTTAACGCCTGTAATACATCCAATCCTTTCGCTTCCGCCATCTGCTTTATTCTTTCCGGTCGAAACGCGCCCTCGCTATCAATATACACGCACATACCCTCGGCGCCGCCCTGCTCCTTTGTCAATTGTACATTCACAGCCAGCTGATGCGCGATCTGCGTCTTGCTTGAATTATGCGAAACAATATTGTTCGCCAAGAAACTATGTGTTTGCGGGACTTCAACGTCATAGACTTTTCCCCCCCTATTCTCCACTATCTTTATTTCTTTTATCTTCAGGATATTCAGATCCTGGGTTTTTACATCATTTTTATATTCTGCTAATATATCCTCAATTCTCCCCCTTATTCTTATCGTTTCTTTTCCCACACAATCATAGAACCTTTGTATAAACAACTTTCTATAAATATGCAGTTTGTAACCTACAAATCCTCTTGTCATATCTTGGGTTATTGAAGATTTTACCCTGAACTTAGAAAGAAGCATCTGTACTTGCTGCAGCAAGGCTAAACTCGCACTTCTCAGTTCTACAGACTTTCCCTTTCTCTTCAGGTTATACACTTTTTCCATTTTGGTTCCGTCTTTTCTTGTCCATTTGCCAAGTTTATCTGCGCTGCCCTCTTCTAATTTAGCATACCCTTCAGAATCATAGAATGCCGCTAAAAAAGCAATAACTACCTCCTTTGGGGAATTAAGGATCTGACTTGGCACTGTTTTCTTCGGAGCAAGTTCATATAATCCCTTAAATTGTTTTAGGAATTCCCCCACAAGCACAGAATTAACCGCAAGTGTTGTTGTCTTTTCCTCTTTCTTTCTAAAAGATGGTTTCACTTTAAAGGCACTTTCTACTGCATTTGACCAGGAATTCAGCAGTAATTTGTTTGAAGAACCAAAAGATATTCGTGTTACACCCCCATTAACACTATGTCTTTCTTTCCAGCCTTCTCCTAACTGATATCCAATAATCCTCGCTAAATTTACATTTAATTCATTCGGTAGATTTACTTTTTTTATTTTTGTCTTAGGTACTTTTTTATGCAATCTTATCTCTGTAGATAAGTTTACATTTTCTTCTGGAAATTCCTCAGGCCAACTCACCACCAGATTTTCACCAACACTCAATTTTGATGCATCCTTCCAACCATCCTGTGTCATAAGCGGATGATTTGGTGTGACCTTAATTTCTCTTCCATCTTCCAAAACTATATCCATCACCCTCTGACAATCATAAACAAAAAGGGTTTTAGTCATAGTTTTACTCAGCGCATTATTAAACCAAGTCGTTATAGGCAACTCAAGAGGATATTCACCAACAGCCTTATCCCCGGCAATTTCTAAAAAGCTTTTCATAGAACCGTCTGCCAACGTAAGTAATGTTTCTCCCGCCACACAGCCAAATTCTCCGAAGCACTCAGTAATGCTTCCCGACTCAAATCCGCCACCTAAAAGCCCATCAACCGCTTTTGAACTGGTCGAAAGACGCAAAATATTTTTTCTTTTTTCCAATAATTCATCGCCAGACTCAAAGCCCATATTCATAGACTTACGCGCAGCCTGAATCACTTTCCGCGCCGTCGCCTCTGTAAATCCCGCCGCTTCCACCAATTCCGCAGGTGACGCAACCGCCAGCGATAACAAACTGTCGTAGCCAAATTCCTTCAATTTTTCCGCAGTCGACGGACCCACACCAGGAATATCTTCCACTGTCTGTATTTCTTGTGTTTTCGCTGTCATGATTATTCATCCTCCCCTTCATCGTCCTTCTGATGCTCGTCAGCTAAAAATAATTCTTCCTGGATTTTATTGAGAATCACCAGTAACTTCGCGATATCCCCTCGCCTGAGATTAATTGACTCGTCACGCCAGATATCCTTGTCCTTGTCTTTCCATGAACGGCGGATACTTAAGGTCTTAAAACCAACAATATTCCCGTTCACCTCCCTCTCATTAAACCAGATCGCGCCAGAAATATTTCCCGCACGATAATTCTTTATTGGTCTGTTTGCCATGTTTTGTTGCTCCTTTGGTTTCCCATTTTTTTCAGTTTTTACCTCAGAGAGAAAGCAGTATCAAAGTTCGATAAGGGCTCTGTACCTCTCCTGTTCGGATCTTTTTCACTGAGGCTTATTGTATATTATTCAATATTCTTTATAAGTATTACGCGCCCATGTCGCGAGCGTCGCGAGCAAAACTTTTAATCATACCTTATCAAGAAATACACTATTTTATCTCACCAGTACAAACAAAAAAGAGGCGTTTGATACGCTGTAAAAACAGTTTATAGGCTGTATCTACGTGTTTTATTGCGGACTTCGTATATCTACTGTTATGCAAAATTTTACTGCGGTAAAACTCAATTCTGATGAATTGCCTCTGATGAGGTCGCATAACAGGCATTAGTTGCAATTAAGTATTGACCCCATAGAAGTATTTTTATAGTAAGCCATCCATAATTTATCGCATGGAAATATTTAATGTGATTATTGGTAGCGCATTAGTGCTTTTAGGATTGGCATCACTGTATGGCCACATTACAAAAAACGAAAAGTTTTTTTGGAAAAAAGATAGGATGAAAAAATTTTGGGGCGAAAAGTTGGGAACTATCATTCACTTCGTTGGTTATGTAATCGCCCCAATCGCTTTTGGAATCTTTATGTTGATTAAAGAATTCCTTTAAGGGAGTCAATACTTAACTCCTGCGTTCGCAACTCTTCGTCGCTATCGCTTACCCTGATTAATGATTATTACACCTTCCAAATAACGAGAGAGATTAAATTATTTCCCTAATGGAAGAAAGACATTAGAGAACCAGAAAAGGAAACATTGAACCTCCTCTTTTCTGTCCCGCCACTAATAATTGTTATATTTTTAAACACCAAAAATTACTCATTACGGCTATCTCCACATTAGCAAAATTTTTTAGTCTTCCATAAATCTCTTCAGGGGAATAGTATTATCCTTGTCTATTGACTTCGTGACCAACAATAATGAAAACTGCTTATGTATCCTCTGAAATTCTTCTAATCCTTTCCACTCTCTCGCAGGAATCTTGTCCGCAGCAATTACATTGATTGCCTTTCCTTCAACCACAAAATCAACTTCTGAACCGGCATCAGACCAATAGCTAACCTCTTTAAATTGTTCTAGAAGCTTAATCAAAACAGTATTTTCAAACATTTGTCCTTCATTCTTTGAATATTTAACCTCGACAACATTGATCAACCCATTATCAAGAACATACAATTTAGGAAGTCTGGCCACATCATGCTTTACTTTTGCTGAGAATGAGAAAAATGGAACCTCAAAAAGAAGATACGCATCAATCATGTAATTAATGTAGTTAGCAATAGCGTCTTTAGATATACCAAAGGTCTTCGATAATTTGTTAATGCTAACTTTCGCTCCCGCAACACTCACCAAATAGCGAGCTAAATTTAAGAGCTGCTTTGTATTCCTAATTTCGTACCTATCAATTATGTCTTTATGGACTATATCCTCAAAATATTGTTGAAGAATTTTTAATTTCTTTTCAGGAGACTTCTCTAAAACAACTTCCGGAAATCCGCCAAATTGCATATATTCTTGAAGAGAAATTTTCTTGTCAAAAATGAGCACTTCATTAAATGAAAGGGGTCTAATTATAAATGAAAGATTCCTGCCAGTCAAAAGAGTAGAAAGCTCTTTAGAAAGCAAAGAAGCAGAAGAACCAGAAACAACGAACTTAATATGTTCTTGGAGGTCGTACTTTGTTCTAATCCATCTCTCCCAACCAGAAACTTTTTGGATCTCATCTATAAAGAAATAAACCCTTTTCTTATTTTTTGTATGGCCTTGATAGAATTTAAGAACATCGTCAAAGAGCGATATGTTTAGGTCCTGAGCAAAATTATGGTCCTCTAAATTAAGATACAATAATTGGTTCTTACTTACTTTATCTTTCTTCACTAATTCTCTCATTAACTGTTGCATTATTGTTGATTTTCCAGATCGTCTAATCCCTTTTAGAACGAGGACTTCTTTTCTTTCCAGATAGGGATAAATATCTTGAATATATTTTTCTCTAACAATTCCTGTATTAATATCACTTTCCCATATATTCCAACGTTTTAGTACGTTCAAAATGGTTTCTTTATCCATACTACCAGTAAAATATGCTTGTTTATAAATGTTTCCGTTATACTGGAAACGTATAAAAAGAAGCCGAGAGAGCCCCCTTACGACTACTAAACCCCCAACTTGTTTTTGCCTTAAACTGGAACTACTAAAGACTTCTGACAGCAACGCCTTCTCCACTGTACCTTGAAAACTCTCCGTGCCTGCTGGCTGCGGCGCCCTGGTAGTGGACGGTCGCTCACGTTCTATGACTCGCTGCGGCTCGCATTTTCATTTACGCCCCTCCACTAGACCTCACCAAACATAACAAGGATTATATTCAATTTTATTTTTGCCACCCAAGCAGATAGATTTATATTATCTTTTCTCTAAACTAAAAATATGCAGTCGTGCATAATAAAAAAGTCCAAGATTCATGGAAAAGGATTGTTCGCCAATAAGAATTTCAAGCGGGGTGAATTTATTTTCAGTGTTGATATTTCCAGATTACCAAGGATCAAACCAGATAATAAACTTTCTGAAGAAGAAGCGTTTCATGTTGATTATGCAGGACGTGGAAAATATGTTGTAGGCACCCATTCTTATGTTTACATAAACCATTCTTGCGATCCAAATGTTTTTATTGAGCATGAAACTATTGCAAGAAGTAAATTTTACGCCATGAGAGATATAAAAAAAGGTGAGCAATTTACTTATGATAATGGTGTTAATGCAATGGATCAAATTGACAAGGAACTTTGGACGACAAAATGCAAATGCGGTTCAAAAAATTGCAGAGGCACATTATCAACATGTTTTCTGAAACAACCGCTTGAAATTCAAAGAAAATATTACAAGTATCTTCCTCCATCACTGAAAAGAAAATATAAAAACAAATTCAAAAGAATACGGTGGCACATAATAGTAATTAAACTCAATAAAAAAAATCGGCTATAATTGGAAATGGTTTGGACTTAAAGTCTATGTCGTAACAAATCTACAATTACATCAACTGTTTTATAATTACGATCGGCTTCCCTATAGGGCTCATAGGATGCAACATTCATTCCAATTAGATTTCTTCCATTGACAATTCTATCAGATAAGTCTTTAACTTGTTGTGGAAACATTCTTCCCCCACTTCCCCATCCATGTGCAGTAGTCACGCTTGGATCCAAGACATCAACATCGTAAGTTAAGAAAATCTTATCTCGAAATGGTACTTCTACAATTTTATCAGCTTGATTATGCCTAAACCATCTTGCCTTATGCCCATTTGGATAGACACCTTCTCCAATTCCAGCAACATAATGTCTGCCTTGCATGTGATTAATGAATGTTGCACAACTAAATGGATTCCCGTCATTCACATTATCGTCAGAATGAGCATCGAAATAGACATAATCGACTGAATCATCTCCTAGATACGCCATCAAATGATGCCCTAATCCAATTAGTAATATCTTTTTAGAACTTGATTTTGCCACTTCACCAACTCTTTTCGCACCTACTTGTGGCCATCCAGAACCTTCTACTTCTATAACATCATTTATACCCAATTCTTGAAAGATTTTTCTATATATTTCAGTACAATCTTCATCTGGAACTAATATCCCTTTCCAATCTTCTTTCGCCATATCATTATTTAATAAGAACTACTATTTGAATCTTTCAATTCGTCACTACTAATTAGTTTCTAATCTACAGCGCCAAAAACCATAGATTCTTTTTACTAATGATGCTTCACACTTGATACGCCGATTTTTTACTTTGAATCTTTCCTCCGCTTCGCTACGGAACATTGCACTAAATTTCAGCCCTACGGGGAATATAACTGGAGTTAGTTGCAATTTGAGGTTCTGGCGTAGTTGAGAGATTTTCGTTGTATCTTAAGAGGAGTAAATAACAGAAATGTTTAAATACTTGCTGTTATAACTGTATTCAAAGGCAATCAAAATGAATATATCACAAATTGAACAATATAAGGAAGGAGACGGAGTTGCCGTAAAATTCGCGGATGGTTCACATTTAGTGTTAGTCCCCTATAGAAATTGGGGAAATATTGAAGATTTTGATTTCGCATTGCTATATCAAAGTGGAACTCTTGAAGCTTTAGCAACCGTCAGACCATCAAGATATTCAAGTTTTGAAGAAAGAGGATTTTGGTCAAAAGGACAAATTTCTCAAGAGCAATTAGCTGAATATTTGACTGCCGCAGCACAAAAGGGAAGCCAAGTTTTTGATGATTATTTTACAAAAAAAATTGATGAGAAGGCGTGGCTAAATCAATTTTGTGAATTCTGGCGAATTACTTCAGAAAGTGGAATGTTAAGAGAATCGCTTAAAAAAGGAAGAGAACGAGTTTTTGAAAAAAAGCCAGGAAAATATAAAGATAGAATTTAAGACGCCACCCTCTTTTTATTATTTCTTCAACATCTACGATTTTGACCATTGTTCAGCCCGAACCTCAAATCAACGAATAGCTATTATGTATTTTTTGCAAGAAAAAATGCCGAAGCGCAGGCACAGTATGACACAGGCGATCTGCGCCATTAGTAAGACGCGATTATTTATAGCAATCCTCAAGTAGTAAATAAATAGAAACATATATAAATAAACAAGTTCTACCTTAGAACATGGCAAATCTATACGAAAGACTCGATAAATTTCGCGATAGTCTCGAAGGTAAATTAGTACGACTTACTAGTCTCGAAGGTAAATTAGTACGACTTACAATGGGAACAGTAGGAACAACAGCCTTTGCTTTAGACTTACCGAGAACATTTTCTACAAATAACTACAAACTCGCAGTCTGCGAAATTGCTGTAGCGACTTATCTTGGGATAACTACCTATCTCGAAGGCGGAAAGATAGCAAAAGAATACAAAAAGTAAATCTTTCGGTTTCTATAATTTTTTGAGTACTTTATCGTAAACCTATTTTTCGTAACCACCCTGTTTATTGCTTTTAACGATGTTAGGTTCTCCTGTTCAGGATCCGAATAAAGCGAGAAAGTTTTGCATCAAACCAGAATGAACGAAGCTGTCAATATTTTACCTCCCTCCATTCTTTCAGGATTAACAGCAAATTATTTATCAGAAGGAAAATGCGGATGGTGGCATTAGAAACGAGTCTAAATCGATCATCGGGAATTGGTTCTTTTACTTTAAAGAGATAATAGAACGACTGTACAATATCCTGAATTAAAACTAACACGGTTTAACTTCACTAAAGAGAGCAGGCTCAAAACAACTACTCTTCATTCCACGCCTCCCGTCAAGGTATTTTCCTTGTGGGCCATATGCATAATACCTCGCTGTAATAGAAGGATCTTATACGACTCTCATTGCTTCTCCCGTCATTTTTTTTGCTTCCCGCAATGCTTCACCAGCAGCACCATATATTTCATGCACCCAATCCCTTCTGTCAAATCTGTCAATTCCAAGAACTCAATATTTTCCAGCATCAGATCTCCTCATTCTTTTGATTTTCCGCATACTTCGTTCTAAATCCTTAAGCAATTGGCCTGATGTACCCCCTGATTCTTCTGCAACTTGTCTTGCTAAATCTCGTTATTACCTTTCTCCATAACCCCTCATTTTTATCCTCTTAATGCCTGTTCTTCCTGCAAATTCATAAATGTTCGCCCACATAGCATCTGGAGCGAACAAAACAATACTTATTTAAACAGGTTCTCCCCGTTAAAAAATACAAAAAATGAAAGGAGGTAAGAAGATGGTGAAGAACAGAAACATCGTTCTGGTATATTTATTCTCAATAATAACATTCGGAATTTATATGGTTTACTGGCTCGTTTCCACAAAAAATGAAATGAACAGCCTTGGAGCAAAAATACCGACCGCATGGTTACTTATCGTTCCGATAGCAAATCTTTACTGGGTATACAAATACTGCGAAGGATTCGCACAAAAAGTAAAAAAAGACAACAATACCCTACTCTGGTTTATCCTCTACATTGTTGTGGGGATTATTATGCCGGCAATTGTTCAATCGGAACTCAATAAACTAGCTTAGGCATAAGACCTTTTTTTTCTTTAAATTTTTAATATTCTTTCGTAAAGCTTTTAATCATTTGCACACTTCCTTTTGATATGACGGATATTCCTATTCCTGGCACGGGTTATGTTGCGAACGTATTTGAACGTACAGGAATCTATGGGAAAGCAGATGCGCTGGAAGCGATCGCTGACGCAGGCCTTGTTCCTTTGACTATGCCTGATCTCACGGTCTTCCGTATCCTTGTCCATAGTCGCAATAGTCCCCTTTTTTATCAGGGGTATCATACCGCGAGCGTGAAAATTGACGGACACACATCTGACGGACGCGATGTTCGCCTCTACGCACATATCCCTACTGTTCTGAACAATCCCCCCTACCTCCGCCGTATGATCACCGAAAAACAGCTCATGAACGGCGCCGCTCCTGTACCCCAAACTGAAATTGATCACCTAGTAGCTCTATCCCCTCTCCCTGATCATCACGTTTTTATTCATGACCTTCCCACTGCGACCGCTGCCCCTTCTGGATCCTATCTTTTACGCGTCCTGCGAGAACTTGATCAGACCGCTTCCTTCCTCGGCGACCCCCGCCTCGTCACCCCCTATTACACTACCCTCGCTTCCGTGTATACCTGCGACAGGTTCTCCTTCTGGCATACCAATGATCTCCATGACAACATCGCCCATGGCCGTGCACTGTTCGCTGGCGACGACGGCGGCAGTTTGGACGGCGGCGACCTTGGCGGCAGTTGTCGTGTGCTCGGGGTAGCGCCGGAGGCGCAGCGATATCTTCGCGATCAAATTCCTCGTTTGGCTTCTTTGATTGCTGAACTTCCCATCCCTGTACGTACACCTGCTCCTGAAACCCGCGTGCAGCCTCCATCACGTACACCCTCACTTGAAACACGCATCCAACCTCCTCCTGTTTCTTCAACGCCACGCACACCCACACAAAAACCTCTGAATACTCCAGAAGAACAAAAAGCACTTGATAGTGCTAAAAAAAAGGCAGAAGAATTCGGACGTTTTGGCATTATTGAACTCGATTAAAAATTTCATATGTCCCTACACTACCCCTCTTTCTTCTCTTTGTGCCGTAACTTCTTACCTCCTTTCGTTCCTCAATCTGCCCAGCATATCTGATTTTTTTGCTCTTATCGCCAATGTCAACACGAATCACTATAACCCGACTTTTTTCATGATTAATACGACGTCCATGATGAAAAGAATCACAAAAACAACCGCCTCAAACGACGAACCCGTACGCATAAACCCCTGAATACGAAACGTTGAAACCGGATGCAAAAAGTTTACGCCTTCTACCGTCATCGCGTCACCCAATAAATGCCCCATATACGCAACTACTATCACCAATGCAAGAAAATCCCATCCAAACGAACGCAGGACAAAAAATAAGATCAACGCAGGAAAGACCGAATGAAAAAAACCACGATGCTTAAACACCAGACTAATCGGAATCGAAAGAAACCATACTTTTCTCCCAATCCTGCTGTTTTTTGTATCAATATCAGGCAAGGAACTTAATAACGTGACTAACCCCACAAATAAAAACGGATAAGGAACGGAAACGAACTGCATAAAAAGAACGCTTACTAAAAAACCAAATGCGTAATGCGTACGGAAAATCATATTTTTATACAGAAATAAGATTATATAAACTTACGGTTGCATTTCCGCAAGCAATTTTTCCGGACTCGCTTCCTCAATCTCATTCACGACCATCTCAAACCGATCAAACATCGCGTTTCTCGCGATCTTCCCCCGCACCATAACCTGACGGCCCAACTGTTCTGTTTTTACAGTCTCAAAATTCGCTTCCGGAGCAACAATCTTTTTCGCCATATCCCGGAACAATACGATGCGCAAGACCCCTGTCCCATCATCAATAAAGAGATTCAAAATAGGCGTTGGAACCGCGACAACACTCCCATGCGTCTGACAGGCAAATGTCTCTCCCTGCGGAAACACTTTCTTATTACAGGCAGGACAGGCATTATAATATTTCGGCTCAAAAATCTGGACAATCGTCCCAAAAATCTCCGCATTCTCCCCGTCACTCACCTCACTTACTTTCTTTCTCGCGAGCACGTTGCCCCTGCGCACCTCGCCAATAAACTCATTCGCGGGATTAATCTCTATCTGCGCCTTATTCCCCAAATGCACTTCCTTATACTTCATCGCATTTTCTTTCACATACCCATTCTTGAATTTCAGAATCGCACCCTCCCTCACTTCTTTCATCTCTTCAATACATTTTTCGTCCCAGACCACCAAACGCACCGTCCCTGTTTCATCACCAACAACAAACGACGCAACCCTGCCCTGACGGCCTTTCGCATTAAACGAACGCACCTCAAACACATTCATCACTTTGACTGTCAAATTCAACGCGTTCATCCCTACTTTCACATCCCCCACTTTTGCCGCAGTATTCGGAACAGGCGAACTACCCTCAAACACATTCACCTTCAATTCATTCGCAATCATATGAGCCGCGCCCTCTTTAGAGACCAGATCATGCAACTCCACCAGTTTACGTTCGATCCGCCCTTCAATCTCCCCTTTCGGAAGCGATGTCTGCTGCATAATCCTCCCGATAATCACCTCATAATTTTCTTGAATCATACGCAGAATTTCACGTATCATTACTTAAAAACATTTCGCTACTCAACCACGTAGCATTGAAAATTCGTGTTGCGCAAAGGGTAACGGCTTCTTTGGATCAAAAGCGAACTGCAAGGTTCCAGATTTCAAGGGAAGAATCACTTTGACGAATTCCGCTTCAGATGACACCACTATCCCAGCAAATCCCCTTTCTAAAAGTTCGACACACGCTGGACCTGTTTTCCCATTACATTCCTGCACTTTATTAAAAACAGCATCATACCGATCCATATCCTCACGCTGCACAGAAAGTTGCGGTGTACGCGTATAGCGCGTTCCTGCTGGCGCGAGTTCAGGAATATACACCATTGGCGTCAGTGTTACGACCCCCTTTTCCGACCGCCATTCCCCCTTCTCTATTTTCGCGGTTCTGACACGATCTGCAAAAAAGTCCCGTAGATTCACTTCAATACCCTTATCACCATGCACATCTTCTGCGCTAAACGCCTGATACGTACTTGTATATGCCTCCAGCTCTTTTGTCAATGCGTTATCCAACTCTGCATCAAAACTCTTCCGGGGATTAAACGCACCACACGTATTCCAAATAACCACACTTGGATCAGATAATAATTTCTGGCACGTATTCTGAGATCCATATCCGCCACTCTTCGCCAACCTCTTCTGCGCTTCATCCGACGCGTGTTGCATCGCGTACTCCATAAACAAAACCGCACGATCACTTTCATCCGCCACTTTCAGTAACGCTAACGCCTGCTGCCCCACATTATCCTGCGCTATACGATCACGATTATTCTGCTGCATTGCCGTCGCTAGAACAACAAAGGTTAACGCAACTATCACCGTAAAGAACGGAATGAAATAAATGAAACCACGCTTATTCATTTTACTGATACGGAAGAACCGCCTCCTTTGTACATCCTATGCAACGCAGATATAATTCCACGCGCAACAACCCCTGACCTGACCCTAACGGAAGCACGACTCTCTGCATTAATACCTCATCTACAGAAAGCGCGTCTAATTTTGGGACGACCGCTAATGCAGAAATTTCCTTCTCTTCAGGCAATTTGATTACCCGTATATTCCATGCCGAACGCGTCTTTCCATCTAATCGCGATGGACGCGGAAGCTCTACCAGCCTTGTCGCTTCATTAATATACCCCCTTATCGCTGGATCGCCTGGTTGCGCTTCCACGGGAAGTGTCTTGTAAGTTTTTATGATAAGATCAGCGAACGCCTGACTATGCACCAGATTTTCCTTATCTATAACCGGCGTTCTTAATAGGTTCACTAAACGCGCTGTGGAAACAAATGATCCTGTTCCTACCGTCACATCTTTCGCGTGCGCACCACAGAAATGAACCGCATCACACACAAAAAAATAGCTGCCCGCAATAATAAGAACAATCGCGAGAATAACCAGCGAAACAAAGGAGACACCAATCTCTTCCACCTGCCCTTTCTTAGTAAACATGGTTAATCACCTTTATCACCAGAAAGCCTGGAACGACCATCCCATCTTTTTTGTATAACACATATTCTTTACGTTCTGCGCATTTATACACCGACGCTGCGTTGACATCACACAAAGGAAGATTCGCTTTCTGCTCCGCAGACAACACTGAACCTGACGCGACCGTTAAACCAGATAGGGACTGTAACTGCACCGTATACCCGAGTGACGCTTTATTATAACATTTTTTTAATGCATCATCCGCAACTTTTACAGGATCAAGCAGATTCTGCGTATGACTCTGGATATCATCCCCAATTAAACAGGTATTCTTCAGCATTGCACTTAATGTTAGTACTTCTGCCTGATGCAACCCGCTCCAGTCTTCGTTCAGATATTGATGCAAGACCGCAACCATGATCGCTCCCGCAACCAGAACAATACAAAAGCGGAATACCCATTTAAACAAGGACTCTGACTGCCCTTTTTTCGCACTAATCCCTCTGAAGAACATAAACGGTCGCTCCATTTTCTTTTAGCTGTTCAGTTATTTTTATCCGCTGTCCTTCTGTCTGTCCACAAAAGAATATTTGCGGCGCGTTTTCTTTTCCTTTCTGCGCAACGGAAATTTTACATTCCGGATTTATTGCCACACTAAATCCTATTTTACTTTTCAATGGAAAATTCGCTGTACCCTGAACCGCACGCATACTATCATACACCAGCCCCATATCGCGCGCAAGCGCCTGACCATTATGCACACTATTATCCCGCACCGCCTGCACACTTGTTAACAACAAAATAACCATCAAACCAATCATTACTAATTCAAGAATTGTCTCATACGATACCTCTTCCTGCGCACGTTTATTCATTCTGTATCACACTCACCGCAAAGTCTGACGCGAACCCCTTTATTTTCGCCGTACACTCCAAAATCTTTTCCTGCGGCGGGCAGACCAGCTCCTGACCTATCCACTGATTGTTTTTTTTCATAAATAAACGCAGATGATACTTCTCCATATTTTTCACACTTGACCAATATATTACTGGAATACGCAATGTCAGTTCTGCATTGTCCACTAACACCGGATCAACTGCCTGCGCCTGCTGCACAAAAGCAGTCAGCGTTATATCCTTATTTTCCGGTACACGCGCGATCATTACAGAAAAAAAGAATGGAAATGCCCCTGTACTTGGAATTTCTGCCGGCACAAACGCAGGCGCGCTCATTGTTTTGACAACCGGAAAAACTTCTTTCCCTACATTCTCTTGCAACGTCAGATCTAATTTTCGTACAATTCCCTGCGGATCTAATTCACGATACTGTTCCTTAAACGCGTACGTCATCTTTGGCTGCGCCTTATCCCCTATCACCGTAATACGCACGTACTCCCCATCACGCTGGAACCTCAAAAATATATTCGGACCAAAATCCTTTGACGAAAACTGTTCGCCCGCAACACCTTTCAGAACAGAAAAACGATAACAGTCTTTATAGACTTTACACTCATTATTCTCTATCTGACAACCACATACAACCGGAGATCCTCTCACCTGCGGACTGGCAGAAATCACTTTTTGATTTTTATACAAAGGATCAAAACTGACTAAAAAACAATCATTATTCGCGAAAAATAATTCACCTGACCCCTTCCCCCCTTCTATATTCCGTATTAACGACTTTACTGCATCAAAATCCGCCGCATTCCCGCACGATACTGAACGACCACCGAAAAAGGATGCACCCAACCCAAAGAATTTTATTAAAATACCCACCAACACAAAAATAACGATCACCGCAAGAATAATCTTGACCGTGCTTGTACCTGCAAACAACCCCGGTTCTGCCTGCCCTCTTTTTCTCATGTTTCAGCTATTCATCTTCCGTTATTTAAATCTAGCCCTACGGATTACGAACAGACTGCGATAAGCCAATAGCACTATTCACCCGTTCTTTTAATGTATTCAGTAACGGGCCGCCATAATTCGCCAGAATTAAAATAATTAATACCAAAATAACAAGCACAATAATCCCTGTAATCATCATATTCAACGATAATTCAGCACCCTGCCGGGAAGTACGAAGCTTCATGGCCTAGACGCCTGTACACGCAATATCACACGCAACACCCAAGGAAGACGAACCTGTTATCCCCTTAGACTTCTCCTCAGGCGTAATCTCCGATATAGGATTCGCATTCCCACCGCAATTTACTTTCAGTAACCGCTTATCTAATTCAACAACAAACGTTTTTGTACAGTACGGCGATCTTCCCTGAATCGTTGTTGACAAGGCTTTCCCGCTGTCACATAACTGCTCACAATCCTTTGTTGCCAATTCCAAAGACTGCGCGCTGATACGGCCAGTAAAAATATTCTGGACCGCTTTAATAAACTGCCCTGTGCCGCCCACCAGGATAATTAAAACAATAATAAGAACAACGATTACAATAATCGCGAGAATCACCACATTCATGGGCAATCCCTGGCCTCTTTTTGAACGATCAAACATTAAAACTACTTAGGCTTCCCGTCTTTTATAAGCTTTTTGGTGCGATAACGGCCTGTTTTTTATAAAACTCCCAACTGGACAATAAAAGCACTTACCTACGTATTCGCTAATGACAACTGCAGCGCTTCTTCTACTGAAAACCAGCGCCACTTCGCAATCTCCTCATTTAGATGTATCTTTGTTTCTAACGCACGGGCAAAATATTCAATGAAATGGAAAGTTACCTCCTGATCAATAAAATCCTTCCCGGGATCCTTTATTTTTTCCCCCGCACATTTTTTTATTTTCATTTTCTCTTCCCCAAAAAATACGACGCACCGAGACTTATTCTGTATCCGCTAACGTCGTTTTTGTCCGCCGTAATATTTCTACTGCGCCAGTCAAACGCTCCTGCTCAGAAAATTTATGCACACATACTTTTTGTCCTTGAAGAACCATCCCGACCGCAGCCTTATCCTGTTCAGTAAATATCAATTCCTGACCACTATCTCGATTTACTTTCGCAAGATCTTCATCCTTATACACGACACTATGACAAACTGCGGAGGGCAGTGCTACTTTTGTCACGGTTTTTTGATCTGCCCCTGTTTGTAAACGCAGTTCATTCCCCTGCATTACCACCTGATACCCTTTCGGTATATCCACACTAAACGGACTACACAAAAACGGAGCAATACGCTTTGCACCTGCACACGCCATAATATTCTCTTTTAACCTAATTAAAACCTGCATCAGTTCATCTGGCACCAACTGACAACGTTTCACCTGGTTAAACTTCGCGATTTCCCTGTCATTTGCGCCGCCCACGATATTCAACACCGCATCTGGACTGGGAATTAACGCCATACGCGTATCATCCATCTTGAATATTCCCCGAAAATTAAACTCTTTCGACGTAAAAAATGTTAACGGCGTTTTTCCATCCGCAGTAGACGATCGTTTCGCCAGGATAATTTTTGATCCTTCCACATATTTCGAAAGATCAAACTCATCATTTGCATTCAGATAACCTGCTGTTCTTCCCGGCGTCGTTGTTGGAACATAAATCAGATCGTTTTCCACAAACGGATTATTATACGCGTCAATGGAAGCACCACTTAACAATTCCCCATACTCCACTTTTTTCGGATCTTTCACATTCCCCCTGAATAATTTAAATGAGGTAAATTTTGACGCGGGCGTATTTGTTATTTCAATAAACGAACCCTGCGGTAACCCGAACGAAGAAAACGGACAGACACAGCCCACATCCGCACTCTGCTTACACGCCCGATACTCTGTCACAAAATCCTTTACCAACGCCTGCGCTTCCTGCACCTGATCCTCTTTCAACAATACATCACCAAAACCAAGCACTTCAGCAGCCAGCTGTCTTGCCGGGGAAAAAAGCATAATGCCCAAGAATATTAACAAAATCGCGATAATAGCCCCCAGTATAAATGACCAATTATTCATGACCCAAACCTCAAAAAATCATTCACCTTCATACCCGCCAGGCCAATCTTATCACGCAAAAGATAGATCATAAGAATAACAAAGAGAAGCAAAGCGACAACAAGCACTAATTTGACGATCGTATCCCAACTTATATCCCCCTTTTTCATCCTCCAGAAAGCTTCAACGACCCATATAAATGTTTTGAAATAACCCTTACTGCAGACGCCCACGCAATTCCCGCGCATTCTCACCATTACGCGCGGCCGCAGCATCAGCCTGCTGCTCTTCACGAATCTCCGGATTACATACCGCTTTCAAATGCTCCGCATCATCAATCATGACGGTCGCGGAAAACTTCCGGTTACCCATCACAATTTTATATCCTGTATAGACCACATCACCAACCGCGATAGCCTGACCAACCAGAGGAACAAACCTAACCACCCCTTTCGCGAACGTCTTCTTCGCTAATCTTGTTACTCCCTTCTTTACCAACCCTTTTTCTAATTCCAACGTAGCTGCTTCCGATGTTACCACCAACGCTTTCTCTCCCACCTCAACTGTCGCTTTTGTCGTAACTTTCGCAACGTTCGCTTCTAATCTCGCATTACGCGCGGCATATCTCTCCACCCGCTCCTCCAGTACATTTTTTTCTGCAGAACCAAGATCCGCTCTTTTAATACCCTCCTGCAATCTTTTCATTCTTACATCTATCGCCTCAAATTCCCCTGTCAGATCTTTTGGAATTTCTCCTTCAGGAAGTGAAGCCGTGCTAACCACTGTTTTTCCATTTTTTAACGCAACCTCCTCTAAACCACCCATCTTTTTTTGTGAAGAAGCAATCTTCTGCAATACTCCTTTTTGCTCCTGAACTTTTTCAGCCACACCTTTTCCTTCACCGCGTAACTTTAGTATTTCCTTATCTAGATCGTCCATCTGTTTTTCTAATGATCCTATCTCTTTTTTCAAGGCCTGATAATTTTCGTCTTGCTGTAATTTCGCTAATTCTTCAAAGCCTTTTGCTTTATAATACGAATGTATCAGCTTCCCTTCCGCGCCCGCTGTGGTCACCGCCCCGCGCAACACATCCTCCATCGCGTTATCATCCTCATCAACACCCACCGCAACAGACTTTATCAGTTCCCACGTACTTCTCCCACCAGAAGCAACAAAAAAGATATACATATCATCATTCACATCAAACTCATCCTTCACCCCCACCGGAATATCCTTCTCCCCTGTCAAATACTCCAAATACGTCGGCATATTTGTTCCGCCCCTCGGCTTATTTTTCGCGATAAAAGAATTCAAACCAACCAGCTTATACCCTTTATTTTTTAAACTGTCATCAATACGAATTTCCACACACGGATAACAAAACGTCGCACCCTTAACCGCCTGCAAAAAATTCGTTTCCCCCTTATTAAACGCAGACCAGCAATCATACATCCCATCCGCGATCTGTTTATGAGATTTTTTCAACTGATTTTCGTCAGCAATCACAATCGGACCGCCTAAATTCGCAACCGGCGGATGTTCTTTTCCCGCGCGTTCTGTAGAAAACTTCTGCTGCTGCGCCTGCGTCAACGCCCATAACCGTACTTCATTCACATTCGCTGTGCGATCAAGACTCTGCGCCGTCACTTTCGTAAACTGCCATAAAACAACAATCACAATCAGCAAAATAATTAATCCCGCGATCAATGAAAGCGCCTCAACCCCTTTTTTCATATTTAAAACTTAAAAAGACCCCCCGCTAATTTAGTCTTATAAAAATAATAGACCACAAAAACAACCACTAAAAACAGAATCAACACCACAATTTTTACTAACAGATCATCCATTCCTTTTTTATTCATCAATTATTCCTGTCAAGAGTTCTTATAAATCTTATGTAATACTGTACTTGTTTCTTACTCCCAACTATTTTACTCCAAGAAAGAAATACGGGGATAATTTTTTATTAGCATGGGAGAAATAAATTACTAAACCTAATAAAATTTGTTAGAAAACTCTAAATCTGTTATTCTGCCCGTATCCAGATAATAACTCTATAAAGAAGAAGAAGAAGAAAATATAGTCAAGGACCAAAGTAATTAACGATGTATTTCTTAGAATAGCCTAATCCTCTCGTTTAAACATATTTTAGCATTTGACGATTATTAAAAATTAAGGTGTTTGACTATATATCTTTCCTTTGTCAAAATGACTGTCCCGCAAGAATCCCTTTCGCCAGAAAGAAAAACAAGACTGAAACCACCAACGCAATCGCAACATACAAGAAGACACCCCCAATCATATTCTTTCCAATCAAATACTGGCCGTTCACCTTATCTGGCCCATTCTCAATGCCGTTCTGCAATAACGATAAAATAAACACCAATTCAACCACATAAATACCGACAACAATCTGAAAGAAATAACCGGGAATAATCCCTTCGATGCCAAAAATATTAATAATACCGGAAAGACCGCCTGTTCCCAATGCTTCCTCGCCACCGCTTGCCGCCAACGTCGCGAACTGCTCGTTCAAATGCACAATAATACCCACAATCATCGCGGAAATACCCACCACAATCCCTGCAATCGCCGGCGTCAAGAAACTAATCTGCGCTTTCATCGACGAAACAACTTCTGATAAAATATCCTGCAACCGCTCATTTACCTTATTAATCTCGTCCACATAATTCGAAATCGTCATCAAGGAACGCGCAACAATCTGCGGCCCTTTCTGCGCACTTTCCACTAAAACACGCATACTGCTCTCAATCAACGGCGACGGATACGATAAAACCGCACCATTCTGCTCATTAAAAATCGCTTCCCGCAGCCCCATCCCCAAACTGCGGATATTACGATCGACTAATCCGAAAAACTTTCCCGCAGGCGTACTCTCCAATGTCTGCGCGACCGTACTGAACGCCATTTCTGTCGGAACCCCATCAGCGATACGATTACCCAACTGAAACAACGCAGAACTAAATTCTTTTTCCAACGCACGCGTCTGATTCCGCAATTTCATCATCTTTTCTGCCTGTTTTTTATAATAAAACGCAAACCCCAACGCAAGACCAGACGGAATACAAAAACTCACTATTAACGCACCCAAACCGAACGGTCCAACCGTCTGACCTGACGCCCCTTCCTGATAATTCAATAATTTACCAAACGACCCTAAATCAATATCTGTACCAGGACTTGCAATATGAATAATAACTGGGAATAATCCCATAACCGTAAAGAAAAGAACAATCATATATGCCCCCCATAATAATACTGTTTTATTCACCCCTGCTTGTTTTACCTGCCGCGCCTCGCCATAGCCTGTCGGACGTTTTCCCAGAACATTCATACCATACGCAAACACCAACACCGGCAAAATCAGATTATACAAAAACGCGAGATGATACCACTGCACCAGCCCCCCTAAAAACGAACCGACCAATGGAAAAATAACCAATCCTAAAATCGGCAAAATAACCCCCAACATATGTAATGTCGTAATTGGATTCTTCAAGTCCTGCGCATAATGCAGCATCTTCTCATACGTTCCCTCCAAAATCACATTCAACGCCTTATCCAACAAATCTAAACGTCTCGACTCAGTTGGTTCATACAACGACGATTCAATCAGATGAAAAGAGGTGATAAATTCCATATTATAATGACGCCAGGATTCCAGATAATGATCCAGCGATTCCTTAATCGTCGAAAATTTCCGTGTCTCAATATCCCAAAAAATCTTCTGTAAATCTAACGATAACGGCGCACCGACATGTTCGGACGAAAACTTGATCGCGTTTTCCAAATTCGACGTATGACGCATATAAATAACCACATACAAAATACAGAGAACCATCTGATTACTCGCACGCAAACGCCACCGCGCAGCCATATACAACGGAACACGGGTTACTACCTTCAGCGCAACCAACCCTGCAATTAAAAACAACAACGGCCAAAACAACGGTATTTTCATAAGATCATTCGTGAGTAAAAAACCAACAATACCAATCCCGAACCCGATCAGAATTAACAGAAAACCAACCAACGCAGCGAACGACGCAGCACCTGACGGGGTCATATTCATATGAATTGTTTCAATCGCTTTCGCAATATCCCTTTTTTCTTTTTCTGGCGGCGCAAACTTAACTACTTGTTCAGAAAAATTACACCACCACTCATACCGCGACTGCTGCTCGCTTAACGCTTCTTTCCGAAATGTCGTATACTCCTGTGAAAAAGCATTGATGGGCGTTGTCTGCCCTGATTCTTTATCAGATCCTTTCTCCAACCGCTTCCCGTATTTTTCAAAAATCTCTTTCAGCTCTTTATCCGCCATTCTTCTGCTCTTTTTTCATAATAAATAAAAGAAAAGCCCAATTTAACCCTTTCGGATTCCTATAACCAATTTTCAAAGAAATATTTGAGAAGAATCTTATTTTTTGACATAATCCTGTCTTGCCGAAAGTACTGCCAGAAGATAATCCACATACTCTCTCATCCCCTTAGACCTTATTTTATTGGCCGTTGTCCCAGATTACAAAACTATAATTCTATACCTTCTGGGGCTAAAATATATGTCTTACCGTCATGCTTCAATACTTTTCCATCACGTAAAACAAGCGTTTCTACTTTTGCTTCAAGTGAAGAAGGTGCTGCATTTTTTTCGACCGACTGCGCCTCCGGCGCTACACCAAGCACACGACCAACGTAGCCAAGGCTGTAGCCGCCCAAGCCGCCGCCGCTGCTGCCGCCGTAGCCAAGGAACAGCACACGGCCACGCGGAGTGTTCGTATCAAAATCATCGTAATGCCAGATGCCAATTCTGTTTCCATACACTTCTTTATATTTTGCTAAATACGCTTGTGCAATTGCTTCTCCGCCTAAGAAGGGGATGGTTTGCGGATGCGCTAAAGCGTTTTCAACATTAATACCGCCTGAACTTGATCTTCGCAATGTATCATAATCAACAACGAATACTCTGCCGTTGCCATTTAAATCTACTAATTTGTCAAAGTGTGCTTGCGGAAGTGGTCCTGCGCCATTTTTTAGAGTGCCTTCTTCTACGGCGTTTCTGATGTTTGCGGGATTACTGTAAAAATGAGGTTGATGTACATAGACCACGACTTTTGCACCTTGTTTTGTTTGTCCCGTTGCTCGCATGCTCGGAGTCACATACCCTACTTGCCATAAACGTGAGCCGCTGCCTGCATTGGTTTTTGTCTTTGCAAGTTCCGGCATGAATAAAGGCCGATAGCCTGCTCCTAAACATTGCTGTAATGAATCTGCCACCCCGAATTTGCCTTTTGCAAAGAATTTTCTTACCGGTTCGACAGATACTACCCTTGAATAAATACCATTTGGAGCGCTTTTTAATGCGTCTTGTGCTGCTTTAATTGTTTGCGGATCCATGCCCATTTACCCCATACTTTTGATAAAGAATAGTAATCAAAGCTTATTTATAACCATTTCTATTGATTGTTACTTCTAAATGACACTATAAAAAATGACGAACTGCCATTAAAAGCCTTTTTATGCTCTTCCATAATCACTTCTTATACTCTCTTTTGATATGACTTTTTAAAGCCTCTTCCCACTCAAAGAAAATCCGTTTCGTATCGAGAAAACCTGCATCAGAACGCACATGCGCACTAATACGGTGAAACTCATCATTCATAGAAACAACACTCTTCGCTTCCAATAAATCGGGAATGCTGTAAACCTTAGCATAATCCACCATCGCCTGCTTTGTTTTCGCGCGCAAGAGAATATTCTCCCAGATCGCATCCCATGATCCAGCCCATTCCTTAATCTGACCGCCAATCGCTTTCAAAATAACGGAATCCCCATTCATCAGCGCGTCAGTCGGCACCAAACTATCAGTCTGACTATCATACTTCATCAAATCCACAAAACCGTTTTCTGCCAACGGATCGTTCTCCCAATCTTTCCTGACTTCGGTAATCTGCGTGACCCTTCTAACCCTTGATAATCCATCCGCACTCCGAATAGGATTCGCAATCACAATAATATCTGTCGCTTTGAAACTCGTACGAGGAACGCCTAAATCATTCACCACCCGATCAAAAACCCCATACGGCGAATCACCATGAATCGTTCCTGCTACGACGTTGGCCAGCGCACCAATACGCATCGCCTCGTAGAGTGCTTTTGCTTCGGTTGAACGTACTTCCCCTACAATCAACGCAGAATCACCCAACCGTAAACTTGCACGAATGCCCTCATCAGCGGACACTTCAGAACCTGACGAAACTAATGCAGAACGCACTTTCATATGCTGGATGTTATACCCTAACGAACGCAACGATTCGACTGGAATCTCCAAGGTGTCCTCCACTGTGATAATCCTATAACTCCTCATAATTTCCACCAACACAGAACCCAAAATCGACGTTTTTCCAGATCCCCTTGTCCCCGCCACAATCAGCGATCGTGACCCATCAATCAAAAAACTCAATAACCCCGCAGCCATATCATTGATCATTCCTGATTTGATGAATAACGGCAAAGTCCATGGCTTGTCGCGATGGCGGCGAATCGAAAACGCAAGACCAGTCGGATTTAATGGTTTTGTCATAACCGCGACTCTGGCACGCACGCCAGGTAAAACCAATTCCGTATCTAAAATCGGATTCGCCTCATCCAGCGGACGCGCAGAAATCAAACGCAATTTTGACGCCCAACTCTCGACATCCTCAATCGACGGCACAATATTCGACACACACTCATCAAACTTTCCATGCACAATAAACATCGGCGTATTCCCCGCAGGACTATTAATCGAAATATCCTGAATATTCTCATCCTGCAATACTGTCTCAATCAAGCCAAAACCTACGGTGTACCTTACTAAAATTTTCGCCATCTCCTCAATTTCCGCATACGAAAACTCCATCCCCTTATGCGCCGCAAGTTCTGTCAGCAAATCACGCCCAATATTAAAAAACGTTTCCCGCATCCGTTCAGGTTCAGTAAATTCCTCCGCTTTCGGCTGATGCTCTGCCAAGACCTTTCTCGCCAAATCAATCAGCTCATACTTATCCTCAGAAATCTGAAATTCCGGCGGAATCAGATGATACAACCGTTTAATATTATCCCTCACATCAAAAATCTGCACATTTGTATTTCGCGCGACCGTGTATGCATCCAACTCCTCCGCATCCAACGGCGGCGCCGCCGCAAGACGCGTATACATAAAATCAGGCGTAATAATCGCATGAAAGATAGTCCTATACAGATCACGCGAGCCCACCTCATACCCATCTAACGATCCTTCCGCACGCGCGATTAATTTTGTTTCGCCCAATAAATCCAAAAGTTCCTGCAAGATGACGACGTACGGCTGGACACTTAATTTATACTGATCAGAATTATTTTTCCCCATACTGATCTTTTCCTCACGCAATAACCGTTTCGCCTCCACATACGCGCCTAACGGATCACTTTTCAATAAAGAAAGAATAATATACTGCAGATTCCGCACGCGCTGCTGCGCATCCGCTACCTGCCCGAATACTTCCAACGCAACCTGCGATAAAATCTTCTTCTGTTTCAGAAAATGATTGTAAATCACGGCAACTTCCACCAGCATCTGCGTCTGCTGACGGCCATACTCGTACTTCCTCTTCTGATGAAACACAATACGGGAAGCAGGATCCTGCGCCAGTTTCTCAACAACGAGAGACATTGTCAGGGCATCATCCTCTACTGCAGGGGTACGCGTATAATTTTCATAATTAATATGCATAACCTCTTCAGAACCCTCTCGTAAAACCTCATGTTCACCTGCTTTGAGTTTTCGTTTAAACAATACCATCGTAACTACTTCGCTATACTAACGCAATGTTTATTACTGCACAGGAACCTAGGTATTTATAACCTTAAAATACCTTTCGTCTTAAAAAAGATGGCTCCTCTCGAACAAGTACAAGCAACCCAACAGGATTTTCTTCTTGATCTGAATGCACGCGTCCGATCCAATGAAGGCAGATATAACCTTCTGCGTGACCGCGTTCTCGTCATTAACCAGAATATGGTTGAGGAGTGGAAAAAAAGCACAACCGAACTACGCTTACTCAATGATGAAATCAAAGCACTCAAACTGGACATGTTCCGCATGAAAGACACGATGAAACATCTTATCAGCGAACTTGAGCAATACGCGCGGAAAGAAGATGTGAAAGTCCTTGAAAAATATGTTAACCTCTGGAACCCCATGAAATTCGTGACCGAAAGCGAACTGAAAAAAATCCTAGCACACACCAAACACGATGGCGATTAAAAAAGAATACGCAGAAATCAAAGCAGGCGTCGAAGGCCTTGTCGGTGACGCACCTGCCCCGCTTACCCTAGAAGAAGCCCCTGAATCCCCCAGCACCACCACAGAAGAATCTGCTCCCCCTGAAATGACTGTAACCACCCAACAAGAAACCCCTGCGATGCCTTCGTATGACGAAGAAACCAACACCGCCCCCGCCATCGATACCGAACGTATTCACGCCATCATTGAAGCGACAGTCAATGAAAAATGGGACGTTATGATCAGTAAAATCGGCGATCTGACCGCATGGAAAGAACGCACAGACATGAATATTCTCGCCCTCAAACAAGAACTGATACGCACGAACGAACGATTTACCAATTTACAAAACGCTGTCCTCGGACGCGTGAAAACGTACGACGCAGGCATCCAGGACATTCACACAGAAATGAAAGCGCTTGAACGTGTCTTTGAACGCATTGTTGATCCGCTTGTAACGAATATCAAAGAATTGAACAGAATCACGCAAGAACTGAAAGGAATAAAACGATAGAATTATTTTTGCGCTTTTGCCAGTTCATCTTTTAGTTTTGCAATTTGCGCATCATATGAACTTCTCTCAAAAGGTCTTTTCTGATTTTTACATATGTTTAGCATTACCTGTATGCTGTACCAGCGAGCAATGCAAACCCGACAGAAAGTTTTTTCATCCGTTTAAGAATATCAGCCATGATCAGTCTCCCTCAATCTTCTTTGTCAAGAAATGAATCGTCGACGCAGCAGTAATCATAATAAACAACGCACCCAATAAACGCGGATGTGTTATCGTACGAATCATTTCAGTGCGCGGATTCAGCGCGCCATACCCCGCCCCCGTCACCGCTGCTGCAGTCACATTCGCCCCCGCCTGATACGGGGATAAAGATGATTCAAACACCACCGAAATCCCAATAATCACAATCACCAAAATCAGAATAAAAGGCAGCGGCTCGCCGAAAAGTTCCCAGATATCCTTGTTCGCGACACCAAAAAATCCGTAAATCGCAAAGATCAACGCCATTAAAATAAAAACAAACACAATCCATGGCACAACTTCACTGATTAATCCTGTTAATTTCCCTGCAAAGACCGAAACTGCGGCAATACAGAACGCAGCAGTAATATTCAGGACTTTATTCTTCCCCAATAATTCTGTTTTCTCCAATAACCCAAGCAGAAGCGTAAAGATCAAGATAAAAATAAAAACAGGCAAAAAGAAAACCAATCCCGCAACATCTAAGACGGACGCCATTTATCTCCCCCCGAAACTTCTTTCTGCATCTTCTAATGCTTTCTTCGCAAATTTAACAAAACCGCCCTCTCCACTACCTGAACCTCTTCCCGCCAATAAGAAATACAGGACAGCGACAATACCGACAAGAATCGCGATCGTAAACAACATCGAACGATCATACGGGCTTAACCAATCCAGACTCCAACCAAGATCTGGAGAAAGCGCAAGAATCACTGCAATAATCGCAATAAACATTCCTACTGCCAACCAGACTCCTTTCAATCCCTCGAATGTTTTTCCACCGAGCAAGGTTACTACGACCAAGCCCATCAAGATCACGACCATAATCAGGGAAACGCGCGGCAAGAACAAATTAATCGTCGCGACAATATCCTGCTGCGCAACCAACAGCAAACCAACAACAATCCCTATAATCGCATTAATGTTCGTTCTATTCGCGCCAAATATCTGTGTCTTTTCTAAAATCGCAAAGACAATCGCAACCACAAGTAAAAAGGGCAGGATATAATCATAAACTCCAAAGTCTTTCATATACTGAAATAAATCCTGAAAATTAAACTGTCCCGCGAACTGAAAGACCATCATGATGCTTTCTTCTCCCCTGGTTTTCTAAACGCAATTATCCAGACACCTAAGACCGCGAGGATTACAAAAATACTCGTGGTTACCACCGGGCCAGAAATATTTCCCAAAAACCACCCCAACCCCGCATCCAACCAGGACGCGCCTGACTCTGTTTTCAAGGAATTCGCAAAAATCAATATTATCACTATAAATGAAACAACCACCAGAAACGCAGCCCACCGATCATGCCCCTTAATAAAATCAAACTCACCTTCCTTATAGAACGTGCCGACCATCATCAAAAACACTAAAACAACCACAAATAACAAAACAACATTCGGCAACGCGTCACTTAATGCAGTGACAACCCTGTTTGTCGAAACAACAAGTAACGCGATCACAAACGCGACAGTCGCATTCAAATTCTGCTTCGGATGCTCAGCATCTTTTGTTTTTTCTACCCCTAAGATACGCGTTTTTTCCAATAACGCAAAAATAATCGCGAACACCAATAAAAAAGGAAGGACAACATCAAACAATCCGAACTCTTTTAAGAATGTAACCGCATTCACTAACGGAGACGCCATAGAGGGAAAAATGCATACAGGACTATTTAAGGATTGTGGTTAAAATACGAGAAAAAAAATAAAAAATCAGAACTCTTCAGCGAGCTCCTCGCTTTCCGCAGCCTCTTCCGGAAGCGCATGACTGGAAATGATCATGATGTCGCCTACCGCTTTCACAAACTGATGCGGAACCGTGACCCCTTTCGCACCAGAAAGCAACCGATTCAGCAACGACGCTTTTGTCGCACGCACGCGCCAGCCCTGCACTTTATTACTCACAAGCACTGACTCTTCGATATCCCCATAATATTGTCCATCATCTGTGTATACCGGCATTCCAAAAACTTCAGTTAGTTTACGCGTTTTCAACATAGTTATTATCACCCTTACCAGGTTAGAACACATCCTATATTAAACACTTTAAATAGTTTTCCGTTCTAGAAAAAGCATATGATCCGCTACAAAAACCTCATCCTGATCGGCACGTCACACATCGCCGCGTCGAGTATTCAGGACGTTGAAACCGTTATCCGCGCAGAAAAACCCGTCATTGTTGCACTGGAACTTGATCGCGCACGCTTTCGCGGGCTGCTTGAAAAAAAACCAGGAACACCTTCTTTACGCATGATCAAACATTTCGGATTCAAAGGATATCTTTTCGCACGCATAGGCCACTATGTCGAACATACACTAGGAAACGCGGTCGGTGTTTCCCCAGGCAGCGAGATGCTCCGCGCAGCACAAGTCGCGCAAGAATATCATGCGAAGATCGCACTGATCGACCAGCCAATCGATATTACCCTGAAACGCTTTTCCCAGCAACTCACCTGGAAAGAACGCTTCCGTTTTTTCGGCGATCTTGTTACAAACATTTCCAAAAAACAAAAAATTCCTTTTGACTTACGCAACGTACCCCCGCAGGAACTCATCCAGAAACTCATCAGTGATGTCAAAAAAAAATACCCAAGCGTCTATACAACCCTCATCGCAGAACGGAACATATACATGGCAAAACGGTTACATTCACTGCTGCAAAACAATGAAGGCACTATCATCGGCGTTATTGGCGCAGGCCATGAAGAAGAAATTATTACCCTCGTACAACATTTCGAACAAACATAAACTATTAAAAGCGCAACATACAAAAAGAAACCATGCTGTTCCAACAAAAAGAGACCAGGCTCCTTGTCCTTACGATTCTTCTTCTGGGGCTGATCTTCGGATTCAATGACGGAGAAACTGTTTTTAATCCCACACATTTCTTTCTTAATTTTGTTCAAGTGACCGTGATGGCAGGCATCGGCGTTCTTGTGCATGAAGTCGCACATAAACTTGTTGCCCGACACAAAAATTTAGAGATCACCTACCAGTTCTGGACATTAGACCGCATGAGCCCCGCACAAAAAATAAAACATGGCGTTCCTATCGGCATTATCATCGCATTACTCGTTACGTTTTTCAGCAACGGTACTTTTTATTTTACCGCGATTGGCGAAAACCGCATCAGTGTTGACCCAAAAAAACGCATCGGGCGCAAATGGACTGAAGTCCTTGATTATGAACAGGCACTTATCCTTCTTTCCGGACCTATCGCGAATATTCTTCTTGTCATTGTCTTAAATGCCATCAGCAGATTTACGTCATACGATCTGACCCCCTTCATGATGATCAATCTTTTCATGGCATTCTGGACAATGCTCCCTCTTCCCGGACTCGACGGAGGAAAAATATTTTTCGGCTCACGTAACGTGTATTTTTTCGGATTAACCTTTTTAGTGATGGGATTCCTTCTCCAGAAAACAGGAATTTTCTTCAGCATTGGTATCAGCCTCATTACGGCAATCGCGATCCTTATCTTATACTACTACAAATATGAAAAATAAAAAACAAAACAAAGAACCTATCCCCCCCCTTACAGGCCGCCGCTATGTAGAAAAACCGATTCCTTACTGGGGAAAGGGCATCATCACCAGCTGCGTTATCTGGCTTATGTATATTTTTTACCAATACACGGGCTATTTTTATGCATGCTATTCACTCGAAAATATGGGCAGCAAAATCATTCCGAATCTTTATCCTGAACCGCCCCATTTTATCTCTGCTTTTATTGCGCTTACGATCCTTACCTGTACTGGTATTCTTTGCGGCTTTCTTTATGGACTTTTATTTAAAAAACAGCAGGCGTAAAATTTGTCGTAGCGACATTCATCTGCTTTTTCTTTTTTTTATCCTGGCACATCTTACACCATTTTCCCTTCAACGTATTATCTTTTTTGTACACTAATAAAAAATTCTTTCCCGCATCATTTTTACACACCAAACAATTCTTCAAATCAACTTCTTTTTTTACTTTTTTCTCTACATTTATCTGCCTGAACGACGCGTTCAAACGTTTGATCTCCTGATTTAATCTTTTTGACGCTTCACGCATCCTTCCTTTCTATCCCACCCCCATTTTAATTTATCTATTCGCTGTAAAAAATAAGCGATTAAATATATTGATTAATAATTATAAGTTCTACTTACTATTATACTTATATTCTTTAGTTTTTGATTATAAATTTTAATTATAACTATGCTTATATTCTTTAATCTATACCTATAATATTTGATAATTTTATAACCACATTATCTAATCTTCGCTTATATATTTTAATCTTTATTTTTCTCATAATTTTTAATCTTCGACTATATTATTTAATCTTCTTATCCTCTTATTCACGATCCACATAAGAACGATTTATCTGTGTTTTTCTTGCATAACTTTCAATATTTTTTTTATTAGCGTATGCAAGTCCAGGCCGATTGCCATCAAACGCAACCATCGTCAATAATGCCCCGTGTTCATATATTTGCGCACGCCGATCCTGAGCCGCCCAATCCCTAATCGGGCTCTCTCTTGGATCAGCAAAATCTTTCCACTGCACATAGACACAGCCATCCAAAACAAGATAGTGTCCTCGAACATCTGTCAGTATCCCCTGGCGCATCGCGACTTTCCACAGCCCATAAGAAAAGAAACTTACACAAACAGGTTTATTCCTATATGAAGCAAACTCCTGAAATTCCGATGCTGCTATTTTAATCTGACCCTCAAGACCCAATCCATCGCTGTCATCATCTCGTCCCATTCTTCCAGCGGAAAAAAAGAAATCTTAAATACCTTCCGATTGAATAACCGGATACTTCATCCCTTACTAAACCCCATCTTTCAAACATTTTTGAACTTTTCAAAAGATTATAATTTTTAATCTTCACTTATATCTTTTGATTATTTATATGCTTACAATATTTAATCATTGACTATAGTTATTTATCTAATGGACTTTTGATTTTTCGCAGTTGTTCCATATTTACTTTGGTATATCGCTGTGTTGTGGACAGATCAGAATGTCCTAAGAGCTCTTGGATGTATCTAATATCCACGTCGCTTTCCAATAAATGCGTCGCAAAACTACTCCGCAAAATATGACAGTACACCCGCTTCTGAAAGCCCGCTTCTTTCGCAGCATTATTAATCACTTTCTGCGCCATACGCGTCGTCATCGGCTTATCCGCTTTTTTCGCCGTAAAAATATACTCTGATTTTTCTTCCCGCGTCGCCAAATACGCCTTCAACCGATGCACAAAATCTTTTGATAAAATAATCATCCGCTGTTTATTCCCTTTCCCAGACATCACTTTTGCCGTGCAATTATCCAAATTCATATCCTTTGCCTTAAAATTCACGCATTCAGCGACGCGCAACCCTGAACCATACATCAGTTCCAGCAATAATTTGTGCTTACAATTTTTAATTACTGAGAATAACTTTTGCACCTCCTCTTTTGTCAACGCATCAGGAATTTTCTTATGCGATTTCGGGTATTCTATGTCATCATTCACGATTTTTTGCTTCAATACTTTGTTAAAAAAAAACTTGATCGCCGATAATTTCAAAATAACGGTCGCAGGTTTCGCATTTTTATCAGATAAAAACGCCTGAAATGCCTTCACATCATCTGTTGTGATCTCTTTCACATTCTTCTTCGTAAACAGCAAGAATTCGCTATTATGCTTCATATACGTACGAATGGTTGATTTGGTAAAGCCTTTAATTTTCAGCTCAATTTCGAGCTTCTTTAACAGTGTATTCATCTCTTCTTGATTCATCTAGTAATATTCTACGAACTTCATTATAAACTTATGGGCGGTTTTCTTGAAAACTTTACGGAAATTATTCCTTCGCAACGAATGTATTCACCAGCGCAACAATATGATCATGATACTCTTTCGTTACCTTGCCTAACTTTTTATTCATAATTTTTGCACTAATTGTAAACAAACGCTGTGGTTTCACCCAACTCTGAAACGGCAAATCCCCTCCAGAAAGATTTTTCTTTGATAAAACTAACCCTTCGTGCTGATTTTTACTTGTAATTAAACAGCAAATACGATCTTCCCCCTTATTGATCTGGCTATTCGAAATAATCAATGCAGGACGTTTTTTCGCACCTGTCAGATCAGAATACGGAAAAGGAATTAACACAATATCCCGCTGTTCATAGATTATTCCATCGCTCATCTTCTTCATTCTCCCAGTCCTTTTTGAGTACATCTTCAGACGCTAACATTGTCAAAATCCCTTCCTGATTATCATTTTCTTCTAATTTTTCCAGCACTTCTACACGTTTTTTGATCGCTTTGCGCACAAATTCACTCCACTTCATTTCAGAATGCTTCCGCATTTTCTTGTACACACTATCTTCAATTGAGAGAGTAATATTCGTCATAACCTAGATAAGTGACGTCACTTAATAAACTTTTCTGCTGTTTTTTTGAAAACTTTACGGAAATTCCACCACAAACAATATAAAGAAGTTATACTTATAGTTATACATGGCAATTGCAGTAAAAACAAAGCAATGGGGGAACTCTATTGGACTCATTATTCCCAGCGATATTGTCAAAAATCTCAAAATCAAACCGGAAGAAACCATCCTTATCAACGTCGAAAAGAAGGAAAATCCCTTAAAAGAACTCTGGGGATTTGGAAAAGGCAAAAAACTTACGCAACACGCACGATCAGAGAATAAAAAAATGCTTGAAAGCAAATGGGTGTAAGATGAAATGTCTCGATACGTACGCACTCATCGAAATTCATGACGAGAACCCTCATTTTTTGCATTATCTCACTCAAGAAATCCTCATAACTGAAATTACTATGGCTGAATTTTATAGTGTTTTATTGCGTGACTACAATGAAAAAACAGCAAACTACCTTCTCGCCCGCTTCCAATCATTTGTTCATACAGTCTCATTTAATACCCTCATCAAAGCAGTTCAATACCGCCATGAACATAAAAAACAAAATCTCTCTTTTTTTGACTGTGTTGGGTACATATTTGCACGAGAAAAAGGCATCCCCTTCGTGACGGGAGACAAAGAATTCGAACATAAAGAAGGTGTAGAGTTTGTGAAAGGCAATACGAAGTAGGAACGGATCAGCTAAGGTATATTAGATGAACTTTGAGAATAATCCTTAAATATTAAATTAGTATTAGTGGCTATATCAATGATTTACAACGAATTCACATTTATCACTATCTTATTGTTAATCCTTGCTTTATTTTTTGCAATTAAAAAATTTAGAAGTTTAAATCAATTTATTAGTGAATACCAAGAGGCAAATACTGTTATTTCTTTATTAACTTTTATCATATACTTTTTAACACTTATAGCCCTAATATCCTATGTTGTTGATACACACCGTATGGCTGTTCAATCTGAGTCTGGACATCTTAGACCTGTAATATTAAGAGAAGGATATATTACTGATATTAATTCTATCCGTTTTAATGTAACAGATGGGCACCTTCGTGATGGAAAACCAATTGTTTTTGCAATTAAAAATCAAATAGCGACTGATATTTCAGGATATATCATTATTAATTATAGGCAATACCCATTATTTTTAACATCAGAGTCTGTGCCTAATGGTTATTTAGAGAGATTAGGTTGGCAAAGCCCTGAAACAAAGATAAGTGCTGTGTTTGACAATAGATTATCGGAATATTCTCCAAAAGAAGATTCAATTCTAATTTATTATTCGGACATAGAAGGAAGAAAGTACTTAACAGAAGAAATTAAGAAAGGGGAGGCTTATATCCAAAAATCTATTCAATTATGATTTGCATAAACTTCGTAGAATAAGAACTCTACGCATTTACAACAAACTCACTAAATCTGCTGTTTTCCAGACTTTTATCCTGCCCTGTTTCTGGAAATGCTGATCATCAGACCATATATCTGCGTTTGCCGCCAACGCCGCCCCTATAAACGGCGTATCATCAGGATCAATTTTGTCCATAATCCCCTTTGCCTCGTCCCATCTTGTCTTGATCAGATTATCATCCAGCATAACAAGTTTTTCCTTTATTTTTTTCAGAATCAACGCAAATTCCGCCTCATTAATGCCCGCTTTTTTCAGTATCATCTCTTTGTATTTTTCTATCTCCTTCTCTGCAAATTTAATGGAGATCAATTCTGCGTTTATGTGATTAATTATCCTTCTCGAGGCAGAATCTTTTATTAACGCAGCAATAAGCCTGTTTGTATTCACAATAAGCTTCATCAACCAAACCGTTTCCTTATCTCCTTTTTTATCTTGTGCCCTATCTCTTCCGCATCCTCTTCCGTAAGTCTGCTTTTGCTTAACAGCACATCCATCCAATGCAGCTCTTTAATTTTATTATCAAACGCCTGCCGCGCTATTTCACTCCACTTTATTTCGGAATGCGCGTTCATTTCTTTATGCAATTCTTCCGGCACAGAAAGGGTCATATTAGCCATACCCAATATGTGTTAACACATATTTATAACTCTTCTGGTCGAATTTCCGAAAAATTTTCAAAAAATCAACAGAAAGATTAATTAAGCAGTAATCTTATAGGATTACTATGAAAACTATCACAATTAAACTCTTAGAAACAGAAGCAGAAAACCTCAATTCTTTTGTTAAAGAAGGCAATTATGCATCAAAATCAGAACTTATTCGTAATTTAATTCGAGAAAAAATGGAAGAAACAAAGAAAGAAAAACTGGGATGGCTTATTCTCGCTCAAAAATCCATGGAAAAAATATGGGATAACCCCAAAGATGACAAAGAATGGGAGCAATACCTATGATTACACAACGCTCTATCCTCTTGGTTCCCTTTCCGTTTTCCGATCAATCGGGAAAGAAAGTACGCCCGGTCTGTGTTGTGAGCAGTACCCATTACAACAAAAATTCACAAGATCTCCTTGTTGCTGGAATTACGTCCAATATTTCTAAAGACCAATACACTACCCTCCTTGACCCAAATGACTTAGAAGAAGGAACCCTTCATACGACCTGTTGCATTAAAGTAGAAAATATTCTCAAAATTGATAAAGATCTCGTGATCAAACCCATTGGAAAAATTAATAAACAAAAATTACGCGACGTGCACGACATTTTAACACATATTCTCAGACCTGACTAAGTACGCCTAAGATACATTACCTGTACTTGCTAGGGTTGAACTTGATGTTTATTCATCGTTTATACCCATCCAAACCCTCAAAAAATAGATTTTTATCAAGATCATCTCTTTTCGACAGGGTCTTTTAATCTTTTTACCACCCCAAACCATGAACCTTCAACATTATGTCAATTCAATCATTGTACCACACCAGCAGTTTATCGCTCAAGGCAGGGAAGATCGCGCATCAGACCAAGCATTAGTCGCAAACAGAGTACTCGCAGATTACGATTCCGCAATAGGCATTGTTCATGCAATTAGTTTCTCGTTTACAAAAATTTAATAAAAGAGTGAAGTTCGCATAATCCTTATCCTAAAAAAACAACCTCTTTTACATTCGGAAAAGAAAGGTATCACAGGAACCAGTACTGTCGAACGCGCGTACCACGAGCGCGCAACACACATCGGCGTCCGCAGATCAGACGCAATAAGCCATGCGGTTACTTATCTTCAAAAACGCGGATAAAAATTTAGATTATTTTCTCTTTCTTCCGTCTTCTTTCCCAAAATTTAGTTTTATTTCCAAATAATGCCCAACGACCAGGACTAAATACGCGAGAATAACCGTAAAAAATGCCTCTTGAAATAAACTCAACCCTAACGCGACACCTAACGCAGCAACCACCCATAAACTCGCGGCTGTTGTCAACCCTAACACCCTATTCGGCGTATTAATAATCGTTCCCGCGCCTAAAAAACCAATCCCTGAAATAATCGCAGCAACTAACACCACCATATTCTCTGTATATGCTAATGCGATATGCGTTATTAAGGTTGAACCCAAACAGATCAGAATATTTGTTTTTAATCCTGCAGGACGATGAATCTTCTCCCGTTCAAACCCAATAATACCCCCAACAAAAACAGCAGCAAGCAATTTGAGAAAAAGGATCACTTCCATCCTCTTCTTTTTTCTTTTAAGAGATTATAAAGATTACTTATTTTTCAGATATTACGTACAGTTCATCATCTTATTGACATTTTTTGGAGAAATCGTTGATGGATCTGCGCTAACCTATTTTTAGTTATCACTATAAAGTAATTATAATTAGAAAGGTTTATATAGAAATAGATCTTCAAAAAAAGTATGTTAATCGACAAACCTACTCTTAGAGATATTGACAAAATAAAGAGTTATATTCATAGACACAATGATGATATGCGTTGTGACCTTGCTACCCATCGTAGACTTACTCGTATTCAAATTGAAGAAGCGAACTACCATTCTGCACAACTTGAACTTCCTGTTATCGCACTTTATGAACCAACCACAACTGCCATCCAAAAAGTTCAACTCCGCAAAATACGCAATCGTATTATAGAAAATATTCAAAATGCATATCAATGGGCTATGATTCATTATGCCCTCAATCCCCCCTTTATTGGCTGCATTGCAGCTCGTGTTGATCCTAAACTTTTTCAAAACGTTTCTGAAGCACCTACACGAAAAGATGCTGTGCGCCTTTTAGGATCATACCATATACCCACACGTCCAGAAAAAATCCCTGCCGCCCTGAACACACTTTTTTCACAAATTGAGACAACCCCTATGCATCCTGTAGAACGCGCGGCGTACATCCATTTTCACCTTCTTCGTATCCATCCCTTTTCTGATAGCAACGGAAGAACTGCGCGTATAGCCCAAAATGCGGTCCTCATGTATGCCCATTATGCCCCTGTTGTTATTGAACGTGGAGAACGCGATTTCTATAATGCTCTCCTTGATCAAGCTGTTGGTGGCTACCGTGAACGTGAATCACAAGAAATTCCATCATTAGAAAAGCTTACTCAAAGTGAACTCAAATTTTATAATTATATTGCATCCAAAGAACTTATTAGTCTTGAACATATCGCCCGAATCCTTGATAAGAAGCAAATGAGTCGTACAAAACATAAGACCCATTAAATATTTTGATTACACTCTTATTACTTTTTTTATACTATATTAAATATATATATTATATGTTTTTTAGTAAACCTTATAAATCCTTTACGCTCTCTACAGAAATCTTTCAAAAAAAAGGACGCAACACTCATAAAGCAACCCTGACTAATGATCCCCATGATACAACCTCACTCCCTTAAAAAACCATTCTTCATGCGACTTACCCCTTATGCTACCATTCTGACCCTCCTCACTTCACCCCTCAACACCAACGCCAGTCCGCCTTCTTCCCTATCCTGCGACCAAGAACTTTCACTTGATACACTGCGTACTATGATTACTGAAGCAGAATCCCTTTCTGTCCCCCCTAGTATCAAAGACAACAAACTCTCTCCTCCAGAATATACGGCGTGGCTTCAGAATCATCTTTCCCACTCCCCCTGGCAACCTTGCGGCTATCCCCTCCAGCCTGCTGATGAACACCTTGACACTACACATTTTTTCACCACTTACGATTATACCCATGACGGATATATCTCAGCAGAGGATGACCTCAACCATGACGGTATAATCGACTGTCACGACCAGCGCCCTGAACCACGCCTATTAACCCTTGATGATCCACACGACTGCGCAATCCTTACCCACGCAGAACGGCCTATTCTGCTGCAATACGGCATTACTCCGCCTTACGCAAATTACACCACCGCAACACTCGACCAACTCAGACAACAATCATTTTTTGATTTTTACCGTGTTGATACAAGTAATTATGACTCCTTTTCACTCCTTGCCCACTGCGTTCAAATGCCACACCTTCCTGCATCAGATTTTCCTTACATTCTCCTTATTGACCGAGGAAAAGTTCTGGAAATCATTGATCCTTTACTAGTAGACAATCTTGAAGGAAAAATCCGCGAAACAATACAAAATCTGGCTTTTTATAACCCCCACTAACCTATTTTTTCTTTTGCTTACAATTTTTCATTAATCTCCCTACTTTATCCCTCCTGAAAATATCCTGGCGGCACGTTTAAATACAAAATATTCTTGCTTCCCTCATGCATTATCCGAAAATTCTTGTCGGCGCACCGGTCGCAGGACACTATGAATACTGTTTACCTCAATATTTAGGAGCACTTCAAAGCTTTGATTACCCCAATTATGATCTTCTTCTTGTGGATAATTCTGAAACAGATATATTTTATCAAAAACTAAAACTTTTAGGCGTTCCCGTCGTACGCGTAGGATATGAGGAAGAGACCATAAAGATGCGTATGGTCAAAGGCCGAAACTATTTACGCCAAAAAGCACTTGACGGGGGTTATGACTATTTTTTTAACCTTGATCAAGATGTTATTCCACCCAAAGATACTCTTAAACGCCTTGTTGCCCATCAACAAAAAGTACTTACTGGCATTTATTATAACTATTTTAAGATAGGAAATGACTGGAAACGCACCCCCATTGTCTACAGACTTCTGAATCCTGAAGAACAGCAGACTATTTTGACACAAGGAAAAGAACATCTTGCACAAATGAACCTTGATCTATTTCGCAGACTTGAAGGAAATCAATGGGACTTCACCAAAACGTATGTTGAATACACCGCAGACGATGTTGCAATACCAAAACTCTTAGAAATTGAAGCATGCGGCACCGGATGCATCCTTATCCATCGCGATATTCTTGCTCAACTTGATTTTAAATTCAATGAGGGGGCAGGATTTGACGATGTTATCTTCTGCTCAGAAGTACGAGGGAAATTACATGAAACTATTTATGCCGATACTGCGGTCCAATGTGAACATCTTGTACGTGAACGCCCATGGAGCTGGGCAAACGTGGGGAACGATCAGTTTATTATTTACGGCGCAAACAAATTCAAACGCAAATAGAAATCTTTAAAAACTACCCTTTTCAAAGTACTCTTTAATGGGGTTCTGGTTATTCAAGAAAAGAGACGACCATATTCACAAGAAACTCTCTGAACTTGAACATGCGATGGGACATTCTTTTACTAACGTTAAGAAAGATATGCACAATGCAAGTGAATGGATCAACCACATTAAAGAAAAACACCATCATCATGATAATCGTATTAACGAACTAGAAAAAAAATACGTAGAACTTGCAGAAAAATACGAACAACTTAATATAATTTTAGCCCAAGATCACGAGGAAGAACCTGAGCGTTCAATCGCGATTGAACGCGTTCAATCGATCAATCGATCAGATCAAGCGTTCATGAACGTTCAATCGCTTACACCCGCACAAAAACAAGTCGTTCTTTTACTTTTAGGCGCAGGTGGACCGATGGATTATGAATCTTTAGCAATGAAATTACATCTAAATACCGTCACTATCAAGCGTCATATTAATGATATCAAACGGGCAGGGTTCCCTCTTGATGAAAGAGTGAGTGTTCAAACGAGGCGGAAGGTGTTTAGCATTAGTGAGAGTACCAAAAAGAATCTCTTAAAGCAAAAAGTGAGAGTTTAATGGGAATAAAAACCGATCAAAAAATTGTTTTTACATAAAAAATACGTGTTTTTTACATTTTTTTGCTTGAAAATAAGCCAAAATACGAAAAGTGAGAGTTCGTCGCGTTAAGAATAGGCATCAAAGGCAGATATTTCTTTAAAGAATATAAAAAAGAAGAAAAGTGAGAGTTCAGGAATAGTTTTTCTCGTTATTCTTTGTTTTTAGATCAAAAAGAGTAGACTGGATCGGGTCATCGCTATAGTAAAAACTAATTAATTTGTTCTTGAGGTTCATATTCTTGAAGTCAGGATCAATGAAAAATAATGATTTTTTGTTATTAATGCGCGCTTTACGCAGAGGAATCCCCTTCTTTACTAGATTATTCACATATACCCTAATACATGTCTCTGAAAGAGCCATTTTTCTGGCTATCTCGACGTAGGAAGACTCTACCTTCTCCTCCTCTAACTGATAGATCGTGAGGAACGTTTTTAACTCCTGTTTGGATATATTACCGAAAAGCTTGTTGATATTCTCTTGAAAATGCTTAAAATTCAGATCTAAAACAGGTTTTTCGACTATTTTCGTGTTTAAATCACTGTTTAATGTTTGATTGTTTAATTGTTTGTTTGTTTGTTTAACCCCTTCATTTCCTATGGAACTATAAAAAAAAGACGTTTTGGGGGCTAAAATCTCTTCTTTTAACTCGATAACCTTCTCCGCAATTTGTTTAATAACCTCATTTTGCTTTAAAATAACGTTTTTGAGGTTTAGAAGGTCTTTTTCTACACTTTCAAACCAATCTTCAGAAGACTGAATTTTATCCTCTCCTGATTGAACTTCTTTTTCATTCATCCCTTATGAAAGAAACAGGTCTATAAAAGTATTCATAGAATGAGGACTATGTGTTTCAGTGTTTAATATGACTGTTTAATTGTTTAACTTGCAGGTTTTTGAGACGACGGAGCAGGCCCTTCAACGAACTTAGGAAGATTAATATGCGATGGGAGACCTACCTCCTGCATCAATTCCAACGCTTTAATATTCGCGCGATACAGAACCGCATTTAACACCTGGGTTAATATTTTCGCTTCAACTGCCTGTTGCTTTTTCCAATTCTCAATAATCTGCTTCACCTTCGCCGGCTCATCCATAAATAAAACTTCTCCTGTAAGCAACAATTCCCCTGGCTCACCATAATTCAGCGTAAACTCAAATTCAAAACGCGCGAGATTCTCCTCTTTTCCCACCATATCTTTTACGACATTCGTTACTTTCACATCAGAATTTATTTTGATCGCTTCAGTCGGCGCTTTTTTCCGCTCCGCAAGCATTTTTATGAAACTAAATCCAACAACCGCCATCCTTTATGCAACTTCTAACGTTATATAAAGATTTCTACATCTCTTCCGGCACTTCTATTCCTAACAACGCAAGAGCATTCTGCAAAACGAGACGCGTTGCTTGCACCAAAGCAATACGCTTTTGCGTCACGTTCATTTCTTGATCAAGTACGGGACAATCACGATAAAATGCGTTAAATGTTTGCGCGAGGTGCAGCGCATATTGCGCAAGATGATGCGGTGCCCTGTCTTGTACTGCTATCTGCATGATCATTGGATACTGCCCCAGCACTTTGACCAATTTTCCTTCTGCTTCCACCAGGTCTCCATACATTTTTCCCTGTACTTTCCCTGCTTTTCTTAGAATACTTGACGCACGCGCATATGTATACTGCACATACGGCCCTGTATCCCCCTCGAACTCTAAAAACCGTTCAAGATCAAACACACTATCATTGATTCTATTATTCTTAAGATCACCAAATAATAACGCTGCGACGGCTACCTGTCGCGCTACGTTTTCTTTCTCTTTAAGTTTTGGGTTCTTTTCCTCTATACTCTTCTTCGCGAGATCAATCATTTCCTGCAGAATGGCCTTTACTAAGACGGTTTTCCCCTTTCTTGTCGCGAACTTTTTTCCGTCCTTATCTAAATAGAGTCCATGCTCAATATGCACACAGTTTTCTGCCCAATCATGCCCTATCTTTTTGAGAATCGCAAATAATTGTTTAAAATGAAGCGTTTGTTCTATCCCTACCTCATACCACATCGCATCAAACTTGTATTTCTTCTTCCGATCGATCGCCGCCGCAATATCTCTCGTAATATACGTTGATGTTCCGTTTGTCTTTTTGACGATACACACACCGAGTCCTTCCTCTTCTAACTTAATTATCTGCGCGCCATCACTTTCTTCGATTAATCTCTTCTTTTCTAACACCTTTTCAATCTCTTCCATCGCTTTGGTATACCCAGATTCGCCGTTCCAGACATCAAAATCGACGCCTAATAGAGAATATACTCCCTTAAACTCGGCAAGACTCCGCTCTTTGAACTCTTTCCATAAGGCGATTGCTTCTTTATTCCCCTCTTCTAACTTCTTGAACCAGAGACGCCCTTCTTCCTCTAATTCTGGCTGTGCATTGACCTTGACATAAACCTCTAATAAATGATCAATTGCGTTCTTTTTCAATGCTGCCGTGTTTCCAAAGCGTTTAAAACCGACGATCAGCTTTCCAAACTGGGTCCCCCAATCCCCTACATAATTCATACGTATGACCTTGTAGCCCGCTTTCTCTGCGATATTCGCGAGCGCGTTTCCTATAATTGTAGAACGCAAATGCCCAATACCAAAAGGTTTGCCAATATTCGGGGATGAAAATTCGACGAGGAGGGTTTTTCCCTTTCCTATACTTAAAGAGCCATACTTTTCCTTCTTTTTGAGAATCTCACTCATAATTTCTTTCCCGACGACAGTTTCATCGACAAAAAAGTTGAGATACGGCCCTTTTTGTTCTATTTTCTTAATGAATTTAGGAACTTTAATTAATGGCTGGAGTTCGTGCGCTTTCTTTTTGAGCTTAAAACACGGCAGCGCAAAGTCACCCATGACGGGACTGGGTGGTGTTTCCAGTACGAACGGCTCATTAATAATGGGCTGGAGAAGTTTGATGAGCTCTGCTTTGTAATCCATTTCCCTCTTTTACATGCACTCCCTAATAAAACTTTGCTGATTCTGTTATAACGCGCCAATAGTACAAAATAATTAAGAATTAATCCAGTGCCCATACTATGTGGGAACATATATTCGCATTAAACATCGCACCAATACGAGTGGAAATGAATATGATTACGCCTATCTTGTGCAATGGACGAGCAACCCGATCTATGCCCATCAGAAACATTTACGCTACTTAGGGAAAGTGCATACGCTCCCCCAAATCCATCCGCATATTCCTCATATCATTAACCACGCGCTCTCTCCAAAAGAACTTCTTACTGATCTTCTTCGCGTTGAACTGCTCAAACATGGATTCAGATATTATACGAATTATGTCTATACCTATCCCCCCTACTTTGTGGACTTGCATCATGGAACTGTCTATACGACCCCTCATAAAGAAGTGGTTCTTCAACTGAACGCCGGCTATCTTTGTACGTATACTCTCCAGAACCTTTTTAATCCCGAACACCCCCTGCCACTCACGAACAGCAAAGCGTTTGTCAATTTCCTGGCACTTAACGGCATTGATCTGAACCAAGACGAACTCATTGACCTTCACCATGCCCTCACCAATTATTCCCTTGTCAAGGGGCGTTCCATTATTAGGATTCAGAGTTTTTTATTACCATAAACAATTACGAAAGAAAGCGGTAAGAAGGATTAATACGAGACTCAAAGAATGGAAAGCATTACATGATCTAGGATTAATGGACAGAGAAAAAGCTTTAGAAAAATTATTAGGGTGGATGGCGTATGCGGTTAATGGGAATGCCTATTATTTAAGAAAAAAGATTATAGTTACATTCAATAAGGATTTTCCAATCGAAGATTAGGATGCTTAACCTATTGAATTTTTTAAAAAATGTAGGAATAGAAAAGCTTATAAACAATATTAACATGATAATATTATAATATTAAGCCTATAATATTACTAAATAAAATGACTGAAAAAGAATTTTATGATCGAAAAGAAGAATTAAAACTATTGCGAGACAAATACATGAATCTTTCTTCAGGAACTATGCTTGTTCTTTATGGAAGAAGGAGAGTTGGGAAAACTGAACTAATTAGACAATTTCTTAAAACTGTTAAAAATAATCTTTATTTTTATGTAGACGTTAGTCAAAAAAAAGGGATTTTAGATTCGCTTTCAAAAACCGTGAAGGAACAGCTTAAAGAGAATAAAATATTTAATGACTTTTATGAATTTTTAGATTACATTGGAAACCTATCTGAAAAACAATCATTTGTATTAGTTATCGATGAATTTCAGAGACTTTTAGATATAGCACCAGAGTATATAACAAGTTTGCAGAATGCATGGGATTCAAAATTAAAAAATAAAAAAATTCTTATTTTATTACTAGGCTCATCAATAGGGATGATTCAAAAGATTATGAATAGCAAAGCAGGAGCATTATATGGGCGAGCTCAAAAGATAAAAATTTCACCATTCAAATATTCTGATTTTAGGTTAATGTTTAAAGAATTGAGTGAAGAAGAGAAAGTATTGACTTATGCTGTTTTTGGAGGAACACCAGACTATTTAGATAAATTTAAAAAAGCACAGGGAAATATTCATGATAAAATCTTTGAGCTTATTCTAAAAAAAGGAGCTATTCTTTTAGAAGAACCAAAAAATCTCTTAGAATATGAAAATGTACGGGTTCATGCAAAATATAACTCAATTTTGCAAGCAACATCATCAGGAAAAGAGACCCTAAGGGAAATCGAAGACTTTACAAAAATATCTTCTCCAACTATACCCGCATATACAAATAGATTGGATGAACTTTTAGACTTACTTGGAAGAAAAGATCCTGTTCTCGGAAAAGAGAAACTCGGAAGATACTGTATTCGAGATAATTTTTTTAAATTTTGGTACAAATTTATATTTCCCAATCAAACACCGTTAAACTTAGGGAATACAAAATTGGTATCAGATCTCATAAAAGAAAATCTTAATGGATATGTTGGCAAAATTTTTGAAGATATTGTAAGAGAACTGCTCATTCTTTATAATGGAAAAGAAATAAAGGGATTAAAATTAAATTTTGAGAACATTGGATCATGGTGGGACAGAAACAATAACGAAATTGATGTTCTTGCTTATAATCTGAAAGAAAAAATATTTCTACTCGGGGAAATCAAATTTAGCAATAAACAAACCGATATTGATGTTATTGAAGAGCTTGAAAGAAAATCAAAATATATCCAGCATAGTGGATCATACAAATTTATCTTTGTTTCAAAAAGTGGATTTACTGAAAGGGCAGTAAAAAAAATGCAAGAACTAAAAGCAGTATATCTTGACTTAAAAGACATAGCAGAACTCTTTGACCTTCACCATGCCCTCACCACCCCCCTTCCATAAACAACTCGAACACGCTCTTGCGAAAAAAGAGATCATTATACTTCTGGCGACGTGCAGCATTGACTACAACGGACGCGCACAAAGTTCGCTTGCCTCTGGCGATCGCCTTCTTATCATCAAACCTGACGGCACCCTCCTTGTTCATCAACCCACCGGAAACGTCCCCATTAACTATATGAAAGAAGGAACACACATCCATATTACTGCACAACCGAACGTCTGGCTGCTCCACGCGCATCATCCGAAGAACCAAGAATTCATGACCATTGAACTCACTCGCATCTATCATCTCTACACACAACAGGTACACGATGGGGAAAAAATTATTCTGCATGGGCATGAAAAAGACATGAGCGACATGCTTTATGCACAACCTGACCTGATCGAACCTGGTTTACGCGCGGTCAGCCGCGAAGAAAAAACCGAATTTGGCTTTATTGATGTCCTCTGTTACGATCAACACAATAATCTGGTCATCATTGAATGCAAACGCAACCAGGCAGACTTCAAAGCAGTCGAACAACTCCAACGGTACGTAGAAAAAGTCAAACAGAGCAAAGGCATAACAAATGTACGCGGAATTTTAGCAAGCCCGAGTATCAGCGCGAACGCGAAAACCTTCTTAGAACAACTCGGATATCAGCACGTTGCTATCAATCCTCCCCACTTCAAAGAACAGCACCGCAAAAACCAGAAAAAGATCGGAGAATACTAATTTAATGCACTTTTTTTAATTTTTCTAATCATTTCTTATTCTAAAACCCCTCTTTCCGCAACTCTCCCGGTTTGATATACTCTTCCTGTTTTATATCGTTGCACTCTTTTTAGGTAAAATCTCAGAAAAATTTATGACCTCTTCCTCATTCATTATCCTTTATATTTCTTCCCCCCATTTTTTTGATATTCTTTTATTTTCCTTAAAATACCCTCTTTCCCATCCCACACCAACGCATGTTCTAATACTTCAACAATAGTCCCAACAGGTATAATCTTTATTTTATTTTTCTGATCAGCAGACAATACCAAGTCCTTTTCGTTTGATTGAGGAATAATTACCTGCTTCAACCCTGTCTCAATTGCCCCCTCCACCTTTGCTGTTACTCCCCCAATAGCCAACACTTCTCCCCGAATAGACAATGATCCCGTCATCGCCGTGTCTTGCCTTACCGGAATCCGCTTTAACGCGGAAATAATCGCTGTCGCAACCGCAATACTCGCAGAATCCCCTTCTACCCCCTCTGCAGCGGTTTGTAAAAATTGGACGTACACATCATGATTCTCCTTAATATCCTCGCCAAATGATTTAAGAATAATTGCCGAGACATTTTTGATTGCTTCTTTTGCTATTTTCCCTAAATTTCCTGTCGCAACGAAATTCGCCTGATTCCCTCCTTTCGAAACTTCTGATTCAATCGGTAACACTAAACCAGACAACGCTGCGCCGCTTCCAATCACAGCCAGTCCATTGACGCGGCCTACTTTTGCACCTGTTGTGATAATCACATCATACTTTTTCTTATTCTCAATATAGCGATCGGCTAATTGTTGTTCTAAAGGACGGGAAAACTTCTTCGCTTTCAGAACATGCTCACGCGTTGTTAGTTTTGCCCCTTCTTCCAATGCAAGATCCCCTGCAGAACGTACAAGACCGCCTAATTCACGCAAACGCCCTGTCACCTTTCCGGCAATACCTGCCATCTTTCTCGCTTCTAAGATAATCTGTTCAACCGCATCTTTCGTAAAATGCGGAATCTTCTTATCTTTCACGACTTCCTGCGCGACAAACTGCACCAACTTATTCCTATTTTCGACCGTATCATCCATTGTCTCATTCATATGCACTTCATAGCCATAGCCGCGAATTCTTGAACGCAACGCAGGATGCACATGCTTCATCGCCTCTAAGTTTCCTGCTGCAACCAAAATAAAATCGGCCGGAACCGGTTCAGAGATCACCATCGCTCCTGAAGAACGTTCAGACTGCCCTGTAATCGGATATTTCTTTTCCTGCAACGCTGTCAGTAACTCCTGCTGCTGATGCACCTGCAATGTCGCGATCTCATCAATAAACAAAACACCACCATTCGCTTTATGAATCATCCCCGCTGTTATTCGTTCGTACGCTGGTGTGCCAAGACCGCCTGATTGAAGAGGATCATGAAGACAATCGCCGAGCAACGCACCGGCATGCGCACCTGTCGCGTCCAAGAACGGCGCGGTTTTTGTATTCGCGTTATCCACCAACAATTTTGGAATACGAAACCCTGACGGTTTCAACTTACGACCTAAATTAATAAACAACACAAAGGACGCCAAGAAAATCATCGACCCGATCAATGACGCGGCAGCCATCACATCCCCATACTCCTTCCTGACCCACCACGGCGTAATCACCACCACAATCAACAAAATGAAGAATAAAATATTTTGCCCCTTGTACGACGTGGCAGCCTGCGTTTTTAATTTATTCACAAAATCTTTTCCTTTGCCTTTCGGCATTGTTCTAATCAACGGCTGATTCTCATCATTCTCATTATGAAAACACAAAATGTCCACTAACTTTTCTTTCGACACTAATTCCGCCAACGCCTGACCCAAAAGCGAATTATGAACTACAATTCCAGAACCTGTAATAAAATTGTGCACCCCTTCTACCTCAAAATCATACACTTCTTCCTCACATACCTCTATCTTCTTTATTTTATCAAAAAATATATCAGAATACGCAATCAAACGAAGTTTTGATAATACCTCTTCCAATCTTACAATTTTCTTGTTTACATTAACCCTGCTTTTTTCGAATGCAACCAACAACTTTCTTGTAACATTCACTGAACTGTTTTTGCGCGTAATCTTTACATCCAAATCCAGTGCAGTGCACTCATTTACATCCCTAAGCATACCATACATTTCCTGCGTCCTATTTGGAATATTATTCACTAAACAAACTGTTTTCAGATAAGGCTTATTCAGCCTCTGATCATAACGCTGCATCATCCGATGCGAAACAAAACCCTGGCTTCTTTTTATATCATGATAAAAATTCCCTATTCCATCCTCCAGCGACTTTCCATAATCTTTATACATAAACAACATATCTCTCTTTAATCTTAATGTAACAAGATCTTCTTCAAGATTCAATACAAAATTTCTTATATAATCTCTACTCGGCACCTGTTTTCCACGCACATAACGATTAAATGTCTGGTTTGCTATTTTATACCTTTTACAATCCAGCCTTAGTAACTTTTTTGTTTCACCAAGCAGAGATTCCACGCCATACATTAGGTCCACATTTGTATTCCCCTTTTTCCTTGATAATTCAACCAATTTATTTTTTTTATAAACTTTAAGAAGCGGAATCTCTTGATTCAATCTTAACAAATTCTCTACACCAGTCACGGTCAAATAATAATACTCTCTTTTTGTTTTTTTTACTGTATTTGCCGCATATTTCATTTTCTCTTTCACTCTTGACAAAATACCCAACTTCAAAAGAGCAATGCGCAACCCTTCAATCAATTTCTTACTTGCTGAAGAAACTTCAAGACCTTCCTTGTCAAAATGACCATCCCCATCAATATACCCTGCGAGAAAAGACCTCAGAATTGTTTCATCTGCATTCAAAACAGCTTTTGGAACACACTTATAATGCGACTGCTTAACAAAAGTCCTTCTTTTTTCATTATCCCACAGCTTCTGATCAAAACAACACTCCAAAATGCAAGCCAACGTCCGACTTTTCTTAAATTTTACCCCATCCCTATCTATTTCTATCCATTGCTCGGGATATGCAAAATCAGATATTGCTATTTCTTTTATTTTTTTCTTTATATTCTCATCTCTATTAGAAAATTGTAAACCATCACTATAATCTCCCTCAGCAACATACACCCCTAAAAAATAGGCTATGTCTTTATTCATTTTTTCAGGCAAATGTAACACCAAAGAATCAACGCCATTAATTCCCCTATACTGCACAAACCTCTCTCCCTCCTTCTGTGTTATCAGCGCTATTTTGGGAAGAATACTTATATTCGTCTCATTTTTATTCAGAAGGGGCAACCTTCTTGCTACCCCCACTACCTCACCTTCCCTTATTTCTGCGGCAACCTTAAATACAAATTCGCCATTTTCCGATGTTAATAATGGATGCTCACCTGAAACAACTACTTCTGCGCCTGCAAAAGATTTAATCTTCAGACACTTCTTTTTTGCTCTTGCATAATATAAATTTACAATCTTTTTTCTAATAACCCTTCCCTCTTTGTTTAATGCAAACACCTCAACTTCTTTTGTGGGATTACAATACACACCATCTTCCTTTTCCACAATTTTTGCATCTTTAGAAAGGAAATTATACAACTCTTCGGCAGTCCATTCCCCCTCACTAGTAGGGATAACCACATTTTTTCCAACACACTTTCCCGTTCCAGGTTCCCCCACTAACAAAATATGGCGTCGCTGCAGCGCGGCTTTTTTCGCGATCGCGATCGCCTCGTCCTGCCCGAGAACCTGATCAATAATCCGCCCAGGAACTTTAATATCTTTTGTTGAAGAGAATTCTAACGGTTTAACCATACGTAAGATAATAGAAGAGCATTTAAAAAGGTTTAGGAATAAAAAAGTGACTGTCGTGTCCCAGATATTATTTGACCTCGGCGAGTTTCTTGGGAGTATAAAACTTACAAGAGGGAACTTATTGAAAAATAGAAAAAACTTTATAAACACAGAAAAAACAATGCCGTCAGGCTCATCAGAAGGATATAGGAGATTACCAATGTTTTCTGGTGGATAAAAAAGTATTTGAACGTGGAATAAATGATAATAAAAAAAATCAGCATTTTTTTAATCGTGATGGTAGTATTGATCGTTTTAATTGGTTATACTGTAAGAATAAACGGAACAACAGGCAATGCAGTACAAAATCAGGCTTCGACAAATGTCTATTGTCCGACATCAATACCAAATACGCTCTGTTCAAATGAAACAACCTGCAATGACGGAATTGACAATAATAATAACGGACAGACAGATTGCGCAGATGTCGCTTGTACACAAGGTCCATACTTAATGAATATCGGGGATTCCATACGATTCAGGCCCGCCTTTATTAAAATTAAAATTGAATCAATAACGAAAGAGGACACGATTGTAAACATAGAGGGAGTAGGAAAAGCAATCAAACCAGATGAACAAATGTTTTTTCCAAATGCGGGATTCAATGCTCAAGTTACCGATCTCAATATCGCCTTAGCTCCCACAGGGATGCGAAATGCATATTACCCTGTTTCATCTTGGGGCTTCCTTTCTGTAGGCGCAAACAACTGCCTTTCAAAACAAGTGTTGCGCCGTCTGCCTGAAAAATATAGCGCCTATACGATTAAAACAACTTCAGAAGACCTATATAACTCAATACCCTCCAATCCGGCGATGGGTGGAGGGGGCGGCATGCAACAAACAGGGATCATGATCGAAGCGGTGAATCCGTATAATACAATAGATACTGGGATAAGAATAGGCACAAAAGAGACATCAAAATTATTTATATATGCATCCCCAAAAAACGGTGAGATAGAAGTATGGGGAAAAAACACAAGAACAAATGTATTTAGAAAAATAAATATGAATAGTAAAAGATTGTCAACCAGTACGATTCTTATTAATCTAAAGCAGTTAGACAAAGAAGCACAAAATGACGCGAACGTCTATGACCCAATACTCTTAACATATAATCACAAAAATATACCCCTTTATATTATTTGGACACAAAAAGGCAAGAAGGGGATAATTGCAATGGAATACCAACAAAATAAATTTTTCAATATTTATATAGAAGCAGTAAATCTGCAAAATCAAAACCAGATACCTGGCTCTGGTTCTCCTACATTTACAGGATATGCCTTTACATATTTAGGCCATACCTATGGACCAGATAATTCAACAGAATATGATATCTCTGCCAATAAAAAAGACGTTTCGCATATGGAAGAAGAAATAAAACTAACAAATACAGTCACAATAGAACAGTATAATTATAATACAACGACACAGAAGGGAACAGCACAAAACGATGAAGTGAGAATAAGAGTTCTATGATTTTTTCAATGCTTCACCCGCAAGGCACATATTATAATCAATATTATTACTCATTTAAAGAAAATAGATATTCAATATTAATTCTTTTTTATATAAAATATTTTTATTAATTTTGGAAGATCATCCTTCGCTTTTTCCCCCTCTTTCATTCTTTTTAGAATTTCTTCTGGCCGTAACCAAAACCACTCTACAAAATCATCTTTATTATAATTCGGTACGACATCACTTTGTATTTCATAGACCCCCATAAAACACGAAACTTTATCTTTTTCTGGAGATAATACCCCTAATAATCTCCATTTATACGTTTTACTATTCAAATTTAGTTCTTCCAACAACCCTCTCCGAAACGCAGTTTCATACTCTTCCCCACTTTGGACATGCTCTCCCACACTCATATCCAAACACAGCGGAAAAATTCTTTTGTTCGCGCTTCTTCTCGGAATCCATAATTCTCCTTTCTTATTTTTAATAAAAATATTTACGACTCGAAAATTTTTCAGACCTTTCGCGTATACAACAGAACGTTTCTCTCTTCCTATTACCTTATCATTCTCATCAACAATATCTAAACATTCGTCTTCTTCCACCCTTACCCCAAAAATGAATATCTAAGATTTCTTATTTAACTCATTCATCGCCGCAATTAAATTTTCTATAGCCATATACAACTGTCGCACTACAGGTTTTATAGGATCCTTTTCTATTCCTACCAAGAATATGTCTGCTCTTCTCAATGCTTCATTCGCAGAGTCTATATATTTATCAAAATCCTTACTCATTTTCTTCCCTTTTTTCTCTTGTTACAATAAAAATAAAAAATTAAATAATATCTTCTTCAGCGACGACAACGAAGTCACCGAGAGCGACCACAGAACTGAATGGAATCATGACTTCACCGTTTTTTGTGCGTTCCAATTCCAATCCTTCACAATACCCTGTTGGATTACGCAAAATCATCTGCAATAATTCGCCTGTCTTAATCTCAAATGTTAAATTTGACACATCACCAAAAATTTTTCCTGTTTTTGATACCACTCTTTTCCCGATCAAATGTCTTGATGTTTTTTTATCGTCCATTGTTCTAGCTCCTTATTTCCTCTTTACTTATTCTTATTCTTTATAAAGATTTCTTCACTTGTATTTCTATAATCATACACCTGGAAAATACCATTTCAACGCAATAAACGCGGCAACCCCCAATAAAACCATCAATAAAACAGATTTCATGCGATCCTTCATCAGACGATATGCTTCAGATACGAGCAAAATAACCACAATCCCAATCACGAACCATATTTCCAGCGATATTTTAAACATCCTCTCTTTTACGTTTGCTGCTTAATAAATATTATGGAATACCCCTCTTTACCCCTTTTATTCTTCTCACCTTCATTTCCTATAGACCCCCACCCCCCTATTGCCTATAGAACTTTTTTTCTGAAAATCTTTCGGATGGAGCAAAAATTTTTCACAGATCTTTTTCTTAAACCCTTAAAGAATGGTTTCTTCCCCCTTATATCCACCTAATGAGAACTATGAAAACGCTCAAAATAGGGTATAAACATCATAAAACAGCTAATAGAATTACATATACCTTAAAAATCTGGATTCTTCTATTTTAAGATTTTCTATAGTATAATATATATTATATAATATATCTTTTTTATTATATCTTTTTTCTCTCTTTTCTATGCGCAATTGAGGTGTTATTTTTTTGTGGTAACACATCTTTTTATATAACATCTAACCTGCTTAGTCATTCCATAAGAAATGATGGTGTCAGTGTCGATATTGAACTGCCATAATCTTTTTTAATGTGATAAAAAAAGGTGATCTACAAATGGGTGAACAACAACTTCATAAATTCTTTAAAAATTATCTCCAGCAGCAACCCCTCTTTATCAGCAAAAAAGTTTTACAATCCAATTATACCCCCGATACGATTCCTCATCGTGATGAGCAGATTAATTATGTCGCGAACATTCTTGCTCCACTTCTGCGTAAAGAAAAACCATCCAATCTTTTTATTTACGGAAAAACAGGCACAGGAAAAACCCTTGTTACCCAGCACGTTACTGAGCAAATTCAGAGCGTCGCAAAAGAACAACAGATCCCCATCCAAGTTGTGTATGTCAACTGTAAACTCAAACGGGTCGCAGACACAGAATACCGCATCATTACCCAGCTCGCAAAAGAATTCGGCAAAGAAATCCCCGCAACCGGATTACCCACTGATGAAGTCTACCGCATCTTCCTCAATCATATTGACGCAGAAAAAAAATTTATTCTACTTATCTTAGATGAAATTGATCAACTCGTGCGAAAAGCAGGCGATGAAATCCTCTATAATCTAACCCGCATTAACTCGGAACTCAAAAATGTTGAATTTTCCCTAGTGGGCATATCAAACGACCTCCTTTTTATGGATAATATTGATCCCCGCGTCAAAAGCTCCCTCAGCGAAGAAGAACTTGTCTTTCCCCCCTATAATGCCATACAAATCCAGGACATTCTCAAAGAGCGATCCAAAGAAGCATTCCGCGAGAATACCATCCAATTCGGCGTCATTGAAAAATGCGCAGCCTACGCCGCACGCGAACACGGAGACGCACGACGCGCCCTTGAGCTTTTACGTGTCGCAGGAGAACTTGCCGAACGCAAAAACGATACGATCGTCAATATGCACCATATTGATGAAGCAGAAGAAAAAATCGAACGCGATAAAATCCTCGATGTTGTCCACACACAACCCAAACAATTTCAACTTACCCTCCTCTCTATCTTTAAAGTAGCAGAGTCAGGGAATGGACCCATCTTTACCGGGGATATGTATGAAATTTACAAAGAACTCTCCCAAAAAATAGGCATGAAACCCCTTACCCAACGCCGCATCTCCGATATCATCGCAGAACTGGACATGCTTGGTATTATTAACGCAAAAGTTATTTCAAAAGGACGCTATGGACGCACACGGGAAATCCGCATGGCAATTCCCACGTCCACCATTCCACGGATTAAAGAAGCACTTAATGAAGGGCTCAGTCTTTAAATGGCACACAAACAAGAACTTGTCCAATACCTCCTGGAACATCACCTTCTTGTCACACCAGATATCCTCTCCATTATTCCCGACTCTTTTCCTAAAGAACAGATTCTACAATATGTCCAAGATTATTTAGACCAACACACCGCTGGAACAAGCACCGTTCAAGTGCAAGTACAAGAACCACCCCCTACTATTCTTCCCACCCCCCAACCCGGGACCGTTCAAATTATTAAAAATTATACGAAAGACGTCAAAAAAAGCGATGTCCAATCCTTTGTCCAATATTTCCGTAAACGGTATGACGCGCTGAAATCCCTTCTAGAAACACGTCTTGAACTACAAAACAGCATCTCCATCAACCGCGTCCAAAAAAAAGGCGAAGGCGAATCTGTCAGCATTATCGGCATTGTCTCTGAAAAAAATCACACCAAAAACGGGAATATCATGCTTCAGATCGAAGACCCCAGCGGCATAATAAAAGTGTTAATCACGAAAAAAAATGAGGAATTATTTACCTCCGCAAATGATCTTGTCCTTGACGAAGTCATCGGCATTACCGGCATGACCGGCAAAGATATTGTTTTCTGCAACCATCTTTATTTTCCCGAAATTCCGTTAAGCCACGAACTCAAAAAAGCACCAGACGAAGCCTACGCCGCTTTCATCAGTGACATTCATTTCGGCATTAAAGATTTTCTCCATGACGAATTTATCAAATTTACCCAATGGCTCAACGGTGATTTTGGCAGCGCCCAACAACGCGACATCGCGAAAAAAATACAATACCTCTTTGTTACCGGCGATGTTGTCGAAGGAGCAGGCATCTATCCTGGGCAAGACCGCGACCTCGCCATTCTTGACATTCAAGAACAATATGAAGAAGCAGCACGCTACTTCCGTAAAATTCCCGCCCACATCAAAATTATTATCTGCGGCGGCAACCATGACGCTATCCGCATCTCTGAACCACAACCCCCCTTAGACACGAAAATCGCCGCAGCACTTCATACCTTACCCAATATGATTTTTGTCAGTAATCCCGCCACAGTCAATATTCATGCTTCTGCGACGTTTCCCGGATTCAATGTCCTGATGTATCATGGGTACAGTGTTCCGTTTCTCGCGGCAGAAGTTCCCAGCATCCGCGCGAAAGGCGGACAAGACCGCGTCGACCTGATTATGCAATTTATCCTACAGCGCCGCCACTTAGCGCCGTCCCATGGGTCTAATATGTATATTCCCGATACAGAAGAAGACCCCCTCGTGATCAGCGCTGTTCCAGATATTTTTGTTACCGGACATATTCACCGTATTACCGCATCCAACTACCGCAATGTCACCATGATTAACAGCTCATGCTGGGTTACCCAAAATGAAAACCAGGCAAAACGCGGCATTGTCCCCTATCCCGCGCGCATTCCCCTTGTTAATTTACGTACACGCGAGATTAAAATCATGAATTTCAACACGGACTAAGTATGGAAGATAAAAGCATTACCATGCAAGACTATTTTGCGTCTCTGGATAAATATGTACAGGAAGCCTATGCTGTCGCTGAGCGCGCACGCCAGAAAGGATTTGATCCTGAACCTCATGTGGGTATCCCCCTCGCGAAAAATATGGCAGAACGCGTTGAGGGCATTGTCTCTGTCGCAGCAGCACAACTCAAGGGATCAGGTGTAAGCCAGCGTATCATTGACCTTGAAAAGGAAATGGGCACACAAAACTGGAAGATCGCGTTCATTATCGCACTTGAAGTCGCTCAACAACAATTCTGCCCCTTCAAAGATATCCGCACAGCAATGGAGGTAGGATTACGCATCGGACTCGCATACATCACCAACGGCGTTGTCGCCTCGCCCCTTGAAGGATTTGTTCGCCTTGAACTGAAAAAACGCAATGACAATCAAAAAGAATATTTTGCATTATACTTCAGCGGACCCATTAGAAGCGCAGGAACGACCGCCACCTGCATCTTTGTCGCAGTCGCAGACTATGTACGCGTCAAAATGGGCTATGCCCCCTATGATCCTACAGAACATGAAATCAAACGCACTTTCTCCGAACTTGAATACTTCCACGAACGTATCGCGAACTTACAATATTTTCCCTCAGAACGGGAAACAGAATTCTTAACATCCCATCTTCCCTTACAAATTGATGGCGACGCAAGCGAAAAAATAGAAGTCCCCAACTATAAAGATTTACCCCGCGTATCAACGAATATGCTCCGCAATGGTTTCTGCCTCGTTAACGCAGAAGGACTCGCACAAAAATTCGCAAAATTCTGGGGAAAATTCTCTAAATGGCATAAAGAGTTCGGCATGGATCACTGGAATTTCCTTGATGATTATGTCAAATTACAAAAAGAAATCAAAGCGCACGGCGCAATAAAAAAAGATGCCAGCGTTAAAATCGCGCCAGACTACACTTACATCAAGGATATTGTGGGCGGCAGACCTATCCTCGGACACCCCCTCCAACGCGGCTCTTTTCGTTTGCGCTACGGACGGACACGCACATCCGGCTTTTCATCAGACGCAATCCACCCCGCAACCATGATCGTTACCAATAATTATTTAGCCATCGGAACACAACTGAAAACCGAACGTCCGGGCAAATCCACCACCTTAACCACATGCGACCGCATTGAAGGGCCTATCGTCAAACTCAAAGACCAAAGCGTACGCTATATTGACACTGTTGAAGACGCACAGAAATATGTCAAAGACATTGTTGAAATCATTTACTTAGGGGACATTCTTATTAATTACGGGGACTTTCTTGACCGAGGACACATCCTCGCACCCCCCGGATACTGTGAAGAATACTGGGTACGCGAACTTGAAGCGAAACTTACCCTGGAAGAACGGGTTCCTTACGCGCCAATGATCCGTGACCCCACGCGCTTCATCCCCTCCTGTGAGGACGCGCTCGCCTTATCACAAAAATATTCCATCCCCCTTCATCCCCGCTATACCTATCACTGGATGGATATCACTTTTGAACATCTCACCTCCTTTCTTCCCTGGCTGCGTACCGGCATCCGCAAAGAAGACAAACTCATTTTTCCCCATACACCAACTGGAGATCCTGCCCATTCCCAGAAACGCACACTTGAACTCTTAGGGGTTCCCCATAGCCTTGTCCAAAACGAATATATCCTTATTGAAGGATCATGGGCTAACGCGTTCTGCGCGAATACAGGCATTACCACGACTGTTCCGGATTATATTCTTGATCCCTCAGAAACAAACCCTTTGACTTTTATGAACAAATATTCCTTAGCCGTGCTTAAAGACAAATCCGGTATTTTTATCGGGACACGCATGGGCAGACCAGAAAAAGCAAAAATCCGGAAAATGACCGGCAGCCCGCATGGATTATTTCCTGTAGGCGATGAAGGCGGACGACTGCGCAGTTTTCAAAGCGCACTTGAAAAAGGAAAGATTACCGCGCAATTCCCCCTCCTGTACTGTCCCACGTGCAATGATTATAGCGTCTATCACCAATGCCACCGCTGCGCAACCATTACGGTGCAACACTACTCCTGTAAACAGTGCGGCATTGTCAAACAACCGTGCGCACATACCCCTGTTAACTACAAAGAACTTTCTATCCCTATTCAAGAATATATGAATGATAGCCTGAGAAAGATGCGCACCAACAGCTTACCTGCACTCATTAAAGGCGTACGCGGAATGTCCAATAAAAGCCATACTCCTGAACACCTCATGAAAGGGATCTTACGCGCGAAACACACTATCGCTGTCAACAAAGACGGAACCACCCGTTATGATATCACAGAGATGGCACTTACTCATTTTAAGCCCAAAGAAATTGGGACAAGTATCGCAAAACTCCGATCATTAGGATATATTAAAGATATTTATGGCAATGAACTCACCCATGATGATCAAGTGCTTGAACTCCGCTGCCAGGATTTGATTTTACCCGGATGTCAAGTCTCTCTTGAAGAAGGATGCGACGCTATCTTATTCAGGGTCGCCAATTTCATCGATGAACTTCTTGTTTCCCTCTATGGACAAGAACCCTACTATAATCTGAAAACAAAACAGGATCTTGTCGGACACCTTGTTGTCGGGTTAAGCCCCCATACCTCTGCCGGTGTTGTCTGCCGCATTCTTGGCTTCAGCAAAACGCAGGGCATGCACGCACACCCATTACTCCACAGTATTATGAGACGCGACGCAGATGGAGATGAAGCAGGCGTTATGTTATTACTCGACGCACTCCTTAACTTTTCCAAAGAATTGTTAAGCGATCACCGCGGCGCAACCCAGGACGAACCTCTTGTCTTAACCACCACATTAATTCCGAGCGAAGTCGATGACATGGTTTTTAACATGGACATTACCGATCATTATCCTCTCGCGTTTTATCAGGCGTGCGAACAATATAAAATGCCTGCAGAAATTCCTATTGAAATCCTACGCCAACATCTTGGAACGCCACGCCAATATGAAGGAATGAAATACACACATGAAACCGATGACATTAATGTCGGCGTTCTCTGCAGCGGCTACAAAACAATCCCGACGATGGAAGAAAAAGTCATGGGACAGATGGAACTCGCAGAAAAAATACGCGCCGTCAATACATCTGATGTCGCGCGCCTTGTTATTGAGCGTCATTTCTTACGCGATATCAAAGGCAATTTAAGAAAATATTCCACCCAACAATTCCGCTGCGTTGACTGCAATGAAAAGTTCAGACGGCCACCCCTTAAAGGAATCTGTACCTCCTGCAGCGGAAGACTGTTATTTACAATCTCCGAAGGATCTGTCATCAAATATATGCAACCCTGCCTGAGCCTCGCAGCAAAATACGACTTACCGCGCTATATTATCCAGACACTGGAATTAACCCAGCAACGCATCGAAATGGTCTTTGGCAAAGATCCAGAAAAACAAGAAGGACTCGGACGCTGGTTCGGCATCTAAAGAAAACTATACAGAATAACCGGAATGATAATACACGCCATTAAATTATTCTTCCCCACACTCACAAAATGCGTGAACAATCCCAATGCGCAGCAACCCGCCAGCACTACCAACCCGATCCACCCGCAGACGAGGAATGTCAAGCCCATCAGAAACAAACTTACCCCCGCGCATATTTTTTGATAGTTGATCCTCGCTATCCAGCGGGTTATCAGCTGATTCAATTTCAGGCATACGGTTATCCCATATCCAAACGTGATCACCGCCGTAAGAATAAGAATAAAGACACTTTTCTGATCCAATGTTATAAAATTCTCCAGCGCAACAACCACCCCGCTTCTCGCTTTTTCAATAGTAACCAGAGCAATCAAACTTAAAAAAATACTGATCATATTACAAAAATTCCCAATAAAAATAATCTGTTCGTCTTTTGTTTCCCTTAACCCTACAATCGCCAGCAAGGACGTATGCGACGCAGATAATCCCGGAAGAAAACAAGTCGCAACTGACGCGCCCAACGCACGCGCCGCGCTTCTCCCTATTTTTACAGATTTTACTTCAAATTCTTTTTTCATACTCTGTTCAGGAAGGATATATTCCTCTTTCCATCCCAGCACCATCGCACTTAACCCGAAAAAGCCAGATAACATCGGCAATAACGGCTGTTTCAGATTTGGCAATGCAAAAACCATTATTCCCATGATTCCAGCCAATACAACAACCAGCACCGCATTTGTCCTGTCTTTTTCTTTCCAGATCAATATCACCAATACCCCTATGAGAATGTACGGGATAAATACAGTGATTGTTTTATACATTTGCGCAATAAAAAGAAATAAGAATGGGGCGGCAACCAATATTCCCCCGATCCCCGCCATATTCCCCAGAATCGCGTACCTGATAACATCAAATCCTCTCCCTTTCATTAACAATCTCTGCGCAGGAACAGTCCCCGTCAGATCTTCCCCTGACGTCACCCCCAGGAACGTTGTTGTTATATTATCCGCAAGATTATGCGTGACTGCCATCGCAAACAATACGATCGCCGCCTCAATCGGCGACATCCATTTTAGAATTAGCCCCATACCTGAAACAAAAAGGACACATACTAAATTAATGTGCACTCCTGGCGCAAGACCTGTTATAAACCCCAACGTACCACCAATAAACGCCCAGACAAGATAGATCCATACCATTCAGTACTTACCCCTCTTCCTCTTCAAAAAGCTATTATCAAAATAATTGAAATATTTACAAAAAAAGTGCAAACTTTCAGTAGCAGCCTTTATATGTTTTTCTTCCCTCCTTTTTTTAATCACATGACCCCTCCTTATGCAACACAACCGTTTTTAATATCTGTACGTACATATCAACCATTTAGATGTTCACCCCTACAGGGTATGCAACGGCTTCTGACCGGACAAGAACACGGAGCACAAATTGATATACCCCGACTCCCTCTCTCTACAAAACAACTGATGGAACTGCAATTAGGAAAAGCCGGATTATCCGATGATCATACCTATTTTAGAGATACTTCTCTATTGACGAGCACTGTATTATTACCGAATCCAAGCGGGATTGACCTAAAAGTTGTGCATGCGCATCCCTTGCTTTATTTATTACATCCTGAAACAAAACTTGTCAATGGACATTTACTCATCACGCAAGAACAGTATGACGCAAGTCCAGATGGTTTTGTCCTGACCGCTGCAGACGTACAAGAATTGACACATAACCCCTATGCGTTACCCACACGAAGACGCGCATTCTGGGAATTTGAAGCAGAAGGCGATTTACCATTAGCGAAGGCCTATGAAACATATGTGAATGATGTAGGTAAGCAGATTCCAATGTTGGTTCTGGGATTGTATCTCCCTACAACTAAGGGAATGCAGCTTTTGTGTGTCGGCTGCCTCGACGGCTACTTCGGCGGCAATGGTTCTCTGGTCGGGGTAGCAGCGAAGGCGCACGTTGTCGCACAAAAAATCGCAAACGCACAACAATGGCAACAATCATTAGAGAATCTAGTCGCGTAATTTTTTCTCTCTTAAAAAACTCTTTTTACCCCCATAAAGAAAATAAAAAAAGGGTTATACGTACACTTTACCCGCTAAATTCTTCTCTGAAAAGTTCGCACGAATAAACTGCACCATCATCTCATTCTTCGCAGCACTATACGCGCGCAACGCGTCCGCAAGCAGACCCATCTTCATAAACTCCTCACCGACTTTATTTAACCGTTCGAGATCCTGGCCAAGCTCAAACGCGCGCACCGCATAATTAAACTGCTGCGTTGCAAAACATTTATCGCCCAAGGATAATAATTTCGCCTTATTCTTCATCGCAGAATATACCTCAATCGCGAAATCAATCTTTTCTTTATCCAAACAATAATCTCCAACCTTATTCAACCGGTCTTCATCGCCAATATACTTGTACGCCGCGATCGCTTCCGTGATATGGCCTTCCTTCAAACATATATCTCCCACTGCCGTTAATTTTTCCCTATTATCCGCCAGTTTATACGCCTCAATCGCGTGTGAAAATAATCCTACGCGCGCATGATCATCACCGATTTGAACAAGCCTTTTGAGATTTCCCGTCATCTTGAAGACTTTAATCGCTTCCAGAACCTGATTACGCTTCAAATATTCCTCACCCGCAGCATTCATTAATTCATTCTTCTTTTCAGGCGAAAACATTGATAAATCCGCATTTTCCAATCCCTTCTGCATCAACGCCGGAATAACCCGCGCGAACGGACCATCGTCCTTTGTCGCATACTCATCAACCATACTAGAAACATTCTTTGTTAAGTGCTCAAATCCCATTTTTTTACCTCTAGACCGTGATTCAGCGATGTACCTTTAAATATTTATCTCTTGTCTATCCTCACTATTCCTTTCTACTGCTTCTCTTCGCTATATCTGCCGCACTTCATCAGCAACCAGTTCAAGGTTTCCTTTATACTGCTGCACTTTTCCCGCAACCCCTATTTTCTGCCCCTTATTCAGCTGCACCTTATTGAACATAACCCCCTGCACCGATCCTGTTTCATCCTTCAAAGTGAAAAAGGTTGTTGTTCCTTTCACCCCTATTCTGTCCACGGTTCCTTCCACATATACCCCCTTATCCACATCCTTTTGACTAATCTCTTTTATTTCCACCCGGGTCTGCGGCACAACGTCCCCTATAAAACTGAGCATCAGAATTGCCACCAGCGTTCCCATCAATCCTATGCGCACCAAATGCTTATCCTCCATCTTTTCCCCTTCTTCTTTTCCCTTCAAAAAGATATCCCCTCTTTTTCCGCAAATTTTACATTTTCGGTTTGACAACAGAAACATTTATTAAGTTTCCAGCAGAAACGTATTCTTATGAACATTCTTTCCCGCATCAAACATGGCGACCACGACGACGCAGAAAAGGACCAACTCCTAACCACCCAAGAAGAAAATCAACTTCTTAAAGCAAGCCTCGAATGCCTCAAGTCCGAACTTAATAAATTCAAAGAACCCCCCCTCCTCATCTGTGAAGTCAAACGCGTCCTGCCAGACCGAGCGATCATTAAAGTTTCCAATGGAAATACGTTTCTCGTATCCATGCTTAAAAATCTCGCTGTCAGCCCCGGAGACGTTGTCCTTGTCGAGCAAAAGTCCCTCACTGTCGTCCAGCGTTTAGAGAAATCCCGCAGTTTTGACGCAGAAAACTTTCTTGTCGCAGAAAAACCCACGATCCGCTGGGAAGAATTAGGCGGACTCCATGTTCAAGCAGAAGAAATCCGCGAAGTTGTCGAACTCCCTCTCAACAATCCCGCCCTTTTCAAACAATTAGGCATCCAACCGCCGAAAGGAGTCTTATTACACGGGCCGCCGGGAACAGGAAAAACACTCTTAGCGAAAGCAGTCGCCGCGAGCACCCAAGCGACATTTATTGAAATCGTCGCGTCAGAACTTGTCCAGAAATTCATCGGAGAAGGAGCAAAACTGGTGAAAGATATTTTCGAGTTTGCCCGTGAAAAAGCGCCCGCTATTATTTTTATCGATGAACTTGACGCCCTTGGAGGACAACGCATGGAACTCGGCACATCTGGAGAACGCGAAGTCCAGCGCACGCTCATGCAGCTTCTTACAGAAATGGACGGATTCCAAAGCCTTGACAATGTCAAAATCATCGGCGCGACTAACCGCCTTGACCTTCTTGATCCCGCACTCTTACGCCCTGGACGCTTTGACCGCATCATTCATGTCCCTATCCCGGATAAAGAGGGCAGACAACAGATCCTCAATATTCATACACAACGCATGCACATCAAGGACATCATCCACGATTCCATCATTGAGAAAACAGAGGGATTTACCGGCGCAGAAATACGGGCAGCATGCACTGAGGCAGGTTATTTCGCCATACGCGCACAACGCACTGAAGTCACCACAGAAGATTTCCTGCAAGCTATTGAAAAAGTCTCACAAAAACAAGATCCTGAAAGTATTGATATGTACGGCTGACCCCATGAGACTTTTTGTCGCATTACCACTCCCCTATGCAATTAAAGAGTATCTTTTAACCTTACAGAAAGCAGTAGGCAATGCCGACGCAAAAATCAACTGGGTTGCTAAAAAAAATCTGCATCTGACCCTCAAATTCTTCGGCACTATCCCTGAACATAAACTTGACACACTGCGCGCCGCTTTACGCACCATCCGCTTCCCCCCTATCAAAACACACTTAACTTCCTTCGGCGTATTTCCCCATACCCATGATCCGCATGTGCTCTGGGTTGGCCTTACTCCTGAAGAACCGCTCTCCGCCCTTCAATCCCTTATCGATCAAGAAACATTATCCTATGGGAAACAAGAACAATCCTTTACCACACATATTACATTGGGAAGAATCAAGACGATCAAACATCTCCCCCCTTTTCTGAACACCATCAATGCAATACGCGTTGAACCCCGCCCCCTCTCCTTTACTTCTTTTCTCCTTTACCAAAGCACCCTCCGCACCACCGGGCCCCAGTATACCCTTCTTGAAGATTATACTCTTCAACCGTAATTCTTATTAACCACAGATCCCTTTTTTCTTTTTTAATGAGATTACCCGACCTTGAACATTTTTTGGCGTCTGCGCCAGAACCTGATTCTTTTCCTTTTGTCCGTGACGCCCTTACCCATTATGCTGACGCACTTCAAAACCCACAATTCTCCGACATCAATCATAACGGCATAGCAGACGATCATGTCACCGCTTACGTTCTTGACCATCTTAAAGCTAAATATGGCCCCCTGCTCCCCCCTGGGTCTACATCTTCCGACTTTACCCTGCGCCGTCTTCTCCACCCCATTTATCATATGCTTGTTCTTTCAAAAACTATCTTTCCTCAGACCTATGTTCATCCGCGAGACCCGTCACTCGGAGGAGTTTTTCACAAAGTCAATGATCTCTTACTACAACACATCCGAAGAGATCCCATTACATTCGCTACACTGTATCCTGATGAACTTCGCGTTCTTGAAGCAGTTTATCGTTCTCCGCATGAGCCGATGTATGTCTCTCGTACGATGCCTCAATAATTTTTCGCATTCCTTTCGCCTTCGCTTTTCCTATTTTTTCCACTTTCTGCAACTCTTTTTCAGACGCGTTCATTACCCCCCTAACCGAACCAAACGTTTCCAATACATTCTTCGCAATCACCGGACCAATACCCTGAAACGCGCCCACAATACATTCCTGCTGCGCCTGCACTGTCATCATCTTTGGTTTCGCATTGAACACAATCGGGCTCCGTTCTTTTACCAGTCTTTTCACCAGAATCCCAATAATATGCGCCGTATCCCTGACATTCTGCGTGTAAAGAATAGGAATCTGAAAATCAACCGCGATTGTTGTTAATACACCGCGGATCGCATTCGGATGAAAATCTCTTAACGAATAAATATTTAATGTCCCTTCAACGATTAATAACGAAACATCAAAATGTTCTTTCATAGTTATTAACTGATTAAAAATACGCTTATCAATAATCGAATTCAAAAAATCATTCTGCGTTTTTCTTTCAATACCAACGGTTTGTATTTTTCCATCTAAATTCTTTGTCCGTACGATAAAATCTGCAGTCGCCAACTGCTGCACCTCATAATCAATACTGGCTTTTACAAACTCCTTCAAAATCGCCTTATCCTCCCTGTGATCGACCAATATTTTTTCCATGATTATTTTATATCCAATTTCGCATTCTTATCCTGCATATTATATAAAATATTCTTCATCTTCGCCTCATCCTTCTTCGATTTCCAGAAATACGCCTCATCCCTTGTTCCCTGCGTAATCATAAAAATAATCTTCCCGGATTTTAAACGACCGACACGACCGGAACGCTGAATTTTACGAATCCCAGACGCCGTATTATCATAAAAAATCGCTGTATCCGCTTCCCCAATAGACAATCCCTCTTCCCCAATATTCGTGGTGACCAAACAGTTATACTCGCCACGACTAAACGCCTGGATGGATTCAATCTGCTCCTTCTGGGACTGTCCTTCTTTTTGACCTATTAACCTGATTGTCTTCGTTCCCTGCATATTCAGCCCCGCCACGATTGCATCAACCGTATTTCTATAGGACGCGAAAATAATAATACGCGCATCTGCTTTTTCCAGAATCTGTTTTGCCACCTGCCGCGTTAATTCATCCACCTTTGGATGCTCCATCCCCGCCTGCTGCATTTTCCTCGCCTGGTCGATCGCGCGCATCACATCCGGATCATGACTAATATTCTTCGCCGCTTTTGTCTCTTCTGTTTTTAATTTCTCTAAAAAATCTATGAAAGGCCTAATTCCCTGCGTCTCCAGCATCTCCAACGCAAAAGATAATTTTAACGCCTGCGCCACCAACGAAATCCCATAATACGCCGCAGGATTCCTCTGCGCATCCTTTCTTAAACGCAACTGCATCAGAATCAAATCTTTTTTATTCACATACTGCGCCGGCTTTGTCATACCAAAACCCCGTAAACCAATCACTTTTCCATTATACACTTCATTTACCATCTTATGAATCGCTTTCAACGCATCAGGAAAAATAACCTTGATATATTCTATTCTCTTTTCCTGCACAAATTCCCTTACATCCGCGTCTTCCTCACTTCTAATTTCCACCGCTTCAACAAATAAATTCTTACAAATCTCATTAATTTTTTCTTTTGTCGAACCAGGGGAGGCAGTTAACGCAACGATCCTCTTCTTTATCCCCTGTTCCTCATACTGCCTAGCCACAATTGTATTCGCAAAATGCTCACGCGAACGGTGCGCCTCATCAATAACCAACAATACACACCCCCTTAAGCTGACGCGACCGTGCTCAACATCCTCCTTAATTGTCTGAGGCGTGGCAATAATAATTTTCGCCCGCTTATAATATTCTGCGCGCTTATCCGGGTTAATTAATCCCGTTAACAATATGACCTCTTCTTTTGTGAGATTACTGCATTCAATGAACTCGTTCTTAATCTGATTCGCCAACGGACGGGTTGGGGTAAGCACGAGAATAAACCCCTCTTCCCTGTCCAACCGCTCTTTTGCCGCAAGAATAGCAATCTTTGTTTTCCCTAACCCTGTTGGAATCACCACCAATGTATTCTGCGCGCCGCATGTGCGTACAATCTTCAACTGATACGGGCGCGGCGTAAAGTTGCGAATCTCCATCCTTCCCTTATGTTCTCATCTTATAAAAATGTAATGGAAAAAAGAAAAAATTACAACATCTGCGAAATCTTATCAATATACTCCGCAACCTGGTTTCCATTATCCGTGAGCGCAATCGTCTTAATACGACCCTGCTTCTCAAACGTCACCAAACGCGCCTTTTCCATTTCCTGCAGAATCTTTACCGCATGCGAATACGTGCAGTCCACCTCTTTCGCCAGCACCGACCCATACCTATTCTTCTGGCTCTTCCGCAACGCAACTAAAATCATTGCAGGTTTACGTCTAAAAAATACTTCAAATATATCTGTATCTGGTTTATTTTTTGACAAGCTGAATCCCCCTTGCTCGTTATACACCTTTTTTTCCTAACATAATATGCATCTAGTAAACCTGTTATTTAAATGTTTGCTTTCCCAACTATATTTTTCATATACTACTTAACACTCTCCTTGCAAGTAGTGATTTTTTTTCAATTACATTACGCCAAAACAATCTGTTTCTTTATTCCGATCTATTAATCTGTGCGCTAGTTTCATTTCTTCAGGTGTATAAATATATATTATTTTGAATTTCCCAGACGTGGTTTGTTCCCTATTATTATGATGCGTTTCAAGAATATGTATAAACCCCCAATAAATCCATTTGCCGTCAACACTCTGCACTAAAAAATTACGTACAGGAGGAATTTGATACATTCTTATCTTCGGCTTATTTTTGAACTCAAATATTTTCCCTTCAAAATCTTCTGCCTTAAATGAATTTTTTATATGCTCTTCAAGAACCAACTCTTTTGGAAATCCTTGCTCTGTCGTTATTTGTAACGTGTCATTCATTTCAAATAGACTTCCCATATTTCTAAAACCCCTCTTAGCTATTTAAGTATTTTGATATATTGTCAACCTTTCTTGCCTTTTTAAGTCAATCCACTTTAACCACAAGTTTTATAACATTCTTTCTTGACGTCAGTATTATGCTTGATATTACTCTTTTACGCACGCAACCCGACGTTGTGAAGAAAAATCTGGAAAAAAGGAATCAATCTGATAAAATAAAATGGGTTGATGAACTTTTGAAACTCGATGAAGAATGGCGTACAACGATCCAAGCAGCAGAAACCTTACGCCATGAACGTAATACGATTACACTTGAGATTACAAAGTTGAGTAAAGCGAAAAAAAATCCCGCCGACCTCATTAAAAAAGCGAAAACGATTCCTGCACATATCAAAAAACACGAAGAAACCGCAGCAGCACTCCGCGAAAAAATCGACCATTATCTTATGCGTTTACCTAATATGTTAGATCCTAGCGTTCCTTTTGGAAAAACAGAAAAAGACAATACAGTCCTACGTACCTGGGGTAAAAAACAAACCTTTCCGTTCCCTTTACAGTCGCATGTTGAACTGATCGAGAAATTACACCTTGGTGACTTTGACGCAGGACGTCTTGTCGCAGGACAGGGATTTAATTATCTCACCGGAGGAATGGCTCTTCTTGATCATGCCCTCCAACGTTATGGTGTTGACTTCCTTCTGCAGCGCGGTTTTACCCCTGTTGTACCCCCCATGATGCTCAACCGCGAAACATTGAGCGGCGCTGTCGATCTTTCCGCATTTGAAGATGTTATTTACAAAATAGACAATGAAGATTTGTACCTGATTGGAACAGCAGAACACGCGCTTGTCTCCATGATGCGCGGCAAAACTGTTGAAGGCAAAGACTTACCTTTGAAATTCTGCGCGGTGACACCTTGTTTCAGAAAAGAAATCGGCGGCCATGGAGTTGATATGAAAGGCATTTTCCGCATGCATCAGTTCAATAAAGTCGAACAAGTTGTCTATACAACACCAGAGAACGCATTAACCCTTCTTGATGAAATGCAGGCCATCAGCGAAGCATTCTTCCAATCACTCACTATCCCGTACCGTGTTCTTGCGATCTGTTCCGGCGACATTGGCAATAAAATGGCGAAACAACACGACATTGAAGCATGGTTCCCCCGCCAAGACGAATATCGCGAAGTTACCTCCTGCGGCAGCTGCAGCGATTATCAGGCACGACGACTGAACATCAAATATACCAACAAAGGAGAACGTTCTTTCGTCCATATTCTGAACAACACGATGGTCGCCACATCACGCGCCATGGTCGCAATTCTTGAAAATTACCAACAGAAAGACGGCAGTGTCAAAATTCCAGACGCATTACAACCGTACATGCATGGACTGAAAAAACTTTCCTTGACGAAATGAATACCCATTTAAACTTGTTTTCTTCATTGGTTTTATGCTGCAGAACTTTATTCATCCGGACTATCTTGATCCTGTACGCCTGAAAAGATTACATACAAGCTTTTTACGCAACAAACCATTTCCCTATCTTGTTTTACCCCACTTCTTTCAAGAGAAAATTATTCGCGACGTCGCTTCTGCTTTACCGAAAGAACCATTTACCAAACAAACATCAGACCTCTTTCAGTTTTCACAGACTAATGATTTACGACTGACAAAAAATACAACACTCAAAACATTTTATCAATTTCTGAACTCAAAACCATTCAAAATATATTTAGAAACACTTACAGGCATAGCCGCATTCAAACGCATTGACGGCGCAGGATTCATGTATACCTCCACTGACTATTTATTGCCCCACGATGATCATTTAGAAGGACGCGCACTTGCTTATACATTCTATTTGAGTAAAGGATTTACCGCAAACGACGGCGGAACACTTGATTTCTTTACCAAAAACACGATTGTGAAAACCATTATTCCTTCCTTTAACACGCTTGTTCTCTTCAAGGTTCTTCCTGAACAGACTTTTCATCAGGTCAGTGAAGTTCTTACGATGAAAAAAAGATACAGCATTGCCGGATGGTATCATGCTTAACCAAATCTATACGCGGCCAGCGATGATCCACGCCATCCAACAAACACTTACCACAAAAAAAAGTGTGCAGCTCCATCATTTTCTTACCCTTCCCGCTTATCAGACCCTTCTTCGCCAATGCAACTCCCTCCCATTCAAACATTCGTACGACCCTACGCACCATTCGTACGCTTCCGCCCCTATTACCGCCCCTACTTTTATGCAAGAACTCTCTGCTTTTTTAGCACTTCTTGGACTCTCCGCCCCTGAAATTAGTCAATGTTATCAATTCGCTCATCGTGACTATATTCTCCGCTCTGATAGAACTCATGAAGAAAACGAGTATATCGCGCTTCTTGAACTCACGCCTTCATGGAAACTTACCTATGGCGGAATAATAACCTACCTTCCTGGCCGCGGTACGCCTACGCTTATTCCCCCTGTCACGAATACTTTCTCCATTATTACAACCACTACGCAACACCGTTCTTTCGTTCAATACATCAATCACACAGCGAAAAAGAATAAACGAACCTATATCCAATTTATTATTCCACGTAATCGACAAAGCAAAACAATTACTCTTTAACAGATACTGTCGGATTATGGGCAATCTTTCAATATTCACCCTATGAACATATACTTAATAAAACATAAGGCTGTTTTGGTTTCCGATAAATTTTGACTTCAAAAAATCATTCTGCTACATTATGCTTCTTGATTTATCATCATTAACATCTACAGAATAAATTGGACAAAGAGGATGTAGAACTCATCGCCAGACCTTTAGATAGAGAAGATATTGAAGCTCTTGGCGCTTCCAAAGAATTAAGGGAAAAAGCGTGTTATGATGTTCACGAATTATTTGAAAAGAGATTAGCTGAACAAGTTCGGGAATAAGTTGTTGATTTCACTAATAAGATAAAGTTGTTGCTGAAATAATTGCAAGAGTAAAACTTATTTCACTATTTTTCATAACTGTTTAAAGAATTGTCTAAATGATTGGACTAGTTGTACTTAGTTATTTTTTGCTAATACTTCTTCTATTCTGTCTACACATTTAGCTATGTCTTTTTTAATGTCGCTTTCCCAAACCCCAATTAAAGTCCAAGAACCATTATCTACTTTAGTAATATAGGCCGTCTTTGCCTTATCCCGATTCTTTCCTTTTATTTGATGTGGATGTAGTTTTGTTTTGTCATGGAATTTCTCAGGATTTGCATACCAAAAATCCCCATCAACTTCAATTATTACTTTTTTTTCTCAAAAAACAGAGATCACACATAAATTTATTCATGAATTTGTATTGATGAACGAAGTCTATTTCTTCTTTTTATCAACCTCTACTTGGAAAAATTCAATAGGCAATTTAATATGCCCCTTCTCCATTCTTCCCGTCCACCTCGTAAGAAGAAATGCATTTACAAAAAATGGTTTTCCGTCTATATCATATCTTGGAAATTCTGCGTCAACTTCCCGGATTATTTTTTCTAAATCTTCTGATTCAAAATATCCCCTTTCATCTGTTTGTATTGTTCTCTGAAAATCTAAATAGGTGACTGTAGTGACAGGGTATATTCCTACTGGTATTAGTTGATTATCCCAATTAGTATAAACTTCCCCCACAAGTGTAATATGTTTTCCTACTTTATGATATCTTAACTCATAAATTGGTTCTCCAAATTTTTTTGCCCTGGGTTTATTATCCATCTTGTATACCCTACTTTATAGTAGCAACATACTAACATTTAATATTTTTAGCGAACATGTATGCCTATTTCAAGAACGAGAGAACGTCGGGAATTACTTTCGATTCGGCTTTTTGAAGATGTTTTTGATACGTAGCCAAAGATATTTTACTCAACTTTGCTAATGCTCTTAGATTTGTTTTCTTTGGAATATGATAATACCCTTCTTTAATTGCCAATTCCAACGCCTTCTTTTGTAATATTGTAAGTTTAGGCATAACTTTTGGGAAATAAATATTTTGAAGAGGCGTATTTCTCAAACTTAATAATTCAAAATCATCAACCAACGGTTTTACTTTCTGAATAAAAATCATCAATTCTTCCTTACGATATGATGCTATTTCCCAATGTTCATCTCCTTGTGTATCAATAACAACCGGTTTTACAAAAAACATCTTCCTGGAGAATTGGGAAACGGGCTTTTTCTTGGCAGTTTCTACTAAAAATAATGTTCGGCCATTAAACTCAACATATTCCGTTCTTGAATCCTTCTTTAAATTATTAATCAATCGCTTAACATCTGCTTCGTTTCCAATTAATTGATGAATGGAAGAGGTCAGAACTTTGCCGTTCTTCTTTTCTTCATTGAGGTCTAACGACTGCATCATCACTTTAAACTTCTTACACCTATTTCCAATAATACAATCATGCTTTAATCTAATCTTGGCGATCCACATAACGAACATGTATGCTATTCTATATAAATAACTTTTGACAATGGCGATTCTTTTCTCTGAACTAAACAACATATAACCTGATGCCCCACTCGCAACTCGTGAGAATTCAATTGCATATAACGTTATATCTATGGAGTCCATAATAAAATCCATTAATACCATCTATAACCCTTGTTTAGAACACATCAAACATCCCCCTTTTCCGCCACCATGATCTTTGGATGCATCCGAAAATTTTCCGGATTTTTCCCATAAACCCGCATAAAATCCAGACAATAACCAGTATCGGCTTTGTGCAGAAGATAGTCGAAAATAGCCCCTCTTTTTACACTGACTGAAAACTTTATACACAAACGATACCAATAACATAAGACCCCGCGCACCAAAAACCATATAAAACCTTGAATGCGCCTTCTTTTATGCCAGAAAAAAAGGGATTTACCAACGAAGAAGAGCCAGAACAAGGAAGCTTTGAAGGGGATGTGTATACGGAAGAAGGACGTGAAGAACTCCTTGAAGGCGATGAAATTACCGATACTGAAGAAGGTGCCGCGGAAGGATTTGAACATGGGGACGTGAAAATTACCTGCAACGCGTGCGGCATATTACTTACCGAAGATACTACCTTTGAACGCGAGATCAACGGTGATTTTTATCAATTCTGCAGCATCAAATGCGCAGAAAAATATACGAAAGAACATACGGTTGGATAAAAGACTGAAATTTATCAACGTATCTTTTATTAATACAAGAAGAATGCTCAGAAAAGAAAACCCTCTCCCGAAATAGAGTAATTACTTAAAAAGGGCAACATATTTAAAGAATGATTGTTTCCGCTCATGATTATGAGACAATCCGAATACGAAACCCAATACTTCCGCAAGGCAGTACGAACAGGAAAAACACTCGCAGAGATCGCGAAAGAGAATAATATGCCTGAAATGTGGGCGTACCATAAAATAGCACAATGGGGACTGCTTGCCGCGTATCGGGAAAAAAATCCAGCTGAAGAAATCCCTTCCCAAATCAAGAAAGAAATACGCGAAAAATATAGGACACTTATCAATGAAGGATATACCCTTCGTGAAATCGCACAACGACTACACGTATCAAAAAAAATCGCGCAGAACAGGATTTATCAGGCGCGCCTTATCAGTTTATATCGACAATATCACCCATTACCGCTTCAATTTGACCGGAACATTCAATATCGCACGTATGATGGACTGGAAGCGCTTGTCGCGCGGGGTTTATCACAAAAAGCGATGGGAAAACATTTTGGCGTGAGCCATCAGCGAATGAAAGAAGTTCTTCTTCAACACAATATGTACGCGACATGGAAATCATATCGCGCGAAAAAGAGATAAGATTTTATCAGAAAGGAACCTATTTCGGATAATCAGTTACTGGCTGCAGAAGAATTTTTTTTCTGTAGACCGCTGTCCCCTCTGCGTCGATATTTATACCAATATGAGGCTGATAGCCCTTCATTGGGACATACTTTTCACTTTTTATCATAACGTACGGACTCTGAACGGTGTTATGGACCTCTTCTTCTACTCCATCACCCCATACTAGTCTTTCTAATGTTTTTTTCCCTGTTCCTCCCCCATAACACGCCTCCCCTGCATCGTCTTTTGCCGGCGGCCCAAAACATATAGAATATGCCCATGTAATCGGCCCCTTTATTACTTCTTTTCCCTGATATTTCCAACGCAGTACCGCATCAATATGATACTTTCCATCTTCCTGGATTCCCGCTTTTATTTTTTCTATTACAGAACTGAACTGTGCCTGCTGTTTTGGTAGCTCTTCTTCTAAAGGATCATCCTTGCGATCTGCACGCGCAGGCGTCATTCCCAACTGTCCCGCAAGCATTGTCATTGCAATATAGGATAAAATTTTTCTGCTCATTGTCGTTTTCCCTGATCACATGGATGCATACTTTCTTCCGCATTTGCAGAACTGTTAAACCCCCGCCCCCAACCCCGTATACTTCCATTATCAAACATGTAAATCCAAATACCATCCCCGTTAAAAGAAAAACAATCCCCCATTTCCTCATCGTACAAATCGATTTTCTTCCCCGGTTTCAAGGGAACTTTCGCAATCGAATTCTTCCCCCTATTACGAATATAAAGACAATTTCCCACGCAATCATTCGCAAAAAGGGAAAAAAGATCTGTCATTTCATCTTCATCCCCTTTTATTAAAAACTCCTCACCTGATTCGAAAGAGGGATATTCTCCCTGATCGATACTTGTATAATGCATCTGTTCTGGAAACGTCTGTATCGCATACTGTTTTGGCATTCTTTCCTTATCCTGGTCTGCCCGCATTGGATATTGCTGTCCGCTTTTATTTTCTTGGGGGATATCTGGCCGTGTTCCTTGCGGTCCATAGAAGAGGCTCTCCAGTCTAGAATAATTTATTCCAATCGCAAGCGCGACACCCGCGACACAGATTGCTTTTTGCAGCGACGTCATTTACTTTCTTCAATACATTCCCTTATTTAAACCTTTCTATAGTTTCTACTTAATAGTAATAAATATAAATAGGCTCATCCTTATAAATGTCACACCCTCAGATATACCCTATGGACACCCCCCAGAAAAAACTCAAAATCCTCGCCGCGAGCGACCTGCATGGAGACTCACACCAGTGTCAAAAACTGGCAGACCAGGCGGTCAACGAACACGTTGATCTTGTTGTTTTGTGCGGCGATTTAACAAGCCCTTTACAAACAAAGAATCTTATCAAACCATTCACTGACAAAGGGAAACCTGTCCTCTTAGTTCCCGGTAATCACGATGGATTCGCTACTGGCGACTTTTTAGCAGAACTCTACCATATCAAAAACTTACACAATTCTTACGCAACGTACAATCATGTCTCTTTCTTTGGCTGCGGCGGCGCAAATATCGGTCTTGAAGCACTTAACGATGATGAATTCTACACAATCCTGAAAAAAGGATTTACTTCAGTCGCGCACGCACAAAAAAAGATCATGGTCACCCATGTACATCCCTCTGGAACGATCGTTGACCGCATCTTCCCCAACGCGGGATCATCAGGCGTACGCAGAGCAGTTGAACAATTCAAACCCGACTTCCTCTTATGCGGGCATATCCATGAAGCCGCAGGCGTTGAGGACATGATCGGCAATACGCGCGTCATTAACGTCGGAAGACAAGGAAAAATAATCGAACTTTAATTCTTTCCCATCTTCCCACACGTTTATATACCCTCTTCTTACTCTTCTCATTTTATGGCTGGACATTATGAATTAATCATCTGCGAAAAGCCCTCTCAATCCCAGAAAATAGCAGAAGCACTCGCAGACACCAAACCTTCGAAAAAAGTGCTTGCAAAAGTATCCTATTATGAATTAACCCATAAAGGAAAAAAGATCGTTGTCGGGTGCGCTGTTGGTCATTTATACACTTTAGCAGAGAAAAATAAAAAAGCATGGCACTACCCTGTCTTTGATTACGAATGGAAACCCACGTACGAAGTCAACAAAGAAGCAAAATTCTCGAAAGCATATTTGGATGTACTCGCTAAAATCGCGAAAAACGCGGATGAATACACGATCGCCTGCGACTTTGATAATGAAGGAAGCACTATAGGATGGAATATTCTCCAATTTGTCTGCCATCAGAAAGACGCGAAACGCATGAAATTCTCCACGTTAACGAAAGATGAATTGATTGAAAGTTATGAACACGCAAGCCCGCACTTAGATTTTCATCAAATCGAAGCAGGTGTCACCCGCCACGGCATGGACTGGCTTTTTGGTTTAAATCTAACACGCGCATTAACCTTAAGCGTGAAAACCGCGACCGGGAAATACAAACTTCTTAGTATTGGGCGCGTCCAGGGACCGTCCCTTAAAATTCTTTCCGAACGTGAAATTGAAATTACTGCATTCAAGCCAGAACCGTACTGGGAAATTCCTCTTATCGGTGTGATTCACGATAAAGACTTACTTTTCGCACATGATCCTGAACAATACACAAAAAAAGCAGACGCTGACGCTGTCCTCGCCAAAGTGAAAGGAAAATCCGGCGCTGTCGACAATTTAGAAAAACGACAGACACATCAAAAACCGCCATTTCCATTTGATCTTACGTCCTTACAAATTGAAGCGTACGGTCTCCTTGGTTTAAGCCCGCACCGTACACTTGAAATCGCACAAGACCTATACTCTAACGGATGGATCAGTTACCCGCGAACGAGTTCACAACAATTACCCGAAAGCTTAAACTTCAAGAGAATATTAAGCGGCTTAAGCAAAGCATTCCCGAAAGAAACTTCTTATCTCCTTGGATTGAAAAAACTCGCACCGAATAACGGCAAAAAACAAGACCCCGCGCACCCCGCTATCCATCCGACCGGCGAGGTACCGAAACGCATCGAAGACAAAGCAAAAGCACTGTACGAACTTATTGTCCGACGCTTCTTCGCAACGTTTGGAGAAGACGCCGTTCGTGAATCGATGAGCATTACGATCCATGTTAATAAAGAACCATTCGTTACCCGCGGCACACGAACGATTCATGAAGGATGGTTTAGCCTGTATCGGCCGTTTGTCCGCTTAGACGAAGAAGAACTCCCAGAAGTTGACAAAGGACTCAACGTTACCGTGAAAGACGTTCACTTAGACGCGAAAGAAACACAACCGCCGAAACGGTATACAGAAGCGAGCATCATCAAAGAATTAGAAAAAAGAAACTTAGGAACGAAAGCAACGAGAAGCACAATCTTACAAAATCTATATGATCGCAATTATATCAACGAGAAATCCATTCATGTGACTGATTTAGGCATGAAAACGATCGCTACTTTAGAAAAATACTGCCCTGATATCCTTAATGAAGAACTCACCCGTGAATTTGAAGAAGACATGGAACAGATCTACGCGAGCAAGATAAAAGGAGAAACTCTTATCGCGAAAACAAAAATATTCTTAGAAAAAACATTAACGACGTTTAAAAAACATGAAAAAGAAATCGGCGGCAATTTAGAAGAAGCGGCAATGGCAACGCTGCAACAAGAAAATCATTTAGGACAGTGCCCGAACTGCAAAGAAGGAAGTTTACAAATGCGCCGCGGGAAATTCGGGTTGTTCGCCGCCTGTTCGAAATATCCGGAATGTAAAACAACGTTTAGCTTACCAAAATCCGGGAAAGTCAAACCGACCGATAAACTCTGCCAACAATGCCAGTATCCAATGGTGCAGATTTTCAGAGCGAAACGGAAACCACAAATGTCCTGCATTAACCCGCAATGTCCGACGAAAAAAGCAGAAGAAGAAAAACTTAATACGTACGCGCAAGGACGCAAATGTCCTAATTGCGGCAGTGTGCTTGTGGTCAAGAAAAGCTTTTACGGATTCTTTTTAGCCTGCCCTGGCTATCCGAAATGCAAACATATTGAGAATGTCCCGAAAACAGAAGAGGCAGAAGAAAAGAAAGTAGATTAATTTTTATTTAATCGTAGTAGCCCATATACTCTTCCCATTTTTTCCTTTTAATTCTAATCTCTTTGCATATCCTTCTCTTTCTAGACTCCTAAGCCTTTCTCCGATTGTTTTTCTGTTTATTAACAACTTTTTTGACAGTTCTATTATATTTGAAGGTGATTTGTTAAGATGATATTCTATCCTTTTATTTAATTCTAAAAAATTAGGTTTATTCTTTATTATCTTTATCCCAAGTTCTAAGAGCTCTTGTTTTTCTTTACATTTATATTAATTCAATCCCTTCATTTTTAATTGCGAATAATTTACTTTTTAACCCTGGTTTTTCTATAATAATCGTTCTTGGTTTCTTTTCTAATTTAATAACTGTTTTCGCGTACCGCGCACAAATCGCTCTTGCTAAAGGAGTAATCTCATTATCAAAATTGGTGTATACCTGGCTTGTGAGAATAACAGGGATATTCTTCTTCGCCAGCCCGTCCAATATTCTTACCTGCTTATTTAACATTCCTTCCGCAAGATCCGGTTCATTCACATGCAAACGACGATAGAAATGGGTTAGAGAGTCGATAATGATTAAACCAATATTATTGATGTCTTCGAACATTTTAATCTGTGTATGCTGAACGTTGAAATTCTTTGATGGCAGAACAAGCATGTACTCTTTGTCGATATCTTTATTTTTCGCTAACTGTTCTACACGCTCAATAGAAAAATTCTTTTCCGCGTCCAAGAAAATCACTTTTTTCTTTTGGAGAATTTGTTCAATCGCCGCCATGAGACAGAGCGTTGTTTTCCCTGATCCGCCTTCCCCATAAATTAAGGTGATTCCGCCTTTAGGATATTGAACTAAAGTATTGACTGTTGCTGATCCTGTTGGAATAGATTCCATCCTATCCCTTTAACTTTATCTCTTAAAAGGTTTATTGTGGTTCCTTGAGAAATCTTTCTTACTTTCTTTTCTGACGCCATTGCCTAATCGTGGCCGTTGTTGACTTGCCTTCATGAAAAACCCCGAATCTGCGCAACAGGTTCATTTCTTCTGCAGCTTTCAGCGCCCGTTTTTTGTTCATATCTATAAGATCATTACTTACTCCTCTTTATTCTTTTCGGGTAAATTTTTCACAAATAACTACATAAATCATATAAATCTCAGAACCTATAATACATTACTGCTCTTTTATAATATAAAAGTAAAACAATCATTTAAGATCAACGCTGTTATTTGTGACAGGTAAGAATTCATTTTTTTGGAGTAAACGTCTAAGAATACTATATACCGCTGAAACAGTGCGCACTTCTTTTCCAGAATGATATGTCTCATTAAGAGCGCGCGCTATGGCCTCAATACGTATGCTGTTTCCCATTTTATATTCGGGTAGAGAAATCAGGCGCAGTAAAAAATCTTTTTCAGATGGAATGATATTGCCATCCAGGGCAGTAGATGATTCAACCCACGCTATTCTTGAAGCAACAATTCCGTACTCCTTACGAAGAGATGTGACAATCTGTGAAATTGCCCCAGGAGTTCGGACAGATATCCCATTATGATACATACGATTTATTTCTTGCGCAAGTAAATTAATGTCTGTCCGTTGTCCATTGTGAAAAGAAGGCAGTGTTGAAAGATAAAAAGAAAAATATTTTTCTCCAGGGACAACACCTCCATTGTCTGTTGCGACAAAATCATCAACATACGGAACATCTCCGCGTTTAAGGACAATAGTTTTATAATCGATACAATCAAGTCGTCTTTGAAGTTCTTCTCTTTCCATCGCAAAAATACCGCGTCGTAACCGTACATTCTCAGCGCCAACCTTTTTACTGATCGCTTTACGCCGTTCTGGATCAATCGCATGAATACCAACCCCTAAAGCCGCAGTCGTCTTTCCCCCAATAAGGCCGGCCTTACGAGCATCATGTTCTCTTTGTTGTACTGTACGTTCATATATACCCCTCCCATTTTGATACGTAACAAGACCCCCCGCCTTACCTCCTCTTCTATTTACTTCAGTTCTTTCCATAGGAGTCATCGCATAAATACCTTTACCTAAAGAAAATGTCCGTTCACCGCCAAGAGAAGCATAAAGAAGTTGATGGTCTAAAGCAAGTTGTTCTCGTTCTGCAGCATCAGGAATTAAACCAATATAAACAGGAAGTTTATCAAAATCGGAACTAGGTACATCCAACCCTAAAAATCCGCTTAAAGCATAGCGCACTGCATTTGTCGCAATCGAATTCGTTAAAGAATATGTTGATCCAATCAGGTATTTCTCCGCAATCTGCTCTTGCGTCATACCGGCACGATAATCTCCAGCAATAGATGGGCATTTCTCCGCAATCTCTTTTCCCGTTAGAATAGCTAATTTAATCGCTATAATCTGTTCTAAAGGAAGGTTTTTTTCATCATTCATTATAGTTCTTACTAATAAGGAGTAATATATAAATGTTACGCTCATTTAGGCTGTCTTAGGCCCTAAAACAACTAAAAGAGACCGAAAAGACGTTTCTTCATGATTCTCTCTCTACAAAATTGATCCCACAAAAAGAAAGGTTGGTTCAACGCCGCTACTAATTTTGTAGGACTTGAACCAACGGCCTCATACCAACGGTTTACATCCCTATGAGCGGACCCGTACTAACGGTACAACACCTAGTCCAATAAATTATAAGCGCCGCGACCCCGCAGATACACCTAAGTCCATGTCCGCGATTTCGACATTACTGCTAATTTGTATAATAGAAAAGCAAAACATTTATTTTAAGTCTTCGTTGCTACTAGAGATAAGCAAGATATGATATTTTAATATTTTTTCTCAAATTCTTTTCTGATTAGTTGGACCATATCATGATTGATACTTTTAATAGAAAGTTTTAATCCAATTGTAAACTCTTCTGCTCTATGGATCATATCTTGTGCAGAATCTTTCGTTAATTCTACATTCTTTTGGGAGGTTACATAATACTGTTTGTCAATACGTTCTTCTTTTGCGAAAGAGATTATTTTAAATAATTTATCGTTGTGAAATATTTCTTTTAATAATAAAATCGAAGCGCTATGATTTTCACATTTTATTCCTGTTCTAAAAAGTAATGCTATTAAAACATTATACATTGCATAATATGAAGAAGATACTGAATTCTCATAGAGTTTATTTTCTAATAAGATCTTTGCTGCTTTCAAACAATTTTCTGACTTTTCAAGATAGGACATACAGATTTCTTCAGAGGGTTCAGCTAAGGTCAGTTTTCCTTCTTTTTTCAGTTTATTCAAAAAACTTTGTTTTGGCATAAAATTCTTCTACTCCTTTTAAGATCACGTGGTTTTTAACAATTTCCTTAATTAATAAAGATGACGTATCAAACTCCCCTATTTTGACTTTAATTTTTGAATGTACATTTTCTACTTCTTTTTTCATTTTTTTACTTGTAGTTTCAATGTATATATCAATATCACTTTCTTTTTTCGCAATGCCCTTCGCATAACTTCCAAATAGAATCACGATGTCTTGACTTGTTTTTTTTATAATATCTTCAGTAATAATACTCAGCTCAGGATACTGCTGAAACAATTTCATGACTTTATATTGTTCTACAACATAGATACTTGTTTTCGCTATCATACCCTTTTTAATTTTAAATACTTTGTTTTTCCCTTCTGTTTTTGATTCTAAAATCTGTTCTTTAACTAAATTTACTAACTTTCGTTGCACTGTTGAATGCGACATTTTTAACTCACGCGCAATATTTCTGAGATGATTCTCCCCTCTTAATAAAAGAATGAGTATTTCTGCAGTTGTACTGTCCCAATTTTGAACCATATGTCCTATTAAAGAGACAATAGTATATAAATCTTTCTGTTAAAATAATTAAAAAAAGTAGCTCACCTCAGGAGTTTTTTCTAGCGCTGAGTACACTTGTTTTATTAAATAATCACTTAACTTTTATTTAAAATCATCATGGTTTCTGTACAGTAGCAAGCTTCAAAATTTGAACAAAAAGACTTAAATATTAGTTATATCATATGATATAACATGACAATTACTGAAGCGACCCGTTTAAACACAGAAAATATCCTTAGATATCCAAGATTAGATACGGTCTTAATGGTTGAAGAATTTATTAAAGAGCATGATGGGGAATTTAAAAAAAGAAAGCTTTGGGAGTCTTTGCCTAAAGGGATGATGTATCAAACCTTTTGTGTCATTATTGATTATTTATTGTACTCTGGTAAAATCTCCATTGATAAAGAATCTAAAATTGGCTGGATCTATAATCCGGAATTAACGAGAAAATATCAAGAAAGAAAAGACCTGGGAAGGCGTAAATGATGAAACTGCCTTCTGAATCTAAATTTGCAGATGAGAAGTTAAAAGAAGCTTTTTATAAATTAGAGCAGGGAGATGATTCTGAGAAGGAACTTTTTCGGTTGATTAATCAGGCTCTGGGCAATATTGAGGTAATGCCTTTTCTGGTATACAGATTCCAAAAAAATTGATTCCTAAGGTTTATGAACAAAAGTATGGGGTAACAAATTTATGGAAATATGATCTTCCCAAAGGATGGAGATTAATTTACTCAATTACGAGAAGCGAAGTTATTGTCATCAGTTTAATTCTGGAATGGTTTGATCATAAGAATTACGAAAGACGATTTAATTATTGAACAATTTGTCCACAAAATAGAAATGTTTATATATAATGTGGACTATAATATCATTGAGAGATATGGCTTATATAGACAAGTTAAAATCAGGGAATAAGTCTTTTTATTATTTAGGGAAAACTATTCGTTTAGGGCCAGATAAGTGGAAGAAAATAAGGATAAAGTTAGGTTCAGAGAAACCTTCTCAAGGGATAATAAGACAGAAATTAAAAGAGTTAAAGTTAGAGGAATATAAAGTTTATAATGAAGATTATATTGATGCGGATAAATTGGAGATTGTTGATGATTTTAGAGAGGTTTTTAATAATCATCTCAAAACATTCCCAAAGACAATTATTGATAAGGAAGAGACTGATTTTGTTATTCGGTTTACGTACAATTCAAATGCGATAGAAGGAAATAGACTGACCTTAAGACAGACGTATCTTATCATTAAAGAGAAACAAATTCCTCCTGGTGTACCTGCTAAAGATTATAACGAAGCTCTCAATGGCAGAGAATGTCTTGATTTTTTAAAAACTTATAAAGGGAAATTAACAATCGAGTTCATAGAAAAGATCGATGAAATTCTTACAAAAAATACAGGGGTTATCTATCCGGGAAGAATACGATTTTTTCCCGTTAAAATAGAGGGAACAGACTATGTTCCTCCCGATGAAAAAGAAGTGTTGTCTTTATTGAAAAAGATGATAAAGTTTTATTATGAGAACAAGAATAAGCTACATCCTTTTGTGTTGGCTTGTCTTATGCATGCGCAATTTGTTGAAATACATCCTTTTGAAGAGGGCAATGGAAGGACGGGAAGGGCATTGATGAATTGGGTATTAATGAAAGCAGGCTATCCAAAACTGTTTATTCCTTTTAGCAATAGAGAGAAATACTATGAAGCAATTGATATCCACAATACAAAAGAATACAAAGAGTACTGCCATAAGATGTTTGAAATAATGCTTGATCAACTTCATGGTAAATTGTCCACAAAATAATATTATATATCTAAATGTGGACAATATTAATCTTTATCCTTTACAAATAGATTATATAATGTAAAGGGCAAAATAAGTTACTTTAGGTGCCTACAAAGCTAAGAAAATGTAGTCACCCAATTCATCGCTGAGCACATCTGTTTTATTGTTTAAAGTTGAGTTAATATTTAAGCTCATCTGCATTGCTCTTTAGTGATGGAACATTAAGAAGTTATTTATTCAAATATCTTTTTTTATGAATACTTAAATAATATCGTATAAAATGCTGAGTAAAATGATCTTCATCATGTTTGAATGCTTTGTAGTAGGCTTTTCTTTTTTTGTAGGTGATAATAATCATAGGATAACCAGTATACCATAAGATATGATTCATTAATAATCTTCCAACTCTTCCATTACCATCGCCAAATGGATGTATGCTTTCAAATTTGTAATGTATACGGCCCGCAAATTCAACTGGATTCATATCTTTATTTTCTTGAATAAAATGAATAAGGTTTGCCATTAATTTTTTTACATCCTGCCAGTCTGGAGCAATATAGTCTCCTACTCGTACTAAATAATACCTATATCTTCCTTCTATATCTGGTTTGGAATTGAAAAAAATTTCATGGTGCCATTTCAATAGTAATTCTTCTGTTATTTTTTCTTTCTTGGAAAGCATTTCAAGAAAAACTTTCGCATGTGCTTCTGTTTCTTTAATATCTCTTAGGGGCCTATTCGGGGCAATATGCTCTTCTAGGATTTCCCTTGTTTCTTCTAATGTGATTGTTGAGCCTTCAATAGCATTGGTATTATACGTGAATGCAATCGCTATCTCTTTGAGTTCTTTTTCTTTTGCACTTTCTGGGAGATGTTTCCATTCTTTCTGAAAATGATGTTTTATTGTATTTAATTTAGAATGAAGTTCATCTGTGCTCTCTTTCATGAGTTCTTTTTCTAATTTTTCAAGTTCCTCTTTAGAAGGTATTGCCTTTCCAAGATATTTTTCTTTTGTAATAACTTTATTGTTTTTTCTAAATGAATATTGCAAATAATAAAATTCTCCTTTACCTTTTTTCCTTTTTATTATTCCCATAATTATATTACCATTACAAAGTATTTAAATATATGTTTTTAGTATATATGTAATGGTAACAAGTTCTATCAATTTAGAGATAAAGGGGTACTACAAAAATAAGAAAGTGTAGTAACCCAATTCAGTGCTATGAACTGTACATTACTGCCTAGGACATATCCTATAAGTAATCCATCTATTCTAAGTCATGCTTGCTATTAAGAAGTGATATGTTTTTAAACTTTGAGTATAAATGATTAATATGATTTTACAAAATACTAGTTTATGTGCAATTGTAAGGGACGAAGAAATTAATCCTGCGGGAGGGATTGTGGATTTTGTGAGGTCTATTGTCCCTTTTGTAGAAGAAGCAATTATTGTTGATACAGGATCAAAAGACGTTACAAGAGAAATTTTATTGGATTTAGTTGAAAAAAATCCCAATTTAAAGATTTTTGATAAGAAGTGGCAAGGTTATGCTGATGCAAGAAATTATTCTTTAGAAAGAGCATCGCAAGAATATATTCTAGTTTTAGATGCTGATGAAAGATTAACAAGAGAAGATCTAACAAAATTAAGTGCAAAAATAAAAGAAAATCATCAGGCTACTTTTTTTAACTTGGGGATTTTAAACATTTTAACAACAGGAGAATTGTCTACTGGATCTCTTTGGTGCGGAGTAGATCCAAGGAGATTGCTAAAATTAAGAACAGGTTTACGATATGAAACTTCTTTGGGAAGATATGAATCAATAGGTTATGATAAAGAAGAAGAATACGGTAATCCAGTTGAAACTGAGGTAATGATAAAACATTTTTTACCAGATGTAGGTGCATTAAGAGAAAAACAAACAGGGTGGTATGAAAGTGAGAATTTAAATTTAGTTTCACCTTCAGAAGTTCCCTCCTTTCCAAAATGGAAGGCTTTAAATCCACAAAGAAAAAATTATGTTTTTGGATAGAAAGATAAATTTTAGAATTAATACTTCTCGGCGTTGGACGAAAATGAAAGCGCCGACGCCAGAATATTTCACGTTTGTCCAGGTTCGCGCTTCCCCAGATTTGGACTAAAGTGATAACGCCGCGACCCAGCGAAATATTTATATACCTCCTGTGTATACACACCGTCTATACCATGGTACATGATATCTTTGATCAAGTCATCCTCTGCAGCGATTGTCATAGTCAAACCCATGCTCATACTGTCTTACAAGATGGTTTTACGATCCGCGCACTGCAATGCCCAGAATGCCATAAACTTATTACCCATCCGGGTGATGTGAAAGATTATGAAAACTATGTAGCTTTACGCAATAGACAATTTCATGTCAAACTCCGTATGGTCGGGAATAGTTTTTGCGTTTCCATCCCTAGAGAACTTATTATCTTCAACCGACTCGAACACGATATTGATAAATTTGTTCGATTAATATTACAAGAACCGAATAAAATTATTATTGACTTTACCACCCACGTCTATAAAAACCCGGAACTCATCAGGTAAACAGCAATGGAACGACCAGAAACAAAACTCAAAGTCATGGAAGCGTTGCAGGAAGAGGCGTACAAAGGCGTTGTTCGCATCGACGCACAAACCATGCGCGATATTGGCGTACGTCCCGGTGATATTGTTGAAGTCGAAGGCGCACGTAAAACTGTCGGTATTGCTGATAGGGCCTATCCGACTGATGTTGGACAAATCGTTATCCGCATGGACGGTATTATGCGGAGAAACGCCAAAGTCAGTTTAGGTGAAACCGTCAAAGTACGGAGAGCAGAAGTTAAAGAAGCGCGTACGTTAACGATCGCGCCAGCACAACAAGGCATTACCATTCAAGCAGATCCGATGCTCTTCAAACGCGGCCTTCTTGGCCGGGCGTTGATGAAAGGCGATCAAGTCGCATTAGGCGGAGTAAAACGCCGACGCAGAAGTCTCGAAGGCGGGCCATTTGAAGATATTTTTGATATTCTTGAAGAAGGGATAGGAACCTTTGGGTTAGGCAGTCTCAAATTTCTCGTTATTAATTCAGATCCCAAACAGGCAGTTATTGTCACAGAGAATACTGAAGTTCTACTGAATCCGAAAGCAGTCGAAGTCCTGGAAGAAAAAATTGTCGAAGTCACCTATGAGGATATTGGCGGATTAACTGACGAAGTCAAAAAAGTCAGAGAAATGGTTGAACTTCCCCTCAAACATCCGGAAATCTTTGAACGTTTAGGCATTTCCCCGCCGAAAGGCGTCTTATTACATGGACCGCCGGGAACAGGAAAAACACTCTTAGCGAAAGCAGTCGCGAACGAAACAAACGCGCATTTCATTCATTTAGACGGGCCGTCCATCATGAGCAAATTTGTTGGCGAAGCAGAAAAAAGAATCAGGGAAATTTTTGAAGAAGCAGAAAAAAACGCGCCATCCATTATTTTCATTGACGAAATTGACGCAATCGCAGTCAAACGCGAGGAAAGCTATGGCGAAGTGGAACGCCGCGTTGTCGCACAACTCCTGGCAACCATGGACGGCATGAAATCCAGAGGCAAAGTTGTCGTTATTGCCGCGACCAACAGACCAAATTCCATTGATCCCGCGCTCCGAAGACCAGGACGCTTTGACCGCGAAATCGAAATCGGCGTCCCCAAACAAGACGCGCGTTTACAAATCTTTAAAATCCATACCCGCAATATGCCCCTGATGAAGGATATTGATCTTACTGAATTAGCGCGCACAACGCACGGTTTTGTCGGGGCAGATGTCGAAGCGTTATGCAAAGAAGCAGCGATGGGCGTCATCAGAAAAATGCTGCCAGAAATGCGCTACCGCAAAGACGAACCCATTCCTGAAGATTTTCTCAATAAAATCAGAATCAGCAACACTGATTTCAAAGAAGCACTCAAACTTGTCCGGCCAAGCGCGTTACGCGAAGTCTTTATCGAAGCACCATCTACGACCTGGAATGACATTGGCGGACTCGATCAGGTTAAACAAGAAATCAAAGAAGCAGTTGAATGGCCACTGAAATACCCCGCTATCTTCAAAACTATGGGGGTCAGCGCACCGAAAGGTATTCTCCTTTACGGACCGCCAGGAACAGGAAAAACACTCTTAGCGAAAGCAGTCGCGAACGAATCAGAAGCGAATTTTATTCTTATCAACGGCCCCGAACTTTTATCAAAATGGGTGGGAGAAAGTGAAAAAGGTATCCGTAAAATCTTTGAAAAAGCACGACAAGCAGCGCCTACGATTATTTTCTTTGACGAAATCGATTCTATCGCGCCACGACGCGGCAGAGGCAATGATACCAGCGTTATGGAACGCATGGTCAACCAGTTCTTAACAGAGATTGACGGCTTACAAGAACTTACCGATGTGGTTATTATCGGCGCGACCAACAGACCAGACATGCTTGATCCCGCACTCTTACGCCCCGGACGCTTTGACCGTATTCTTCACGTTCCTGTCCCTGACCAAAAATCACGTCTGAAAGCATTTGAAATCCACAGCAAAGATATGCCCTTATCAAAAGACGTCAATTTGGACATCCTCGCAGAAAAAACACCCAATTATGTCGGCGCTGACATTCAAGCAGTCTGCCGCGAAGCAGCAATCTTAGCATTACGCAAGGACATTCAGGCAAAAGAAGTCACCATGAAACACTTCAATGACGCACTGAAAAAAGTCAAAGCCTCTATTACCCCGGAAGATATTAAAACATATGAAGACATCGAAGACACTTACTTACGCACAGCGCGCGGCGCAGCCATCCGCGACAAAGACTCGATGAACTATATGGGTTAAGACTCACCTTCGCCAGTTCACACTCTTTTTCGCATTCATGCCCTTTTGATCTATGATTAAAATTCTTATTTACCAAAGATCTACAAAAAATAATCTTCATCCTTAATACTTCTGCGCTAATCGTTCTCGAAAGTATCCCTATTTTGGGACAAGTGTTTAAGCTATTTTCAATTACAACAACAGATTCTATGATTAAATGAGGGGGATATTTTGCAAAACACGAGCATAGAACTGCTATATAATTACGTCTCAAACATATGTTCCTTACTCCACCTAGAGCCGTGTAAAACAGCAATGTTTTTATATCCTCTGATAGTCGTGCGGATATGCATCAAGAATTTGTTACCGTCATTATTCCCGCCTATAATGAGGAACGTATTATTCAACGTCTCGTGCAGGATACGCTGACCGCCATGAATACCTATACAAAATATTTTGAAGTCCTTGTTATTGATGACGGGAGCAATGACAGAACCCTTGAGAAAGCACGCGCGATCCGCGACCCACACCTACGCGTCATACAAAATGAAAAGAATATGGGAAAAACAAAAACCCTTCTTCATGGTCTGGCTACAGTAAAAGGAGATATTGTTTCTTTCATTGATGCAGACTATCAGTATGATCCCCGTGATCTTCCCAAAGTTATCGAAACAGTCAAACGCAGCGCAGATCTTTGTGGCGGATATAGAACACGAAGACAGGATTCCCCCTACAGAAGATTTATGAGTATGGGATTTAACACGTTTGATCGTTTACTCTTCGGCATTCAAATCCGTGATGTCAACTGCGGACTTAAGGCATTTCGCAAGAAATCATTTGAAGCAATTCATTTGCGTTATTTATCAACGAAATGGTTTATTGACACAGAAATCCTTGCACGGTATTATCATAAAGGATATATTGTTGCAGAAGTCCCCATACACCATTACGAACGCAGCGAAGGAATATCCAAAGTAAACGGCATTAAACTCGCTATGGAAACGTTTGTCTACGGAATTATGCTCAAATGGGATCTTATGGTTCATTCAAAACGTTCATTACCCTCTTAGTCATCCACTTGTGTTAGTATTACCGGTTTATCCTGTATCAGGATCGTATGTTCATACTGCGCAACCATCCCATCTGACTTTTCCGGCAACTGCGCGTAGCCCTCAATATTCCCATTCTTTTCCAACAACCGCAAGGCCATCGCCACTTTTTGTTTATCAAAGACCTGTGTTAACGCCCGATACGAAAAGGGCAATGTATAATATCTTTCTTTCACATGATCCATTATTTTTCTCGCGAACGCATCACGAATCGGATTTGTATTTACCAATCTAAAATTTGATGACTGCTTCCCCTCTTTCACCAAGCCAACACCAGTTGACGCGAACGGTTCAATCGCCACGACAAACCCTTCTTCTAACACCGCGTGATTATTATTATTATAATTCGGAATACTCGGACCCGCATGCAGGACAAACTGCTCGATCCTGTGCCCGCATAAATTCCTGATCGGCTCAAACTTGTATTTTTGTATTGTCTCTTCCACCACTTTCCCGATTTCCCATACCTGTATTCCCGGTTTCAGTATTTTTATCGCATTCTCCAACGCTTCCTTACTCGCTTTCATTAAGTCCCCATACTTTTTTGTACTTACTTCAATAGTGACCGCAGTATCGCCCACACACCCGTTGATGTGCACCCCCAAATCCAATTTAACAAGATCGCCTGCCTTGAATACTGCCGTATCATCAGGAAAAGGCGTATAATGCGCGGCAATATTGTTCAATGAAATCTGCACAGGAAAACCAGGGATCCCCCCTTTCTTTTCAATATGCGACTCAATCTTTAACGCGATATCCAATAAAGACGCCCCCTCCTTTACTAATGTCGCGCCATATTCCCTTGCTTCGCCCGCGAGTCTTCCCGCCTTCTTCCAATCCCCAAGATTATCCATCTTCTTCCCGATAAACAAGTTTATATAAACCTTCCTTCCCAGATTCTATCTTATGGGCTTTGTCGACGCATGCGTGCATCACCTGATCACTCTCCTTTCCCCGAAAGTTACCCCTTTCCTGCCGGTGACTTGCACTTTTAATGAACAAACGAGAAGAAACTCCAGTCAAGATTACACGCATACTTTAATCATGCGTGTTTCTGGCATCCAGAATAATAGAAAAAAAACATTAGGATTTATTCAAGACGCATGGATCACTGATGATCAGGATCCTGTTATCTTTGAAGCGATCAGTCAGATTATGACGGACATTGCGCAGTATAAAATCTTTCAAAATAATTATTCCCTCGAGAAAGATAATACTGCCCCTTATATCTTTACGATTACCTGGAGTGCAACACGTTTAGCAGCGCTAACAGAAGAACAACGAGAAAGAAAAAAAGATGGGCATCAACATCGCAGCACTGCTGCCTAAAACAGAACTGAAAATCGACGATCTGAAGGGAAAAAAAATCGCGATAGACGCCTTTAACGCGCTGTACCAGTTTCTCAGCTCCATACGCCAGCCTGACGGGACACCCTTAATGGACAGCGAAGGCAAAATTACCTCCCACCTCCAAGGTCTTCTTTCCCGCACCACCAATCTGATGAGCCAGGGCATCCAGCTGGCGTATGTTTTTGACGGGATACCCCCCAAACTGAAACTGAAAGAACAACAAGAACGCAGACAGCACAAAGAAGAAGCTGATATCAATTATCATACAGCGACCGAAGATGAAGATGTTGACGCCATGGCAAAATACGCACGCCAATCTTCCCGCCTAACACAAGAAATGATTTATGAAAGCAAAGAATTACTTCACGCGCTAGGACTTCCTGTTATCGAAGCGCCGAGCGAAGCAGAAGCGCAGGCAGCATTCATGTGCGCACGCAACGATGTCTGGGCAACCGCATCCCAGGACGCAGACGCATTGTTATTTGGGACGCCGCGGCTCTTACGCAATCTTACCTTATCACAAAAACGCAAACTTCCCGGCGGACGCTATGTCATTACATTCTTAGAACTTATTGAACTTTCCCATGTGTTACGCGCATTACAATTAACCCATGATCAGCTTATTGTGCTGGGAATATTAGTCGGCAGTGATTTTAATATCGGCGGCATCAAAGGGATAGGACCGAAAAAAGCGATTAAACTTCTCACTGAAGAACCTGATTTTGACACCATTTTCAAAAAACTTAACGCACCCTTTGACTGGAAAGAAATTTATGACATCTTCAAGCATATTCCCACGACACGAGACTACACACTCCAGTGGAAACCCATTGATGAAGAGAAAATTAATGAAATCCTTGTCGAACAGCATCAATTCTCCAAAGAACGGGTTCAAAATACTTTAGAAAAAATTAAAATTTTACAAAAAGAAAAAACACAAAAAGGCTTAAGCGACTTTACGTAAATCCTCCTTATACTTTCGCAGATCCTTCTTTTCCAGACGTTCCAATTCATTTATCTGACCCAAGATACTGCCCGCGATCGCTTCCAATAACAATACCCTCCGCTTAAAGTTTGATCTCTTTACTATCCCCAATGTATCAATAACCGATTCCACCCAATCCAAACCTTCTTCTGCTTTTTTCAATTTCTGCAATTGCGCGTGCATATTACGCAATCTCAATTCCAACGCGCCTAACTCTTTCTTTCTTTCTTCCGTGGTTGCCGCTGTTTTTACTTTTTTCCATTGTACGCGCATCTCCGTATAATCTTTATGGTTCAGCTGCAACGCCTTCACTTCCCTAATCCTCGCTTCTATTGCCTTATTATCCCCGTACTTCGCGTCAATCAGCGCCCTCTTCCCTGGCGTGTTCATCGCCAGCACTGCCTGCCCAATAAGAATGTTAACCGCCGGACTCTGTTCTGCCAATGTATCCATCTGCTTCGTAATATCCCGAATTTCTACATCCGGCATAACATCCTCCTCCGCTGCTTCTTCTACCTCACGATCCTCCCCTGGTTTTTGAGGGATAATAATTAGTCTGCATTCTGCCTCTTTTGATTTATCTTCTTTCCCCAATACAAAAAGACTAAAAATATATTCTCCCGGCATTAACGGACCGTATTCCCCAGATCCTGGATTGACAAATATAGACCTGGTATGATCTAAAGCCAATTCTCGCATATCATCTGTTCTTTCTATCTCAAACTCCCCCTGTTTCAATATCCTTTTATTTTTATCCTGAAACCTATACGCCAGTTTTACTTTTCCTTCCGGCCCCTGTACCCTGTATTTTATACTAAACGGATTTTTTACCCCGAATATCCGTGTCGCTTCCGGTGTCTTTTCTTTCGGGCTCACAATCTCCATAGTATACTCCTCTTTCTCTAGTCTTTCCCTGACTCTAAACGTTCTCCAGACCGTATTTTCCCCTCTTTTTTCTTCTTTATTTACTAAAACAAGATATAACGTATATTCCCCCACAGGCAACGGCCCTTTACCTTCTTTTGTTTTATACAAGGCCTTAGTATGATTCAGTACAAATTCTTTTTTCGTCCCTATTGTCACAGGTAAACTAAATGAACCATATTTTTTTCCCCTATGAACAAGTAGATTAAACATAGATCCTTCCTTGATTATGTCCATCAATACCTCCCTTTTTTCCCCTGCCTTCCCTTCAACATAGAACGCGACTCTCAATCCCGGACCTACCCCCTCTTCCAGCATATTCTCTGGATCCTCTTTGTCCTCACCTGGACTTATCACGATTATCTTTTCTTCTTTTTCCTCTTCCTCCCCTTTTCCAATCTCAAAATAACGCCTACCGCGCCCATTCTTTCCATCTGCCGCTTTCGCGATAATATCAACAGAATACCTTCCTGGCGGAAGACTGGCAGTCCCATCAATCTCTTCTTCCACTCTATCGTCCGTCTGTATTTTTTTCACGATTTTCACTACATCTTTTTCCTCATTATCGACAATCCAAAGACCCACCTCTGCCCATTTTGTCGACGCGTTTACTTTAAACGCCACTTTCAGCTTCTGCCCTTCACGTATGATCTCGTTTTCCCCAGGCGCAAAAATATCCACAGTCACTTCTTCCTTCGGAAGCACGTTTACCCCAATTCTTACCTCCTCTTCCAGATTCAGGTCTTCCGCAGCCACGGTCAGTGAAATCGCCGCAGTTCCCACTAAATCATCTGTAAGAAATACCCCTACTTCATTTATTTCTGATTCCCATTTCTTTCCATTCGCAAATACACATTTCCAACGATAGCTTATTTTTTTCGCATCTGCCCGTATCGCCCCTGTCAGCTCCAGCGATTCCCCTGCGTGATATATTACGGGTTTTGTCAGATCAACCTCTTTTTTCATAGATAAAATGTACAAGCCCAAGGTTCCTTCTTTCAATATAACCCTCACCTGATCGAATACATCTTTCCTCGCATTTCCATTCAGATCGCGCGGCTGCACAAATAGCGTATATTCACCAGGCGGATAGTCTACTTTCTGAAAAATATACACAATTTCCGGCATACCAGTACGACCAATAATCTTTCCCTTCGCTATCCCTGGCCCGCTCAGAATCCAATAATACTCTTTTACTCCCGCTGGATTCACTGCTTCACATATAAATTTTATCTGTTTCCGATACGTTCCTTCCACTATTCTATTTTTTTTGTCAAAGACTGCGCCACTCACCTCAACAATTCTTACCCCCTGCTCATCTGTTAACGCAATATACGCATAATCCTCTGCAAGAATATTACCTGTACTGTCCGCTGCTTTCACATACAGTTTTGCCGCGCCTGCCCATTGCTTATTTATTCTGATTTTCTGCGTTCTTGTTTTCCCCCGCATGAACCAGCCCACATTCATCACACTTATTATCTCAAGATCTTTTCCCTGCTCTTCCTTATAGAACACAATCTCCTTTACTTTCTTCCGCGCATCTTCCAGTTTGAAATTTACAGAAAACTCCTCATTGAACCGTATCTTATTAAACGGAGCATGAACATCCTTGCTATTGACCGGCGCTTCTAATATTATTCCTACCTTTTCCTCTTCACCGACTTTTAAAACAACCTGCCCATATTCATATGTTCCTTTATCGAATGGCGAGCCATCTGCTTTTACTGGTGACGCGACGACGTACAGTACATCCCCTTTCCTGTAATTATCTTCAATCGTTACTTCTATTTTCTTCCCTTTTCCCAACGCTTCAGATTTATCTGCGTCAACGATTTCCAAATCCCTGAACTTTCCCTGAATCAACCCCCACACAATCTCCGCTTTCCCTTTCACCAGCTCTGCTTCAAAACTGATTGTTGTTCGAGGTTTGACTTCACTTGGTTTCGCTTCTGTCCCCTCTTTTCCACTCACCGGATTCCCATTCATCTTTGTGATACGAACGACCTGGGCAGCGGGAGCCGCCTTTATATCAAGAAATATCCTATCTTCCATTCCCGTAATCTGCGATCCTGCTTCGCTATATCCCCGCAGTAAAATAAGATTGATCCCCGGCTCAAAACTTTCTTTCGGCAATCTGAATCCTGCCTGTGACTCCTCAAGATCCTCTTCATACATTTGTTTGAGCTCTGTTTCTACAACTTTTTCCCCCTGCATCGTAAACCAACGCACGGTCTTGAGTTCCCTGAATGGGTCAGCAAAACTATACCGAAATACAATATCCCCGCCCAATACCGGAATTGTTTTTCCCGATGTTGTCGGCTTTTGAATACGCAAGAACCACAAACCCTCCTTATTCGGCAGAATTTTCAAGACGACATCAGCGGTTTTTTTCTTCTTATTTGTCTCATTTGTTACCTCTACCTTGAATTTACGCGTTTCTGCTTCCCTGACCGCGCCAAAACTCATCGTATCAATTGTGCGCGATGTATCTTCACCTCTGTTCGGTAAAATCTCTGTCCCGTCTTCCCTGAACCACGCGACACTAAACGCTGGACGCGGCTCTTCTTTCTTTGTTTTTGAATCAATTGTTACCCCCAAACGCACCCTTGTTCCCTGCTTGACCGTATTACCCGGAACAATCTGCGCTTTAATAGAAAACGAGCCGCCGCCTTTTCCTCTCAGGAATTGAAATAATTTTACTACGCCGAAAAGAACTGCTAATCCTGCAACAATCCCGAGAATCCATACTATTGCTTTGCCACCCCCACTCAAAAATTTGAAAATCGCCTCACGACCAATCAGTTTGTCTGCCGCGAACCACAATACCAGACTTATTAAAATAAACAATATAAACCAACCTATATCTTTCCAGATCTCACCAGAAAAAAATTCCCCTATCTTTTTCAGCATCGCACTACTTCCGCCACCCGCACTTTCCCCTGACGACCCGCTGAATAATTTCATTATCGCAAACAAAACAAGCAACGCAATCGTTCCCAAGAACAGATAATCATTGAACGGAACACTCCTCAAGAGATCAAACCCAAACATCTGCGGCGAAAAAAACTTCAGCGCTAAAATAAGCAAGAACAACATCAATAACGCATTGAATAAACTAAATTTTCCATTACCCTCCCCCTCTTTTTTCTGCTGCGCTGTAAAGAGAGAAACACCAAATCCCGCAGCAAGCACAATCGCCGCAATAAAACCCAAGTCAAAAAACGCAAACCCATTACGGATTGACCAGTAAATCAGAGACAGGGATAAGCTAATACTCACAATCAAACTTAACCCTGATACTAGCTTTTCGTCCTTCTCCCCTATTGTTTCCCCTTTCTTCGCCCACAACCGTTCCAGTCCCTTCCGCATGATCCCGAAAAAAATCGCAAAATACGCCGCAAAATCAATTATATGCCAGTTTATCAACGCCTGAAAAATTGTCCACGCATTATTCACAATGGACGTTACTACCTGCGCGGAGACCGCTGGAATTATTAGGAGTGTAAAAACTACAAGAAACCCTACTCTTTTTTGCCAACGCATAGAGGCAGATTTATGGAAATCATTATATAAACCTTTCCAACCTTACGTGCTTATGAGAAGTCTAAAAGTGAAAAAAACACAGGCACAGGCTGTTTTAACGCAACTGAAAGAATCCGGACTTCTCGCAAAAAATTACCGTGTTGACCGTACAAAAACAGATGTGTATCTTCCTCTCGTTCCCAGAAAACATCATGCGCTTCTGGAACAGTATCCTGTTGTGCAGCACGCCTTTCCGCAAACGCCGAAACTTCCCTCATTTCGCGAAAAAGTGGAAGGACTCTTAACCCCAACAGAACTGGCTGAACTCAATACGGCCATGGATGTTGTTGGCGACATCGCTATTATAGAAATACCAACGACCCTTGTGAAAAAAGAAATTCTTATCGCAAACGCATTGTTAGCCAGTCAACTTTCGATCCATACGGTTGTGAAAAAAATCGGCGGACATGAAGGAGTGTATCGTTTACAACAGTATCAATACTTAGCTGGAAAAAACACAAAAGAAACCCTTCATAAAGAAAACGGTTTAACTTTTCATCTTGACATTGAAAAAACTTATTTTAGCCCGAGACTTTCCCATGAACGATTACGCATCGCGAAACTTGTTGCAAAAAACGAAAATGTGCTTGTTTTATTTTCCGGCATTGCCGTGTATCCGCTTGTTATTGCAAAACACAGTCACGCACGGACGATTACTGCGATTGAAATCAATCCTGATGCGTGCGCTTATGCCGCAGAAAATATTAAAAAAAACAACATAACGAATGTTATTTCAACTTGCGGCGATGTTGATGCGATTGTTCCGACTTTAGGCAAAGTATTTGACCGTGTTTTAATGCCGTTACCGAAAGACGCACCTCTTTACTTGCCTTTAGTCTTAACGGTGAGTCATCCTGAAACGATTATTCACTTGTATGTGTTTTTACCTGAAGAACAGATTGAACTTTATGGGCGGGCATTAGCTGAACAATACCCCTCTTTCCGTGTTATTAAAACCGTCAAATGCGGACAGACCAAACCACGACAGTACCGTGTCTGTTTTGATCTTCAAGTAAAGTAATAATCCCATTAATATAGAGTATAACCTGATTATATCTCATTTTAAGCTCTATAGAAACGCTTATAAATATGTTACCACTACAATATAGTAATCATAAAGGAGAAACTATGGAACCACATGATCATCTTCAATATCTCGGATTTATGGTAGAATTAGGTCTCGCCGGCTATCTCAGTAACCGCGTTCTTACTGGTCTTGGTGCAGGTATCCGTCGTCTTACGGGCAATACCACCCTTGAAGGCCTTGTCAGTACGATCCCTAGAGCGGTCGCAACCAGCGCAGTTTTAGCTTACCCTGCCGTTACCGCCTTTGAATACCTTATCCGATAAGAAGAACAAATAAGAAGAGAAACGTCCTTTTAATAAAGAGACGATCCTTCCCTTTCCTACGCGATGATGATGTGAACACCCGCAGATCCTTACGGAGATGATGGATGGAAGTAGCTTCTGAGCGTTCTCTTCTTTTTACAGCATACGTCCCCTTACTCTTATCACGAATTGGATACCATTACTTTTCTATTATAATTTACTTTATAGTGGTAACATTAGAAAGGTTTATATAGACGAAGTTCTCTCTTTTGGAATGACAGATATTCCTATTCCTGACACGGGTTATGTTGCGAAACTATTTGAACGTACAGGAATCTATGGAAAAGCAAATGCGCTGGAAGCGATCGCTGACGCAGGACTTGTTCCTTTGACTATGCCTGATCTCGCGGTCTTCCGTATCCTTGTCCATGATCGTGCTAGCTCCCTTTTTTGTCAGGGGTATCATACCGCGAGTGTGAAAATTGACGGACACACGTCTGACGGGCGCGATGTTCGTCTCTACGCACATATCCCTACTGTTCTGAACGATCCCCCATACCTCCGCCGTATGATCACCGAAAAACAGCTCATGAACGGCGCTGCGCCTGTACCCCAAGCTGAAATTGATCGCCTGGTAGCTCTATCCCCTACAACCGCTCATCGCGTTTTTATTCATGACCTTCCCACTGCGGCCGCTGCCGCTTCTGGATCCTATCTTTTACGCGGCCTGCGAGAACTTGATCAGACCGCTTCCTTCCTCGGCGACCCCCGCCTCGTCACCCCCTATGTCACCCCCTATCTTACTACCCTCGCTTCTTTGTATATCCGCGACACGTTCTCCTTCTGGCATACCAATGATCTCGCTACGACGAACACTTCCCATGGCCGTGTGCTGTACCTTGGCCTCGACGACATCGACGGTTTTCACGGCGGCAACTTCCTTGACGGCAATGGTCGTGTGCTCGGGGTAGCGCCGGAGGCGCAGCGATATCTTCGCGATCAAATTCCTCGTTTGGCTTCTTTGATTGCTGAACTTCCCACCCCTGTACGTACACCTGCTCCTGAAACCCGCGCGCAGCCTCCATCACGTACACCCGCACAAAAACCTCTGAATACTCCAGAAGAACAAAAAGCACTTGATGATGCTAACGCCCTTGCAAAACGACTGGGACGTTTTGGCATTATTGAACTCGATTAAAAATTATTTTATTCTGCCGAAATAAACATCCCAGATTCCATATGATACATAAACGGCACCGCTCTTAACCGACCCCGAGATTCGATAATCCAATTTTCTTTCTTCAGAAAATCGAGAATCAATGGCAGTTCATGCGTATCTTTCATCAGCTCCCGCAATTTTTCCTGTTTCACCGCACCCAAGCGACAAATTGTTTTATACACCTGAAAGGTTTTATCTTTTCCTGGAATCTGAAAACAATCCTTACACGCAGTTGTGTACACCACTAACGGCAACTGCGCTGCTACACTCTTCTTTTCTACAATAATTGTCGGATGATAATACGGCGCAAAATAATACAACCCGCTAATCATATTATCCCCTTTTCTAAAACTGACGCGGGCATGCAAATCCGCTTCTTCCGCACGCACCAAACGCACGGTAAACGACGCCGGATTAGAGCAGACCTTTCCGTCCCGTACCATCTGACAATACGCATGATGCAAACGCACTTCGTCCGCCATTAATTTCAACGCCGCCATCGGACCAAACGGTTCACCCCGAAAATTCAGATCTAAACCACCAACAATCACCACCCGCTTTTCTTTCTTTAACTGCTGAATAACCGGCACCAAGCGATAATCAAAAAAATTCCCCTCATCAATGATGACCACATCCTGAAACTGTTCCTTATCCTGCTCATACACCTCCCGAATAATCGAATGCGGATCATGGACATCCGCGGGAATCGCCGGAAACGAACTGTTATTCTCTGAGGCAATCTGATCAACCCCATCACGCACGTTTAAACTGTTATTAAAAACCACCAAACCAAACTTACTGTGGCGTTTAATCCGCTGCGCGCACGCGACCAGCGCCTCTGTTTTTCCTCCCTTCATACATCCTGTTTCTATAATTAATTTTCCCCGCATACGATCAACATCCAACGTCATTTGGCGATTTCACGCCTGAAGTTATTTAAAGATTATTCTCATGTCACACACATACTGAAAAAATACAATCCCGCCTGCATCCCATCCTTTCAGAGAAAACCTTGAATTTTATCCGATCTTTTCCTCCATAAAAACAGAAAAGACACTAAATAGCAGACGAAACACAAACTATAAAAAGTTATAAAACAGGAAAAGATAATGCCTTCTGGAAAAATACAATCCCTTTTCATTTTACGCATCATCGGTGCGACCATAGGCGCAATCGGTTTCTTTGTCCTTGCGTATCAACAACCAATCCTTGGAACTGCTCTAGTCGGCATTGGCTCTTTATTTATTGCCGTAGGAGAAGGATAAAATGGCAGGCTTAGAATATTTCGGTATAGGACTTGTCGGTATTGCAATTGTGTACGCATTTGCGAAAAAGAAAGACAAACTCGGTCTCGCACTTATCATCGTCCTTCTTGCACTCCTTCTTCTTCTCGGAAAATTAGGATCCTTTTAAAAAATTTCTTCTGTTCTCTTACAATCCCAACTCAACCGCGGATTTTCCCTTCGCCTTTACCGCGGTCGGCGCTTCGCCCCCATGCCAAGTAAACCGCGGACGGATCTGAACCGGATACAACCGTTCAGAATTATCATCCAAAATAACTGCTGAACCAGGCAATGACGGGAGACTGTTTAAATATTTCTGAATGTCCCCGCTCGCGTAGGTCTGCATCATCGCATTTAACGCATCAATATCCCTCTTCGCCGTGATACGATGCGACAGCACAATGTCTGTCTGTGTTATGACATCCTTATGAATCTCACCCGGCTGCTGTGTCGCCAAAACCAAACACACGCCCGGCTGACGGCCTTCGCGCAGGATCTGAACCAACGCGTCTGTCGCCAATGTCTTTCCCTCTCTCGGCAGAAAATTATGCGCTTCATCGAGAATAATCCAAACAATCGGCATTTCTTCATGCGCGGACTCAAATGTTGTACTAAAATAGGAATGACCCCTACTTACATCTTCCATCTCTTCTCCCTTTCTTGCTTCCATTCTTTCCCGCATTAATTTTTTGCATAAAATCCCCGTCACTAATGTCTTAATCGTCCACTCACTATACGCGCTAATATCAAGAACAGATACCTGACCTCCTTTCATAATTTCCTTTAATGGCGTCGCGTTCTTCGCGAAAACACCCCATCCTTTCGCGGCTATTAATCTATTCTCCGCAGCAAACTGCGTATTCACATCTGTCCGTTCATCCATCTTTATACTATCTAAAATATCATCCACATCATAATTATCCCCTTTATCTTCCCGCAACATACTGACTGTACGCTCCAATAATACCCCTAACGGATCAAACACCGTCACCCCGAATAATCCCGCCCACTCTTCCGGCGTTAATTCAGAAGGACGGATCGTAAACGCATAATCTGTCGGAATATTCTTTTCTTTATACTCCTGAAATTTTCCTTCCGGCGTATATATTTTTACATCCAATCCCTCCTGCGGCAATTCCCATTCCCTGAGCAAGTCTTCATCTTTTACATTTGGAAATTTCATCGTCCAGAAAATGCCCATGGTATCAATAATCAAAACAGCAAGACGATTCGCGATCTCTTTCGGCAAACGCGCCATTTCTTCCGCGATAACTCCCGCTGAAAAACTTTTACCCGTGCCCCTTTTGCCCGCAATCAACACCACATGCGCACGCGCGACATCCATAAAAATCTTATTAGATAACGACGTAACTGCGCCCATCTTCACATATAATTTTCCTAAAAAAATCGTCCCGACCAGACCCAATGCCTTCCGGTCGCTTTCATTCCGACCAATCACCACCTCATACATCTTTTTAGCATACCTTTATAAACATATAAACGTTGCGGCAATGATACGAGCGACTGATTTTAGTGAAAACAAAAAATAAACAACCCTTACCTCGCATTGTTTTCGGCGCACTTATTATTGTGGTCATTCTCTTCGCCCTTTATAGTTTCCGCGGAACAAGCGCAGCAGACGGGGATGCTGTTCAGGTTAACTATATTGGCAAACTTCAGGACGGCAGCGTATTTGATACCAGCATTCAGACAGAAGCAGTCAAAGCCAACATTTATGAGAAAACACGCACCTACCAGCCACTCTCCTTCATCATCGGCCAAAAGCAAGTTGTGCCTGGTTTTGAGCAGGCTGTCCGCGGCATGAAAAAAGGCGAAACAAAAACCGTGACGATCCCCCCAGAACAAGCATATGGGCAAGCACAACCTGATCTTATTTTACGAGATATTAAAAAAACATTCCAAACTGACGAATCCATGACTATTCCTCTTAAAGAATTTATGCAAGTATTCAACAAACAACCACAATTACAAGAAATTCTCAGCCCTTCCAAATCACCATTCACCTTACAGGTGAGCGCCATACAAAATGACACTATCACGCTGCGCAGACGCGCCACGATCGGGCAAACCATTCAATCGCCAGAGCGGGAATGGCCTATGCGCGTTACTGCCATCAGCGATGGAAAAATTACATTCACACAAGAACCCCGGGCAGGACAACGCATCGTTTCCGCAAGCCAAAATAAGATAGGCAAAGTTATCCGTGTCGGCACAGACGATTATGATGTTGATTTTAATCATCCGCTCGCAGGGAAAACACTTATTTTTACGATTACGCTTGTTGACTTCAAAAAAGCTTAAAATTATTCTGAACACCCCTGCAATAAGATTTATAACCCTCTCCATTCTTCCATTTCCATGGTTTCGCCTTCGTTTGCAACATTTCGTTTTCCTATTAGTTTGAGAACATATCGGCTGTTTGAAGGCCCTATTGTTCATACTATGCAGCGGCTTCTGACTGGACAAGAACATGGGGTATGTGTTGATACGCCCCGGCTTCCTCTTTCACCGAAACAACTGATGAAACTACGATTAGGAAGCATAGGCGCAGAAGGAGATCATATCCTCTTTCGAGATATGCATGCTGGCACGAATATGGCTGTCCTTCATGACCCGTATAGTAACGCAGTGAAATATGCGCGTGATCATCCGCTACTGTACACATTAACGCCAGAAACACGCCTTGTACACGGAAGGTTTGGAAATTTTCCTCTTACCAAAGAACAGTATGATCATAGCGACGGATTTGTCTTCACCGCAGATGAATCAGAAACATTACAGAATGGACCGCATGCTCTGCCGAAAAGAAGAGAGGCATTCTGGGAATACGCAGCAGAAGGTGATACAATCCTTACCAAGGACTATATCACTTATGTGACGCAACAAACAAAACTCTCTTTTGATCAGGCTATGGGATTATATCTCTTGTCTCATGAAGGACTGGGGTGTTTGTTTGTCGACAGGATCGTTCACAGGAGCAGCGGCGATAGTAGTAGTAATCTTGGCTTCGAATTTGGCTGTCTCGCCGGGGTGGCTACGGAGCCGCATGTTGTCGCGCAAAAAATCGCAAACGCACACGCATGGAAAAAATCATTAGAAAATATAGTCACGTAAATCTCCTTCTTTCACCCTACAGAAATAATAAAAAAGAAATTTATACGCACACTTTCCCCACTCAATCCTTTTTCATACCCCTTATCATCTTCCGAGAATATAATTCACTTCTTCCACATCTAACTCCAACTCTTTTATTATTGCTTCGCCCGCGAGGAATGTTTTATACATGTGAAAATTCTTCAGGACTGCCTTTACTGACATGTGCGTATTTTTCGCGATCTTTTCCGCAATAGACTTGCGTTTCGCGTGCTTCATATTCAACTGCCAAATACGCAATAACCGCATTGTCCGTTTGTATGCAATATATGTCTTGTATGGTTCTTCCTTTGCCAAGGAAATACCCGCAGATAAGAATAAACTCTGATAGACTAAAAAACGCCAGTACTGCCACCGACGAATACGTCCCTTGAATACATCCGCTTTTGCCAACAACTCATACGCCCGCGCCTGATCCTCCACTTTTGTGTATTCATACGGGATATTCTCATCAAGCCATAACATATGCTCATCCAAATCAATATTCAATCTTTCCATCGCCCTGCTACAGGAAAACCCCTTTGTTTTGAAAATCAATGTTAATACCTGAAGAATATCATTCTCGCTTTCTCTTGATTCCATCCCCTCTAAAACAATCCTCTTTTGTATGATACTTATCTGTAAATCATTTAAGGCCGCGCGAATATCCCCATCCGCATTGACCGCCATCTTTTTCAAAATATTTTCTTCAACTTGAACACCCTCATCATGGCAAGCTTTTCTCAACAGATTTGCGAGCTCATCTGTTTTTACGCGTTTAAATTCAATTACATTCGCTTTCTTTTTCAGATCCTTTATCTTTTCTTCTGTTATATCATTCGCGGTCATCACGATTGGATGCGCCGCTATCTCCAACACTCTGACTAACGCCGCCGCACCTCCCCGATCCTCTTGTCCGGAAAGACCATCAACCTCATCAATAAGAATTATTTTTTTCGTACCGAATAAACTCTGCTGCGTCGCCGCATTTTTGATTATTGTCTCCACCTGCTCTTTATTACGCACATCAGACGCGTTAAATTCAATCACTTCATAGCTTAAAAATTTTCCCAAGAGATGTACTGCTGTTGTCTTCCCCACACCGGGCGGACCGTGAATTAAAATATGCTCTTTTCTCTCTATCAAACCCTTAACCATCGCAACCGGCTGCGGAATATCCTCCCACCGCTGCGGCCTGTATTTATCGACGAAACTTTTCATAAGCGACACATAAACGCGAGCAATGCCTCGATCTGCACAAAATCATCAGACCCTTCCACCAAACGAAACTCTATTTCACCGCACCGTTCGATCATCTGCAATTTTTTATCATCCTGCATATCTAAACGTAAGACTTCTTTTTGCATCTGCTTAATAATATCCAAACCAGACAATCCGTTCCCAATCATTGTATCTAACATTTTACTGCGCGCTTTCAGAAAATCTTTTTTTATCGCATATTCTAACGCTTCAGTAACGCCTTTTTGCTCGATACTCGCCCGCAACTGCTGTACCTGCCACACACTAATCGTTTTTGAAAGCGCCGCGCAGGACTGGAGGATATTACACATCTGCCTTACATCCCCTTCAGATGTATCATAAATTCCATGAATCGCATCACTATCCACGTTTAATCCCTCGCTCTTCGCAATCTTTTCTGTTAACGCTTCAAGATCTTCCCGCACTAACGGTTTAAACTTGAAGAGCGCGCACCGCGATTTAATCGGATCAATAATTTTTGAACTGACATTCGCGCTTAAAATAAACCGACACGAGCCAGAATAGGTCTCCATCGTCCGTCTTAACGCCTGCTGCGCCTCTTTCGTCAACGCGTCCGCTTCATCCAATAAAATAATCTTGAACGGGACTTCATCAATCGCCTTTGTCTTCGCGAAATTCTTTACTTCATTGCGAACCACATCAATGCCGCGCGCATCCGACGAATTCAACTCCAAAAAATTCTGCCGCCAATCCTGACCGTACAATTTTTTTGCAATAATCAACGCCAATGTTGTCTTCCCCACACCGGGAGGACCGGAAAAAAGCATATGCGGAATATTACGCTGTTCCACCAACGCTTTCACCCGCGGAATAATCTCTTTCTGCCCCATCACTTCATCAAAATTCTGCGGACGGTATTTTTCCACCCAGAGTGCGGCATCATTCATCTATCCAAGATCGTTCAAAGTTATATAAAGATTTACTTTATCGGATATATTCTTAGAATTCTTTTGTTAAAAAAAGAAAGAAAAAGAGCTTACTGCTCTTCATCCATTGACTCTTCTTCGGATTCCTCATCCATCACCTCTTCATTAGATGCTTCAGAAGATCCTTCTGCTGCTGCGCCCGCAACTTCTGCAAACGCAACTTTCTTCAAGACCTTTGTAATGCGAATCTTGACATCCTCACCCTGCTTGGTGTTCGGAACAAAAATAACAAATCCTTTCACTTTCGCAATGCCGTCGCCTTTTTCGCCGACCGCCTCAATTTTTACTGTTAACTCTTCTCCAACTTTCACTGGAGCAAAACTTCGTCTTTCTTCACCGTACATATTTCATACACTCCTGTATTTTCTTTACTTCAGCATTCAAGGACTGTTACCATTCCTTCTATCTGAGCTTCTCTAGGTATATAACCGATATTTATAAATCTTTGGTTGGAATGCTTATACCCCGTACCAACGCGTTCTGCTTTACCACAACCTTTAAAATAGGTTTTCATTCCAATTATTCATTCCCATGGTTGACTACAGCTCGTTCGCCGCCCAACAAGAAATCCTCGCCTACTGGAATCAGCATAAAACGTTTCAGAACCTTCGTACACGGAACAAAGATAACAAACCATTCTCTTTCATTGACGGACCCATCACCGCGAACAACCCGATGGGGGTTCATCACGCCTGGGGACGAACGCTGAAGGATTTGTATCAACGCTACAGAGCAATGCAGGGGTATCATCAACGTTACCAAAATGGCTTTGACTGTCAAGGATTGTGGCTTGAAGTTGAAACAGAAAAACAGTTAGGATTTAATTCCCGCAAGGATATTGAAAACTATGGATTAGACAAATTTTCTAGAGCCTGTAGGGAACGGGTCGACACATTTTCCAAAGTACAGACCGACCAATCGATTCAACTCGGACAATGGATGGACTGGGGTCATGATTATTTCACGATGCATGACCGTAATATTGAAGCGATCTGGCACTTCCTGAAAAAATGCCATGAAAACGAATGGCTGTACAGAGGCCATAGAATCTTACCCTGGTGTATTCGCTGCGGTACAAGCAGTTCGAAACATGAAATGAGCGATGAAGGGTACGCCGATATTGTTCATCCATCTGTCTATGTGAAAGCAAAGATCAAAGGAAAAACGAATGAATATTTCCTAATCTGGACGACTACAGAATGGACGCTTTCGAGCAACGTTGCTGCCGCGGTCAATCCGAATTTACCGTATGTGCAGGCACAACAAGGCAATGATCTCTATTATCTTACTGAAGCGACTGTTGGCAAACTCGGACCCGGCGCCACCATTGTGAAAAAAATACAAGGGGTCGATCTTCTCGGATTAGAATACGAGAATTTCTATCCTGACATTCCTGTACAAAAAGGCATCAAACCAAAAGTTGTTCCGTTTGACGATGTTGGAGAAAAAGACGGGACCGGCATTGTCCATATCGCGCCCAGCTGCGGTGATGTCGACTATGAATTAGGAAAAAAACTGAAATTACCTATCTTAAAATCCGCACTTGATGAATTTGGCACGTATACTGAAGGATATGGCTGGTTAACCGGACGCAATGTACGCGAGGTTAAAAAAGAAATTGTTACTGAACTTGACAAAAGAAAAATACTCTTCAAAGTAGAACATTACAAACACCGCTATCCGATCTGCTGGCGCTGCAAAGAAGAGCTGGTTTTCCGTCTCGATCATTCCTGGTTTCTCGCATGCGATCAGATACGACCAAAAATGAAACGCGCAGCTGCCAAAGTTGTCTGGTATCCCGAACATGTTGGTAAGTTAATGCAAGACTGGCTCGATAATATGGAAGACTGGAATATTTCCCGACGCCGTTACTGGGGATTACCCCTGATGTTTTACGAATGTGAATCCTGTAAAACCTTAACTGTTATCGGATCACGCGCAGAACTACGCGAAAAAGCCGTCAATAAAACAGATGTAGATAAACTTCCTGAACTCCATCGTCCATGGATTGATACCATTACAATCAAATGCACGTGTGGAAAAGAAGTCCAACGTATTCCTGATGTTGGTGACTGCTGGTTAGACGCAGGCATTGTTCCCTACTCGACATTAAACTATTTTCAAGACAAGACCCACTGGAAAAAATGGTTCCCAGCAGAACTTGAAATTGAAATGCGCGCACAAGTACGCTTATGGTTTTACGCACAATTGTTCATGTCTGTTGTCCTTGAAGGCGTCGCACCCTATAAAAGAATCCTTGCGTATGAAGAAGTACGCGATGAAAAAGGCGAATCCATGCACAAATCGAAAGGCAACGCAATCTGGTTTGATGAAGCAGTACAAAAAATGGGCGCAGACGTCATGCGCTGGCAATACTGCAGCCAGAATCCACAATTCAATTTAAACTTCGGGTACGCGCCTGGCAAAGAAATTCAGCGTCATCTTTTCATTATTCAGAATTTAGCGACGTATGTCCAGCAAAATTGCGTTCATTTAGCAAAGGGGTACAGCAAAGACCCCGCAAGCCAATGGATTCTATCCAAACGCGAAAGCTTGAAGCAAAACGTGACCAAATATTTGGATGGATTAGAATATCATAAAGCAATGGACGAACTCAAAAATTATTTATTATCTGATCTGTCTAAAACATATGTCCAATTTATCCGCGACCAACTCGACAATAAGAGAGTACAGAAAGTCTTGTCCGATTGTTATTTTGACGGTATTACGTTGCTTGCCCCGTTCTTACCCTTCTTTACGGAGAAAATAAATCTTGAAACCTACAAAAAAGACTCGATTCACTTACAGTTTTGGCCGAAAGCAAAAAAGAAATTGATTAATACGCATCTTGAAGGAGCGATGCAGACCTGTACGCTCGTTATTCAAGGTATTCTTGCCTTACGCGATAAAAACAAATTAAACGTGCGCTGGCCATTGAAACAAGCGACTATTATGTTTACCGATGAGCATACACCTAAGAAAGAAGCGCTCACTGTTTTCCGTGATCTGATCGCGAAACATGTCAATGTGAAAGACATTGTGTTTGCAACCGGTAAAATAACCCTAGATGAAGGCAGCATTCAAGGGGTTACGTTTGATTATGGTACTATTACGGCAGATTTTACATTAACTAAAGAACTGGAAGAAGAAGGATATGCGCGCGAATTAGTACGACGCATCCAAGCAAAACGCAAAGAGACGGGTTTAGATAAAAAAGATGCTATTGACCTGCTCATTGTTAGTTCGTATTCTTTACACAACTGGAAAAAGGACATTAAAAAGAAAGTTGGCGCAAAAACAATTAAACTTGCGACTAAAACAAAAACGACGAAGTATCAACATGGCGCAACAGAAACAATCAAGGACCACACATTCCAGATCTTTTTCAGCGTCCAAAAAACATAATTATAAAACGTAAATTATATAAACTTATTAAACTAAAAATAATCTTAATGAAAGCAAAAAAGAAAGTTGTGCAATCAAATAATAAAAACCCTTTATGGCTTTTGATATTAGGAGCTGTTAGTGTTCTTACCCTGCTTTTTGCAACATTCTTTTTATCACACAAAACACTTATGGGTATTTTCGATCTTCTTCCCATTATTATCTTTAGTTTCTCTCTTTGGTTTACATCACGACTACTCAAAGCTAAAATAAATTATATTACTTCACTCGCTATTGCGGCAGTTAGTTTTACTATCTTTTTCTTCTCTTTTTCTGTCGTTGATGTAGGACCTCGTTTCGCTTTACTATTCCCCCAACTTTTTAATACCCTCTGGCCGCTTCTCCTCCTTTTGCAGCTTATTATAACTGGCTTACTTCCTACTATTATTCTTGTTCGTTATGGTCAAAAAACTCTTTGGGGAACTGCAATCGGTATTGCAATTATTGCCTCTATTATCATTGCTGTACTTGGGATGTTCCTTGCTCCATTTTTATTTTAATTTGACTTTTTCAGCGTCCAAAAAGCGTAAAAACAATTACCTCGAAGTAGTTAATTATCCTTTTTCTTTATAAACAAGCTTTAAATACTTTACTTCTGTACGTTTATAAACATCAAGGGGGAAATTCCAATGACAAAGAAAGAACTCAAAATTGTCAATATTGTCGCGTCCGCGAGCTTAGAACATGATATTCCATTAATCAAGTTAGCAGAAAAATTACCCAATACAGAATACAATCCTGAACAGTTTCCTGGTTTAGTTATGCGCATACGCGAACCAAAAACATCCGCCCTTATCTTCGGATCAGGCAATATTGTCTGCACAGGCGCGCGTTCCATGAGCAAATTACGCGAGAGTATTAAACAAATCATCAAAAACGTTGAAAAAATCGGCGTCAGAATTACCGTGCAGCCCCGCGTTACTGTCCAGAACATGGTCGCCGCAGGCAGCATCGGCATGGACTTAAACTTAAACTCCCTCGCCATGGAACTGGAAAACACCGAATACGAACCAGAACAGTTCCCCGGCCTTGTCTATAAATTAAGCGGCACACGCGCAACTTTCCTTTTATTCAGCAATGGAAAGATTGTCTGCACAGGAACGAGAAGCGAAGGCAAACTCAAAGAAGCGTTAGATCTTCTGATTAAGAACTTACTCGCGTTAAAAAAAGGCGCAACCAGCAACACCGGGTAAAACTTTTTCTTTTTCCTTATTTCTTATAGAAACATTTAAAACACTTTGTCCTTCCCCCCCTTCATGAAAGTCGCTTTTCTTACCACTTCCTTCCCTGAAAAAGGACATGAATCCCGCGGACCATTCATTAAACATCTTTATGATCACCTCATCCGAGAAAAAGTACATATAGAACTTGTCCTTCCCAAAGGATATCACTCCCTCAAAGATCAAGGCGGCATTTTTCCCGCCCTTAAAGGGAATATTATCAACAAAATACTTTTTTGTGCGTATACCTTTCATTTTCTTACCCTTATTCCCCTTAAAGCGCGAACAACAGATATTATTCATGCAAATTGGTCTTATACCGCCTTTCTTGCGCTTATCACCAAACCCTTGCATCGTAAAAAAATACTTCTTACCGAACGCGGGCCGGAAATTGTCTATACAAAGAACCCCATCATCAAGCATGTTGTGCGCTTTGTTTATACCCACGTTGACACGCTTGTCACGATCAGTTCCAGTATCGCAGCAGATATCACCTCCATTTATCACATCAAAAATGTTCTCGTCATTCCCAACGGTGTAGACCGCAATTCGTTTCCAGAAGGAAAAGAGCAACTTCGAAAAAAGTTTAATATCCCCCTTAACCAATTTGTTTTTCTTTCCGCAGGCAGGCTTATCAAACGCAAAGCCATTGACCAACTTCTTCCTATATTCAAAGAAATATCTACAGGAGACCTCTATATTGTCGGAGACGGCCCTGAACGCGCTTCTCTGGAACGTCTCGCACAAAGCCTTGATATTACCTCGCGCGTCCATTTTGTCGGCGAAATACTCCCCGCAGATGTTTTCCAATGGATGCACGCCGCAGATGTCTTTGTTTTTCCGAGCTCTATGGAAACAGGAGGCAATGTCCTTCTTGAAGCGGTCGCATCAGGACTTCCCATTATCACCACCAACGTCGGCTGGGCGCATGATGTTGTCCTTCCCGGAAAAAACGGCTTTATCGTCCATCCTTATGATTCTCTTGCGTTTACCCAAGCGATGCAAACTTTCCTCAAAAACAAAACACTCCAAAAAAAATTCAGCAACGCATCTATTCATATGATCAAAAACAATTTCAAATGGGAACAATGCGCAAAAAATTATATTAAAGCGTATACTACCCTCCTTTCACAACCATTATAATTTTGTCTACCATGAAGATCATACCCTTACACAACGCAACTACCTTTTTCTATGACCGAACGGCGTCTAGATATGAAAAAAACCAATCTCCGCACTATTACGCACTTCAACAATACTACGCTTCTATTCTTAAGAATTACTTTCAAGAAAAAAAGCGCGCTCTTGACATTGGATGCGGCCCAGGTCTTATGATGCAAATGCTTGGAAAAAACGTTATTGGTATTGATATTTCCAACAATATGCTTTCATTCGCGCGCTCGCGTAATCTCAGCGTAAAAAAAGCAAGTGTTCTCAATATCCCTTATCCTTCCAATTCTTTTCATCTTATCTACTCAATTCACTGCATTCCTCACATTCAGCCTGTGCACCGCGCCCTTCAGGAGATTCATCGTGTCCTCACTCCCGATGGAGTCACTCTCCTAGAATTTTACAATAAGTTTAGTCTCAAATATCTTGTTGAATATCCCTATGTCACCTTCAAGAAAAAAAAGAACATCTTTGTGCGTTATTACACTTCCCGTCAGATCAAATATTTAGCAACAAAAAACAATTTTTATTACGTGACCCATTACTCTTTTGGCGTTCTGAGCTGTATTCATTTCCTCACACGCATCCCCTTCCTTAGAGAGATTATTATCTCAGCTGATCTTTTCCTCAGCAAAACCCCTCTTAAATATTTTGCAGGATATATATTCTTTGTTTTACAAAAAGAGAATCATTCTATTAATAACCAGTCAGACCCTTATCAAAACTGATCGTGCTCATCTAGATTTAAATTAACAATAACTTCATTTAACCGCTCTTTTTCTATACTGCCCCTTGTTTTTTTCCTCATTTTCACTGTTCGTTGAATAGGCCGCGACTGCGGATCAAATATATCTTTTAACGCCTGTCCATCCATATCCCCTGGAATAGGCAATCCCATCATATACAAAATCGTCGGCGCAATATCTATAACACTAGCGGATAGTCCTTTCTTTTTGGTTATACCCTTTCCATTTATGATAAAAATCCCCTTCTGGCGATGCGTTCCAGTATTATTAATCATTTTTAACCCACCGAATAAAGAATTCACCTCAAAACCAAAATGATGCGAAGATATGTATTTATTATTTTGCATATCAAAAATAAGATCTGGCGCATATTTCTCTAAACAGCCATGATACAACTCTTCTTTTTTATATACTTTTGTTACCAGTTTTTTCCCCGCAGAATCTTTTAGATCCCCCAAACTAACCGTGATTGCATTCCGAAGCCGCTCATATTCCTTTCCTGAATTTACAATACCTTTTCTCTCGCGCCCCTTTAAATTAATATAAATCTGATTAAATTCCCCCTTTGCATATGCCTTCGTCTTCGACCAGTCCACATCTTCCAACGATAATAAACTATTAATCAGTTTCTTCTTCTTCGCAAGCGGAACGTGCAAGAAAATATTGCGCAAGCCCAACTTTGCGATCATTTTATATCCGTTAAAAAGAACATTATGTCTAGCTAAAAAAATCTTGAGCTGTGTTCTTGCATCCTTCTTTATTACCAGTAATCCCTCTTTAATCAACCACTTGTTAATAAAAAATATATCATACAACGGCCCGGCACCATGATCAGAAATAATTATTATGTCCCTATCTCCTGCTTTCGCAATCACCTTGCCCACAAGCTCATCCATCTGCTGATATAATCTCCGAATTTTATCCCCATGCTGTTTCCGTTCTTCCTCCGAACATGGATATTCCCTATCCATAAACTTCCACAGACGATGATGCGCGCGATCTAATTCCAGAAAAATATACATATTTAAATCACAATCATGTTTTTCTAATAAATGCAGCACTGCTTTCTCATTGCTTATAATCTTTTTTCGCAAATCATCAAAGACAAGATCCTCTTTACCCGGAAGATATTTCTCCTTTTCCTTTAGTATATAACCTACATCTTCCAACTCCTGCGCAATCTTCTGAGGCGCCGCATAAATCTTTGTCTGCGACGGGGTTAAAAAGAAATCAGAGACTATATATCCCTTTATTTTTTTTGGCGGATACGTGTACATATAATTGAAAATTCCTGCAGTTCTTCCATACTTATTCACGATCCCCCATATTCTCTCCTCCTTAATATCATTAGATGTCACAATTCCTGATTCATAGTCTTCCCCTCTTTTCTCAAAATCAAAAAGACCATGTTTTCCCGGATTTTTTCCCGTAGCGATTGTTGTCCATGCACAAGGACTTACTGGCGGAAGCGTTGAATACAAATCTCCGCTCGCTCCCCCCTCAATTAATTTTTTCAAATTTGGAAGGAATCCCCCCGCAAGCCAATCCCCAATAATATCAAAATTTACAGAGTCCAATCCCAACAATAGTACTTTTCTTACCATTTTAACAATTAAACATGCCTCAAAAACTTCGACCAAAACAGCGCTTAAATAGTTTTCTATACTCAGATCATAAACAAAACAATTAATAAATCCAATTCCCCAAATTTTCTCATGCACCCTATAAAAAAAAGACTTCTTTATATTCTGCTTATTTTTTCCCTCTTTTTTTCCGCATGTGCTTCATTTCAAGAGTCCCCCCCATTATTAACACGTGAACCTTATCTTCAAAGCATTACCAATAACAGCGTTATTATCACATTCAACACTCCCTCTCCTGTCACCGCAACAGTAACTTATCATTCCTCCCCTTTTGATTCTGCATTTCGTATTGACCATCAAGCAACCAAACACCACGCCATCCTCCTCGACCACCTCCAACCGGGAACAACTTATATCTATACTATTACTATCGGTAACATTGCCCTCCACCAGAAGTCTTACTATTTTACCACAGACAACCCTTCCCAAAGTTCTGTCCATTTCGCTGTTGTTGGTGATATTGGCGCTGAACATGGCTTCCAAAAAAAAATTATCAATACCATCCTTACCCTCCCTCAACAACCCGCATTTCTCCTGATCGCCGGTGATGTCGTTTATCCCCATGGCCTTTCTCAATATTATGATATCAACCTTTTTAATTATCTTAAAGATCTTGCGCCGCATACCCCTATTTTTCCTGCGCTCGGCAATCATGACTGGAACAGCGATCCCAAAACTAATTTTGAACAGGAATGGGAGCTTCCCAATAATGAACATTACTACTCTTTTGATTATGGGAACGCACATTTCACTATTCTCGACAGCTTAGACAGCGGCAATGTCCTTTTTGACGAAGAGAACCAAACCCGCTGGCTTATCCATGATCTTGCAACACACCAAAACAAACAGTGGCGCTTTGTCATGGCTCACTATCCCGGTATCACCTGCACTTACAAACCCAACTCAACCGCCATCATCAAACTTTATCCTATCTTTGAGCAATATCATGTTGACATTTATTTTACCGGACACGCCCACACTTATGAGCGCCTTTACCCCATCCAAGCCCAAATTCCCAATTCTACTCTTGATCCCAATTATATCAACCCCCTGTCTTTCATCACTATTACCACAGGAGCTGCAGGACGTCTTGAAAAGAACTGGCAACCCAATCCTAGCTGCTTCTTCGCGGCAAAACTCCAAAACACCGCACATTTTGTCGATGTCAAAATCCTCACGAATACACTTTTTTTAACCGCATACAATCAATCCGGAGCAGCCTTTGATCACATCACTGTCCTCAAAACAGGCAATAACACGCTTCAGCAAAATCAAGAATGAGATTAATAATCTCCACAGACTTTACTGGATCATTATTTTTTGCCGTTTCCTCAGCGAGAACCAAATAATCCACGCCTTGTTTTACTGTTGTGTGCATCTGCGTTGTGTCCGCGTGCGTCGGACGGTCTGTGTTAATCGTTGACATCGCAAGCTCAGTCGCCACCGCAATCTTTTTCCCAAACTTTTTTGCCACTGCAACAATTTTTTCCTGATAAAACGGGACTTTTTCATACCCCACATCTGTCCCCAAATCTCCGCGATCAATAAGCAACATATCCGCCGCCTCAGTAATCGCATTTAAATGCAGCAACGCCTCTTTTGTCTCAATTTTCGCAATCACCTTCACCTGGGATTTATTCTTTTCTATCACCGCACGAACATCTTCCATCTCTTTTACAGAACGCACGTAGGATAATCCCACAAAGTCAATCCTTTCCCTTATTGCGATGTTTAATAACTCTTCATCCGATATCATTGACGTTCTCCTCTTTTTCCTATCGCCCGGAATATCCAAAACAATAGGGAGGTTATACTTGCGCAATATCGCAAAATCAGGCAATTCAAACGCGCCATTCACCCGCAACATCGCCACCCTCTTCTGTTTTACCAATCTGTCCAAGTGCGGCATTGTCAACGGACTTATGTTACATATAAGGCTTGTTTTATACGCTTGCATCTCTGTGGTCTGCAGAATAATCCCCGGAAACGCTTTTTTCTCTTTCATCAACAAAAACCGCCCTAACTCTTTGGATGTGCTATACCTTTCGACAACTATCTGCTCTCTAAACTGCAACCTTACAATCCCAATATCTCCCTCATGCAACGACAGCGCATTATTTTCCATAAACTGCAAATTTTCTGAGCTTATTTTTTTTATAATCTCTGCAATTATCGCTTTTCCTTCATTTGCCCCTGAACGAAAAACAAACTCATCCCCTACCCTTACTTTTGCATCAAAAGGAACAATCACTTCTCCAATCGCCTGCAGGCATGGTTTTGGTTTATGCATCCCTGTCCCACCCACATCGCCTCTCTTTAGTAAACTAAATTTTTCTGATTTTACTATAAAACCAACTGCCTCGCCAGCAAAGGCCTCCTTTACCTGTTTTCCCAAAACACTAATCTCCCCGACAACGCCTTGCACATGCGCAGGCTCGAAATAAATCTCTTCACCCTGCACTAACCTCCCTGCCTCAATCTTTCCCAACACCAACTTTTCTTCCTGACTTGTAAACTGCACCACCACCCGCAACGGCTGCGCAACAGAAGGAGGTGCGGGCATCACCGTTGTATCCAACCAGCCTATAATTGTCTCCCCCTTATACCACTCCATCTTTTCTGAATGTGTGCTTATATTCTCCCCCCGCGTCGCCACAATAGGAACAAAAGCTGTCGCAGACGTATCACACCCAATATAGGCAAGGAACTGATTCATTTCATCTGTCACTTTATTAAACTCTTTCTCCTTATAACCGACACTGTCCATCTTATTCACCGCAATTACGGCAATGCGCACTCCCAACAAATGCAGTAACGCCAGATGCCTTCTTGTCTGTTCCTGTATTCTCTCTTTTTCATCACAAGAAACAATTACAATCGCATACTGCGCTTCAGAAACACCGCTTAGCATGTTCTTAATGAACTCTTTATGGCCTGGAGAGTCAATAATTGTATACTGATACTTTTCTGTTTCAAAAAACCTTTTTGTCGTATCCATTGTCATTGCATTTTCCCGCTCTTCCCGGTAAATATCTAAAAAATGCGCAAAATCAATTTCCCTGCCTTCCTGCTGTAATGCAATAAACTCATACTTTTTTATATACCCCGCATCATAAAGCAATCTTCCAATAAACGTGGACTTTCCATGATCCATGTGCCCGACAACGCATAGATTAATGTTTTTTTTCATATTAAAAATACCCTAACGCCCGCAACTTTTGCATTACTTCGGTTTGCTCCCGCGCAGACAAACGCCCGCTTCTCTCAGAAAATTCTGTCGTACGCAATTCTGCAATAATCTCATCTACATCCTTCGCTTCTGATGGCACTGGCCTGGTACAAGGCACGCAACCAAGGCTGCGATACCTATACCCGCCCTTTGACAGGTACAATTCATTAATTGGTATATTCTCTTTTTTGATATACCTCCACAAATCCAATTCATTCCAATCTAAAAGCGGATGTATCCGCATATGCTCTCCTTCTTCCAACGTATTATTCAAAAGGCCCCACATCTCCACAGGCTGCTCCTTATAATCCCACTTGAATTCCTTATCACGCGGAGAAAAAAACCGTTCTTTCGTACGCAGAACATGCTCATCCCTTCTAATCCCAACAAATATTGCGTCAAACTTGTGCTTCTGGATCGCCGCGCGCAATGCATTCGCCTTAATCTCACCACAGCGCTCGCGATGCTTATCCGGGTCTTCCACGAATTCCGCCTGTTCTACTACCAGCTTCAGCCCCCATTCTTTTGCGTAGCGGTCACGCATCGCGTACATTTCCTTGAATTTATGCCCCGTATCTACATGTAACACTGTAAAAGGTATCTTTCCCAAAAACGCCTTCCGAATCATCCATAACATTGTCGTCGCGTCCTTTCCCATGGACCATAAAATCCCTATATTCTTGAACTGCGCCGCAGCTTCCCTAATTACATACAAACTTTTATTTTCCAATTCTTCCAGATTTGCTTCCACAAAATTGATTTGTTTTTTTCCTTCCATTGTTACACCTTGAACTCGTTTTGAATCGCATAGTACACATCTTCAGATTCCTTAATTGGCATGAAAATATTTTTTGTGATTATGACTGCTTCCTCATGATGATCTCCCTTTACCGCCCTTCCATTCATTACCGCACGCTTCAGGGTTTTTATTTTCGCTTCGTTGAAATCACAAAATCCATGATCAGAAAGCACAATCACCTTTGTATCATACTTTAACAGTTCACCAATTTTTACATCCACCCTCTGATACCACTCTGCCACTTCCTTCTCGCCCCAATAATAATGCTGCACCCGATCTAACAGCGTATACACTACACACAGCAAATCTGGCTTTTGTTCTAAAATTTTTCTCGCGCACTTTGTTACTTCTTCCAATTCTTCGCTCCATTCTTCTTCCGTTTCCGGAAGACCGTAACCTACTGGCTTATACTGCACGCGAAAGCTGTATGGCGGCAGCACAAAGGGAATATTTAATGCAAAGACTTTATACCCTTTTTTTGCGAGCGTATCCCAAATGAAATCTAAATGAATATCGTCCCGATGCAATAACTGATCGTTTATCATAAATCCTTCATGCCCGTGCTCTTCCGGTGTTTTTCCAGAGAAGATTGAACACCATAGCGGAACCGAAAGCGGCTTTCCTTTTACTATTACCGTTGCTGCTTTTCCCTCTCTTATCAACCGCTTAATGTTCGGCAAGTTCTCCAAATTTGGCTGAATCACTTTCCATGTTGCACCATCTAATCCGATTACGAGCATTGTTAATCCAGATATCCTAAGCTTTTCAGCCGCGCTTTGACTTCTGCTTCATCTTTTTCCGTGAAAACTTCACGCGGTTTTGCGTCTTCTTTTTCTTCCACTTTTGACAGCACCTGCCGCATCACATAGGTAATATAACTTGACACAGTCCTGAATCCTGTTCCCTGGATTCTTGTGCGTATTTTTTCTGCCAGTGGTTTTGGTATTGAAATTGTTGTAATATCCCGATCCATTTTCCCCTCATACATTATTAAACCCTTATTACACTTTTATTGCAAATTTATTACACTTTTATAATTATATATATTCTATAACATATATATTGTAGTATCTAATATGACGGTCTGGTCTTATACTACACTTACCTTCTCGCAATACTCCTTTCCGATTAGTTAGGTATTATATTCTTTATCAAATGCCCCGCTAAGAATGTAATCGCCAGGGCATATTTTAATACCAGAAAAATAAGATACGTGCTTGTGATAACTACCGGGTCTAGGTGCATCAACGAACTATATAATGTTACTGCGCCCACCTCACGTATCCCCAATCCCGCAGCACTAATCGGAAGAGACGCAAGCGTGGATATCATAACAGAAATGAGAAAAAACTCAAAGATATTTGCATACCTATGCAGCCCCAGCAGGATAATATACGGGACAATCGCTATAATAAAAATTCTTATTAATGTTAAAACCGCATTCAGTATTATCTCCTTTTTACATCGTACAACCTTCTTTGCCGCGCTTGAAAAACCCTTAATTTTTTTTATTTTAAACCGCGCCAATACCCTCATCAACGCGTTTTCCCATCGAGAAGAAAAAGTGAACACACCCAATACCGCAATAAACAGCGAGAAAAACATCCCATAAAAAAGAATATTGCCTATCTTAAAAAAATGAGCCACCCCTATAATCACCAACAGGAACATTACGATAAATGTAATAATCTTATCAACCAGCGTGATCGCTATTCCGTCCTTTAATCTTATTTTCTCTTTTTTCAACAACAAAACCAATGACAAAGAAAAAATACGCACGGGAAATGCCTGACCTATCACCCAACATAGAATATATTTTTCTATGATTTTTCTTGCTTTTGTCCTATATCCCAAACACGCGCTTAATATCTTAATATTCCACCCGCCGAGAATTAGCACTATTATAACGATTATTCCACCAATAAGGACATACAGCCAGCTAACGTCTGCTATTGTATCTGTTATATTCTTTAATCCAATCTTTCTTATAAGAACAAATAGGATAATTAACCCGAAGATAAATTCAATAATGCTTAAAATCTTCTTTTTTCCCATCTTCTATTTATTCGACTTTCCTTTATAACTGTTTTCATATTTTCGTCTATAGCGTATCCATATTTTTTTGTGTATGTCTGTTGTATCTTTCTTTTTTATATAGGAAAAATTAACAGGATTTTGTGAATTCTATTATGAGGGGGTATGTACGTAATCTTACTGGCTTGATATTCAGATGTCCCATTATTAAGAACTTGCATCGTCTCTGAAATTTTAGATTCTGTCAATTTCATATCCCGGATTATTCCATCGAGGTAAAATAATTTTTGGATAACACGGGTTTTAACGAAATGAATAATTCAGAAGGTGAAGTTTGGTGCGAGATAGATCACATAAAAAATTTATTGATCGGTGGATTGTGTTTACAGAAAAAAACTAGATTGGAAGATCAGTCCAGTTATGCCTGTTAAAATAAATATAATCTGTCTTTTTTATATGTATTTTCCATTATAGAAATGTTTATATTCAGCTAGGCGCAAGAACACTTCACTCCTTTAGGTCTGAGTAGTTCACGGAAGATGAAATAAATAAAATCTATGAAGAAACGGTCAAACCAATCGGAAATGGCGGTATGATTATGTCTTCAAAAAAATTTATTGGAAAGAAAGTGTATGTTTTAATCAAGGATTAGCTAATGATATAACACTGCAGGAGAATAAAAAAATAAAGGGGATAAAACAATGAAAACGAATCAACAATCAGACTATTATGGCTTCCCACAAATAAATATAATGAACAATGTGCGAAGAACAATTGTTCGCCTGCATGATAAAGTGTATGGCAGGGCACGTAGCAGGCGTTTTCTTCTCGATATGATGCCAAAGCATTCTGTATGTGCGGAAATAGGTGTATGGAAGGGCGAGTTCAGCGCAGAGATCTTTGATGTTGTGCATCCGAAGGAGGTTCATCTTATTGACCCATGGCTGTATTTTGAGAATTTTGGAAAGCGGCTCTATGGTGGAAAAGAGGCAAAGAACCAGAAAGATATGGATGCTATTTATGATGATGTGCAGCGTAAGGTAGGGCATCGTGAAGGCGCGGTTATCCATCGTTCTCTTTCAGAGGATGCAGTTCAGAAATTTACAAACAAATCGTTGGATTGGGTTTACATTGATGGATGCCATTATTATGATTTTGTGAAGAAAGATTTGGCTTTATATTACGAGAAAGTAAAAGAAGGGGGATATATTACAGGTGATGATTATTACTGGACATCATCAGAACTCAATGGATTATTTCCTATAAAGAAAGCGGTTGATGAGTTTGTGGCGAAAAAGAATCTTGTCTTATCTGTAAAGAATGGGCAATTTATCATACAAAAATAAGGAAAAGAAAAATATGAATCGCATTTTTCCGCACAGGAGGGGATTGGTATTTGATCTCTCTCCTGTTCTTCCGTTTCTTGGTATGATATACCCTGTTACGTTGGATTATTCGGAACGGAGAGATGGAGCATTATATTTTTTAATTGGAGGAGCAATTACAGTAGAGTTCATTTGGTTATTTCTTCTCTTTATATTCGGAAGCTAATGTGTTTCCCTGATTTTGGCATCTATCTATCTAATAAGGTTCTGTTAAGTCTTAGGGACTTTTCCTTGCTAAGTGCTGGATTCCTTTCAAAAATTTTAGAATTTCCCTCAAATCGCATCTTTGTAATTTTTACGCTTTTTTCACCATTATCTTCTTAAAGCCCCACTATCATATATATTCAGCCACAAAATACTTTTTAAACAAACCCCCCTTCAAGGCAGTATACCATGGATGTCCAGGAACAAATCGAACAATTCAAAGACCTGATCGATACCCATTATAAAACACAATTGTATGAAACCATCCAAACCGGCAAAAAATCCCTTGTCCTTGACTTTAATATCATTGAATCTGTCGCCCCTGGTTTAGCGGACGCTGTTCTTGAACAGCCAGAAGATGTCATCCGCTCAGCAGAACTCGCCCTCGAACAATTTGATTTTACGCACGTAGAACACCCGGAAAACGTCAAAAACTTACGCATCCGCATCCGTAAACTGCCGGAAAGCAGAAGGATGAAGATCAGCAATGTCCGAAGCGAACATCTCGGACTTTTTGTCATGATCGAAGGCATTGTACGGCAAGCATCAGATGTACGACCGCAAGTCACGAGCGCGAAATTCGAATGCGCAGGATGCGGCAATACGCTTTCTATCCTCCAAATTGACACGAAATTCAAAGAGCCAAACAGATGCACTTGCGGCTGGCGCGGTAAATTCCGGTTACTCACCAAAGATCTTATCGATGTCCAGCATCTTAAAGTGGAAGAAGCGCCGGAAAGCCTTGATGGCGGCGAGCAACCGAAACGGCTGAGCATTTTTCTGAAAGAAGATCTTGTTGAACCACGCATGGAAAAGAAAACCTCTCCAGGAAGCCGCGTCCATATTTACGGTATCGTGAAAGAAGTGCCCATCCAGCTCAAAACAGGGGCGCAGTCCGTCCGGTATGACCTTATTATGGAAGCGAATCATATTGAGCCAGTCCAGGAAGATTTTTCTGAAATAAAATTAAGCAAAGAAGACGAAGACCAAATTCTCACACTTGGAAAAGACCCGCTTATTTTTGAAAAACTTACGAGCGCTATCGCGCCCAGTATTTACGGTCATGAAAAAATCAAAGCCGCGCTTGTCTTACAACTTATGGGCGGGGTGCGCAAAAAAAAACCTGATGGCATTATTACTCGCGGCGATATTCATATTCTTTGTATTGGCGACCCTGGATGTATCGCAGGCAGTTCACAAGTAGCCCTTTATCACAAAGGTATGCAGCACATTCAACAATTAGGGAATAGTCATTTACAACCTATTCATGAAATTGTGACTAAGATACGCAAAAACCCATCAGACAAACCTTACGATTTTGCTACGGTCTTTCACAAATATCCTCAACAACCTGTTGTCACCCTTGTTACTGAAAGCGGCAAAGAAATTGTCTGTACCTATAATCAACCATTTCTTACAAAAGAAGGATGGGTACGTGCAGATCATCTCCCCATCGGAACTCCTATTCGCGTTATGCCAAAAATCCCGCATATAATCAAACAAGAAATTTCTACTTCGTTTTCTTACCTCCCACACACATCAGGAAGATTTAAAGAAGTTAATTTACCAAAAACATTTACTCCCGCTCTTGCTGCATTATGTGGGTATATTATCGGTGATGGACACATTCACCGTGACGAATATACAACCACCTGTTATGTCAATAATGAAGAAACAGATCTTATTCCCCAACTTACTTCTTATTTTCAACAAACGTTCGGCGTTCAACCTTCTATCTATGTAAAAGATCACCCCACTGCACAAATTAAATTTATTGACAACGCAAATGGAACTGTCCGAGAAATTATTTCTCAACAAACACTTTATCATCTTGAAGTGAACAGCAAACAAGTCACTCATTGTCTTTCTTTTTTATCTTCTAAACGTGTACCGCAAGCAATTTTTCAAAGTCCGAATCCAGTCGTTTCTTCTTTTCTCAGCTGGCTTTTTGACGCAGATGGCACTGTCTTTGCAAACGGTAGAGGACGTACTGCAATTCAGCTCAAATCCCGAACACTAGGTCTGTTAAAAGATGTTCAACTTCTGCTTCTTTATTTTGGCATTCATTCTCGTATTAATCATGATAATCTTTGCATTCGACGCGCGTATGACATGGAACTCTTCGCAATGCATATTGGATTTAATTCTCACAAGAAAAAAGAACGCTTACAGCATCTTCTTCATTCACTGACTATGCGGAGCGATAAACAAAAACGCAAACTTTACCAACGCTGGGAAAAAGTCACGCATATCATCCCTTCCGGCGTTATTGATGTTTATGATTTTGAAGTTCCTGATACACATACTTTTATTGCCAATGGTCTTGTCTGTCATAATTCAGGTAAAAGTCAAATCCTTCAATTTATGTCCAAAGCAGCACCGAAAGCACGTTTCGTTTCCGGTAAAGGCGCATCTGTAGATTATAAAGAACCATTACTCATAAAACAGAATGATGCAATAAAAATTATAAAAATAGGAGAATTAGTAGACCATTATTCTGAAAATATGGAAGAAAAATTCGTTCCATTACATGAAAAAATAGAAATATTATCTGTCAATATCAAAACTAAGAAATTAGAATGGAAAGCAATAGACTCGGTTTATAAACATAGGGCCAGTGGAAAACTACTCAAATTTACCTTAGAATCTGGAAGAGAAGTAACCGTAACAAAAGATCACAGCATCTTTATTTTGGAAGATGGAAAAACGATTGTAAAAAATGCATCAGAACTGAAAATAAAGGATTGTGCAATAGTCCCAACTCAAATTCCAAATCAAGCTAAAATAATCTTACCCCCAGGCTTAGCGAGATTAATCGGTTATTATATCGCTGAAGGACATATGAGAAATGACGATTCATCTTACAAAATCGAATTCACATTAAACAAAGCCGAGGAACATATTGTTCAAGATATCAAATACTTATCTAAAACTTACCTTAACAACGAAGCGAAATCTTATCCGCATGGAGACAATGGGATCAGAGTCATAATATATAGAAAGGAGGCTTATGAAAAATTTGCAGAGTTACTCGGAGAACCTTTAGTAAACGCTCATGCTTTAACAAAAAGAGTCCCCCAAATAATATTAAACTCTCAATCTGAAGCCAGAATAGAATTTATCAAGGGCTACATTGCAGGAGACGCAGGAGTCACAAAATCCAAATATTTAATATCTGATTTATTATATCTCTATCTTGAAGAAAAAATCATTGCTTCATACAACTCCCGATTAGAGCATGGTGAAACTGAAATAAGGGGGAGAAAAATAAAAATGAGAGGATACCGGTATGACCTGAAGGCCCCCCACCCTAAAAAAAGATATATAAACAGGTACTGCAACCCGCCCTTTGAAAGCATAAACAAATCACTAAACGATTCATTCTTTAAAAGGATAATATCAAATGATTATTCCAGAGTAAATATCAACAGGATCGGCAATAGAAAATTCTTTGAAAGATTAATTTACATAAGCGAAAACATATTATCCCACGGTCCCGACTTAAAAAACAGGTTCGGAGAATCGATATTACAATATTTTGAAAATAATAACAATATTTTCATGAAAATAAAAAATGGAAGGAGCTGTTTAATTTCACTATCAGATTATGGGGTAGAATTAATGCAAGAGTTATTAAAATTCAAAACACTCATGAATGGAGATCTGGGTTTTGTTAGAATAAAAAAAATAGAAGAAGTCGATTCGAGTTCGCAATATGTTTATGACGTGTCTGTTCCAGAAAATGAGAACTTCATAGGAGGGTTTGGTGGTTTGTTACTCCACAATAGTGGCGCAGGACTTACCGCCGCTGTTGTGAAAGACGAATTTTTGAAAGGATGGGCATTAGAAGCAGGAGCACTTGTTCTCGCAAACAAAGGATTATGTGTCGTTGATGAACTTGACAAGATTGACAAAGAAGACACTGCCGCGTTACACTCAGCGATGGAACAACAAATTATCCCTATATCGAAAGCCAACATTCAGGCGACTTTACATGCAGAAACGACGCTTCTCGCAGCGGCAAACCCCAAACTCGGACGATTCGACCCCTATACCCCCATTGCATCACAGATTGATTTACCGAGCACACTGATTAACCGCTTTGATCTTATTTTCCCTGTACGCGATATTCCCAACACTGAAAAAGACACCCGCATCGCACTTCACGTTCTATCGACATCCAATGACCAAAAAATTTACGATAATGAAATCAGTGTGCACCTTTTACGCAAATATATCTCTTACGGCCGCACGATTATTCCCAAACTGTCCGCAGAAGCCATTGACGAAATCAAAACATTTTATGTGACCTTACGCAACTCCGGCAAAGAAGAAGGCGGTGTCAAGCCCATCCCTATCTCCGCGCGCCAGTTAGAAGGCCTTATCCGATTAGCAGAAGCATCCGCACGCGTCCGTTTAGATTCAACCATTACCCGCGAAGACGCACGACGCGCCATTGACCTCCTGAATTACTGCCTTATGCAGGTCGGTTTTGACCAGGAAACCGGACAGATCGACATTGACCGCATCAGCACCGGCATCACCGCATCAACCCGGGGAAAAATCATGACGGTCAAAGAAATTATCTTTCATTTAGAAGAACGCGGACAGAAAACCATCCTTATCGAAGACATTCTCGCAGAAGCAGCAAAACGCGGCATTGAAGAACACAAAGTAGAAGAAGCAATCGAGCAGCTTAAAAAGTCCGGCGATATCTTCTCGCCTAAAGGAGGATACATCCAGCGCATCTAACTATGGAATCATCATTTCAACGCCCTGTTGCTTATAAAATATGGATCTCTGACTTACTACAGGGAACATTCATGAAAGGATCAGGAGAATTTGATCCCGGCTATATCTCTGTACGCAATCTTCATGTTTCCCGCGTCAATATTATCGCAACTGTTGTTGAAAAATTCTTCAAAGACGATCAGAGCTACGCGAGCGTTCTGGTGGACGACAGTTCCGGGTATCTGAGCCTAAAACTCTGGAAAGAAAACACCAAACTTTTTACCCCCCTCAATATTGGCGATCTTATCCTACTTGTCGGGAAAGTCAGAGAATACAACAATACCATCTATGTCAGTCCCGATATTGTCAAAAGATTAGACAATCCCGCCTGGGCAAAATTACGGAGAACTGAACTTGTCCAATTGTACGGACAACCCGCGCTTGTCGCGCAAGAACAAGAATCAATCCGCAACGAGCCCTCACCTGAAACGATTGTACAAGAAGAACGCGTTACTGAAGAACCCGTGAATAAACGCCAGATCATTCTTGACCTCATCGAAACACTCAGTTCACCAGAAGGCGCAGACCGGATGCACATTATTCTCCAATCACGCATTCCTGAAGCAGACGCCCTTATCCAAGAACTGATTAAAGAAGGCGAGATTTTTGAAGCAAGCCCGGGAAAATTAAAAATTATGAACTGAACGAAACGTCACTTTTTGCTGAATCACTCTTTCTAAAACACTAATCTCCTGATCTTTCCGTAACTCCCCCCTTCTTAGAACAAACCCATCCGCATACACCACCCCAATTACTCTCCCCTTATATTGTACGGTCATTCCATACGGGCGATTATTCCCGACCACGTATCTTCCCCGGTCTATCCGCACATCCTCATAAGCCGCCTCAATATTTTTTAATTGTGTAAACTGCCTCGGTGAAATGCCCTCCCTTCTCTCTGGAAAAGCATATATGTGCTCTACCGCTTCATAAAGAAAATCCATAATACCCTGTTGTTCTTTCATGCACCTCACTTATCCCAAACATTTAAATAACTTCTTCTTTCTATCGTGATAACCCGCGATACACTCATTTTGAAACCTTATTCTTTATAAATATGCAACCTTTCTTTGCATATACATGAATCAAGTGCTGACAAAATCAAAGTATATCTTGGGATTGGAATGCCCTAGGCACCTATGGATTACTTTTCATCAGCCTGAAAAGATTAGGAAAGTAACCTTAGCTGAAGAGTTTAAGTTCAATGAAGGAGATAAAGTAGGACAGCTCGCCAAAACTCTGTTTTTAGATGGAATAGACCTTCCAGTAGAAAACTACTCGGAAAACTTACAGCAAACCAAAGAAGCTATGAAGAAAGGCAAGCCCTTATTTGAAGCAGGATTTGCATTTGAAAACTGCTTCTCAAGAGCAGATATTCTTGTTCCTGTCGGGAAAGAATGGGATATCATTGAGGTTAAATCTGGAACAGAAGTAAAAGACATTAATGTCCATGATATTTCTTTTCAAAAATATGTCTATGAAGCCAATGGACTAAAGATACGAAAATGCTTTTTGATGCACCTCAATAAAGAATACTTTAGAAAAGGAAAATTGGATGCTAAAAAACTTCTTGTGAAAGAGGATATTACTTCTCAGGTCAATGCAGTAAAAGGCATTCAAGAAAGAATTGACAAGATGTTTACAATAATCTCTTCAGACAAGCCACCAAAAGCAGGTCTTTTACTTGATAAACTGATTAAAGAAGGCAATCATGACTGCTTTACTGAAAATTGTCTTGATGATCTGCCTGAAAATCATGTGTTTTGTTTGTATCGCGGGAATAAATTAGCCTGTGAACTGTTTGAAAATGGAATAATGCACATAAAAGACATTCCAATCCATATAAAATTAAATGGCAAGCAGAATATTCAAAGAGAATGTGAAATTAACAAGAAAGTTTACATTGATAAAGAGGGAATAAAGCAGTTTCTTACAACGCTGAAATATCCTCTTTACTATCTTGATTTTGAGACGTTTTCAACAGCAATACCCCTGTTTGATGGCTTAAAATCGTACTCGCAAGTTCCTTTCCAGTTTAGCCTGCATATTGCTAAGAAAGAAGGCAGTAAGCCAGAGCATCACGCTTTTTTATATGATGGAAATGGTGATCCACGAGAAGAGTTTGCTGTTGCATTAAAGAAAATAATAGGAGAGAAAGGAACTGTTTTAGTGTATAATCAAAGCTTTGAAATCGGCAGATTAAAAGAATTAGCAGAATACTTTCCAGAGCATAAAAAATGGATTGAGAATGTTTTAAAGAGAATTGTTGATTTGCTTGTTCCTTTCAGGGAATTTAGCTATTACAACCCAAAACAACAAGGCAGTGCTTCTATCAAAGAAGTTCTTCCCGCAATAACGGGAAAGAATTATAAGAATATGGAGATTGGAGACGGTGGAACAGCTTCTGCTGCATTTTTTAACGTAACATATGGGGACTGCACAGAAGAAGAGAAAAAGAGAATTAGAGATAATTTGTTGAAATACTGCGAATTGGATACATTAGCAGAAGTTATGCTTGTGAACGCACTTCAAAAAATTATTAAAAGAAAAAACGAGCAAACAATTTATCGTTGAGAAGATGGAGGAATTGGTAATTAAACCCCTATGAGGATAATACAGGTCATTATTTTATAAAGAAATATTCTTCAATGGACTTTCCAAGCAGATTTGTTACGGAATAACGGAAGCGATACCATCCAGGCAGGAAAGAGTCTGAATCATCTCTTTCATTCTCTGCTTACATTTTCTCTAATTTAATTACTTCAACTTCTGCATCTTCAAAATCGCAATCTAGACAGATAATTACAAACTTCTGTTCAAATCCAACTCTATTTATTTTTTGAGCCTTTTCTTTGAGACCCCATTTTATCACATTCATTTCATTTTTTGCAAGTTTCTTGAATTTAACTTCCCCTACTAACAGCCTTTTATTTGACCTATCTATTCCAACAATATCCACCTCCATGTTTTTGTCCCACCATCTCCCAAATACGTAATTTTTATATCTGCCGCTTCGAATCATCTCAGATAAAGCAACTTCTTCAAATATCCTGCCTGCAAAACTATTAAGCTCGGGCAGAATTTTTTCGTCCACCAGCTTTTCCTGCTTCTCCTGTTCTATATACTCCTGATTTTCAAATATAAACTTAAACCAAAACTTAAAGAAATTATCTTTAAGCAAATAGATCCCATTTCTAGACCTCGCACTATTCTTTTCCGTTATTGGGACTCTTCTTTCAATAAGCTGGAGGTCTGTTAATATACTCATATATTTGCTCACAAACGCTTTTTCCAACCCTGTATCATTAACTATCTGTCCCGCCCTGCTGTTTCCTTTTGCTATGGAGTACAAAATTGAGAAATAATTTTTTGGCTCCTTCAACTCTTCTTTTAACGTAAACAAAACATCTTGATAAAGAAATTTATTTTTTCTTGCGATATTCTCAATGAGATTATCTCTCAGGCTTTTCTTAAAGTCAAATTCCAAAAGATACGCTGGCATGCCGCCAAGTATGGAATAATACACTACCCTTTCTTTAAAATTCATCGCGTTCGGGAAAAATAAGCAGGAATCATTAAACTTTAACGGCTCTAAAAAGATCTGCTCTGTCCTTCTTCCATAAATCGGGCTTTTTTTACCCAATAGCTCTTCCATCATATTTATTGATGAACCGCACAATACAAGAAACGTATTCTTTTTAGAGAATTTATTATCCCAATAATCTTGTAAAATTCCTGTCACTTTTTTAGATGACTGGACTATATACGGAAATTCATCAATAACTACCGGAATTCTTGGCTTTTCAGAGAGATACAGGAACAACGCATCCCAGCTCATAAACGGATTCAGCATAAGCACATCGTCTTTATAGTATTCCGCTATCTGAGAACTTGTCTTTTTCAGCTGTTCGTTTTCCGACTCCTGCCTTGCCAAGATATATAATCCTTTATGCTTTTTCAAAAATTCCTTAAGAAGTTCTGTCTTCCCGACCCTTCTCCGGCCATATAAGACGATAAGCTTCGCACTATTCTTTTCATACAACTCATTGAGGAGGGCCAGTTCTTTCACTCTATTTTTAAATTCTTTTTCTGCCACCTTACCGCGTTTTCTCCTTCGTCATTTATTTAGTATACTCCAGAGTAGGCTACTTGAGAGTATACTATTTAAATATTTCTATTAGGTATTATTCACCGGTAAAAACCGAAAATCAAGGAAGAAGAATGCAAGTGGCGATTTGCCGAAATACGATGAACTTGATACCTTAGCTGAAGTGCTGATTGTTGAGAGAGTTTGTTGGTTGAAGTTATTCTTTATATCATTCATTTTGAGCGAATAACGAGGTAATGGGGCATTATAGCGTTCTTTCTAAATGTTCTATTGTTTATAAACACTTGTTAAATAGTAAAGAAATGTTTATAAAGTCCGCAATCTAACAAAATGCATGGAAAAAAATAAGCTAAATGAAGTTTTGCAAGACCAGCAAAGTTTTTTTAATAATGCGGATGACCTTATTGAACGGGAAGTTTCTTTAAAGGAGTATATGAAAGGAAACGAGATAGTAATTATAACAGGCATTAGAAGATGCGGCAAAAGCTTTCTTTTGAAGATTATTTCAAAAAAACTTAACGAAAAATTTGTTTACATAAACTTTGATGATATACGGTTCACGGATTTTAAAGTAGAAAACTTTGAAGATATAGAAGAGATCGTTTCAGAAATATATGGACTAAAAACAAGCGTGATTTATCTTTTGGATGAAATTCAAAATGTGCCTTCTTGGGAGAGGTGGGTAAATAACCTCTATGCGAAGAAGATCAAGGTCTTTGTCACCGGTTCAAACTCAAGCCTTCTAAGCTCTGAGATTTCAACATTTCTAACCGGCAGAAACAAGGTTATTAAACTCTATCCTTTTTCTTTTAGTGAGTTTCTCTTGTCTAAAAAGATTAAAATAGATTACCAAACAACTGACGAGAGGAGGGCAGTTTCCCAGGCATTTAATGAATACTTTGAGAACGGGGGATTTCCTTTAGTGATAATAAACAATGATCTAAGCCTTTCAAAACAGTATTTTGAAGATATTCTGAACAAGGACATCATAAAAAGGTATGGTATAAAGAAAGTAAAAGAGCTCAATGACTTAATTCTCTACTTGTTTTCCAACGTCAGCAAGACATATTCTTATTCAACATTAAAGCAAGCCTCCAGTATAAAAAGTCTGAGCATGATAAAAAATTACATCGAATATCTGAAAAATGTTTTTGTTGCATCCACAATAAATAAATTTGATTATTCAATCAAGAAACAAAAAGTTTCCTCATCTAAATTTTATGTATTAGACAACAGCTTCTTAAAAACAGTGGCTTTTAATTTCTCAGAGAACACAGGAAAAAGACTAGAAAATCTTGTTTTTATAGAATTAGTAAGAAGGGGAGCAGAGGTTTATTATCATGCAAAAAAGAACGAGTGCGACTTTATTATCAAAGAAGGACTTAAAATAGCCGGAGCCATTCAAGTGTGCTTAATCCTGGATAATGCAGCGACAAAAAAGAGAGAACTCGGCGGATTGATCGAAGCTCTGAAAGAATACAAATTAAAAGAAGGTTTAATTCTAACTCTTGATAAAGAAGAAGAGCTTGTCATAGAAGATAAAAAAATACTTATTAAGCCTGTCTGGAAATGGCTGCTTGAGAAAGATTAATGTAAATTACTCCTAAAATTATTGCTATTCATAACAGCAAGGCAGTGCTTCTATCAAGGATGTATTACATGCAATAACGGGAAAGAGCTACAAAGGCATGGAAATCGGAGACGGCAGAACAGCATCTGCTGCATTTTTCAACGTAACGTATGGAGACAGCACAGACGAAGAAAAAAAGAGAAAATTTACTGAAGTATTGCGAATTAGATACATTAGCTGAAGTTATGATTGTGGAGAAGTTGAGGGAGTTAGTCGAATCTAATATTTAAGTCACTATTCTTGTAAGAGATAGTCAAATTCTTTTCTGAACTCACAATAAATTTTCCATTTTTTGAATGATATTACAAAGAATCAAAAAATCTTTCAGTTTTTCCCAGGAAACGCATATTAATATTAAATTTCTTTAAACTATGTATGGCCAGAATTTTATCTTTATTCAATGGATATTCTGTTGATGTGCGCTTAAAACAATTTAGAAAAATAAAAAACCAAAGAATAGTATTCATAGACTTTTCTTCTGAGAAAGGTGAAAGAATGTTAGATAGATATATTAAATCATTGAATCCAAGAAGCAGAGAATTTAAAGAATTGATTCATAATTTTTGATCATTTATTTTACTTTTAAAATATTCTTTAGTATCTTTATCTATAAAATAAACATAAACTCCTTTATGGGCCCTTGACATCAAAACCCTATAAACATTCTTAAAGTGCTCAGCTAATTTTTCATTATTTCTTTTTACTATAGAGTCATAAGAATTTTTAGGATTAGCCTCCCATTTTTTTCTTTCTTTGTTATAAATTAAATCATTTCCAAATATAACCCCAATATAATCAAATTCAAAACCTTGTGAAGTATAAACAGTACCCACCTGTCCCATACCAGAATCATCCGTTGCCCATTTCCAAAACTGATCTTTTTTTTCCCAAGGCATTTCAAAATCACCGATTTTTACATCTTTAATTAAACTTCCATCTCTGTTTGGGGCACTCCATGGCCAGCAAAAACCAGCAACAATTCTTGCACAATTTTTCTTATGTTTATTTTTCTCTTCAATGATTCTCTTTAATTCGTGAGGAGAATCAACTATCTTAAATTCCATTTTATTTTCATCTCTTAAGTCAATATCTTCTCCCTCTTCTTTTATTTGTAGTGTTTTTTCAATCCAATTGAGATATTTTCCAGAACCTCCGCATCTAAATTGGGTTTGTAATTCAGGCATCTCATAAATTTCTGCCCTGAACTTTTTTGCAGAATCTTTTATGAGATTAACACTTCCAATTTCATTAGGTCTTACAATTTGATGTTCATCAATAAAGAAAACAGATAATTTAGAAGATCTGATTAACTCATCTATTTGTGGTTCTCCAGTTCTAGCACTTTTCGGAGTGTACATATTTTCACTTGTTTTTCTTATTCTATGAGCCTCATCACAAATTAGAACCTCGATTTCATTTTCCTTATGTTTCATAAAACTATTAAAAAATTTAAATTGTTTAGCAGATCTTACTCCTAAAATTTTTCTTAAAGTGTTTGTAAATGCAGAAGAACCAGTCGCATGAACAACCCCTATGCCTTTTCTCAATAATTCTCCCATTACTTCCAAAGCAATAACAGATTTTCCAGTTCCAGGCCCACCTGGAACTATAATTACTGATTTTTCTTTAATCTTAGAAAGTTTTTTTGCCTTACTCATAATGGTCTTATAAGCAGTTATTTGTTCATCAATTAAGTGAAATATCTGTTGGTTATTTATCATTTCCCCAGTATGTTCTAACAATTTTTTAGAAGGTTTTAATATGCTTAAATCAAATCTTTCAAGAACTTCTAACCCTTTTCCTTTGCTTAATTTTTTCTTTAGATGTTCCCCTAAATCTCTCATTTCTTGTTTTGAGAATAAGGGATATTTTTTTAGATTTTCTTGAAATTTTGGTAAATAAAGAATTTCTTTTTCTCCTTTTGTGTAGTTATGACAATAAACGCAAGCACTTAACAAAGGAGGGTTGTTTTCTTCAAAAATAGTCATATAATCTTTTAAATGCCAGTAATATCCCTCAACTTGCAAACAAGGATGAGGATCTAGTTTTGTAAAATTACCATAATCAACAATTACATTTCCTTCATCTTCACTATCTTTAACTTTATCATTTGACCATTGTTTAAGTTCAATGATAATAATATTGTCATTTTCTTTATTATCTCTTCCAAATAGAACAACATCGATTCTTTTTTCTGAGAAAGGCAATTCATGTTCAATAATTATCTTATTTTCTAAAAGTTGAGCAGTATCTAATATTTCTTTCAATTTTCCTAATGAAATATCCCATGCACGAAATTCTCTTGGATTTGTAGACCTTTTATAATACTCTTCAAATTTTATTTGTAATAAATCTGCAATTCTATTATTTATGACATCTTCCTTGAATTGCTGAACTGTTCCTTCATATAATCTCATATTAATACTCCGTGTATTTCTTATTCGATCCTTTCGCTTTTTCTACAGGATATTTCTTTTCATTCTTTTCCATTTTTTTATCAAATGCTTCTGTTAAATCTATGTTATATCTTTGAGCCAGTCTTACTAAAAAGTATAAAATATCTGCCATCTCATCTTCAATATCTTCTTTCTTTTTTTTATTCTTGAATAATTCTACAACTTCTTCATCATTTTTCCATCTGAAAATTTCCAATAGTTCTGAGGCTTCTATAGAAAGAGCAATTGCAAGTTCTTTTGCATTATGAAACTGATCCCAATCTCTAGCTTCGCAAAATGCTTTTATTTTATCCTTAAATTCATGTAACTTTGTTTCTTGGTCTTTTGTTATCATTTCCTCTCACTCTTTCTCGACGTATTCCAATAAGGGCTTTTGCATTTAGGGCAGGCTTTAGGCTCTTCGGTTGCGAGATGTTTCATTTTTGCATTAGTTCCTCTGTTTTGTTAATGAAATCTAACACTTTATCTTCATAGTCAGTTATTATTTCTTTGCCGAACTTAATGTTTGTCGCATAGCTTGCATCATGCCGGTCATCCCTGAGGTTTGTGTATAATTCTGCATCTTCCTTATTTATAGAAAGCTCATTTAATAACTTTGCTTCAGCCTCGGTTATTGAATATTCTTTTATGAGAATGAGTATTGTCGCATAATGGTTCTTTGAGGAGTAATTCTTGTCTGTGATTAAAGCTAAAGCTGAATGGTAAAGCGCATAGTATAAAGTTACAATAAGCCAGTCATTGAATTCAGGATATTGTTTGTTTAATTTGTAAAATCCCAAGTTATGCCTTGCTTTTTTTATGTGGGATTGCACCAATTCCTTGTTTTCTTGGATGATTTTAATGTGCTTTTTTCTTATAAAAAAGTCAAGTTCTTTTTCCAAGTACTGCCTGTCTGAAAATAGCCTATCAATATCCATTTAAAATCGCCTCGTAAAAGTTTTGTTCTTTATGTATAGGAAAACCTGTTTTTCTTGCTTGAATAATAACATCGTCCTTGTTGTCTATGAATTGCTGTATTGTTGCCTGAAATAATGAAATGGGGTGTTTTGATGTTATCTCAGCTTCTTTTTTGTTGTCTTTTAGGCCTGTTTTCTTTTCTGCCACAATCAATAAGTCTATATCACTTTCTTTTTGCTCTTCTTTTCTCGACGCGGAGCCGAAAAGAATTATGGTGTATACCTCTTGGGGAATTTTTTTTAAGAAATTTCTTAAAGGAATTTTTACGCTGGTGTTTAAACTGTTGAACTTATTTATGGCAATTTCAGAGAATTTCAACGCAAACAGTTTCTTGTCTTTTATTCTGTAAAAAGTGTTTGATTTAGTCTTTTCTTGTGTTAGAGCATTGTTTTTTATGAGCCTATTTAATGTTGTTGCGAGTGAGCTGTCGGAGAGTTTTGACAACCCCTTTATTTCATTGAAGTATAAACTACTCTTTTTGCTTTCAAAATACGCCTTGTAAATCTTCTCTTCAGGTTTCATTCCAGATACTGTAAGAGAGGTTACTTATAAATACTTCTGTTTTTGTAGTAATTGCTTCTGTTTTTGGAGTCGTTGTTTTTGTCATCATTATACAGATATTCCCCGAATCATGTCGTAGCCTAAAGAACTGAGGGATGGATAAGACGCTTCCTTTGACTAATTCCTTTATGATATTTCTGCATTTTTCCACCTGATCAGGATTTATTTTACAGATCCCATAGGAAATGACAGAACAAACGCCTATTATCGCAAAAGAATTATCTACCATAGAAAATGATTTAAACCTTTCAAAGAAAATACCTATCCGTCTGCTGGAGGGGGGTTACGCATGGCTGAATTAACGAACGACGAGCTTGGTGAAAGACTGGATATTGCCATAAAAACAAGAGAAGAGCTTACAAAACGATATAAAGGCAAGATTCCAAAAGTTCTCCTTGAACGGTTTATCAGCCAAGAACAACGCACAGACATGATCTACTTTGATGACATCCAAAGACTTTACACAACTGTAGAAAAAATAAACAAAAGATTAGAAAAACTCGAAAAAAGAAAAAACGGAAAATTATAGCAAATAACATTAAAAATCGTACTTTCTTTGTAAGAGATATAGAGATAGACAGTCTTAGGAGTTACGAAAATAAAAGTGAATTACTATGATTCCCTGTTGTTCTTTCATGCACCTCACTTATCCCAAACATTTAAATAACTTCTTCTCCTCATCCCTTCATGAAACCATACGAGATTATGCTTGACGAAGCAATCACCCAATTACCTGAAACCGCAGTCAAAACCGAACGTTTCGAAATACCCAACGTCAAAGGATTCCTTCAGGGAAATAAAACAGTCATTACCAACTTCAAAGAAATCATCGATCTCTTCCGCAGAGACGCACAGCATTTTTTGAAATATCTTCTGAAAGAGCTCGCAACACCAGGCAATCTTGACGGACAACGCCTTATTCTCGGACGCAAAGTTACCTCTTCCCTTATCAACCAGAAAGTTCTCAGCTACGCAAACCTCTTTGTCTTATGCAGCACCTGCGGAAAACCAGACACCCAGATCATCAAAAAAGACAATACAACCTCCCTGAAATGTACCGCATGCGGCGCACAACGCCCCATCAAAGAAACATTTTAAATGGATCCCTCCATCAACGACCAATACTTTGAAGCAATACTACAACTCAGACCCGCACGCCAGGACGTCATTGATTTTATTTTACACGCTATAGAAGCCAATAAAAAAGTCTGGATCTCCAAAACTGTCGACCATAAAACCGGGATTGATCTCTACTTAAGCTCAAATATCTTTGCTAAGTATATCGGACAAAAACTTAAAAAACGCTTTAAAGGAACATTACATTACAGCAGCACGGTTCATACGACTGATAAAATGACGAGCAAACAACTGTTCAGAGTTACTGTTCTCTACCGATTACCGAAAGAAGTTAAAAAATAATCTTACTATTATGCAGGCTGTATCCGCAGAACTGCATTTAATGTCGAGAAAAACTTTTTTGCATCTACTATTTTTTTTATTCTTCCATCGTTAATAACAGTCCCATCATCGCAATCGACAATCCAATGCTGTATCTCCATTCCCGGCAGTCCCTGTAAAACAAGAGCCTGACCGACATATCCGAAACTTTCTAGTCCCCCGATAAGTCTGCCCTCCTTCCTTTCTTCTTCTATAACGCTCCATGCCTGCTCTGCCTGATGCCCGATAATTCCCCTGAGACTTTCCTGCATATCTCCCTTAAAAGATCCATACTGAAACACGCCTCTGTATCTTCCTTCCGTGAGATCATACACCATCCTTGTACATACCAGCGCATGCATTGAACCATCTGCTGCAACAAAAGGATGCTGTCTAAACCGACCGTATACTTTTTCAGCCAGACCCTCTTCACGGTTTATATCAAAATAATTCGCAAGCGCACTCCCAAAACATTCTTTGCCCCTATTCAAAAAATTTGCGTAAATCATCTTATTCGCATCGAGAATACATTTATAAAGTCTTTCCCATTCCGCATTCTATGCCTGGATTCCGCGATCATCATCAAGATCAATCAGCTGAAGGACAAGAAATCTTCCGCGTGAAACTTCCCAGAGATAAACAAACATTCGGTATACTTGAACAACGTTTAGGGGGAAGCCGCATGCGCGTCCGCTGCTTTGACGGAAAAACACGCATCTGCCGCGTCCCCGGACGCTTGAAGAAAAAATTATGGGTACGAGAAGGAGATTTACTTCTCATTGAACCATGGCTGCTTGGCGGGGATGATAAAGGCGATGTTATTTACAAATACCGATCAAATCAAGTTGACTGGCTCAAAAAGAAAGGCTACTTAAAAGAAATGGAAGAGAAAGAAGAATTCTGAGATACAAATTATTAAATACCCCTTTTGGGATAAATTTTTTTATATTCAGCCAGGTGCAGGAACATTTCATACTTTTTCAGGTCTAAATTGTCGTAGAGACATGAGAGAATATCACTTCACTTAAAAGTAATAACAAAATAGGAACGTTTATAAATAATCCTCCTTTGCATACGCTATGCTCTTTACTGCAAACGATCTTATCTACGATACCGCACAGCCTTTTGGTGAGATTATTGAAGATCGCTCACTCCCTTACGGTCTTGCCAATGCCCTGCAAGAAACACAGAAAAAAGGACTTCAAGCCGCATCCATCCCCAGACTTATACAGGCGAGAACCGCATGTGACAATTTTACAGATCCTTTATGGGTTCATTGGTTTGCTGGAACGAGTGGCGTTTATCATATCGGTGACGCGTTCTTTTTTTCCCATGGAAACGACCATCCTTTAGCCCAGCCAAAGCGCATACGCAGAGCAATACGAAGAAAAGACTTGATTGACGGCGCTGCCCGCCTTACTCCCGCAGAATCCCGACATTTTACTCAAAGACCTGTACTTGCTTACGAGGATTTCCTGCAGCAAAGCGCCAGACAGGCATTACCTGAACCGTATACTATCAGAGCAGACGCATCTCTTTTCCGTGGATTAAAAAATAAGGAGCTACAATTACGAACCTGGAGGAAAGATCCCCGCGCTATTATTTATGCTGGAGGAAAAAACGCGGCAGAACACTATGCGGAACGTTTGCGACAATACGGACAAACAATGGCATATCTTCGTCTTGATACTGAAAAAGATTTACCTGATTGGGGCCGTATGCTGTTCTTGAGCAATGGTATTGACGGCCTCGACGGCGGCATCAATCTTAATTACTATGGCCGTTTCGTCGGGGTAGCGCCGGAGGCGCACCGTCCAAAAAATATACGATCGTCTTCCCTTGAAACAAAAATAGTATAACCTTATTCTCTTACACCCCCTAACCCCCCTCTCTTTCGAAAAACTTTATTGAAAACATCCCTCCCGCGTATTACGCACGCTCAGTCAAACCCACGTAAAAATGACACACATTCAACTTTTTTCAAAAGCAAAATAGCACCCTAAAAAAACTCTCAGCAAGCACCTTCGGACAATACCTTCTTAAACTATTCTCCTTTGTGTTTCTTATGCAAGCGAAAGAAAAGTTCAAAACATACGCAACCGTCTTTGATGAATCGACTTTACGTACGTTGTTTAAGTTAAGTGGTCAAGGCTATTTTGACGATCTGAAAAGTCCGATCAGTGTTGGCAAAGAAAGCAATATTTTCAGCGCAGTCAAAGACGGGGAGGAACGCATCGCCGTTAAAATCTACCGCGTCAATAACTGTGATTTTCATAAAATGCACCAATATTTACAAGGAGATAGTAGATTTCGTGGATTGACCACAAACAGGCGCACCATCATTTCTGTCTGGGCAAAACGAGAGTTCCAAAACCTGCTTATCGCGCGCGCCGCAGGCATCCACGCCCCTACACCCTATGCTGTTTCCCAGAATGTTTTAGTCATGTCTTTTATCGGATTACAGGGAAAAGCAGCGCCAAAGCTCAAAGACGCAGAACCACAAGCATTAAAAGAATTCAGCCAGACCCTCTTCAACGATATGAAGACTTTACATGATCATAATCTTGTCCATGGCGATTTAAGTGAGTATAATATCCTGAATGACCAAGAAACACCCATCCTTATTGATTTTAGCCACAGCGTCCGTTTAACCTACCCCGGCGCACGTGATTTCCTTCTTCGTGACATCGCCAATGTCGTCCGCTATTTCAAAAGCAAAGGACTTCCTATCACCATTGAGGAGGTTACTTCATTCATTACCCATGGAATACCAATACGAGCTTAAAATCCCGAAAGAACGCATCGCTGTTCTGATCGGATTCAAAGGATCTGTACGCAAAACTTTAGAAAAAGTGTTAGACGCAACCATTGTTGTTGACTCTGAAGAAGGCGACGTTACGATCAGCGGCAATGACAGCATTAAACTTATGGTCGGACAAAGCATTATCAAAGCCATCGGCAGAGGAATTAATCCTGAACTCGCATTAAAACTTTTAGAGGAAGATTATGTTCTCGAAACCATTGACATCACCGATTTCAGCGGCAAATCCAAAAATAAACTTATCAGAATACGGGGACGAGCGATTGGAACCGGCGGGAAGGCACGGCACTATATCGAAGAATTAACAGACACCCATATTTCTGTCTATGGAAAAACCATTACGATCCTTGGACACTATGAACGCGTATCCCTCGCACGGAAAGCAATCGAATCCTTGTTAAGCGGAAGCAGACATACCACCATTTACGAATGGCTTGAACACCAGACAAAAGAGCTCAGAAGAAGCCTGTATTAAACTTTTTTTCCTTATCTATATCTTTTAGTATATATATATATATATATATAGGAAATAACAGATTTTTCTAGGTTTAATCAAAATAAGGAGGATATAAGAATGGATAATAAAAATATTTTAATTATTGGATTAGTTGTTGTTCTCGTTGCTGTGTTAAGCTTTTCAACTTTTGGAATTACTGGAAATTTTATTTTGAATGGAATAACAATAGATCAAGTTAAAGATGCTCTAAATCATGGCGTCGTTCAAAGAGAATTATTAACTGTTGGAACTCCAAAATCTTGCAATGATGTTTGTACCGCAATTACAGCTTGTATTCAAGGAACCAAATGCACGCCAAAATATAAGTGTATCTTCGGTCAAGAAACAAATACTTGGAAATCAACAGGCGTAGTATCTACACCAGAGTTAGTAGACTGTTCGACAAAACAAACAAATAATAATAAGGCTGTAGACTTCAGTTTAAATTGTTTCTGCGCTTAATTTTTTTCTTTTTTTAATATTAATACAATAACCGCAAAAACAATCTATTCATAAAAATCAGATTAAATCTGCGTAATCATATCTTTATTCAAAATACTTGAACAGGCCAGCCTTGTTTTTTTTATTCTGTTCCGACTGATATCTTTTTATGAATCTTCCACTTCCCGAGTGCAGCAAACTTTATAAGGAAGCTTTTCAGAATCAACAAAAAAAGATGGTGGAAAAAACAAAAGCGGATGAGCTCGCGACAAAGCAACGCGAAATTTCTGTTTCTGAATTCTTTGCAAAAAATCGACATCTTCTCGGATTTGATAATCCACGCAAAGCATTATTAATGGCTGTCAAAGAAGCGGTCGATAATTCTTTAGACGCAACACAAGAAGCGAATATTTTACCCGATATTCATGTTGAACTCCAACAAATCAAAGAAGATCGTTTTAAAGTTATCATTGAAGACAATGGACCTGGTATTGTCAAAGCACAAATTCCTAAAATTTTTGGTAAACTTCTTTATGGAAGTAAATTCCACCGATTACGTCAGTCTCTAACTGCAGACGAACCCATTATTATCAAAAGAAATGGAAAAATAGAGATCATACCTATCGGCGAACTCGTTGACAGCCTTGTTCAACAGGAAGAAGACAAAGAAATCAGCGACCTGAATATACAAGTTCCCGCATTCGACCCCAAAACAAACAAATACCGTTACCAAACCGTAAGCCACGCAATCAAACATCCAAGAGAGAACGAAATTCTTAAAATTAAAACGCAATATAATAAAGAAATTAAAGTCACGGGCTGCCATAGTCTTTTCACTTTTAATTCAGATACAAAAAGCGTTGAAAGCACAGAAGCACGCAACCTCAAAGAAGGAGACTATCTGATCGTCCCACGAAATCTGCCTGACGCAGACACTATTACAGAAATCAATATTCTTAATTACATCTCAAAAGAAACTGTAGCAAAAAACTGGATCTATGTTTACGGCATTAAACCCCTTGTTGAAGAATTATTTAAGACAAGCACGATAATTCACAAAAAAGTCAACAAAAGCAGACGATTTTACAGAATAGAATATAATGGTCTAAGCGCTGATATTCTTGATGACAGCATGAAACAATACCTTCAAAAAGGATTTCTTCCCCTCACTCTTATTTACCACCTTCATCTTATTCCTGCAGTCAAAGAAGGCCAGCTTGTCACGTACTATCATGGAAAAATCAATCAGATTCCTATTACCATCCCTCTTAACAAATCATTCATACGCTTTTTAGGCATCTATATTGCGGAAGGTCACCCTGATACACGACAGCTCGGACTCACCTTTGGCAAACATGAACAACAATTCATTGACGAAGTTATCAGATTCGCCCAAACTTTCGGGCTGGGATTCAGCGTAGAACCAAGAGACAGAAGCATCAGACTTAAACTCTTCAATAATCCCTTTACAAAATTTATTCACGCTATCTGCGGAAGAGGCGCATTCAATAAAAAAATCCCTGAATTCATTTTCCGATTAAGCAAAGAAGACCGATGGCATTTCATCGATTCCTACTGCCAAGGAGACGGACACCGTTTCAAAAAACGCAACGCAATGACTTTCTGCACAAAAAGCAAAGTACTCGCCACACAATTACAATATTTATTTCTCATGAACGGGATTACATCAAGCTATCAATCAAAAATGGATCAAGGATTAGGAAAAACTGCTACACGCACCCATACCGTCAGTCTGCATGGTGATGTCATGAAAGAATCACATGTCTATTCCCTGTATGCAACACGAAAAAAGAAACAAGATATTGATTACAATATGACAAGAGTAATTGGGACACTCCAACAGGAAATCCAACTTGGCGACCTTGGATTTGTCAAAATCAAAAACATAGAAATTATTAATGAAGGTTATGATTATGTCTACGATCTTTCTGTTCCTGGCTGTGAAAATTTTGTCGGCGGTTTAGGCGGTATATCCTGCCATAATTCACGCGGACAACAAGGCATTGGTATTAGCGCAGTTTTACTCTATGGACAATTAACAACAGGCAAAGGCATGCATATCACCTCCAAAGTCGGAGCCAACCATCCCGCGCATTATTTTGAAATTCATATTGACACCCAAAAAAACGAGCCTATCATCAGGGAAGATAAAGTTGTCGAATGGAAAAAAGATCAAGGAACGCGCATTGAAGTAGAATTAAATGGCATATACCAAAAAGGAAAACAAAGCGTTGACGAATTCATCAAAGAAGTCGCACTCATCAACCCCCAAGCGCAAATTACGTACAAAACGCCAGAAAAAGAAACATTAACCTACGCGCGCGGCATTAACGAATTGCCGAAAGAAGCGAAAGAAATCAAACCGCACCCTCATGGAGTCGAACTCGGCGTTCTTATCCGCATGATGCAATCCACAACCAGCGGAACCGTTTCCAGTTTTTTACAAAATGATTTCTGCCGCATCAGCGCACCACTCGCACAAGAAATCTGCGACAAAGGAAAAGTCAACCCCCGCGCACGCCCCATTACTATCGCACGTGACGAAGCAGAACTTCTCTATAACGCGATTCAATCGAACGATAAGATTATCGCGCCACCAACCGACTGTTTAAGCCCCTTAGGAGAAGACGCACTCATTAAAGGACTGAAAAAAGAAGTCGACGCAGAATTCTACGCCGCTATTACGAGAAAACCTTCGGTCTATCGAGGGAACCCGTTTCAACTTGAATGCGCCATCGCGTACGGCGGCAGTTTACCGAAAGAAGAACCCATCAAAATCATGCGCTTCGCCAATCGTGTTCCTTTACTTTATCAACAAGGCGCGTGTTCTACAACGGAAAGCATTGTCGACACATCCTGGAAAAATTACGGAATAAGCCAAAGCAAAGAAAGTATTCCAGTCGGGCCGGTTGTCATTGTTCTTCATATGGCCAGCGTCTGGGTACCATTCACGTCTGAAGCAAAAGAAGCGATCGCGCACTATCCTGAAATCATCAAAGAAATGAAACTCGCCATCCAGGAAGCAGCGCGACAAATGGCATCATACATCAGGAAAACGGTACGCGCACGCGAACAACAGGAAAAAGTCGATCTTTTTGTACGTTACATTCCTGAACTCGCCCTCGCCTTAAGCAATCTTTCCGGCATGAAAAAAGAAGAAATCCAAGAAGACTTAGATAAAGTTTTAAAAAAAGGCATGAAAGACTTGTTAGCAGAAGTCAAAGAATCAGAACAAACCGAAATCAAAGGAAAAAACATCGCCTACGGAGAAAAACAACAAACCTTAAGCGATGTCGGTGATGCTCATGACGAATAACGATCAGAAACAATCCCTCAAAGCGTTCGGAATGAAGATTGTTGATCAACTCAAAAAAGGAAAAAATCCAGAAATTATTTTTCCATTACGCAACCTAAGCAATATTATCTTTGACCAGAAAACACGTACATTAAAATTAGGGAATAAAAAAGGAACACGCAGCTTCTTTAACGTCGCACACGCAAAACGGTTTTTGCAGACGGTTGAGGTCGCTTCCATTATCAAACGTGAACTCCTGGAATCGGGAAAACACTCCAGCTTACGAGATGTCTTCTATATGGCCAAGAGAACTATCCCCGGAACATCCATCAATCTTGTCGATGAACAAACAGAAACCGATCACGCTATTGAAGATCTTGAAGTCATTACCGACTTATCGCGCGAACAACTCCACGTCAACGCAAACAAAAACGGCAGCGTCGCAGGAAAAGTTACCATTGAAGATAAAGGGGATACGATTGACTGGAGCAAATTAGGAAGCGGCGGCTGGGCTATACCTTCTAATGTGGAAGAAATCAAATTCAAAAAAGTCGACGCAGAATACATCCTCTATATGGAAAAAGCAGCAGTCTGGGAACGTCTCAACGAAGATAAATTCTGGGCGAAACACAAATGCATTATCATTTCATCCCAAGGACAAACAACCAGAGGAATTAGACGTTTACTCCAACGATTATATGAAGAACATAAATTACCTATCTATGTTTTATGTGATGGAGACATTTATGGCGCATATATTTATTCCGTTATTAAATATGGCTCTATCGCATTAGCGCACGCAGCAGAACGCTTAACGATCCCCGGCGTCAAATATGTCGGAATTACCATGGATGATGTTGAGAAATATGATTTAAAGAAATACTTCATTAAACTCGACGAAAAAGATTACGCACGTATCAAACAAGTCAGCGAATATGACTGGTTCAAAGACAATAAGGCATGGCAACGCCAGTTCAAAATGATGAAAGACTTCAAAGCAAAAGTGGAAATTCAATCCTTAAGCTCCAAAGGTATTAGTTTCATCAGTGAAACCTATTTACCAAATAAGATTAAGAATAAAGAATTTTTGGACTGAACCGTTCTTTTTAAGAATCTTTCTTCTTTCCTCCTGTTATGGAACACCGCTACGCAGCATCAGCAATTATTTATAATTCGGACGGGCTTGTCTTACTTGCACGGCGAGCGCCGACAAAATTCCCTTTTCCCAATACGCTCTCACTTCCATCTACCTATATCAGAGACTGTACAAAAAAACTCGCCACTGCGCCGCTTCCTGACGCACAGGTACAAGAACAGCTCAGGAACGCAGTACGCCTTAAGCTGGGCATTGAAATAACCATACGCGACATAATCGGAAGAAAAGAAGGATTACAGGCAGACTATTCCCTTACCATGACTGACTATTTTGCCCAGATATCTTCCGGTATTATAACCCCTAATACAGAAGACTTTAGTGAAGCAGCATTCTTCAATCCCATAGAACCTTTCGGTCATAAAAAAAGGGATAGAATGGGGTTTTGCACGCAGATCCTCTTAGAAACGCTTGCACGTGATCCTTTATTCTGGAAAAAATATTTTTAAGCAAAGCCTTCTTTATTACGCAGCTATTTCTTTCGGAAGAGGAACACTCACATCCAGAAATTTTCTTTTTCCCTTTGTCACATTAAAAAACGCGTATCCGACAATTTTTCCTGTCTTCTTATCGATACGCTCAAACACTTTATCCTGCAATTCACGGAAATATCCCTTTTGTATTCTTCCAAAATATACCTCAAGATAGTCCTCTTCCTCATCATACCGAATAACGAGATTTTTTTTCATTTTTCCACGAGATAGGCTGTTATTACTTCCCCCTCATTTCCCTTTATTCTTATAACAACCATAATATACTTCTTTTCTTCACGCAAATATTTATAGTAATACCTTCTTTCTTTTCTATATAAATCTTCTTCTATGAAATCAGGCCACCTGATCGCTTCCTCCACCCATCCGATTCTGTTCTGCATTTCCGGATGTTTATAGATATGGATAATCCTTTCATAGGATATTTTTATTACCCTCTTCCCCTGATCCAGCACTTCCATCCGTCACTTTCTTTATCATTACATTTTTTCTTTAAGGACTTTACCGCAAAAAAACCGAAAAGTTTTCCGTTTTTACAGAATTCCCCTTTCCCAATACGCTCTCACTTCTGCCTATCCCTATCAGAGACTGTACAGAAAACTTTGCAAAACTAAGTTTTTGAGGAATCTGACCTCGTAAAAACGCAAAAGAATTGAGTTCCACAAGAAAAAACCAAAACTTCCCTGCATACAACTATCCCTTGAAACGTTAGAACAAAACCCTCCATTCTGGAAAAAATATTTTTAAGCATTATCCAGCAGAAGTCCCGCGAGCTTCTCTTCCTTACACCCCTGTCGCATTCATCTGCCCCAGCCCGCTCCAGTCCAGCAGCTGCGTTTTTATTTCTCCAGGCGGCTCATACCTTATTTCCCCTTCCCACGTCCTGCATGTATCAATTAATTCAGGACTTACCCCATTAAACGCGCCAGAAGGAAGATCATTTATTTCAAACGCCCTTGCAGGTTTAAACCCGTACGTGCAGGCCATCAAACCCTTATTGTCCTCTTTTTTCTGTTTATTATCAGCCCATATGTACACACAATATTTTCCATCGTCATATCTTTTCCCTGTTGTAAAACTCGACTCTTTCTTCGCATCCATCCATTTATTCTCATACGTCCCTTCGCCCCTGTAATTTTCCCTGTCAATATACAGAATCTGCAGACTATCGCCCCCAGAAATTACACTTTTTAATTCACACCTGTACTTTTTGCCTGATTTAAATATATTATCTAATTTTTTCACCGCAGCCCCATATTCAAGATCAGGACCAAGCTCTTCACCGGCGCCTGTTTCCGCATTCTTCTGGTTATCTTCAGGATTACAAGCGCCAGAATCACAGGACTGTTCCCTTCTCCCGCATCCCAATAACAAAACAATCACGACCACTAAACAAAAAACGAATTTTACCCTGTTTTTCATACCTTTTCATTTTCCGTATCAGAACTATTTAAACTTAGCGCAATAAAATACCTAAAGAATACACTGTCCTTCAGAGCAGATCATCGGCAAAAAAATGTTTTTCTTCTGAAATTCCCTGTTTCCCTGATACAAAAACAGTATCCGGATCTCTGTAAAATCAAACATTGCGTACCAACTTCCCTTCTCTCTTTTTTACCAGAGATAATCTTATAAAACCATCCCCTTACCCATTTTTTCCATGAAAACCGTCCGCGATCTTTTTAATGAAGGCATCCTCCGCGTCGCACAGCTTCCCGCAAAAAATGATTACCCCCTTACGCAATTAGACACCCTGAAAGGGTACACTATCCCGCTTGTGAGCCATGATTACGGCGCGAAAACACCCCTCATGTGGAATACCCTTTATGAACATCTTGATCTTTCCATCCGCAACATCATGGCTGTCGCAGACCCGAACAATCTTGACTATATTTTCCAAACTTTCCGCGACGATCCCAAATACCTTGGCGGAGGAGCAGGCGTCGGATTCAAAGAAAAAGTTGTGCCTTATCTTGACCGCGTTGAACCCACACGCCTTAAAGCAGTCAATATTATCGTCAAAGAAGATGGAAAACTTGTCGGCTACAATACTGACGCAGAAGGATTTGTTCACAGTCTTGAAGAGAAATTTACCGAAATCGGATCAGCACTCCCGGGAAAGAACATTATTCTCTTCGGCGCAGGCGGTGTCGCAAAAGAAGTCGCGTATCTTCTCGCTAAAAAAGATGCCGCCTATCTCTATATTATCAACCGCACCGCGCGGAAAGCAGTTGATCTGGCTCATGAACTTAATACCTCTTTTGACCGCGATCTTGCTCAGGGACTTGGTGAATCCTTTATCCGCGGCACTGTCTTGAACTCATTTCCAGAAACTAAACCCCACGCAATCATTAACCTCACAGACAAAGGATCAGACGGTTCTCTTGCCGGTCATTCCTGTTTCGCACCTGCTGACGTCCATAATGAAACATTCTCCAGAACCGTCCTCCGCGAACTCGCCCGTTATAATCCCTACGTTATTGTCGCGGACATTGTCCTGCCAAAAAACAAACCCTCCGTATCCTTACGCCACGCAGACGCAGCCGGCATCAAACATCTTCTTGACGGTATGCCGATGGTCATTAACCAGGCAGGACCCGCTTACCTCGCAGTACAACAAGCCCATCCTGACGTTCACGCGAAAAAAGTCACGCTTGAAGAAGCACTCCATATCTTTACAAGAGCAGCACAATAATTATCCCACTTATCAACTTTTCATTTTTACGATCTTTTAAATTTCATTCATTTCCCGTTAATCCCCTGACCGCCGAACAATCCATTTTCAAAACGATTTATATTCAGCTAGGTGCAGGAACACTTCATACTTTTTCAGGTCTAAATTGTCGTAGAGACATGAGAGAATATCACTTCACTTAAAAGTAATAACAAAATAGGAACGTTTATAAATAATCCTCCTTTGCATACGTCATGCTCTTTACTGCAAACGATCTTATCTACGATACCGCACAGCATTTTGGTGAGATTATTGAAGATCGCTCACTCCCTTACGGTCTTGCCAATGCCCTGCAACAAACACGGAAAAAAGGACTTCAAGCCGCATCCATGCCCAAACTTATACAGGCGAAAACCGCCTGTGCTGATTTTACAGATCCTTTATGGGCTGATTGGTTTTCTGGAATGAGTGGCGTTTATCATATCGGTAACGCGTTCTTTTTTTCCCATGGAAACGACCATCCTTTAGCGAACCATACCCGCATACGCAGAGCAATACAAAGAAAAGACTTGATTGACGGCGCGGCCCGCCTTACTCCCGTAGAATCCCGATATTTTACTCAAAGACCTGTACTTGCTTACGAAGATTTCCTGCAGCAAAGCGCCAGACAAACATTACTTGAACCGTATACCATCAGAGCAGACGCATCTCTTTTCCGTGGATTAAAAAATAAGGAACTACAATTACGAACCTGGAGGAACGATCCCCGCGCTATTATTTATGCTGGAGGAAAAAACGCGGCAGAACAATATGCGGAACGTTTGCGACAATACGGACAAATAAGGGCATATCTTGGTCTTGATACTCTAGAAGATTTACCTGATTGGGGCCGTATGCTGTTCTTGGGCGGTGGTAATGACGGCCTCGGCGGCGGCATTCTTAATTACTATGGCCGTTTCGTCGGGGTAGCGCCGGAGGCGCACCGTCCAAAAAATATACGATCGTCTTCCCTTGAAACAAAAATAGTATAACCTTATTCTCTAACCCCCCCATTCTTTCGAAAAACTTTATTGAAAACATCCCTCCCGCGTATTACGCACGCTCAGTCAAACCCACGTAAAAATGACACACATTCAACTTTTTTCAAAAGCAAAATAGCACCCTAAAAAAACTCTCAGCAAGCACCTTCGGACGTATTTGTTCAGCTTTATGAATCTGATTTCTTGTGGAACGTTCTTTCTTGGTTTTTAAAACCGTATAAAGCTTCAACTCTTTTTTTAAAAATTTGAAAAGACGGGAATTCGTGAAATTGTTCAAAACGATTTTAACTATTAAATTTAAATGTTTAACGCGCCGCACACTTCAGGATCGTGAACAAGTATCATTATTCGACAGATTTATAATCCCTAAAAAAGAGTTTACTTCTGAAAGAAAGATGCGCGATTCGACAACAATCTTTATCGGAAGTGTTTTTGGCATAATCCTCGTCCTTTTTTCCGCAGTTCTTTATTTTGATACGCCCTACTCCGGATATGTTACAAAAACTACATCCGCCATTCCCCAGACTCCTGTGCTTAACGCGGGGACAACAACACAACGTGCATTCGACGTCGGAGCAGGACAGAACAAGCTTATCTGCAAAACAGACAATGATTGCGCCCGTGACAGCGCCTGTCTTAACACGTTTTGCATCAGAACGTGCATGACCGATACAGAATGCGGAAGAGGATACATCTGCAAGCAACGCACTGAAGGAGATGGGATCAACGGAAAATATCTTGGCAGTTATTGCAGTGAAGAAAAAATTGAAAGCGCGGCCATTACCGGGTTAGGAATACCGAACTTTGAAGGACTCCTCCATCCGAAACAAGGAGCGACCGCATATCCCATCTTTGATATCATCGGATTACCCACCATCATCAAAGACCTTTATACAAAAGTGAAAAAAACAAACGACGATATCACGATTATCAAGGCGACCCTTCCTTTGAATACTTGCCGCCTTGTCGGACTAGAAGATGTACAGAGAGGCCAAGTCATTACGAAAACAGGCAACACAAACCCTGTGAAAAATACACAATGCTTAGAACCGATTACTATGTTCGTTCCTCAACCCCTCAAACAAGGATCAGCAAGCCAAAATACAGGAACAAATCTCTATTATTGCTGTAATGCAATTGGTGAACAACAGTTTGCGCCCCTCCTCTTAGCGATTGAAAGCAAATACATTCAAGGGGGAAGACTTGGACAGTTAGGACCATTTATACGTATCCTTTCCAATCAAGCCCTTGTATCCTGCGCAGTCGTTATTGGTACTGATGAAATCATCCTTCGACTCCAAGATGAACGCGATGACCAGCCAGGACAAAATCGTAACAATATCCTGCCAGAACCATTTTTGTTCGCATTTTATGGTCAAGGGGATCAATTTGCAAAACCAGAACTCTGCCGTTTATACAAGGATATTTACTTGCTTGGTGACTGCAATAAAAATGAACAGGCTTGTAAAGTAAAAGATGGTAAAATTAATGATAAAGCCCTATGCGATCAGTTCAATGAAAACATTCAGAAAATTAAACCTGTGATACGCTGCACTTCATCTGCAGGCGCGAAAGTAAGTTATCAGTTCTCTGTAGGATGGGGAAACGCGAATAATCAGCCTACTTACTTAACTTTTGGATCAGCAACACCAATAACAACGACAAGTCCTGTATAAAAAATAAACACCTGTTTACAAAAACCGTTTACGCTTTCTTGAATTCGTTGAAGAAGTCAGCTATTTTTTCTCAGCGGCATGAAAATCGAAAATGATCTCAGCCCATTCTGGGACAAGAGCAGCACAATAATTATCACACTTATCAACTTTTCATTTTTACGATCTTTTAAATTTCATTCGTTTCCCGTTAACCCCCTGACCGCAGAACAATCCATTACAGTTTCTTCACTACTGCAGGGCGCACCCCTGTATTCGTAAAAATTGTCGTGGAAGATATTTCACAGTTTAATCGGACTATACTAGTCGTATCATTATGGTAAAAACACGTAACTGAACTCCCCCTTTTATATGGTGACGAATAAAATATATTTATTCCTTTTTTATCCCAATATAGGCTTATAAATCTTTGTTTACCCGGTAACCCCTGGTCTGTCGCTTTTTCTAACCAATAATTAAGTCCGAGTGACACTTCGTCAAACATAGTCTTTAAAAAAGGCTGTAATGGTTCTGTTATACCTTCTTCCAGACCATTAGCGCCAATTTTATGGTAGGTAATATACACCTGATCAAATTCTTTTTTATAATTAAATGCAGCATCAAGCCATTCGCCACTTTCCCCCTCTGTTAAAACTCCACTCAGTATTTCATGCACCTTTTTCGAACTTATTTTATTCCCTGCCGCATCAAAAACATTTCTACTCATTAATACATTCAAAAAATCGACAAACTGCCGCATCGTTAACATCATCATTCCCTGTTTTTTTAACAGTATATGCGCTTGATTCCAGCTTTTATCCTTATAAATTATATTCATTGAAACCAACATATCAGGATAGGAATAATTTCCATGCCGTTTTCCCGGTAACAATATCCAATTCTCTGGATCCTCAATATTAAAAACAGGACTTCCCGCGCCTTCTTTTTTTTCTTCCACAACTGGCTGCATATTTTCTTCCGCAAAAACTTTCCGCAATGCTTCAATCACTTCTTTCAGTTCTTCAAATAAAGAATTTACCTGGCGGATATCTTTTCCAACAGCCCTGGAAGATGTTCTCAGATAATGATCCTCAAGCTGGTCTTCAACCTCCGTAAACCGCGCAAAACCAAGAAACTGCACCATAATAGGGTTTTTCTCTCTAGCAAACAACTTTTCAATTTCTTTCCTTTCCCTCTCCTTCAACTGTTCATCTTTTGCCCAGTCATCCAGCAACGGCATGATAATCTGTATCAATGCTGCATATTTCTGCAGATCCTTACTGGACTGTAACCCGCCCGGATCAATCATTACACTATTTACCACCCCAATCTTCACATATAATGCACTGAGAATATCTTTTAACCTCTTAACCAGTTCCTCTTTTTTATTCAGCTTTTCCGGTTCTTTTTTCCAAAATTTCAAACGCATACATTTATTCCATATCTCACCCTATATTAAGATTTCTTTACATCATTCACTTCTCATTAAAAAATTTTAATCTTCCTCTTCCAGCATCCGTTCCAGTTTCAGTTCCTTATTTTTCATATCCCTGATCACCTGATATTTTATTCCCTGCATCTTATCATCAATAATAATCTGACATCCGTTCCTGTTTTCATCGCAGGAATAAGAAGCAGAGACTGCGCCTGATAAAATAATCTGCTGAAATGTTTCCTGGTACGCATTTTCGTGCGCACAGGCATACAGCATAAACAATCCCAGATACTGCGCTTTTTTCATGCTTTTTTACCAGTCACAGTTCGCATAGTACGGGCAGTCACTCCGCTGCTGACTCGCAATTTTTTCCAGCATAAATTCTTTTGACGCATCATTCTTCCGCATCAATCTGTATTTTATTCCCGTTACCTGATCAGTAATCAGAACCCCCTCAGGCATGCCATTCTGATTCCACTGATAATCAATATTGACTACTTTTCCGGTCACCGGTGTTTCTTTCAGGCATGTGTCAAATTTGTAGCATTGCATCACACGTTCGTCTAATTCCACGCAGCTTGTCAGAAATGCTGCGGCCAGAGCATAGGTTTTTGTTTTCATAGTATCCTTCTTTTTATTTTCCCCTTCAAAAACTTTATTGAGAAAAAAGCAGAACATTTTCAGATTTACCATAAAGTTTATAATCTTTATTTCCTTACATGAGTTTATGGACAATGTTGTTATTAACCCTGCTTACGCTTCTGAAATACAGAGAAAAGAAAAACCCGCCATTATTCAGGTTCATGTGAAAATTGCGATTTTTCAGAACTCACTCCATTCTCCACAGGACGCAAAAACACCCATTCGCCTCTTCGAAAAAACATTCCCTATCAGCCAACGGCCAAACCAGGGAATGCGCTTTACCCTCCCTGTCGGAAGAACAGTCGCGCCAGAAGAGGGCATCCGCCTTGAACACACCAGCGTCTCACGCACACAAGGGTACATTATTCTTTTTATCGAATCAGGCGCAAAAGAACCTTATTTTTATTATGAGGATACGAGCACATTCGGATCTTTACTCAATGGCTTCAGATTCTGCAAGGATACGAAACCCTTACGCAACAATGACCGCATTGGCATTGGTCTTTATCCTGATGAGATTACGCCGGTTTATACCCTTGAATTCCATTACTCTATCTTTTAAACCCCTGTAGAAATCTTTTTATACGGACATTAAACTTCAAACCGTTAAGCCCCAGTAGCTCAGCATACTATCCAGCTGCGGTTGGATGATCTGAAGGGTAGAGCACCTGTTGCGGTATCATAATATACTGCATGTGAAACTGTTATCTGCTGTATAGACATCAGGTGGTCGCAGGTTCGAGTCCCGCCTGGGGCGTCTTTTCTTTCTGTAATAATTGACTTGATTAATACTTTTGCTCGCGACACTCGCGACACGGGCGCGCAGAATTTATAAAGGATTTTTCCTTATTTTACCTATGCACCTTGATCTCCGAAAATTAGATCATCATGAGATAGATATTAGCCTCCCAGAGAGTATTACTGAAGAACTTGCAGAAGAAACAGGTCTTCATATCGGGGATGGAACTATGAATTTCTATCAAAAGAAAGAAACAATCAAAGGAAGTTATTCACTCCGCGGACATCCAATTGATGATAAGACCCATTATGATACTGGGATTATGCCTCTTTACAAAAAACTCTATGACCTGCGTACGTTGCCTAGGTTAATGCCAAGCACAGGCGTTTATGGTTTTCAAAAATGGTCGTCTCTTCTTGTCGCTTTCAAACATCAATTACTCGGCCTTCCCCTAGGAAAGAAAATCAATATTTGTATCCCTAATTTCTTTATTCAAAATCATTCATTACAAAAAGGAGTTATACGAGGCATTTTTGATACAGACGGCACAATCTATCTTCAACCAAAATATGGCAAGCTTTATCCCCGCATTGAAATAGGCACTATCTCTCATCCTCTTGCTCTTCAACTCACTTCTTTCCTTAATCGTCTCGGATTACGAGCTACGGTTTATTTAGATAAGAAAAATAATCTACAATGGTCTGATCTTTACAAAGTTTCAGTGCGAGGCGTTCCTATGTTACACCAATGGATTAAAACCATTGAACCTCATAATCCTAAACATTTACATAAGTATTACTATTTTCTCGACCACTCTTAGAAATCTTTATAAGCCTTCTTTTATCGCCTATCTTTAATGGGCCCGTAGCTCAGCCTGGTGGAGCATAAGCTTACCAAAGCTGCTCAGTCGACTGATATATGAGACGTTATGTCTCTCAGGCTGACATCGAAAGGAACATATACGTTTCCGATTAAGGTCACCAGTTCGAATCTGGTCGGGCCCATTTTATGATCTGATCCCACGATATTAAAGAAGTCAATCTTTTTTATTTAACTTTAACAATGCACCAAGCAAACTATTTATGATTTTGTCCCTTACATTTCTAAATTCTTTTTGATCATATATCTCTTCTTTGATTGCAATTTTATCAGAAAGTAATGTTCTGTATTTATTATTTGGCGTTCTTTGCAAAAACATAACTTCTAGCATATATGGTTTTGTTTTGAATAGTTTTCCTGTACTCGGAATATTAATCTTAGATTTAATTTCAATTGTCATCGATTCATCTTCAGTAATAATTACAAATGTACTTTTTTTCCCCTTTTCTAAAAATTCATTGGTTTTAACTTTGAATATATTGCCAAATCTGACATTTCTATTCAGGGTTTCTAAAAGAAGATTAAGAATCTTCTGGAGATCAAAAAAGAAGTTGATAATTACAGGAGTAGTACTCTCTTGTCCAAGAACTTTCGATTCTTTGATTTTATTAATGATATATCTTTTTATTTCTTCTTTTTTTGAAGCAAGTTGTTTGATATTAAAAAATTCTGATGAAGGTAATGGAAATGTCTTTTGTATCGTTTCTTGAGTAAAAGCATAATTCTGAACTGGATCTATAATCTGCGAAATCCATTCTTGGATTTGTTCGGGTTTTACTTCGCTGTGTGAATGGCGTTCGCTATCGACCCAATGAGTATATCTCGGGAAGAGTATTATTAGCGATATCTCAGATAGTCTCTTATCGTGTATTTCCTTATTTTTAGCATTGTACTTCTCCCTTAAATCACTTACCCAAGGCCAGTAATCCCCTTGCCAGTTTATCAATAGAACGAATTTAAAATTATTTAAAACAAAATTATACGTTGCGGTATTTGGATCGTTAATAGATTCATAATAATACACTTCTTTGCCCTTTTCTGTATATTTATTAAGCTCTGCTAAGAGTTCATGACAGAATTTTGTTAAATCTTCTTTTACTCGATCATTCTCTCTCATACTCTTTCTTTATTGAAGTTATTTATAAGTCTTATTAAGCGGTTTTAGGAAGAGCAAACATTTATCCACTTTAAGCATTGTCCGTATCCACGACGCCTCTGATGATGCAGAAGCTGTTTAGGAAATGAACAGGCCTAACATAGCCCACTCTTTTCTTATCAATAATTAAAACAAAAATGATTTATAGGGCATCATCCGATAAACGTTCATGGTTCGTACAGAAACGTATTTTATTGACGGCAAAGAAGTAGAGATTATCTACGAAACAAACCAGAATGAAGATACTGACGCAATAAAAAGATTAATACTTGATCTCTGCACAAATTTTGATATCTGCAAGGCATTTCCCAAACTAACCTTTATTTTGAAACTCTTGGATAATAAAAACGCAGGCGAAGTTACCAGAAAAGATCTGGAAGAAGGAAAAAGAATAGTTTACATCAACGCCATTCCTGAAACGATCAAAAACTTAAAATTCACGGCAGCGGTTATACGGCATGAGATCGCCCATATCTATAACTACGAAAAGTCAAAGGCATATAGGGACTGGCCAAAAATAATAAAAAAATTCAAACTCATCATAGACGCTTCAAATATAGAACAATCCATTAAGAAAGTTGAATCATTCGACGCAAGGATTATTCTTGCAGCGTTTATACGAAAATTAATCGGAGAAGGCCTTGGCGCTTATTTTAATCTATTTACAAATAAAACCGTTATTTATCATAAAAAAAACTTTGAAATATTCTATTCCCTTGGCTTAAAATCAGCGATTAATATTAAGAGTGCATGGGATCAATACAAAAAAACCAAGAACCAGCATACATTCAAAAAATTAACAGAAGCGTTAAGCATGGGGGAATATACTATCGGGCTACATATCATTTACTCAATATTGTTCCTGAACAGAGAAGCAGGTTTAGATTATCTATTCGCACTAGAACCAATGAAATGCATCCAGGAATATGAACGATTGATGCGCGCTAAAAAGGACTTTACAACAGACATAAACACACCGCTTGTTTCGATAAGCAGTAAAAAAGGAATAATCGATTACTCGACCCTGTTAAAAGAATTGAATACATAAAATTTATCTAAGGCTCACTTTTCCTTCGCAGAAACGTTTATAAGGGGCAAACATAAAAATATCCTCAATACTTACTCCGGAGGTAGGTTATGAACATGGCAAAAAAAGAAATGAAATCAATGGAAGGCGGCATGTGCTGCTCAATGTGCGGTGGCACTGGATGTCATTGCGGTAAACTTATGGCACTTTTTGGTTTAGTATTTATCGTTCTTGGTGTTCTTCTTTGGCGCGGTATGTACCTCAGTCTTGAACGCACTGTGGCGATTGTTCTTGTCATTATGGGCTTAAAGAAACTCGTTAAAGGACTTAAGGGGCACTGTTAAGCCCTTTTCTTTTTATTGTACTTCCTTACTGACCCAACTTTTATATTCTTTATTTACTTTTTTCACAGGAAACGCAATAATCTCAGGAACTTCGTAGGGGTGGATCTTTTTTATTTCGTTCTCTATTTTTTTGCTATTTTTTCCTTTCATGACCAACATATACTCTTTTGTACTTTCTATTTTTCCTTTCCACCAATATCTGCTTGTTACCGGCATAATCTGCACACAACTTACCATCCTCTTTTTTAACAATGCTTCCGCTATAAAATTCGCTTTCTCTTCACTATCAATCGTTGTTGTCACCTGAACGATCATTATTGCACTTTCGCCCCTTCTTTCAATTTTTCATCTGGCGTTAACAACCGTACTTTTTCCGTACTATCCTCCGCAGCCAATAACATCCCCTGACTTTCAATCCCACGCAACATCGCTGGTTCGAGATTTACGATTATAATAATCTGTTTCCCTATCAATTCTTCTTTTGTATAGTGTTTTCTAATACCCGCAACCAACTGCCGCTCTTCATTTCCTAAACTTACTTTTAAAACATATAACCTGTCTGCGTTGGGATGATCCTCTGCTTTGATGATTGTGGCTACACGTAGATCTAATTTCTCAAAATCTTCATAGGTTATTTTATTTTCCATCCCTTTCTTCTTGCGAAACCTATATATATTCTTTTTCTTGTGAATAGGTTACAGGTGTTTCCTCCTTGTTATTCCATCCCTTCTGCATATGGCTCTGGTGCAACCCTCTGCTTTTAGATCATCTTTGACCAAATCTTATATGCTAGACCTAGGTTTTTCCAAGTGAATATACGTAAAGAACTAGGAATGCACCAAAGCTCTGTATATCATCATTTTAATAGATTCATTATAAGGGGAAAGATTTATATATTTGTTTCCCTGTATAATAGATATGAATCCAAGCGAAATCAGGGAATATTTACTAGATTTCCAGAAGAAGGAGCTTCCTGTTCTCGTAAAAAGAAACCTGAGAACAGCTTTCACCAATAAGATAATCACAATCATAGGACCGAGAAGAGCAGGAAAAACTTATTTTTTATATGAGCAGATGGAAGACTTTATTAAAAAAGGCGTTAAAAAAGAGAATATTCTTTACCTTAATTTTGAAGAACCAAGATTAACAGGCATAACATTCAAGGAAATCAAGGAAATCATAAAACTGCACTGGCAATTATACCCTGAAACAATAAAAAGCACGACATATATCTTTATTGATGAACCCCAAAATGTAGACGGATGGGAAATTGCAGTCCGCGGCCTGCATGATGACGGCTTTAAACTATTCTTAACCGGTTCATCCTCAAAACTTTTAAGTAAAGAAATAGCAACCTCATTACGAGGGAGGACATTATCTTATTTATTGCTGCCCTTTTCTTTTAAAGAGTTTGTTACAACAAGAAATATAAACTTAAACATGAAGAAGCTCAGCTCGCAAGAACATTCGTTATTACTGAATGCCCTGCATGATTACACCGCATTTGGAGGTTTTCCAGAAGTTGTATTAGAGGACAATAAAGAAATAAAATTAAAAATATTGCATGAATACCTTAATCTCGTTGTCTACAGGGATATTATAGACAGATACAAAATAAGGAATATCCAACTCGTTAAATGGATCATAAAATCATTACTGAGCTCTTTTGCAAAAGAATTTAGCGTGCATAAGCTTTATCTTACCTTAAAATCACAAGGAATTAATTTAAGCAAGAACACACTCTATTCCTACCTTTCCATACTTGAAGATTCGAATTTCATATTTACCCTCCAAAAATTTAATTATTCAATCAGAAAAAGAGAGCTTGGAATAAATAAGGTTTATCTGGCAGACATTGGCTTTGCCCATATCGGGGAAAACAGCAAGGATACAGGAAGGAAAATAGAAAATATCGTCTTTCTTGAGCTTATAAAAGAAAACAGGGATAAACAAGAAGTATTTTACTGGAAAAACCAACAGCAGGAAGAAGTAGATTTTGTTATCAAGGAAAATAACCATATCAAGGAACTGGTACAGGTCTGTTACGATATCAAGAATAGTGAGACAAAAAAAAGAGAAATCAGAGCTTTATTAAAAGCAGGCAAAGAACTGAAGTGCAAAAATCTTACAATAATAACATGGGATTATGAGCATACTGCAAAAGGCATCCAATTTATACCCTTATGGAGATATTTAAGCAATTCATTTTAAGATCTACGGTATTCAAAACTGCTTTCCTATTTTCCATTTTCTATCCTCTTAAATAAAATGTCCCCTTTTTTTGCATTATATTCTTTTATCATTCCAAACTTCACATCTTTCCATACGCCATTTTTTACTCCCAACTGCAGATTGATCCTTTCTGACGTTGCCGGTATAAATGGGCTCACCAAAATACTAATGATTCGCACTGCTTCTAACAGGGTGTACAAATGTTTCTCTTTCTCTTTTCCCTGCATCGCCCAAGGCTTCTCGTCATTGATATGTTTATTTACCGCACCAATAAATCTCCAGATCTCTTCCAAGGCATGATGCAACTCACATTGTTCTATATATATCCCTATTTTTTCTTTATTCAATAATCCAATGAGTTTCTTATCTAATGGGCTTTTCTTTATACTTCCGTTCTTTTCCGCCAGTGTAACGACACGACTGACGAGATTGCCCAAATCATTCGCAAGATCCGCGTTATAACGCCGTATTAATTCCTTTTCTGAAAAATCCCCATCCTGTCCAAATGGAATCTCCCGCATCAAGAAATATCGTAAACTATCTGTACCATACCTTTGCGCGATCGCGACAGGATCGACCGTATTCCCCAAACTTTTACTGATCTTTTGCCCGTTCGCGGTCAAAAAACCGTGAATAAATATCTGCTGCGATGGCGGAAGCTTTGCAGACATGAGCATTGCCTGCCAGATCGCGCTCTGCTGACGCAGATTATCCTTTCCTGCGATTTGTACGATCGGCCACCATTTCTTCCATGTCGCCTTCTTAGGCCAACCAATTGCGGATACATAATTCACTAAAGCATCAAACCAGACGTACATGACCTGCTCTTTATCGCCCGGTATATCCACGCCCCATGGCATTTTCTCTTTTACTCTCGAAATACTAAAATCCAGCAATCCCTGTTCGACAAAGGATCGAATTTCATTTAACTTTTCCTTCGGTAAAACAAATTGTTGATTATTCTCATATAATTCCAATAATTGTTTCTGATATTTTGAAAATCTGAAAAAATAATTCTCTTCCTCATACACTTCCAACTCCTCGTTTGGATGCAACGGACACTTTCCCTGTTCTAATTCAGAATCGGTCTTTTCTAATTCACATCCTACACAGTATTTTACCTTATACTTTTTTTTATAAATATCCCCATTTTTTTCACATATCTCCCAAAACGCCTGCGCTGCCGCAATATGGTGCTTATCTGTCGTTCTAATGAAATTATTATAACTTAAATTCAATGCATTTTTCAAACTGTCAAACTTTTTCGCATACTCATCACAATACGCCTGCGGTGTTTTCTTTACTTCCAACGCTTTTCTGTAAATCTTTAACCCGTGTTCGTCAGTACCAAAATTAAAGAATACATCGAATCCCTGTAATCGTTTGAACCGCGCAAGCACATCAGCTTCAATAATTTCCAATGCAAATCCAATATGTGGAACTGCGTTGACATAGGGAAGAGTCGTGGTAATATAGAACTGTTTCATCACTCCTCTGAACCCCGAACCTTTATAAAACTAGCTTTCTTTGCTTGTTAATCATGCGCTAGTAGTCTAGTGGCCAGGATCTGAGCTTCCCAAACTATTCTGGAATCAGCTTATGACCCGGGTTCGAATCCCGGCTGGCGCATTTCTATTTTTTTCTTTACTTCTTTCACATTCCCTTTGAATAAAATTGTTTTCATCCCTAATTTTCTGGCTGGTTTCAAATTCTGCTCCTTATCATCAATCATAATACACTCTTCAGGATTTATCTGTAATTTCTTTAATACAATCTTATAAAATTTTACCTCCGGCTTTCTGGTTTTATACTGATACGAAAAGAATAAATGACCAAAATACCTCTTTAAATTCCATTTTTTTATACTCCATTTTGCGTGTTGCTCGTTCAAATTTGAAAATAAGACGAGCGTATAGTCTTTTCTCAATTCCTTCAGTAAACTAAATACAGGGTGATCTTCCTTAACCCCGTTGTATAATCTTTTTACAAACTCCCTTTTATTTAAACTACACGCTAATTCTTTTTCTATCGTCGGAATTAACCGGGTCACCGCAAGCGCACGCGTATCAGTCAAACGCACTTTTTCCAAAAATATTTCTTCTGCTCTTACTGGAGAACAATTACACTGTTGCGCAATATACCTGTACAAACCTTGATACTGATGCCATTCCACCACATCCCCCAAATCAAACAGAATCACCTTCTTGCCCATATTCTCCTTTTCTTTCTTCGTTATAAAAATCTTTGTTTTTCCCTCTCTGTCGCAATAACGGGTGATAAGCCGAGTTTTACTTAAGCCTTGCTTTTTTCAATCATAAGCTTTATAAAAAAACACATACCTAATTTTCTTATGAATGTTGTATTACCCTTCTTCCTGAGCACCCTCGTCCTCCTTGTTATTATCTGGGTTCTTTTTTTCCAACGTAAACACCAGAGGCTGATGCACTGATGTACCACTCCTTCATTGTCAAACTTCTCCACGGAACAGCAGACGAGACCATTCACCGCCAGTTTGTCCGCTTCAGCAAAGGCACATTTCCCCGGCGCGCGATGGTTTCCCTTAAAAAATCAGAAAAAAACCTCAGAATCAACACGAGTTTTGAATACAGCGCTGATCTCGCATTTCTTACCGCCTATGAATCACAAGGGCCTGTTACTGTTTCTGGAACGATTGTTACTTCCCAAGACATTACCAAAGAACTACCTTTTCCCGCGACATTTACAAAACGCATGGGTGTCGGAAAAATTGAAATCGCAGAAACATCTGTCACAAAAGAACAGCTTCTGTCCTTCTTAGACCATGTCAAAGACCATCTGATTCTCCTGAATCTGAGCGCGTCCAATTGCAGCCTTCTCTGCAAACAAACCGTGCCCAATCCTAAAAAATCACCAAAAATTAATGACGCGGGCGTTGAAGAAGAACCAAAAATTGACCACTGCAAAGCACTCTTTACCAACCCCGCGGTCGCAGACGCATTCCTCTTTGAAACACAAGCATACAAAAACGCGCGCATTGTACACACCTATACCATTACTTCCATTGATGTTCCCGCAGCCTATAAACATAATTCTGAACAGGCACGCATACACGCGAAACGCACAGGAACCATCCTACGGGTTCTTGATATTGACGGAAAACAAACCCAGAAAGAATATCCCTTTTCAGCATAAACTATTTAAAACAGAACATGTTCACTTACCCTTATGCATAAAAGAGGAAATGCCGCTATCGCTGTTGTTATTGCGCTCTTCGTCCTCTTCTTTTTTCTCATCAGTCTTAAAGGAACATATCATTCGTTTCATACAGTCACTGGATATGTCGCGTACAGCCCTGAACTTTTTAACTTAACTTTTGTTGACCCGACTCCTGCAAATCAGGCAACAGTCACTGGAGATGTTCTGATCAACCTGACTTCAGCACAGGATCTTACCTTCGCGTGGATTGAACTGAACACTCTTCCCCAGCCACTTACCGGCAGCGGAAAAAACTGGAAATTCTCTTTTAATACAACCGGGACTTTTATCTACCGCGCTTACGGCAATGACAGTCAGGGCAATTATGGCGGAACAGACGTACGTACCGTTACTATTACTGCTCCACCACAACCATCGCCCCCCCAACCCGCGCAACAATCCCCTTCCCCAGTTTCATACCCCATTACTTTTACTTTAACAAATCAAACGGTTCCTGAAGACACTCCCTTTCCTTTAAACTTAACCCCCTTTACTGTTACCAACGCAACACAACCCAGCTATTCCCTTGTTTCTTTTAATACTACCTATGTAACCTGCAGCATTACTTCTGTCAGTTATCTGAACTGCACTCCTGCAACAAATCAATATGGCACAACTAATATTACCCTGAACGCCAGCACCAACACTTCCAGCGCGCTTTCCTCTTTTCTCCTTACGATCACCCCTGTGAATGATGTTCCTGTCCTGATTCAAAACATTTCTTCCCTTACCCTCAACGCTTCATTAAATATAACTCTTAACTTAAGCATTTATTTCCGTGATACTGACGGCGATCCCCTGCATTATGATTTCGTTTCCGGTTATGGATTACAATCCCTTCTTAATGGATCATCCTACTTCCTCAGTTCTGTCCCTGGATTTACCGGCATCACAAATATCACGTTCTCCGCATCTGACGGCATCAATATGACAACCAGCAATCTTGTTCTGGTTACTGTGACCGCGCAGCACCTCCCCCCTCCCCCTGTTGTACTGGAAAAGAAACTCATTCCCCTTCCTGATCTTACGATGGACAAAAATATCCCCTATGACCTCAATCTTGAACCGTATTTCAGCGCAGCAGGCGATCATATTGATTATCGTTTCAGCGGATTAAGCCATATCAGCGGCACACTTAACGGACATGTGCTCCACCTTATTCCAGAAAAAGACTGGATCGGCACAGAAAAAGTAACCGTGACCGCGGCAGGAAGCAAAGACACATTGACCAGCACAGAATTCGGCATCACGGTACGATCCACAGAAAATCCCCCCCAGCTGGGACAGCAATTTCCCCCCCTTCAATTCACGATGAACACAACCAAGAGCACCCTTGATCTCAACGCTTATTTCAGCGATCCTGATCATGAACCGCTGACTTACACCGCGAACACATCCACGAATGATCTTCATATTGACTTACAAGGATCCCTCTTAACGATCACTCTTCCAGACAAACACGCGTCCAGCGCGAAAGCGGATATTCTCATTACCGCAACCGATCCCAAAAAATTACACGCACAAGGAACCCTTACTGTTTTATTTGACGCAGAACTTCAACAAAATACTTCCTTCGCCAGCATTCCCTTCTTTATCTCTGCCCTTATTTTTATTGGCGTCCTTATTGTCGGCGGCTATATCAAAACCAAACAACGCTATCTCCCCTCCACAAACAATCCGTTCTTTACCAAAGAAGGCATTACTACCGTGTTCAAAGGCAGACCAAAAACTGATTCATACAAACATGAAATGTTACAAACAGAAACAACGATCTCTGTACTCAATACCCTGATACAGAACTGTGATGACCATGTTGTACGCACGTCCTTATCACGCGAGAAAGAAAAACTGCAGCACCTACGCAAAGACCTTGAACGCGAAATGGATCAGGACAAACACAGGTCCAATATTCTCCTCCTTAAAGAAACGCGAGCAGCACTTTATGAAACGAGAAGCTTAACTGAGGATACAGGCGTGAAAGAAGAACTTGACAAACAAATCAAAACTGTGGAAAATATTTTACGCAGCGTCATCATGAAATACAAACGCTGACTTTATAATACTTTCTTCCCTACTTTTTGGAATGACGGATATTCCTATTCCTGGCACGGGTTATGTTGCGAACGTATTTGAACGTACAGGAATCTATGGGAAAGCAGATGCGCTGGAAGCGATCGCTGACGCAGGACTTGTTCCTTTGACTATGCCTGATCTTGCGGTCTTCCGTATCCTTGTCCATAATCGTAATAGTCCCCTTTTTTATCAGTGGTATGATACCGCGAGCGTGAAAATTGACGGACACACATCTGACGGGCGGAATGTTCGCCTCTACGCACATATCCCTACTGTTCTGAACGATCCCACATACCTCCGCCGTATGATCACCGAAGAACAGCTTGTGAACGGCGCCGCGCCTGTGCCACAAGCGGAGATTGATCGCCTGGTAGCTCTATCCCCCATCTCTGATCATCGCGTTTTTATTCATGAGCTTTCTACTGCGGCCGCTGCCCCTTCTAGATCCTATTTTTTACGCGGCCTGCGAGAACTTGATCAGACCGCTTCCTTCCTCGGCGACCCCCGCCTCGTCACCCCTTATTGTACTACCCTCGCTTCTGTGTATACCCGCGACACGTTCTCCTTCCGGCACACCAATGATCTTCATGACAACATCGCCCGTGGCCGTGTGCTGTTCGCTGGCAGCGACGTCAACGGCGGTTTGGGCGGCGGCTACCTTGGCAGCAATGGTCGTGTGCTCGGGGTAGCGCCAGAGGCGCAGCAATATCTTCGCGATCAAATTCCTCGTTTGGCTTCTTTTGTCGCTGAACTTTCCACCCCTGTACGTACACCCACTCCTGAAACCCACGCGCAGCCTCCATCACGTACACCCGCACTTGAAACACGCGTCCAACCTCCACCCGCACAAAAACCTCTGAATACCCCAGAAGAACAAAAAGCACTTGATGATGCTAACGCCCTTGCAAAACGACTGGGACGTTTTGGCGTTATTGAATTAGATTAGGAAACCCGATGAGTTTTCTTTTTTGTGTAAAACGTAAAATATTTCCAAACCTGCTGTACATTTTTTCCCTATCAAATCAAAAAACGAAAACACAAGAACTCATTACTATTTTTGAAAAAATCGGCTTAACCAATGAACTCCCCCTTGTCCGAGAAGTAACCCTGCCTGATGAGTATCGCTTTTCATAAACTACTCGGGCAAAGCCTATAGATTGGTGGAATACAAACGAAATAATATTAGGACACAAAGCCAGGATCACCACAACGTTTATAAATAAACCCAAGATCCCTCCCAATACCCTTACTGATGCAGAGAGCCGCTGATTCTAGGTCGTTCCATCAACAGAAAGAAAACAATGGCAAACATCCGAAGACCAAAACATGGCAGTAAACAATACTGGCCGCACGTCCGCGCGCACAACGCAGTTCCGCATATTCACCGATGGCCGACATCCAAAAACGCCCATCTCCTCGGCTTTGCAGGGTACAAAGTAGGCATGACGCATATGATCATTAAGGACAATACCCCTCATTCTGTCTCCAAAGGCGATGTTATCTCTATTCCTGTCACGATTTTAGAATGCCCCCCATTAAAGATCTTCTCGATACGCGCATATACAAAAACACCCTATGGTTTGCAATTAGCTTATGAAATACAAGCTGAAAAACAAGACAAAGATCTTGGCAAACGTCTTGATCTTATGAAAAAAGCACCAACCACTGATACACAAACTAAACTTGAAGCACATCTTCCCCATCTTACTGAAATCCGTGTGCATGCGCATACCCAGCCGAAAAAAACCGGCTTTGGAAAAAAAATGCCCGAAGTCTTAGAATTCGCGCTCGGCGGACCAGACGCAAAAGCACAATATGATTACGCAAAATCTATTTTAGGAAAAGAATTACGCGTTCACGATCTTTTCAAACAAGGTATTTTCGTCGATGTTCATGCTGTCACAAAAGGCAAAGGATTCCAAGGATCAGTCAAACGTTTCGGCGCACAATTACGCCAGCATAAAACCGAGAAAAAACGCAGGGGCATTGTTCTCGGGCCATTGCGACCAGCAAAAGTTCCCTGGGGACAAATCTTACCAGGAAAAATGGGATTTCATACGCGAACAGAATACAACCGCGAACTCATCTATATCAATGACAAACCTGAGACTGTTAATGCAAAAGGCGGCTTCTTACGATATGGACTCGTCAAAAACGATTATGTTCTTATCAAAGGATCAGTTCCCGGACCACATAAACGCCTTGTCCGTTTTGTCGAAGCGATCAGGGGACAATCACCTTCCACACAATATGAATTACATATGATCAGCACGGAGAGCAAACAATGAATATTGACGTGAAAAATCTTGAAGGAAAAACCGTCAAACAAATGGCGCTTCCCGCCCAGTTCCAGGAAACATACGAACCAGATTTAATCCGACGCGCGATTGATGCGTTACTCTCCCACTTACACCAACCGTACGGGGCAATGTATCACGCAGGTCTTCAAGGTGTTTCCTCTAAACTTTCCCGCAGACGACGCAACTACAAAGGATCATACGGGCATAGCATCTCACGCGCACCACGAAAAACGATCTGGAGACGGGGCATGCAATTCGGCTGGGTCGGCGCACAAGCACCCGGAACCAGAGGCGGACGACGCGCAAACCCCCCCAAACCCGAACGTGACTGGACGCGCAACATCAATAAAAATGAACGCAGAAAAGCAGTACGCAGCGCACTCAGCGCATTAGTACAACACAATAAAATTATTGTTTTAGAATCGCCTATTGAAACAGTGAAAAAAACACAAGAGCTCATCACTATTTTTGAAAAAATCGGCTTAACCAATGAACTTACCCGTACTTCTGTAACGAAAATCCGCGCAGGCGCAGGAAAACTCCGCGGCAGAAAACACGTTACGAAACAAGGACCGATACTTGTTCTCGCACAAAAGAACAGCGTTGAAAGCGCCATTGAAAATATTCCCGGCTTTGAAAGCGTGCAGGTCCGCAACTTAAACGCATTCCATTTAACCCATGGCAATCAACCACGCTTAACCATCTGGAGCGAAGAGGCTCTCCACAAACTAGAAAAAGAAAAACTTTTCGCACACTAACACCATGACCAATCAAACCCTCATTCATTATCCGCTTAACACGGAAAAAGCAATACGCGTTATGGAAAAAGAAAACAAACTCCTTTTCAAAGTCGCGCTCAACGCAACCAAGCCAGCGATCAAAAAAACAGTAGAACAGCTGTTCCATGTCAAAGTCAGAAACGTCAACACGTTTGTCACGGTACTCGGAGAGAAACGCGCCTATGTACAACTCTCCAAAGAAAACCCGGCAATGGACGTTATGACAAAATTAGGACTGATCTAAATGGGAAAACGCATTATCTCACAACGACGCGGAACCGGAACCAGACGATATATCGCGTTAACCAAACGTTCTGCAGGACCAGCGAAACATCCCCATCTTACGAAAGATGAAGTCCTCTTTGGCGAAGTTCTTGAACTTATTCACAGTCCAGGACACAGCGCACCACTCGCACGCATCCAATATTCCAACGGTGAAACCACGCTTATCCAGGCAGCAGAAAATATGTGCGTCGGCGATATTCTTTCTCTTGGAAAAAACGCGCCAGTTCAACCAGGCAATACCCTGCCCCTCGCACAAATTCCTGATGGTACAGAGATTTATAATATCGAACAAAGCCCGGGCGACGGCGGTAAATTTGTCCGCGCATCCGGCGTTAACGCCCGTGTTCTCAGTAAAATTGGCAATCATGTCACGGTCAAACTTCCCTCTAAAAAAGAAAAAACATTTCACGCACAGTGCCGCGCAACTATCGGCATCGTCGCTGGCGGCGGACGCAAAGAAAAACCACTCATGAAAGCAGGAAAGAACTGGCACGCGCAACGCGCACGCGGAAGACTTTACCCGGTCACTGCCGCTGTCGCCATGAACGCAGTCGAACATCCCTTCGGATCAGGAAGAGGACGACATAAAGGAAAACCGTCCATCGCGCCACGTCACGCGCCACCCGGACGCAAGGTTGGAAAAGTTAAACCACGGCGCACCGGATACAGGAGATAATCATGGCAAAAAAAGAAATCGGCTACAAAGGAAAAACACTCGAAGAACTCCAGACAATCCCCCTGCACGAATTTATCAAACTTGTCCCCACACGCCAGCGCCGCAGCCTCACACGCGGCTTCACCCCCGCAGAAAAAATATTTTTACAGCGCGTTGAACAGGCGCGCGCAGGCAAACGCAAAAAACCCATCAAAACACAATGCAGACAAATGACGATTGTCCCCGCAATGCTCGGGCTCATTATCCACATTTACAATGGAAAAGAATACACCCCCATTCAGATCACCGGCGACATGCTCGGACGCTATCTTGGCGAATTTGCCATGACCAGAAAACGGGTTGAACACTCTGCACCAGGCATCGGCGCAACCAAATCCAGCTCCGCCCTGTCTGTCAAATAACCATGGCAACAACAAAAACACAACCAACAACGGAAGAAGTCACCGCACGCGGCATTGGATTACCCATCTCCACCAAATTTTCCATCGAAATCTGCAGAGAAATCAGACACAAACCCCTCACACGCGCAGAACACATTCTGGAAGATGCGATCAGCAAAACCCGCGCAATCCCCTTCAAACGATTTGTCTTTGATCTCGGGCACAAATCAGGCATGGCAGCAGCACGATATCCTATCGCCACTTCCGAACATATTTTACGTTTAGTCCATTTACTGAAAGCAAACGCAGAACACAAAGGATTCAACCCAGAAAAACTGGTTATCAGTTTCGCAAAAGCGAACCGCGGAGACCGCCGCTATCACAACGGACGACACCGCGGGACAAAAATGAAAAACACCCACATTGAACTCCGCGCACGCGAACAAGAGGTTAAAAAATGATTGAACGCCAGATCGTCGCACAAAAACTCAAAGAAAAACAAATCGAAGACTTCATCTTCTCTCATTTAGGAAGACTCAGCTGCAGCCGCGTCCAGATACAACGCACCCCCCTCGGAGAAAAAATCATTGTCCGCACATCCAAACCCGGACTTATTGTCGGAAAAAAAGGAGCCAACATCAAATATATCACTGCGACCCTTAAATCCCGCTTCAAACTTGAAAATCCCCAAATTGAAGTGGAAGAAGTCACCAATCCCTATATTGACGCAGCATCTGTCTCCCGTAACCTGGTCAGCGGATTACAACGCTTCGGACCCAAACGATTTAAAGCAATGGCCTACCGCGCAATCGAAGAAAGCCTGAAAGCAGGCGCACGCGGCATCGAAATTGTCATAGGCGGACGCGGGGTTCCTGGAGAACGCGCGCACAGCTGGCGCTTTTCCGCAGGCTACTTAAAAAAATCAGGCGACATCTCAGAAAACTTCATGGACCGCTCGCACGAACAATGCAATCTTTCCTCAGGAACGGTCGGCATTAAAGTCAGCATCCTCCATCCCGATGTTAAACTTCCCGATATCATTGAAATGAAACTCCAAAAAAAAGAAACAATCATTGAACCTACCCAGAAAAAAGAAACCGCACCAGACGTTCCACAACAAACAGAAACGACCCCAGAAAAAAACCTCGCAGAAAAACCTGAGGCACAATCATGAAATCCAAAGAACTGAAAACACTCGCTGCTGCCGATCAGAAAGCAAAACTGAACGAAGCATACAAAGAACTCATGCAGCTCCGTGCGCAAGCACGCTCCGCCACCCCAAAAAATCCCGGACGTATCCGTGTCCTGCGGCGCACGATCGCACAACTCCTTACTATTCAGAACAATCCCCCTGTACAAAAAATTGCGGAGGCAACACAAAAACCATGAGCGAAGTCTGCGCAATCTGCGGTTTACCCAAAGACCTCTGTGTCTGCGAGGCAATCGCGAAAGAAGGACAAAGCATCACCGTGTATGTCGTGAAACGCCGCTTTGGCAAACTGATTACCCTTGTCGAAGGCCTTGACCAGAAAACCATCAGCCTTAAAGACCTCGCGAAAAAACTTAAAAGCAAACTTGCCTGCGGTGGCACCGCAAAAAACGGCATTATCGAACTTCAAGGAAGTCATATTGAAAAAACAAAGGAGGAACTGATCAGACTTGGATTCAGCGCTGATTCCATTATCCTCAAATAAAAAAATAACCATGAAAAAAACAACCACCAAATCCATCGGTCTTCGTACGAATGCCCCTACAGAAAACTGCAATGACCGCCACTGCGCGTATCACGGCACCTTAAAAGTCCGCGGACGACAATTTGTTGTCGCAGTCACGCGTACAAACGCGCAAAAAACCGCGGTTGTTGAATGGCAACGCCTTTATTACATCCCCAAATATGAACGGTACGAACGCAGACGCAGCAGACTCTGTGTCCATAATCCCAAATGCATTAACGCCAACGTAGGCGATCAGGTACGCATTGTCGAATGTAAACCTATCAGCAAAACAAAAACATTCATCATCGTGGAGAAAATCAATCAATGAAAGCAGTCAAAGCACGCATCACCCATGGCCTTCAAAAAGGAAGCATGCTTCCCGCATGCGATAACTCCGGCGCAAAAGTGTTACGCATCATCTCCTTCAGCGGCGGCAAAGGAGTCAAAGGACGCAATATGTCCGGCGGTGTCGGCGATCTTATCACCGCCTCAGTCTGGGAAGGAAGTCCGGAAATGCGCAAGAAAGTCGTCCAGGCAATTATTGTCCGCCAGGCACGCGAATTCCGCCGCAAAGACGGCATGCGCGTCAAATTCGAATCAAACGCGGCAGTTGTCCTAAAAGATGATAAAGGCAATCCCAAAGGAACCATTATCAAAGGACCTATCGCAAAAGAAATCGTCGGCAGATGGCCAACCGTCGCAAAACTCGCAAAGGTGATTGTCTAAAATGAAAGCAGCATGGAGTAAACACTGGAAAGCGAGCACCCAACCCCGCAAACAACGCAAGTACCAGCATAACGCACCCTTGCATATTTTACACCGCATGCTCGCCAGCCCTTTAAGCGCGGAACTCCGGAAAAAATATATGAAACGCAATATTGCTGTCAAGAAAGGAGATCAGGTTAAAGTTATGCGCGGCCAATTCAAAGGAAAAACAGGCAAAATCGAAACTGTCCTTGTACGCTACCAGCGCATTCACATTGAAGGCGTCACGCAACTCAAACGGGACGGATCAAAAGTACCCTATCCCCTTCATCCCTCCAAAGTCCGCATTATTGAACTTAATCTTGGAGACAAACGAAGAGTGGCATCTCTTCAGAGGGAATAACCATGGTCAAACAACATCTCGCACGCCTTACTGCTCCCCGCAGCTGGAATATTGAACGCAAAGAATATCACTGGACTGCACGCCCACGACCAGGACCGCACCGTTTTGACGCGTGCGTTACCTTAAACTATGTCTTACGCAATCTCTTACACCAGGCGAAAACAGCGAAAGAAGTCAAATACATCTTAAACCAGGGCATGATCCTTATTAATCATCAAGCACGCAAAGACTATAAATTCCCTGTAGGCTTCATGGACCTTATACACATTCCCCACCTGAACGAACAGTACCGCATGCTCTTTGACAGACTCGGACGTTTACAACTCCATAAAACAACAGAATCTGATACGACCTTCACGATCTTGAAAGTCATTGGAAAAACCGTCCAGAAAAAAGGAACATTCCAAATTAATTTAAGCGATGGCAGAAACTTTATCTCTGATACTTTTACCGGAAATACCGGGGACAGTGTCGTGTTTGATTTGAAAACAAAAAAACCGAGCGATATTTTCCCTCTTGTGAAAGGCGCAGCAATCTACTTTACCGGAGGACGTTATATCGGACGAAACGGAAAGCTTTTAGAGATTATCCGTACGCAAGATCTTGAACAAACAAAAGTACGCTTTGAAATTGACGGTCAAGAACATGAAACATTAGTGGACTACTGCCTTGCCGTTGGCACAGACAAACCCCTTATTACCCAACTCGAACCATGAACCCTATGCAAACCATCACCGTAGAAAAGCTCACGCTGAATATCGGCGTCGGCGGACCAGGAGATAAACTGGAGAAAGCGCTCAAACTTCTTCACGCCATCTCCCAACAAAAACCTGTTAAAACAACCAGCATTAAGCGCATTCCCACATGGGGGGTTCGTCCCGGACTCGCCCTCGGCGCAAAAGTAACAGTACGAGGAAAACGCGCAGAAGAACTTTTGAAACGTTTATTACAAGCAGTCGACAATAGTTTACCTGAACGCAAATTTGACAGCTTTGGAAATTTTTCCTTTGGCGTCCCTGAATATATTGATATCCCCGGCGTCAGTTACGATGTTACTATCGGCATCATCGGATTAGAAGTAGCCGTTACTTTACAACGTCCTGGATTCCGGGTCAAACGCCGTAAACTTAAACCCGGAAAAATCCCTAAAAGCCACGCGATCACCAAACAACAAGCACAAGAATACGTGCGCAACGCATTCGGAACAAAAGTAGGAGACCAAGAATGACGACAAAAGATTACAAAAAAGCATTCAAACAACTTGATGCGAAACCCGCGAAGAAACAAAAGTTCGTCAAACATAACACCCCCCACGCCCGCACAACCGGTATTGGCTTACGCAAATGCAAAAGCTGCGGCCGCACAGGCGCGCATATCCGCAGTTACGGCATTCATCTCTGCAGACAATGCTTCCGTGAAGAGGCAAAACATTTAGGATTCAAAAAATACGACTAAAGGAAACACCACCATGGCACTCAACGACCCCCTCGCAAACGTTATTTCAAACATCTTTAACTGTGAGAAAAACGGAAAGAACGAATGCACTGTCCATCCTTCATCAAAAGTCATCCGTGAAGTCTTACGCGTCTTAAAAGACAATAATTATATTGGAGACTATCAGGAAACAACCAAAGAACAAGGCGGCATTCTTCACATCAACCTTTTAGGAAATATCAACCGATGCGGCGTGATCAAACCACGCTTCTCTTTGACAAAAAAGAATTATGAAACATTTGAAAAACGCTTTTTACCGGCAAAAGGATTCGGCGTTCTTGTGGTTACCACATCCAAAGGCATTATGATCCACAAAGAAGCACTTGAAAAAGGACTGGGAGGCAAGCTCCTCGCATACTGCTATTAAACCATGACCAAACTTATTCGCGAAACAACAATGGACATTCCCCCAGATGTGGATATCCACATTACCGGAACACAGGTACGATTCAAAGCAAAGAAAGGAGAGTCATCCCGCACCTTTTATCACCCGCGCATACATATGGTTCTTGAAGGAAAAACACTTACTATCAAATGCCCAGAAAAACGTATTTCCACGAACGATAAAATGATGATCAATACCTTCCGCGCGCACATCCGCAATATGATCAAAGGCGTTCAGGAAGGATATACTGCACGGTTGAAAGTATGTTCTGGACACTTTCCTATCACTGTTACTGTTGATGGATCAACTATTCTCATTAAAAATTTCCTTGGAGAAAAAAATCCACGCAAAGCCCATCTTTACACGAATGTGAAAGCAAAAATTGAGGGGGATACCATTCTTCTTGAAGGAGCAGATAAAGAAGCAGTCAGCCAAAGCGCAGCCCGCATTGAAAACGCGACACGCATCACCAACCGTGACCGCCGCATCTTCCAGGACGGATGCTATATCATTAAAAAACCAGGAGACGCATAATGGCATCACTTACTCTTCGCAATACCATGAAAGCAAAGAAGCCGAAATTTCCCCGACAGCAGGCGCATATGCTTAAACAACTTGCATCAGGTTCATGGAATCGTCCTAGAGGTATTCACAGTAAAATCCGCAACGCAAAACGCGGCAAACCCGCCATGCCAAAAATCGGGTACAGCAGCCCCAACGATGTCAGTGGTCTCGACCGTCACGGAAAAAAAGAAATTTTTGTCGCGACTCTCGCCGCGCTGCAAACGGTCGATAAAATAACAGAAGTCGCTGTTTTATCCGGCACTTTAGGAACACGCAGCCGTGTGCGCCTCTTAACAAAAGCACGCGAGTTACACATTCCCGTCAAAAACGTCAAGGATATTGATCAGTATCTCACTCACGTTCAAGCAGACCTTGCGGAACGTAAGAAAAAACATCAGACTACGCAAGAAAAAAAGAAACAACACCAGCAAGAACTTGAAAAAAAAGCAGCGGAAAAAAAGAAAGAAGCGACTCCACCTGAAACAGCACAATCAAAAGAACCTTTAAAAACCGAACCCGCATCCCCAACCGACAAAGGCAAAGCACAACAATGAACATCAACAACCAACGCCGCATCGCCGCATCCCTTCTCCATTCCGGATCAAAACGCGTCTGGCTTCATCCTGATCGCGCGACCGATATCAAAGAAGCGATCACCCGCGAAGATATAAAAAGACTTATAAAAGAAGGGGCAATCCTGCTTAAACAGAAACATGGCGTTTCCCGCGGACGCGCACGCCACGCACTTCAGCAAAAACGCAAAGGACGCCGCACTGGAATAGGATCACGCAAAGGAAAACAAGGCGCGCGCCATAACAGAAAAAAAGAGTGGGTTATCAAGATCAGGCTGCTTCGTGAAGCATTCGGCGAATTCCATGACAAAAAGCTTATCACGACAGAAACATACCGCCTTCTTCGCACGAAAGCAAAAGGCGGATTTTTCCGTAGCAGACGACACGTGCAGCTTTATTTAACCGAACATAATTTATGGCAGAAAAAACAATGAAAATCGGAAAAAACTATACTGTCGCGTTCAAACGCAAACGTCAAAACCGCACAGATTACCGGCAACGGTTACGTTTAATCCAGTCAGGACAATCCCGTTTTGTTGTCCGCCGCATGCTTAATAATATTACAATTCAAATTATCCATTATAATCCGCGAGGAGACACAACTGTTCTCAGCGCACATTCCCGCGATCTTCTCGCCTATGGCTGGAAAGCACACCGCGGCAATCTCCCCGCAGCATACCTCACTGGATTCCTTGCCGGACTCCAAGCAAAAAAAGCAGGCATCCCTCACGCAATTCTTGATCTTGGATTAGCACCTGTCGTTCCCGGATCTGCATTTTTCGCAGCAGTCAAAGGCGCGATCGATGCCGGACTTCCCATCCCCCATGACCCCGCATCCTTACCATCAGACGCACGCTTCAATGGCGCAACGATCGCTTCTTACGGCGCACACATATCCAGCGGATCACTTCAATTCGCCCGCGCTGCAAAAAACGGGCTCCCCCCCCAAGATTTTCCCACCCATTTTAACGACATCAAACAAAAAATCATACAACAATGGAAATAAAACAAACACTTGGCGCACTGGAAAACTGGAAGCCGCGTACTTCGCTCGGAAAGAAAGTGCAAACACGAGAGATCGTCACTATTGATGAAATTCTTGACCAGGGTTACCGCATTATGGAAGCTGAAATTGTGGACAGCCTCCTGCCGAATCTCCAAATCGATCTTCTTGAAGTCGGACAGTCCAAAGGAAAATTCGGCGGAGGAAAAGGAAGCATCTGGAAACAAACCCAGAAAAAAACATCTGAAGGCAACCGCATCACCTTTTCCGCATTCGCTGTCGTCGGCAACAAAGACGGCTATGTCGGTGTCGGTTATGGACGCGCAAAAGAAACTGTGCCCGCGCGCGAAAAAGCAATCCGCAACGCAAAACTTAATCTTATCAAAATCAGACGCGGCTGCGGCTCATGGGCATGCGGCTGCAAAATGCATCATTCCATCCCCTTCAAAGTCCAGGCACGCGCAGGAAGCGTTACCATGAAACTGATGCCCGCGCCCCGCGGCACCGGCCTTACTATTGAACAAAAATGCAGACGCATGCTCGCGCTTGCCGGCATTACCGATGTCTATTCCCGCACGGAAGGAACCACCGCGACAAAAATCAATCTTTTCATGGCCTGTTTCTACGCATTACAACAACTTTCTAAAACAAAAATCCAGCCCGCATTCAAAGATGACGCAGGACTGGTTGAAGGCGCACGATGAAAATCGCAGTTGTGCAAGTTCGCGGCGCATTAGGCCTCACATACAAACAACGGGACACGTTACGTTTACTGAATCTTCCTAAAAGCCACAGCTGTGTTATTATCAACGGAACCCCATCGTATCTTGGGATGTTAAACAGCCTGAAAGACTTTCTTACCTGGGGAGAAATCGATCTTGACACGTTTACCATCCTTCTTGAAAAACGCGGACGCTTCGCAGGCAACCAAGCTTTAACGAAAGAACTTTTCACGAAAACAGCGAATCAAGAAATAAGCGCATTTGCCCACGCCTTCCTTGACGGGAAAAAAAGTTTCAAAGATGTTCCTGGATTAAAACCTTATTTCCGCTTAAAACCTCCCCGCCATGGCTTTGAACGCGGCGGTGTCAAAAAACCATACAGCATGGGCGGCGCGTTAGGCTACAGAAAAAATGACATCAACAATCTTATCAGGAGAATGATCTAATGGTCGTCCACAAACGCAAGAAAAGCTCCCGCATGCGCGGCGCAAAAACCACCCACGGGTATGGCTCGAAAAAGAAAAACCGCGGCGCTGGAAACCGTGGCGGCAAAGGGATGGCAGGCACAGGAAAACGCGCAGACCAGAAAAAACCAACAATCCTTCAGCTTTATGGCAATGCGTATTATGGAAAACATGGCTTTCATATTCCCCCCGCCATCAAACATGATATCAGACCCACCAATCTCGAACACCTTGATTTACACCTTGATCATTATGTTCGTCAAGGACTTGCAACAAAAGAGGGAACCACCTACACTGTTGACTTAGAAAAATTAGGTTTTAACAAACTATTAGGGAAAGGAATTGTTACCCATAAAATCACCATTAAGGCTCTTCATGTCACTGCACGCGCCGCATCCAAAATCCAAAAAGCAGGAGGCACTGTTGAGGCCAATGGGGATCACTGACACCCTCCTTCGTATTATTCCTGAAGTACGCGGACCAACAGAGAAAAAACTTGGCTTTAATGAGAAACTCAAATGGACTTTACTCGTTCTTGTTTCCTTTTTTGTCCTTGGTGTTGTCCCCCTCTACGCCTTAGGAGAAAACGCACTCCAACAGTTTGAACAAATTTCCATTATTCTCGGCGCAAGCTTTGGATCTATTCTTTCCTTAGGCATCGGCCCCATCGTCACCGCTTCCATTGTCTTACAACTCCTTAACGGGTCAGGCATTATTACTATCGATAATCATACCCCCGAAGGCAGGGCGCACTATCAGGGATTACAAAAAATCCTAACTCTTTTTTTTATTCTCTTTGAATCATCCATCTATGTCCTACTCGGCGGATTGAGCCCATCACATCTTCTTCAGGGAACACCCGCCTATTTTCAGCATCAATTACTTCTGATCGCACAACTTGTACTCGGCGGCATCCTGATCATGTATATGGATGAAATCACCACCAAATGGGGATTTGGTTCAGGCATCAGCCTCTTTATCGCAGCCGGTGTCTCCGCTGAAATAGTTATCCGCATCTTCAGCCCCCTGAACAGCGTTGGCGCGTACGCATTCGGTTCTGGACAGCCTCCTGTCGGCGCACTCCTTGTTTTCCTTACCTCCCTTGTCGCAGGCGCACCCAAAGAAGCATTTTTAGCATTCGCCGCGATCGCCGCAACCGTCGTTGTCTTTGTTATTTCTGTCTACGCGCAGGCCATGAAAATAGAAATCCCCTTAACGTTTGGCCGTGTCCGCGGCATGGGCTACCGCTGGCCACTGAACTTTCTTTACACCGGCAATATTCCCGTTATTCTTGTCGCCGCACTCATGGCAAACGTCCAGCTCTGGGCGCGTCTCCTGCAAAATTACGGCCATCCTTTCTTAGGAACATTCGCCGGCAATAATCCCGCAACCGGCCTTGTCGTCTGGATTCAGGTTCCCCGCCTTGTCACGAATGTTCTTTCCGGCTCCTTCACCTTCTTTGATCTTTCCCACGCGCTTATTTATACTATCTTCCTTGTTTTCGGATCCCTTATCTTTTCCATCCTCTGGGTGCAAACATCAGGCATGGACGCAGAGAGCCAGGCAAAACAAATTCTCGGCTCTGGCTTACAAATTCCCGGATTCAGACGCGACCAGCGCATTATTGAACATCTCCTGCAGCGGTATATCTTTCCCCTTACTGTTCTTGGCGGCATGACCATCGGACTCCTCGCAGCAAGCGCAGATCTCCTTGGCGCCCTTTCCCGAGGAACAGGGATCTTACTTACCGTCATGATTGTCTACCGCTTATACGAAGACATCGCGAAACAACACATGATGGATATGCACCCTATGCTTAAAAAAGCAATGGGAGGAAGCGCATGACATTCAATACGTTCTTCAATACGCTTTTTGGATGGGCAATCGGGATAAGCCCCCTGTTCGGCATCAGCCTCATCGCACTGGTTATTACGCTCATCACTACCCTCGCCTATAAATTTTTTACCGATCAAAACGCAATTAAACTGATCCGCGATGAAATGCAATCCATTCAGAAAAAAATCAAGGAATCAACCGATGATAAACTGAAACTTGACTTAAGCAAACAAATCTGGGAAAAAAACATGGAGTCCATGCGCCATAATCTAAAACCCATGATTATCACATTCCTTCCCATCATCATTATCTTTAACTGGTTACGCGAGGCGTATGCGGGATACGGGGCACTTTTATTCGGACTTGAATGGCTCGGAACCTATATTATCCTCTCCATCCTCTTCAGCATCACCTTACGAAAACTTTTTAATGTTTACTAGGAGGACAAAAACACCATGCCAAACTTACACCAACGATCACGCACCTTACGGCGCAAACACATACATACACCTGGAGGACGGAATGTGATCCACTATGTGAAACGCAAACCATCAAAACCCCAATGCGCCCACTGCGGGAATGTCTTACAAGGCGTCGCACGCGTCCGCGCAAATCAATTACGCACGATCGCAAAAACCCAGAAACGGCCACAACGTCCTTACGGCGGTGTGCTCTGTTCCCCCTGCATGCGTAAACACATCATCGCACAAACACGCGGAGGCGCCCAATGAACGTCGGCCAACTCTGTGTCAAAATCAGCGGACGAGACGCAGGCAAAACCTGCGTTATCGTTCATATGATCGAAGGTAATTTTGTTCTTGTTGACGGGAATACACGACGAAGAAAATGCAATTTAAGCCATTTAGAACCTTTACTTCGCACCCTGCCCATTCCCGATAACGCGAGTCATGAGGATGTTGTGAACGCATTCAAAAACGCGGGCATCGCAGTAGAAGAAACAAAAAAACGGACAAAAGCACAAAAAGAAAAAGGCGCTAAACCTCTTCGCAAGAAAGTACGCAAACAAGTCCAGGCAATACAAACAAAAGCCGCGAAACCATCCAAACCAAAGGCTGTGAAACAATAAACCATGCCTGACCCCGCCCACCAAGAACAGATGATGGAATACCGCGTCCTTGCAGAACAGATCCAGCAAGTACAGCAGCATCTTGCCACATTAGAACAACATGTACAACAATTACAATCTGTGCAACAAGCACTCACACAACTTTCCACGATGAGCGCGCCACGCGAAACGTTTGTTCCTGTCGGCGCAGGCATTTTCTTTACCGGAACGATTCAAAACACACAAGAGGTACTTTTAAACGTCGGATCCAATATCTGCGTCAAAAAACCGGTACAGGAAGCAGTTCAGACGATTGACAAACAACTCATGGAAGTGCAAGGCGTTATTGATCACTTTGAACAAGAATTACAAAAGGGCATGCAACGCGTTGAAGAATTAAAACACGAACTATCCCACGACCATTAATTCTTTTTATCCTCATAATTCATATAAACCCTGCTTCTTTATTTATTTTATGCGCCCCATCGAATATTATTCCCGCAAGGATATTCAGGAACAATTACTCGCTATTGCAAGCCAACGTGAAGCACAGCCATGGTTTGGCGAGATCAGGGGGAAACGACCGGATGTTGTCAATCTTCTTGGAGATATCCGCGAATTTATCAAACAAGGGATGACTTCGTTTCATATTTCTGAAGAACGCTGGCATGATCCTCTCCAGCTCAAAAGCGGAATGCTCAAAAAAGATTTAGATACGTTACGCCAGGGCTGGGACTGTATTCTTGATTTAGACTGCAAATATCTTCCATATAGTCTTATCTGCGGCGAATTCATTCTTGAAGCATTAAAATTTCATGATATCAAAAACTATTCCCTTAAATTTTCCGGAAATCACGGCCTGCACATCGGCATTCCCTTCGAAGCATTTCCCGATATAGTGAATAGTGTAGCGATTAAAGATTATTTTCCCGACGGCATCCGCGTTATCGCAGAATATCTGAAAGACATGATCAGAGAACATCTAACTCAACGCTTACTGCAAGAAGGGAACATTGCTGCGCTTGCTAAAAGTATTGGGAAAACAGACAAAGACCTTTTAACGAACGGACAATTTGATCCTTATACTATCGTCGATGTTGATAGCGTGCTTATTTCCAGCAGACATCTGTTCCGCGCACCGTATAGCATTAACGAAAAATCAGGCATGGTCAGTTTACCCTTACGTAAAATTCAAGATTTAGATCTATATATGGCAAAACCTGAGAATGTACAAGTTGCTGTACATTTCTTAGACAGAAAAAACGCGACAAAGAATGAGGCAAAACAACTTCTCGTCTCCGCATTTGACTGGGCGCAAAAAACGACAAAAAAAGATATTCCAAAACCAGATGACGCGAAAACACAACGAACCTACTTTGTTCCTATGACCGCTGTCAGCGAAGAATATTTTCCCGAATGCATTAAAAAACTGATGACTGGCGTTAAAACGGACGGACGCAAACGTTCCATCTTTATACTGGTTAATTTCTTGAAAAATATGGGCTGGACACCCCAATCCATTGAAACATTTCTACTTGAATGGAACAAGAAGAATTACGAGCCATTACGCGAAGGCTACTTACGCAGTCAATTACACTGGTTCAAAAACCAGCCGAAGATTACGTTACCACCTAACTGCGATCATCCTTCATACTATAAAACAATGGGGATCTATTGCGGCGATACGTGCGCACGATTCAAGAATCCAGTCAACTGCGCATTAAAAAAAGCCCAACAAGCAGAACAACAAAATAAAGTTCCACCCAAGAAAGAGGTAAAAAAGAAAGACGAGAAAAAAACATCAGTCTAATTCAATCATTCCTATCCTATTTTGCATTTATGGGGCGACACGCGCAGGCAACCCCTGAATAGCCTCCCTTTGATATTCCTTTCTTTTTCATTCTTAATCTTGCAGCATCAATCCTATCTTTGCCACAAATTTCGCTGCATTGTCAAAAACTTCTTGCAATCTTCTTTCCGTGTATGTCTTAACCGCGGAATATCTCGCAATATAACTCTCGGTTTTCGCATCTTCAAAATAATGCACATATTCATCTTCGAATATTTTATATTCAGTTAGGCGCAAGAACACTTCACTCCTTTAGGTCTGAGAGAATTGCGTATGCGATATATTTTTCTAGATGAAAAATCAAAAAAGGAGCGTAGTGTCAACAGTTCAATTTGCGTGACGCTCAGGCCCTTTAGGGCTGAGTAGTTCACGCGACTGACTAAGGAGTTCTAAATCTTCTCTTTCCAGTCTGTCAGGAACCAGCAGATGCCCAACTGCAATCTGAGCAGCATCATGATCATTAACTTCGTAGCCCTTGGATAAAATGGCTGCCTTTGCCGCGTACAACATTGCATAGTAAGAAATGGTGATTGCCCAATAATCCCAATGTAATTTTTCCGGCTGGTCTTTTGCCGGTTGCATATCCTTTACATATTTTGAAATAAGCAGGCTGTTTTCTGCTTTACTGAGAAACAGCTTAATCTTAAACGCCTCCTGTGATTTCTTTATCCTGTCTCCGGCAAGAGCCTTTTTGAACATATTCATATAAATTTTTTTATCAAATTCCATTTAGTACCAACTTCCAGAACAATTCCGGATTATTAAGGATAACATGATTTTTTAATACTTGTTTTCCGACGTTTTCACCTTTATCCTGAAGCATCTTCTTAAATTCCAATGCAGTAATAAATATAGGATTAATCTTTTTCTTAAACAAGATTTCATATTTTGAGAAATGTATTGTTTTTTCCCCATCTTTGTTTATAATTAACAGATCAATATCACTCCTTTCTGTTTCTTTTCCGTTCGCATAGCTCCCGAAAAGAATAACAACTTCAATTGTATTTAACTCATTTGCTATTTTTTTTATAATTGGCTTTTTTTTTATAAATTCTTTTCGTTCTTCATCTGAAGAGATTGAGAGATGCGCTTTTATAACAGGATTACGTGTTTTCAAACATATTGTCTTTGATTTTCCCACGATTTCAATATCTAAAATATCTTCCATGCGCTGAATTGTCCTGTAAAAGCTCGCATAAGGAATCCCGACAAGATTACTTAACTCATGCATGGTAAAACACTTCCCCAGGTTTTTCCCTAAATAATTTATGATTTTTGACTTATTATCCATATTTGAGTAATATTATCCATAACAGATATATAAACTTTCCTATCCTATTTTGCATTTATGGGGCGACACGCGCAGGCAACCCCTGATTCTTCACGATCATTATAAGTTTTTCAAAATTCTCTTTCGATCTTTTTTCTTTATATTCCTTTAATGCACACTGTACGTTTTTATTATCATGATCAAGCACTTTCAGCATGAATAAAAACTGGAAAAACTGCGTTACATTCTTCGGCTTATCTGTCCAATGACAACGCTCAAAATCAATCATTGTTACTTTGCCTTTCTGAATTAAAACATGTTTGTACGGATTATGCATCTCTTCCTTATTGATTCCCAACCGATCCAATACGAAACATTGTCCCAACACTTTCACAAAGATCCTCTTTTGATCTTTATTCTTTTCCAAATAGTCAAGAATACGTTCTCCTACAACAAAATCACAGATGAACCACCCTCCCCCTGTCCCATACAGTTTCGGACCAATTCTTTTTTTATTGAGTATCCTGAGAAAACGTATTTCATTCGCAATATGGCCTTCTATACCCCTCCCTTTCTTCGCAACTTTCTTCACATATATCTTTCCGCGTATCTTTTTCCTGTACACATCTGAACGTTTTCCCTCTGCAAAAAACATCCATGTTTTCACTTCCGCCATTAATCCCCCATTCCCTTCCCTTCTTCTTCACAGAAACCTTTTTAAATTAACTTCCTTCAAAACATGCTATGAAGATGAGAAGAGGCGTACTTTATATAGTTTTTTTTCTTTTGCTCGTTTCTATAAGCTATGCGCGAGCTTCTGATAACGCCACCAACCCCTCAGCGCCCCTTACCGGAATTACCGCGGGATATGCCTGGCTTGAAAACGTTTCCCTGACCCATAACCCCCCTCTCTCAGACCAGGCACTGAGTATTGTCGCGCTGTTAGGAGAAACAGGCAGGGCGCAAACCATCTCCACGCTCGCACAAAAAATCAAAGAACAACAAGACAGCGCAAAAAGCTGCTGGCCAAAACAAGGATGCACCTCCAAAGACAGTTCCCTCGCGGTCCTCGCCTTAACAAAAACAGGCAATACGTTGGACAAAGAACTTCTCGCACTTAAAAAACAACTTCTCGCAACCCTCCGCACTGGAGAATGGCGCATCCAAATTGACGCACCCAGCAATGGCACCTGTACTGTTACTGCGAACGGACAGAAAAAAGATTTCACGCTCGAAGGCAATTCCCTTACCGGCGCAAGCAGAAAATATTACCTACACGTCGCCGCTGACCTTCCTGGCGGGTCAACGCTTCTTGCCACACCCAATCCCAAACTGACTGTTGACTGCACGCCCCTTACCGGCACTGTAACCCTTTCCCTCGTTTATGCGAAATCGAACACTGAACTCTACATTGTTCAAAACTTTCCCAATACTGCAAAAGCAGACATGACCATTCAGAACACCTGTTTCGCAGATCACTTTGACGGAACTGGATGCAGTTACAGCGCAACGCTTGAAACAACCTGGGCCCTCACTGAAGCAGGACAACCCCTTGACCAGCTCGGAACCCTTCCCTATCTTTACAGCGCACTGAACAATGAGGACATCCAACGCGCGTATCTTGCGCGCATCTTAACACTTTCGAGTAAAACTCCTACCCCTCTCCTTGATCTTCTTGTCAAAAACCAGCGCAGCGACGGCAGCTGGAAAGGAGGAGATATTACCGCAACATCACTCGCCTTACTTGCCCTGCAACCTTCCGCAGGGAACTATCAAAGCCCTGTCACGAACGCACACCTTTTCATCGAGAAAAAACAATCCAATGACGGTTCATGGAAACAAACCATTAAAGACACCGCCTTCGCGCTTCTCGCGCTCAAAGGAGATATCAGCGGCGGATCCATTATTCTTCCCCCGCCCCGCACTGCAACAGGCATTGAAATCTGCGACAACCAGATTGACGACAATAAAAACGGCCTTGTCGACTGCGCTGATGTGAACGCGTGTTCGAAAGAAAAAATATGCCACTGCGAAAACTTAGAAAAAGACTTTGACGAAACGCAAGTAGACTGCGGCGGACTAGACTGCAAAGCATGCGAACAAACAAAAAGTTCCCCAGAAACCCCTCAGGCAGAACATATTATTCCTGTGAAAAAATCATTTGGATCATGCGCTGCAGACCGTGACTGCACGGGCAGTGACACCTGTATAAACGGCAAATGCGCACAAAAAGAAAGCGGCAGTTCATGGATTTTTATCCTCATTGTTCTCCTTCTTCTCGCTGGCGGAAGCATACTCTTTTATCTGAAATACATTGCCACAGGCAAACTCGATATTCGATCCATTTTTTCACGCAAAAAGAAAAAACCTACCTTTGAAGAATTCAAACGCATGACTGAATTCCAACCTATTGTCCACCCAAGCCCCGCAAAAACCGCACAGCCCGCGCCTTCCCCGCGCAAAAGCGCGCCACCGTCCCGCTCCGCGAAATCAAAAGAAGATGAAGCACTTGACGCATCCCTCAAAGAAGCGCAACGTATTCTCCAAAAGAAATGAAACTTCCCCTTTCCCTCTTTTTACTCCTTCTTTTCTGTATCCCCCTTACTCTTGCCGCAGATTACACCTTTATTCCCACTAAAGAGCACTATACCCCAGGCGAGACCGCACAGTTCGCCCTTGTCTTCGCGCCAGACATCACTCTTACCTATCCCCTCCAATCTGATCAATTTCAATTTACTACCCCTTCTGGTGAAAAAATCGGTGTTGTAAAAACATTAACACGCCTTAATCCCTCTGAGTATTACCAAACCTTTGAAATTCCCGCAGGACTTGATGCCGGGACATATCTACTTACGTACAAAAATGTGTACTACTCAAAAAACAATAAACAGGAGCTACGGACGATCAGCGCAAACATTACCCTTCAACCCAGCAATACCAGCATTCTTTTACGTCCTGCTTTTTTTTATCAACAAATTGATCCATCAGATCAGCCGAGCTTTACGTTTACGATTGTCCAATCCCGCGAACCCACCCTTACTTTACGCTCTGACTCATCGTCCTATACCCCTGTTCCCTCCACCATTGATTTTACCCATTCTTCCCAGGCGACTGTTACCATTTATACCCATGTTGCAGAACATACAGACAGTTCTTTACATGGATCCATCATTCTCGAAGGAAAACAATCCTATACTGTTCCGATCTATCTCCAGCGAAAAGGAATACCTGCTCTTTTTTTCACCGCATCAAATACAAGCACCGCTTCCCCGACTAACCAAACTCCGGCTGTCCCATCGCTTACGCCTCCCTCTACTGACGCGATTCAGTTAACAGCACTTCAATCTATTGATCAAACACTTCAATTCAACGACCAGCTTAATGGGCGCGTCAGTTTTCGCAATACCGCATCTCAATCTTTAACCCATATCACCCTCATTCTTTCCCCTTCCCTCCAGGATCTTATCACTCTTGAACAAACCACGGTTCCTCTCCTTGGTGCGCAAGAAGAAACCAGTGTCCGTATCTTTCTCAAGAACGCACGCAACCGCACCCAGAATGTGCAAGGAGAACTTCTTATCCAATCAGCAGAAGGGACGCAGACCCGTTTACCTATCCATCTTTCACTGCAACACCCCCCAGTTCTTTCTTCCCTTCCCAGTCAAACACATAACCAGACTGAACCTCCCAACCGAACAATTTCCACCCCAGAACCCCCTTCAAACACATCCGCGCTTGCCGCGGCGCTCTTTCTTCTGCTTCTGTTTATTGTCTGCATTTTTATCCTCTATAAACTCAGGAAAAAGAAACAAAAAGAAGATCCCTTCCAGAAAATTATTGAAGAAGCATACAAACATTAATCTTTCTGCGCTTTCCTCTTCAGCACTTCATTCTCCGCATGCAAATTAGACACCATCATATTATACTGATGCAACGCGGCCAGCAGATCATTCATCGAACTTGTGAAATCACTTGCCGTTAATGTCACGTCGTTCGCATCCAACAGTTCAATAGAGCTGGGCAGATAAAAAAAACAAAAATGATGCAGCCGCTTAATATCATTAAACGCCACTTCCAAAACTACGAACGCTGAAAACATTTCCCCCTTTATTTTTTCCGGAGGGGCAATCTCTTCCTTCTCCACTTTTATCCCTTCCTCTTTCTTCAAATTCTCCAGAACTTTCCTCATGGTATCATCAACATGCTCCTGCGGAAAGCCAATAACTTCCACCACTGCACGCATTTTGATTACCATTGTTTTCGTATCACCCCGACCATTCCCATCAGTACCACGCCTATAAACCCGTACATCCCGTATGATTTTGCTTTTTTTGCCGAACCCACATAGATGGGCTCCGACTGTTTTTCAGGGCTTATATCGCTGTTTATAACACTTTCGCCCGTATATGCCGTATACGACGGAATCTGTATCTCTTTATTTGATTCTTTTCCTGTACCATTCTTCGGCGCTCCTGGTTTCTTTACCGGATCTGTTATGGGCTGGATTATCTGCGGCTCCTCTCTTACTGTCTTGTTTACCCTATTGTTTTTTATTATTCTCTTTACCGGAACCTTTACACTTACCTGCGCATCAATCTCTTCTACCGGTTCCATATAATCTGGATTTGTGATATATACCTGTTTTGCCGCACCCGGATTTTCTACGGTGTTATTACAATCCAGATCGATAATACGATTTTTAATCCATAAACTCATTTCCCCACTGTCAAATTTCGGCGTAAACTGCTTTTTGTTGGTATTCGCAGTTTTTACCGGACTTTTCACTTTATTCCCCTCCCCATCCTCAACCCAGTACTCTATGATAAAACGCCTACTCCTGTTTATTACCTTATTCTGAAAGACAATGGTTTCTGAATAATTATACGTCTCTTTTGCTATTTCAATCAGGGGATACACTTCACACTGGTTTTCTTTCCTTCCCTCCTGTGTTATGTTTACGATACTCTGATTGCTGTTCATTATATTTGTGCTATTTTCCGTACTGTTCATCCCTGTCCTATTCACTGACTCATTCATAATTCCTGTACTATTTGTTCCCAGCGTATTATTTACTGAGACATTATTCAGTGTTATATTCATTAGCATTGAACTGTTTGTACTATTCAGATTTCCTGTACTGTTTGTCATCGCTGTCGCTTCTATCAGCGGCATATATACTAATATTCCCGCAAGAACAAAACAACAAGAGATGATCTGTTTTTTTACCATTCACTCTTTGTTTTGAAATGCCTTCATAAACCTTTACTAAACATTTCTGAAAAATTTACAAAAAAAAGAAAAAAAGGCTTCAGCAGGATTAAATCGCTTTGGTACTGCTGCGTCCCAGATTATCTGTACATGTTGCCTTAACTCGTAGGCTGACCAATAATCGGATTTTTAACAAGAACTGGCGTATCTGCAGGTTTTGTCCCTGTTTTTCCTTCCAAGACCGCAACACGTTGTTCTAAATTTGCAATCCGTTTATATAAATCAGCGATCACTGTCTTTAATCCAGCCACGTCGCCTAAACCAGAACCCCCTTTTCCCGCGCTTCCCGGATTTACAAACGGTTTTGCTGCCGTAGGAAGGTGCAAACTTAATGTCGCGTCAACAGATGCGCCAGGAGGAGAAGAACTTTTTTTTGGAGGAGGAAGTTTTGTCGGGGCAGTATTCTGAGCAAGAGACCTACCCGTACATTTGCTTGTCTCCTTGTCACAATATCTATTCGCTCCACATTCAGCATCAATATTACACCCACAAACACCAGCAGGAGCATTACGTTCAATAGCACAAATCTCAGATGCACAGTCACTTGCTCTGCCACAAGGATCATCCGCACGTCCACGAAGACTAAAACCCGAAGCATATCCTGTCACATCTTGAACAGATTCTTCCGGAACAAACCCCGCTTCTGCGGCAGAATAAAGACTATACTGTGAATCAGAAACAGGAGAAAAATATAATACAGAGGCTAATAATACGACCACAACACTTACTAAAGAGAATACCACATTTTTTTTCCAGGAATCTATTATATCACCTTCTTTTAGCGTGAATTACACTTGCTTAATATATAAACCTTCCGCATTCCGGAGCTGTAACTTAAACAGTTGATTATTTATTTTACTGGATAAAAAACTTAATATAGTTCTTTAATAAAGAAAAAATGGGGTGTATAATATGGTTTTAAATAAAAAACAACAAGAAGCGGTGAATTCTATTAAAAAAAGGTTAACAGAAACATTAAGTAGTTTAAATTCAAATAAAAGATATACTGAAAATGCAGAAACACTACTTGTCTTTATAAATATGTTAATCGCTGATCTTGAAAAGAATAAAAAAGATTTGGAATAAACTATTAATAACAGCTTAAGTTTATTAGACTTAGCCATTTATTTTGCTTTAGGTCTAATTTTATATTCAGTTAGGCGCAAGAACACTTCACTCCTTTAGGTCTGAGAGAATTGCGCATGCGATATATTTTTCTAGATGAAAAATCAAAAAAAGTAGCGTAGCGTTGACGCTACGCTACCGTAAAGC